>Ga0310345_10001197_pt1 | contig 30218 bp, 43 predicted proteins | sample HC15DNA20500_MG_FD_204667 | JGI IMG/M metagenome (GOLD analysis project Ga0310345, IMG submission 204667) | Marine microbial communities from station ALOHA, North Pacific Subtropical Gyre - HC15-DNA-20-500_MG | ecosystem: Environmental > Aquatic > Marine > Oceanic | place: Pacific Ocean: North... | reverse complement strand
AGGTACTAAAATTTTTCATCCAATCAAGATACTCTCGCTTAGTTATACCAGCATAGGCTGTTTCAGGGTTTGATACATTAGGTATAAGATAATTCTCTGAATACCCAGGAGGTGCACCAGGGTTACCTGGCTCAGTTACTCCACCAATGTCTCGTCCACCAATAGAACCACTGTGGGCCGTTGGGTTAAATCCTGATGGTATTGGCATTGCTTAGGTCTTCCCGTAAAGTTTCATTGCGCCATAAGTCCCAACCATCTCACCGAGAGCACCCATTTGTGCACCACTAACCATCATTCTATTTCGGCTCTCCTCTATAACTCCTTTAGCACCAAGCCTTGCAGCCACACTTAATCCACTCATAGTCTGGGCTTGTTGCCCACGAGAAGCAGCTAATACATCTGAAGCCATATTTGTACTTATATCTTTGGCTTGGAGAGTACCCTGTAACATAGCAGAAGTACCAAGGCTTGCCCTATCAGCAGCTCCACTAACACTTTCAACTGCTGATAACCCAGGCATTTGTCCAGTGGTAGCTTGTGCTACATCTGCACCAGCTCTACCCCGTAACATCGGGGCATAATCTCTTTTAGCCTCATCTCTCCACTCTTTTAATACTGGATCATAGGTTTTTTTGAACCTATTGTATTCAGCTAAAGCAACACCCGCTTGTGTCTTTTCGGCCTTACTTGCCGCATAGTCTTGTCTTTTTGGTTTACTACTCATATCTCTTTCTTATATACATAACTGGTTAATTTATATCCATACTTTGGAGCAACCTTGCTCCATCCCTTTCTACTCGTTTGAAACTCAATATTATCTGCATGTAACTGATTTGCAAGCCTATCCAACAAATCAAACCCATCTTTCGAATAGTCACACTTAGGGTCTTGGTAAGCTGCCCACACATATAGAGTGGGTCCACCCCCATGGTTCTGCTGTGTACTGGTAATGAGAAATCCCACATTTTTATCTTTTTCGTATCCAATATATAAATCAGCTTCTTTATTCTTTAAGGCCACATATATGTCTGCTGGCACCCAGTCCGAATAACTTTTCTTAATTATGTATCTTAACTTCTCCTCTATATCTTCATAAACAAATTGCAAATCGTCTTCAGCTATTTTTGACAATACCACAGACATCTATCCCTTCTCCGATCCATACCTCCGATATCTTCTACTAGGAGGTACACCTACACCAGAATATGTAACTTTCCTCCCTACTCCAATATCGGCTCTCCTAGCTTTTATCTCTGCGTCTTGTACTGTTTGCCCAAATAGCCCAGCATAATCCATTGCCGCCTGTGGGTCAGACCAATCCCTCTGTGGCATCCTCAATAATCTCCACAAGGCTCCAAAAATAATTCCATCTCTGTAATCATCCGCTACCTGGGTCAATATATTATTAGAACTACGAGAGGGCTTTAATGATACATTCATAATAATACCACTAGCTTTAGTAGTATCTGGCACAGGTATCAACCAAAACAAATCAGGTGATTGCTGTAAAAAATACTCAGGCGTGGAAGTATTATTACTTTCCCTCCACTTAGGCTTCCTACTCTCAAGCATCCTTGGGGTTATTGCTTCTAGGTCTTTACCATCATAAATTCCCCAAATTATCTTGTCCACCTTAGTACCCGTAGGCTGCCCAAACTCATACTCATAAATACCAGCTACAGTGGTTATAGGGTCTAACTCCTTTGTATATACCGCAGCTTTTTCACAAAGCTCTATAGTAGAAGAACGTAAAGCATTCTCTACAACAGTATCTGGACACCCAGGTACATAGGGTAATACATCTTTCATAAATGATTCAAAACTAGCCATTACTCACTATCTGTATATCGGGTTTAATAAAAGCGTCTATTTGAGCTTTGCCTTGGACACTTACCGCAAACATTTGGTAATGAACACCAGCTCTCGCTCCATTACCAGCAAATTCAGCATCCTTAGTAAAGGCTCTAAATAAACAATAATCTATAATAGCATTAGAATAATTATCTGGAATTCCTATAGTACTACTTGCAGCTGATAAATCTGTTGGTCTTTGCGAATACACAAGTTCTACATAAGCATTACCAGCTACCCCAGGGTACACATAAAAATTCAAAGGGTCATTCTCATCAAATAAATAATGCTTTGGAATTGCCCCATGAGTTGCGTCACCTGCTACAGTAGGATTATGCCAATCTGGGTCTTGTGTATCTAAAATATCCCAAGCTACCAATCTAATAGCCCGACCACCAGTAGCAGCATTAACAGTACTAGACATATTACGCACTACACTAATAAGCCTTAATCCATCAGTAGGTATAGCCTGTTTAGTACCAGTAACTAATTGCACATTGGAATGAGTAGCAGTAGCATCGGGCTTTATATTAGTTATCTCACGTTGAGCATCATTAATGTAATTTAATAGTTCAGCTTCAGTCCACCGCACATTCGCTGTGTCCTGTAATGTAGCCTCAATACGTGCTAATAAATTTGTTCCAGTTGTTACTGATGCCATTAACCCTCTTCACCTACTATTATTTCAGCCCAAATTTCATCTCTTTCATCTGAGCTAATTTGTTCCCCAAATACACCTTTAATAACAGATTGCTTAGGTAGCCCATCAGTAGTGAAATCACTAGGGGAACCCTCGTCTAATACCTGTTGTAAAGCTGCTTTCAATTTATCTTCTCTATCTCTATTGTCATTGATATCAATAACAATAGCATCCTCCACTTCTCCCTCATCAATAACCCCTATCTCAGATGCAAGAATAGTTGGGCTTTCAGAAACTGAAACCCCTTCTTTTACTTCCTTAGCACCTTGTTGAAGAGCCACTAATGAGATGTCATCTCCTAACTCTTTTGGCTCACCAGCATATAACCATATGGAAGCTCCCCAAGTTGTAGATATATACATATCTGAATCTGAAACTATTTTCATAATTACTCCTAAATTAAAAAAAGAAGAGGGGCCACCATAAAGATGGCCACCACTTCAATTAAGACTGGATTATGCGTAAGCAACATCAAGTCTAATTACACCAAAGTCCTCTACGGCACTATTTATATCGGAATTGAATTTTGGTTTCTTCAATCCAAATATCTTGCCAATAGAGATACCATTTTGGTTACCATAGTCGAAGTTATCTTCAACCATTTCAGGTAACCCGATATCAGCCATCGCAAGTGATTGTGCTCCACAGAATAAGCAAGCAGAGCCATTGACGTCAGCGTCAGCTCCCCACTTGTATCCAGCAGCACCCGCATTACTTGAGGTTCCAGTTGTTGCGCCAGAAGTATTAAACACGTGTCTGAACTCGTGAATAAATACACCATCGACCATCAAACTAGAAGATCCAGCAAACAAACTGTTGCTAGGTCCTCTTACTCCGGCATTCCTGACGTTAGCCAAGAAATCAGAGTCTAGTTTAATATCAGCCATAACTTGTGGAGTTACGAAAAGATGAAAACTCTCTTCGTTACCTGCGCTCCGGATACCACGGATGTAGTTATCTTTAGCGTAGGCTTTTAGGTCCACAATTGTGTTATAGGCCAGTTTATCAGCAGCTACAGTAGCTGTGACATCTCCAGCAACCAAACCATTAGTTGCATCCCACCTTCTATGTCTATTAGAAGTTGGAGCTGTGATATCGCTATTAAAAGCAAGATCACCTAAGTTTTGACCTGAAGTATAAACCGGTCTTAACGCACCATTGTTCTTTTGCGTGTAAGCAACACCAGAAAGCGTTAAAAACGCTAATTGGTCAATTCTATCGGCAATTGCATAAGCAAGTGCATCTCTAGAATGCTCACGAAAAGTAACAACTGATTTTTGATCCGCTAGACGACCTGCGAGTCTATTCGCAAATCTCAATTGATCTAGTTGGATCACTATGTCGTACGCACGTAACGATTCTTCGTTACCTTCCAGTGTGTTGTCTCCAGTCACACCATCACCAGTCATATCAGCAAGTAGAGTCAATACTGCTCTAGCTCCCTTGTCTGACTTAGTGAGTTCACTAACTCTCTGGACCATTGCATTAGATCCAGAACCAGCGAATTGGTTGATAAACGACATGTTACGAGCAACGCGCCAAAAGTCACGTGACCAAGCCGTTAATTGTTCGGAGGTCAGTGACGCGAAATTAGTATTAGCCATTTGGCTTCTCCTATATTACGTTACTATTTAACCTGCCAACTTATTGGGGTGACAAACCAACCCGTGTACCTCGTATCGTGAGGAAACGACTTCGCGACTTTAACGAAAGCGACCTCGACCAGATTTACGTCATGATAGACGAAAGCGTTTGTTTACCTTAACGACCAGGGCTAGATATCGTTCTAGCTTACGAATTCTTATATGATATATGACTCTTTATCCAAAGTCACCACGCAATCTGCGTAAAGTTTCCTCTGGTAAAGCATTAAACTCATCTTCTGATAAAGCATTCACATCAAGTGTTCCTTCTCCCCGCTCTGCATTGCCTTGACCCTTAAGATCAGGTGGCTGAGATTCAGATGCTTCTATCTTTTTTTGTACTGCAGCTTTCTTTTTCTTTTGTGCAATCTCCCCATTACCTTTTTTAGGTAAAGGGGTTGTTGCCTCTACTATTGGTTCATTTCCCGCTACAACATATTTAGTTGCTTTAGTCAGAGCATCTGATGCTTGATACCCTTGCACTATAAAAGCATCACGAAGATCAATTACTTCATCTGCCATTTCCTTATTATAATCCTGACTGTTTTCGTCAAGAATAGGGTATTGTTCTTGTATTAACTGAGCTGTAGTTTGTAACTGTATAGCTTCCTGACTTTGCTGAACTGTCTGACCCATCTTCTGCTGAACTTCAAACATAGTTTGCTCTCTTTCAGCATTCCTTATCTCAGTTCTTAAAGCTGTAGCTTTTTCAGACTCCCCATCAAGAACTAGTTGCTGATATTCAGCTTCTTTAGTATCAAACTCATACTTGGGTGCTTCTGCTTGTACTTCTGCTTCTTTAGCCATTTGCTCATTTAATTGTTTCTGTAAAGCTTTTTGTTTTGCTAAAACCTCATCCAACCTAGATTTAGGAACCATAGGAGATTTTTTCTTCTCTTCTACTTCATCCCCTGACTGCTCATCAAATTCTGCAGTAGCTGTCTCCTCGACTGGCTCCTCAACTTGTTCGCCTCCTTTATCACCATCTTCTGGCGAGTCATCACTTTCTGCTGGCGCCTCTTCCTCTGGTTCGTCACTTTTTGCCTGCTCTGTTGGTTCTTCCTGACTTTCTTCACTCTCCTCCTCCTTGGGGTTACCCTCTAAATCTAAATCAAAACTTAAATCCTCTACAAACGGGGCGGCATCTTTTTCCGTCAGCTTGTCTGCCCCAGGTATACCATCAAAGGTAACATCTAATAGGCCTGCCTCTTCTTGAGGTGCCTTTGTTTTTGCTTTTGCTCTTGCCATAATTTACTCCTATTTATTGCTAGTTATTGCAGCTGTTGCCATTTTAACAGCAGCTTGCGTTTCCGTCTGCCCCCTTCTCATATCATTCGTATCAGCAGATAGGTTTTGACGTAATGCTAATTCTTCTCTCTTCATCTGTAACTCAGCCTGTAATTTAGCTATCTGTATTTGTGGATCTATTTGAGATATATCCTGTGCTTTAGCTGTATTAAGTTGGGCTTCAGATTGAGTTCTCATAACTTCAGCTTCTAATTGAGCTATCGTTAATTGTATTTGCCTAATTTGTGCTTCTGCTTGGAATTGCATAATTGCTGCTTCTTCTTCGGTTGGTGGTTCTTGTCCAGTCATTACCCTTATACGTCTTGCAAGTTCATTTTTCCTCTGTAAGTTCGAGTATTCTATAATAACATCATCAGGTATGGGAACCCCCATTTGTTTTAGTTCTAGTGCCTGTGCAAACTGAATATCATCAAAATTGTCCCTAGCTGGTGCAGTACTTACAATTACATCGTACTCACCAATTGTTAAGTCATTAACAACTATGCCTTCAGGGGTCATCTGATTAACCATCATTGGTTCACGTGGTTTCATTGGGTCTTCTTCATTTGTAACCTGAATAACCCGCTCTTCAGTATAAAAATTTTGTATTAAACCTAATACATTTTCTGCTAGATATTGTCTTGTCTTAGTCAGATTATCTAATGGAACCTGAATCATCAAAGCCCCCCGTTCCTGTTTAGCTCTTATTGCTACTCCTGATACTTCTGGTTTATCAGTGCCTAACATAGAATCACCAATACCACTTATCTCTTTTATATTAAATGAAGCTTTCATAGCTATACGATCTAAACCAGTGGGGATTGTATTGGATGGAATTTTGGCAGGGAGGGCGGAGCCACGATTATACTCGAGAACTAACCCTGTCTCAGCCCCATGTTCCTCTAAGTCATCTGCAGTCATACCCACTAACGACCCAGACTCCACCATCCACCCACTATTAGCAGTGGTGTTTACTATGTGTAGCTCTTGAGAGGAAATTTTATTAAGTTGTTCTTGAGGTGAGAGTAAATTTCTCACCATACCAAATGGTTTACCTCTTCGCCAATAAGGGAAATAAGGCACAATAGTAAAATCAGAATAAGGAGACCAATCATCATGAAGTACCACTTTATCAGCGGTTACTGTCCACTTAACCTTTTTAACTAGTTTTTCAATTACACTTAATCCATAGTCACTTGCAAATTTATTCCTCTTTTGTTTTGACCAACCATAAGGAACTTCTCTCATATCCCCTGTAAAATCATCAACAAAGAATTGACAGTTCATAAGCTTACGATGTTGTCGTTCAATAACCCTTATTGCTCTAACTGCTCCAACTTCTTCTGGAATATTTGGAGATGTTGAGCCTGAATATTCCAAATTAGCATTTGTATCTCCATATCTCTGTTCTTCATATTCAATAGAGTCCATTCCATAACTTGATCCGTTCTCCGCTATCACTCTTAACTTATCTGCTTTTTTCTGCCCATACAGTTCTTCAATTTCATCCGTTGTCATCCAACGGGTCTTAAATACTTCGTCCCACGTTTTTGGGTCCCATTCTTTTGCGTCAGGGTCTATTAATATATCTAATGGATCTTCAGCTTTTATTCTTACCTCTCCTTCCAAATGGTCACTAAAGTCCATGCGTACATCAAAATACCCACGGTCCTGAATTAATCCGTCCGTAAATACCTGGCTCTCTGTCCAATCTAATTTATTATTATCACCAATTTGCTTAAATAATTTATTAAGAACAACTGCCGTTTCTTCATTGGTATTTCTTCTAGGCTTAAATGAAATATCCATTCTTCTCGTAGACTGTTCACCTATTACAGTATTTACAGTCGGAAGTATTGTATTAATTGTAAGTGCAGGTCTGCCTTCTTCATCTAAAGCTGCAATATCTGCTTGATCCCACTGATCCCCCCGATAAAAAGCATCACAGCGTTTAGCCATCTCGACATAATCTATATGACCATTGTCCCTGGCCCTTTTATAACGTTCCCAATTATTTTTGGAAATACGCCCCTCTTCTTCCCCGCTCAGTTTTTTCTGTTTTTTACTATATCTAGGATCTGGCATTATGCTCTCATTGCTGTTTTATCTTTCTCACCTTTTACGAGGTGTCTTAATTTATCTCTCCAAGACGGAACATGTACAACTGGTTCAATATAAGTACCAAACTCAGCCATCATTAATCCAACCCATGCCAAAGCATCAACTTGGTCATCGTGTACTCCATTAGGAAAACGTAATAATTCCGCAACCAGTGGACCGGTCCAAATTTCATCTTTCGGAATCTTAACCATCCCTTGCTGCATTCTACCTTGTATCGCCCTCGCTCTTGCTTCTTTATCTCGCCTTCCCGGCTTTAAATCTTTGAAATAGGCCTCGTATAGTTTACGCTCTCTTACCCTCTTTTCCAAGAATGGACCAAGGGCCATTTCTATGTGACCTTTCTCAATACCAATTATGCTTGGTCTCCACTGTTGATACAAGTCTAAAATGCGTTCAACTATATCAAAACCATCAAATTTCCCACGAACAAGGTCAATTACATATATACAATCATATTCATCCACCCCCACGACAATCCCAACAGTATAATCGTTTCTATCTCTTTGACCAATGGCCAAGTCCCATGCACAGTAAAATTTCATCCTACCAAGGTCTATATCGTCAGGTTCATAATAACGAATCATATCCCTGGTGAAATAATCTCCTTCATCTGATACTGGGTTCTGTTGGTATAACGCTGACCAATCTCGAGGGCCGATGGCCCTTTGTATTTTGGTTAGTGCCTCTAAATTATATCTCTCTGGATGTAAAGGTTCACCTATCTCCCTGAAATTTTCAGCAGCTTCCGCTACCGCTGGATATTTGACTACTTCCCATTCATCACCACCATCGGCTGCGTTTCTTAATAGACGACCAGCTAAATCATCATCATGCCATCTCGTTAAAATAATAAGTATGCCACCACCAGGAGCAAGACGTGTATAAGCTGTGGATGTATACCAGTCCCAAACATTATCCCTATTGAAATCTGATTCTGCATCTTCACGGTTTTTTACTGGGTCATCTATTACCAGAACGTGAGCTCCCTTACCCGTAATACCACCACCAACACCAGCTGATACATAACCACCACCTTTGGTAGTCAACCATGCTTCAACTGACTGCGAATGTGGGTCCAATCTTGAATCAGAGAACACAGTCTTATATAATGGTTCACGCAGTAAGTGACGGACCTTTCTACTGAAAGACATCGCTAAAGATCCAGAATAAGAACAACTTATAAACTCGTGTTTTGGGTTTCTGCCCAAGTGCCAGGCGGGGAACGTAATACTAGCCAATGTTGATTTTCCATGCCTTGGTGGCATAAACAACATTAATCTAGGAGATTTACGATCAACTACATCTTGGCTAAACTGTTCAAGCCGTTTGCAAATATCTTTGTGAACCCAGCCAGCTTGATAATCCGGTGTAAAACGCTCTACAAAAGGGAGCAGTCTTTTACGTGAAAGTATACGTTTGGCTAATTCTTTTTGTGCCTTTAATGATGCGCCTTCTTCCTTTGGATCTTCTCCTTGTTCAACTTGATCAGGGATCGGGTCAATCTTTTCAGCGTCATCGGCTCGACAATATACACATAGCCCATGTTCCTGTGAGAATAGAGTCTGAGGATGTAATTTCTTACAACGTGGGCATTCTATATTAGGGATTGCACTCATGGTAATAATTCTTTAATCTTATATTTCTCGGGTCTGAGAAGAAGGATTGCTGGACTATCCGTTACCAGACCCTTACCCACGTGGTGCTGTTCTATAGTTTTAACCGCCTGATACCCATATTTTTCTAAAAACTGTCTTTGTGACTCTGTAAGATGTGACAGGTATTTTTCTTCTCGTAACGTACGAAGGTCTGCTGCTCGCCAACCATCTTTTGATTTTTCAGCTATTTTTATTTCCTTATCTAGTTTCCCTTTTATAAACTTTGAGGGTTTATTAGTGTCAAATATTTTTTTAACTGACGAAATATCTATCTCATATACACTTTTATTAGGCCCACGCCCATATGCTACTGCTACATCTTTTGTACCAGTATAAAGAGCTGATTGAAAGGGGCTATACCCAATCTTACCTAATTCTTTTACCACTTGTTCGCCTCCTTCATCACCAAAAACCCGATAAGGTATTATATTGTCTATTTTTTGGCCTTCTTTAGCACGGTCATAAGTAGCTTTTAATGGGTTTACATTTGCTTCCCCACCATGATATGTCTTTTTAGGTGTTTTACTTTTAGTAAATCTATCCACAATTTGATCAGAATACATTTTAGTTCTACTTGCTGCATTGACTGCTGCCTTGACTGCTACTTTACCTAACCCATAACCAAACTCAATTATAGGAGCTACTTCCCCTAGTCCAGGTTCAAAATGATATTCTGGCCAAAGCTCTTGTTTATTACCAGTTCTAGCATGTTTTGATTCTACTTTACCGTAGTGCTCAAGCTCTGGAGTTTTGTAACCACCTGCCGCATATGCTTCTGCTTCTGGAATTGTATCAAATTTTTTATAGTTCCCTGCTTTCTTAGCCGCCTCCCAAGCTCCAAATTTATCATCACCAAAATCTTTTAAAGTCCCAATATCTGGGCCTGATCTTTGAAACTGAATCATAGGGAAAGCGTAATTATCCATCTGAGCCATCCTATGTGTCTTTACAGATCCAGTCTCCTCATCAAATATATGTCCGAACAAATAAGGGTCCTCAATTCGCGCTTGGAAAGGCGGTGGGTTATCAATATTATCCCTAAGACTCATCAATGATTGATCAACTTCACCTAAACTCATTACACTAATTTAATAACTCCATATAGTAGGCATATCAATATAGTTAACAGTGCCCAAAATATGTAATGTATTGGAAATGATTGGTTTATTATCTTTTTTATCTTTTTTATCATGTTTTAAACTCATCTGGCTGGCTCCAAGTACGCAACATCATCCCCAGCTATTTTTAACAGCTCCTCATCTGATAGGTTCTCAAGCTTCTCCACCTCGCCATTAATTATATTTATTTGGGTAGGATTCTCTGGAGCAAATAGACCATGGAGCTTGCACATTGAATCAATGATATTTTTTTCTTCCGTAGCATTAGCTGACTTTCGATGGGCTTCGAGATACATTGAGGTAGCAGTCCCCTTATCAAAGTTAAACTCGCGCCTGCTTTCTTCACGTAGGTAATTAACCGCCTGAATAATTTTTGGTTTTTTAAATATGTCGTAGACATGCTCTATGTTTAGATACCCAGCTGCGCGTCCAGCGGCAGCTTTAGTCATACCTTTGAGGTGATACAATATTAACCGTTCTTCTTGAACGCTAAGTTCGTTTAAATTTAACCCCATATAAGGGTAGTGTGACTGAAGTTCAGCCCTCTCAGAATCCGACATAATTATTCCGAATTAAGTTTTTCGTCAATAACGGATACGGCCTCCTTAGCCTCACCGATTTTCTTTATCCACTGTTCCACTTCAGATGTTATATCAGAGTGTTCCCCTATACCGACACTTTTAGTTAATAAAATTTCTAGGTTCGTATCGTAATTGGATATGTCTGCTATAAGCTTCTTCTGAACCGAACGCAAGATTCCTTCTTTCATCTCCATAATGGTATCAAATATCATCCATAGTAGTAACTATATTCTTACACCAGTGCCAAAACATGTCCTGAGTTAGGTTATGTTTCATTATATTTGCCCGATGACACACAAGTTGAATGTTCCCAGGTATGTAGTGTAAGTTTGGGTTAATTCTGTCTATAGAAACATTAAAGTCGTGTACACCACTTCCATCCTTAATGTGTGTCATGTAATGACCGCTAAGGGCACAACGCCCTTTTTGTTGTTCCCATATCACTACCAAATGTCCAGGGTCGATGGCCCATTCCATATCTGGATTTTTCTGATTTCTAGAGTACTTCAACTGAGCATGCAGGTGAGATAAATAAGATTTAGGTGTTTTACTCCTATTTTTGTTTTGCTCTACTGTTCTGCACTTTTTGCAAATGGATCTTTTCCATTTCCCCTTGAGAACTTCAAACTCTTCTAGAGGTAATTCCTTTTTACAATCAGCACAGGTCCTTGTCCCCATGCCAAAACCATATCATAAAAAAAATTATTTGAAAATTTTTAAATATATCACTCACACAGTGTTTGTAGTGTTGCCACCACAAGTGGTGTCCCCCCTTTTTCATCTCCTGAGCAGCTCGTTCCGAATCCGACCATTGGAACCTTGTTTTCGATTTAGGGAAAATCCACTGGCGTGTATTTCAGGGGACGGAACATATGAGATTAAGATAGATTTTATGGCTGGTCCTTCTTCTTCTCTTAAATCTAACACAGCCTAGAGGTAAATATCATGGCAGCTTTCCAAAAAGTTATTTATGATATATGCGTAAGCATGGGACACTACATCGATAAAGAAACGGGAGAAACCAAATCCTCTCTGCTTAAAATCGGTGTTGGATACCAAAACGGAGATGGTTCTATCAATGACAGATATGATCTACCTATTCCCTTAGAGAATAAGAGAGTACAGATTATAGATAAAAGAGAAGAATCAGGACTAAGATGGGTCAACACTCAAGTTCCCATGGATACAGTCCACTTCCTTCAAGATAAATTCAAGCCTACTAAGAAAAAGGCTACATCTACGAAGAAAGTCGCTTCAGAGCCCGGAGATATCTTTGATGGTTGATTCCAAAAGAGATGTAAAAGCAGAGCTAGGAGTACTTACAACACTTCTGGCTCAGGGTATCTTAACCGCTAAAGATGGACTAGCTTATCTACAAAAAAGATATGCTGAACTTCAGCTAACTGCTAACCGCTTAGATCAACTAAGAGTAGGAGACTTAGACGATCAAATAGAGACTTTAGAGCTAAAAATGGACGCTGTAAGACTTCTCAGAGATCATAAACCCCAAGAGGGAGTGAACTATGACGAAGAACTAGCATTCATGGACATAGAACTTAAGCAATTAAGAGCTAAAAGAGCCGAGGTCTCACCTCAACAAGAGTCTTAATCTAGACTGAAATTAGCCTTGGGAGTATCAACTACTCTCAGGGCTTTTTTTATACTAAGCCGATAACACCGGGGGGACACCACTTGAAAGGCATTAGCCATCCCTGGCTAATACATCTGAAAGCAGCCATCCCTGGCTGAACACCTGGCTCCTCCCTCGTGTGCGGTGTGCGGGTGACATCGTTAGGTGTGCGGTGTGCTATTACTACTATCATCAGCGAGGTGTGCGAGCTGATTTACTACTATCATCGCGTTAGCGATGTGGACTGTACAGCGTACTTGGACCCCTTTTCTGTAAAAAAGGGCATCCGTCCAAGAGACCCCTGTGTACCGGTACACACCGGCAATCGCCACGGACGTGGTACACACCTAAGCTGTTGATTTAAAAGGACATTTCATAATGTGTACCACGTGTACCACGTGTACCAGCTAATTTCGCTGTTTAACCATAGACCATCGACCATAGATATTTATCATAGAATGTATGAATATGAATATTAGACGGTACACATGGTACACAAGCCCAATTACGTCTGAAATACCCCACAAAATCAATGACTTAGTGTGTACCACCACGCCTAAATCGTTAGTGGTACACAAAACACGCTGTACAGCAACTTCTTCAATATATTCAATAGCTTAATGTGTACCACTGTGTACCACCAACATCGAACGATATGCGCTGGCGCGCATATCAGCAGACGGTATTTATGAGGATATGACCATATATCCTCTCTACTTTAACCAACAAAATAGGAGAAAAACATGTTGATAAGGAGAATATCGTTGCTCACTGGGACTGAGCACACAAAAGAAGTCCCAATAACTGACCAACAAGCTAGAGATTTAACCTCTGACACAGGCTTGATTCAAGAAATATGCCCAAATCTATCTAGTACAGATAGAGAATTCCTAATGACTGGCATAACTCTAGAAGAATGGGAAGACGCTTTCGGTGGCCCATTAGACGCTGAATCTGATGATGAAATAGGAGGATTGCAATGAAAGCTAAAAAACTAAGACGCATGATGAGAGCCAACGGCTTCGACATGCTAACAGTTGCCTATAATCGTATAGAGCACAGAAATGGCAATCACACTAGAATCTTAGATCCTAATTGTGGTAGAGCTGTCTACCAAAAAGCTAAGAGAGGTGTGAAATGAAAGGTATAAATTTCAAACCACTTGCAACAGCTATGAGGTACCAATTCGACTTTGAATATGCTCTTTGCGAAGGATTTAGATTACTTTGCATGCAATGCAAGCATCCAGTAATGTATGAAGATACTTATCCAACAGTAGAAACACCTAAATGCAGACAATGCATACTGGAGGAAGCATGAGTATAAATAAACTAGATAACCTCACTAGAAGGCTCAACAGAGCCATGAGAAGTATATTACTTAATAGTGAACCAAATGAGCTAACTAACTTATATATATATAAGTTGGGCTTAACACAAACTATAAAGCCCCATACATGGGAAGCACTAGGTATATTGCTCAGAACAGATGTAACGCTACATACTGAGGGAGTAGAAGAAACACCTCCTAGTAAGAAATACCCTGATTATTTTAAATACAGGGCTTTCACAGATAGTGATAAAGCTTACTTTGCTCATAGAGTTGACGGAGACTGTATATGCTGGGGTGGAAGCATAGAATGTGGAGCGACTGACAAGGAGCGTAAAGACATACTCAACTTTCGTAAGAAAGAATGCAGTCAGGATTGGTGGCTATCATGAGTATATTAACCTTCATCATAGGTTTAGTTCTAGGTTGGTTTATCGCCAACCTATGGACTGTGTACCAAATAGGCGAAATGAGCCTAAAAGAAGTTAAGAAGCTCAAACATGAAGCTGATTACCTAATTAATAATAATAAAATATAAGGAGGAAGTATGGATATAAAAATCTTACTCGATCGTGTTAAAAGTCTAAAACTAATAAGACATAGCCCCTTCACCAAAAAGTTTGACAAAGAAGCTTACAAAGCGTTAAGACTTGCTGGTGCAGATTGGAGCTCACAACTTGTGGCCCACAAAGAAGGAACACTTGAACATGAGTTCTATGAGGGTAAACCAGACTCTCAAGATATGGAAGAGTTTCTTGAAAACAAGATTAGTGGAGTTGTCAATGGAATTAGTCTCCTACTTGTAAAGTAGTAAAAAAAGCTCAAGTACGCTGGCTGAATAAGTACAGGTGCTTGGGCTATTTTTTTGCCAAGTAGATTATAACCTTACGATGAAAATAGGGTGTCTCTTATATACTTATAATATCTTGGGCTAGTATATAAAAGAATTTCATATGGAGTTAAACACATATGAATAGGAGTGCAGACTAAATACTGTAAAAATATGGCGTTATCTGCACTCCACCATTATTCTTTGAAAAATGCTGGTGCATTTTTCAGGGGACGGGTTTTTTGATTGTAGATTATGGAAGATTTACTTAATTTTAATGCTATAACATAGGAGAATATTATGGCAAAAAGCAAAAATGATGAGTTATTTGACCCATCGGAACTAGAGACGGTAGAACTTCTACCACAAGAAGAGACTTCACAAGATGATATCTTAGATGATACGCTTGCGGATCCTGAAGGTGCTGAAGCTAGAGAACCTCAAAATAGAGGGACTTTATACCCTACTTATCTCTATCGTGATTATCGTGTAAATGATGATGACGCACTTGAACCTAACCCTTCTGCAATTGCAAACATAATGCTTGTCTTTGATGACAAAGCTGAGTCTGTAGTTGCTAAAGGTAAGGCTACAAAATTCAACAAAGACGTGAAAACTGTCGTTGCGGGTAGAATACCACTGTTAGTTGCTGACGCACCAACAACTGGTATTCAAATGCTTCGTGAGTGTACTACTACCTGGGGTGAATTTATTAGTTGTGTATATGACTACGTAAATTCCTCTCAAACAGTAGGCACTGAAAAAGCAATGCCTGACTGGTTGATTCAAAGAGAAGAGAAAATGATTGACCTTGGATATAAGGCAAGACTTCTTCGCGAAGCAACTTCGGATCTCTTTCCTGACTTTGGCTTACCTGGTAAGTTCTCATTGGATAGGAAAAGAGTTCAACAAGCTGTTGAAGCTAGATTGACTAGATTAGCCGCATGGCACACTAGTCAGCATAAAGAACCTACGGCTGGTAAAGTAATGCAAAAAGCCAGTTCAGAGTTCACACAATCTGTAGCTGATTCCGCTTAAATCTTTTATATAGCTCGTGTTACCTACGTGTATTCTTTAGAACCTAGGTTTTAAAAATACGAGCTATATTTAGAACTCCCCCGGAGCAGATGTTAAGAGAGTTGCTTACTTACTCGACTTAACACTAATTGAAAGTAAGCGAGACCAGTGCCTCGTATGCACCTGGCCTAAATTCTAGCCGGGACAGAAGAGCTAGAACGTTTTTATTAAACATTGGTCGTTGTAGTGGATATCTGAAGATCAATCTTATTTAAAAGATGAGATTGAAGATATAGTGATATCGTAATTTAATAAGAGCGATACCAAGGACGACACCTTCCCGACCGAACGAAAACTTTAAAAATAGTGGATTGTAAGAGTTCTGTCTAAATTAGCCCAATCGGATAACTCCCGGTTGGGCTTTTTTTATGCTAACTGCGAAAAATATGGTTTCAGTCCCTAATCCGTAGACTAACAAGATTTAATAGTGTGGTTAGTAGGGTGAGTTCCACCCTATGTTAACTATTAAATTAATGGGACACTTTAATAATAAAAGGAAATTAATATGTCAAAACCATATAACACTCTTAACCGAGAAATAGCGAAAGCTGTGCACAAATGTGCCAAACAGCACTCAAAAAAGGTTGTTAAAGACCTTACAGATGTGCTCGTCAGAGAAGTTGGAGAAACTTTTCAAGACGGTATCCAATGGACTGATACAGATACAGATGCAGGAAAAACAATAAAACGTCCTCAATCTAGATCTGCAGAAGCCATTAAGAAAATCATAACTCGTGAAATTACTAAGGAACTCAATAGTATATTCAACGTATAGTGACCAATGACATTAAGGGTTGGTAAACTCCAGGTGCTGGAGGTTCATTGGAAGCACCACAATTATAAGGCAGGATGAAGGACGGGTTCAGTCCCTAGTCCGTACATCTTAATAGTGGCCTGCCATAAAGATAGAACTCTATTAAGAACTGGGACACCTATTTAGGGGTGCAGGATTTTTTAATAACATCAATAATTAATAATAGGCCTGCATCCCGACTAAACTTCATAGGAATTGAGACGAAACAGTTGCAATCGTTATACGTACAGTTATCTATGAACAGGAGTGCCAAACTGATAAAAAGACGTCCAGTAATAGCACTCCGACTTATTAAGTATGTATGGCTTTAGACTAGCAAGTCACCTAGAGCTATACATACGACTAAATTTCACCATGGAATCAAGGTGGAATAGGAGTGCAGGTTTTTAAAAAATAACCTTCTCGTTATGACTGCCTGCACTCCAACTGAATTTCATGAATCTCCTCATGAATAGGAGTGCAAGTTCCCCATTCGAGCTTGTACTCCGCTCGGCTTACATGCTGCGACACTAGTTGACGCACACTGTAAGTAAAATACCCTACGATGAAATTTTTAATGTAATTTTTAATAGCCAACATAGGAGTAAATTATGGCCAATGAAATGAACATCCCACCAATTAGACCCAGAGATATTGTCCCTGAGCTCATAGATAATGTGCGTGCAAACATATCTACATTTATATGGGGCCCACCTGGTGTAGGTAAATCACAAATAGTACAATCCATTGCAGCTCAATTAAATAGAGCATTAATGGATTTTCGTTCTAACCTCTTCGATCCTGTCGATGTGCGTGGAATCCCTTTCCATGAAGCAATTGAAGGAACACACATGACATACTGGGCACCGCCTAGTGTGTTTCCATATGAGCATAGAGACTCTCCAGAAGGTATATTCTTTCTAGATGAGTTAACTACTGCTCCTCAAGCTACCCAAAATGCTTTCCTTCAACTTGTGCTTGATGGCAAAGTTGGAGATTACACATTACCTGAAGGCTGGGTATGTATTGGTGCAGGAAACAGGTTATCTGATCTTGCAGCTGTATATGACCTAACTTCACCCATGAAAAATAGATTTGCCCAATATCAATTGGACGTAAATTTAGATGATTGGTGTGATTGGGCAGCCCAAAACAATATAACAGACCTTATAACTTCATTTATAAGATTCAGACCTAATCTATTGTTTAACTTTGATTCAAGTAATACTGCATTTCCAACTCCTAGAAGTTGGGAAATCCTAAATAAAAAGCTTCAATTCAATGATAATTCAGAAGATGAAAGGTTTTTTAGTGGTGTTGCATCATTAATAGGGCAAGGGCCAGCAGGAGAATTTGTTACTTTTAAAGAAAATAGGGACAAAATGCCTGATATTGACGCTCTTATTAGACAACCTAATGCAGCAAAAATTCCAAAAGATGAACCTGCAATCATGTACGCCATAGCAGGTGCATTAGCAGCTAAGTCAACAGATAAAAACTTTGACAAAGTCTGTACATACGCACAGCGAATGCCCCCTGAATTTCAAGTAGTGTTAATGCGTGACGCTCTTTCTAGAAACAAAAGTTTAACCAAAAGTAACGCATATACTCAATGGTTAACTAAAAATGCAGCGGAGATAATCTGATGGCTAAAAAAGAACTACCTGATTGGGTAATTAAAGAAGAATACCCAAAAACTTATAAAATAGAGAAGGGAATCTCTATGCCTGACCAAAGACATGGAGGATCAAGTGCTTTCAAACAACTTAGAGACCATATGGAAGTAGGAGACTCTGTTGTTGTTGATACTCTTAAGAAAACACTGGCTATACATTCTTATTTTATTCGCCATGGTAGAAAAACTTCTCATCGTAAATTAAGTGAAAATGAATTTAGAGTATGGAGGACTAAATAATGGCTACAGTAAGAATGAGTGATCGACTCAAAGCAGATATAAGAAGTGAAGCTAGGAGACAATTCAAAAAGGTTAATCCTAAACAAGAATTCTCTTTAGAATTAGGCGATAAAATTTATAATAAATATATCGCCCCTCTTACACCTAAAATAAAAAAGCTTAAAAAAGAAGCTAATATTAAAGGTTATTTTGGATTCACAAAAACCTCAGACCTAGATATAGGTATAGAAACAAAAGGTGGAGAAATATCTGACCATTTAAATATACCTATGAGTGCAGAAAGAGAAGTACCTGGTAGCTCTGGTTATGGTAGCTCTGCTGCTAGACTTAATCTTAAAGCTAACTCTCCTGAAGCTAAAGAAATAAGAAAGATTCTTAATTTTAATGAGGATATAGGCAACAAAAAACATGAATATACAAATTTAGTTGCTGATAATTTAGAAAATTTTCATACATTAAATCAAGCACTTAAGGCATGGCCTGCACTTGAAAAGTTAATTACTGACAATTGGGCAATGCAAAGAGTGCATGAAAAAGTTAAGCGTAGAAAAAAGCAAGATGAACAACGAGCTGAAATTGAACTTAATGAAACTGAACTTAATTCAGTAATTTTAACCAATTCATTATTAGGAGATGACTAATGCACATGTACGAAAGATTAAGAACTCATCCAGATAGCCCCATAAAACAATTTTTAGATAAAGAGCCAGAACCTGAATGGTGTTGGCTAGGAGATAATCCTACAGATGAAGAGCTAAAAGCCAAAAAGGAACTTGATGATTGGCGACTTAGATATGATGTAGTGCAAGACAAACAAAATGAATGGGCAAAAACAGCTAAAAAACAAATATTTAAAGAAGAACTGTTATCAGAACGCAAAAATAAGAAACTATTAATAGATTTTATAGATGATTATTTTGTACCTGGCTGGACTTACTATAAATACATGTGGAATCCTTTCTCTACTGGAGACCTCATTAAAGTTAGAGACATAATTAAAAATTATGCCCAAAAAAGAGATTTTGAAGTTCAAGATACTAAAATTGTAATCTTTATACTAGGTGCTTTTGATAACACTACACAATTAACTCAAGATATAAACTTTGACTTTATAGATAGTCTAAGAGACTTAGAAAAACAAAATTTAGATGTAACTAATGTGTGGGCAGGACTTACAAAATTAGCTCACTTTGTATGGGCAAATCAAAAATACAATCAAATTTGGCATCACGTAATACCTAATGCTATTGAAATTAGAACTCAAATAAAAACAGAATCAGAGGACTATGCAAATGGTTGGAGATATGACCAAGAATATACAGTTATAGGTACTGTAAAAAGAGAAGGGTTCCATCCAACAGATGCTCAATGGGAAAGAAGTGAATTCCATAAAGAAGCCTATCTCGACCAAAAATTAAAAGGGAAAATATGAATAAAATATTATTAAAAGTGGAATTTGCCCACTTTAACCAAATAAAAGGTATTCCTGGAGGTAATAGACGCTTTGATGTATTACACATTGGGCGAAAATGGGTGCGTATTCGTGAGTCTGCTAAATCACATAAAAATGCAAAACGTATCACAAAAGCAACTTGGGATAAAATTACACAACTTAAAGATTTTAAAATACTGGAGGATAACCGTGGCTAATTTATTTAGTAAAGCTAGGTCTAGGCTATTATTAGACAACCCTTTCTTTGGAACTTTAGCACTAAAGCTAATACCAAAAGAAGATACCAGATTTCCAACTGGATATACAAATGGAAAAGTATTGGGCTATAACCCTAAATGGTTTGAGAAATTAAGTAATCAACAACAAGTAGGATTTATTGCTCATGAAATAATGCACATAGTTTATATGCATATGACTCGTAGAGAACAAAGACACGCTAAAAAATGGAATGTTGCTGGTGACTATGTAATAAATAACAATCTTGTATTTGATTGCCACATGCACTTACCAGAAGGAGCATTAGTAGATGAAAAATATAAAGACATGACTACAGAGCATGTCTATAACCTGTTACCAGACCCCGAAGAAATATTTATAGATATTGACTTTGGTGAAGGTGGTGGAGGCACTGGTGGTAAATGGGATCAATTACCTGATGATCCTGGTGGTTGTGGTGGTATACAAGATGGAAAAGATGGTGATAAACCCGCAAGCACTATAGAACAAAAATGGACTATCGACATCAACCAAGCATATGAAGCAGCTAGAGTAGCTGGTAAATTGCCTGGCGGTTTATCTAAGGTAATAGATGAAATAATAAAACCAAAAGTTAATTGGAAAGCTGTGCTTGCTAAATTCTTAACTAATACAGCCAAAAATGATTATAGCTGGATGAAACCTAATAGAAGGTTTATAGGTAGAGACATGTATCTACCTAGTCTTTACAGCGAAAGATTAGAATCTATTGTAGTAGCAGTAGATACATCAGGCTCCATATCAGATGATGAATTACAAATATTCGCTTCAGAAACTAGTGCAATACTAGCTTCAATGGATCCTGAAAACATACATTTCTTACAGTGTGACACTGAAATAAATCAGCATGACACTTATACAAGAGAAAATTTACCATTAAAAGTAGAGTTTAAAGGTAGAGGTGGCACAGATTTCGCTCCTGTATGGGAGTATATAGAAGAGGAAAACCTAAATCCAAAAGCCTGTGTCTATTTAACTGACTTATATCCAAGTGATTGGGGGGAAAAGCCACCATATCCTGTCTTATGGATAGCAACAACAGACGATGTAGAAGTACCATTCGGTGAAGTAACAAGGATTCAGGTATGAAAAAAAGAACTATAGAATCATTGAGACAAGAACAAGCAGCAACCCGTGGTGCAATGGATTGGATGCGTCTAGAAGAAGAAATACAAGAGTTATTAGATGAGAAAGAAAATGAATAGCCGTTTTAAAGGAACAGTAGGATTTACTAAAGAATCAAGAAATCCAAAGTACCCAAAAAAATGGAAAGCCATCGTAACTGATACAGAACTTAATATAAAAGTCAAAGAAGAAATAATAACCGCTAGAGATATTGATACAGCTGTCACTGTAGCCAAAACTTTAGCAAAAAAATGTGAGGAAGAATATGAGTCAAAACACGGAGTGCAGTAGATGGATAGCATTAATTAAAATTGGTGATGAAGATACCCATATAGAACAAATCACTAGTTTCGGTATATTTGATACTCAAAAACAAGGAGAAGATTGGATATATGAAACTTACAAAGGTATAAATATTATTGCTGAAGTATTACCATTTAATGATCCATTCGAATACCGACAAACAAAAATAGACGGTAAAACAACAAGCCGTGCTAACTTAAGAGTTATACCACCTAACGATGAAGATTATGATGAACACCAACCTACTGAACAAGATGAGTGGTTGGATTACGATCCAGATTGCTAATAAGGAGTAAATTATGCTAGATAAATACGAAGTCACAAAACTTTATCACCAAAGACTTAATGATCTTAAAATTATAACCAGTAAAGGCCATGATTCTTTTAATACAACATGGGTCTCTGAAAATCATGAAACTAATAGTGATGAATTTGAAATATTTAAAAATACTTTAGTTGCTTGTGCTAAAGCTTATGGACGAGTCCTAGAAATTCCTACAGAAGAAATTCTTAAAGATGTTGATATAGCAACTGGTCTTAATTTACAAGAACAATGGGTACAACTAATTAAAGATATGGACGAACCGGAGATACACTAATGGGACTAGATCAATATGGTGGTTGGTTAAATGAACCAACTAAAGAAGAAATACTACATACAAAAATTGTAAATGAACCTGAATATGTCGAAATAGTAGAATTTGATTGGCGTAAACATGCAAAATTACAAAAATTTATGGAAGACTTATTCTACACAGAGTATGGTGATGAAGTCTTCAATTTTGGTACAAAACTATATCTTGAAGAAAAACACATTCTCGACCTAAAAAAACTCATTGAAGATAATAGTTTGCCTGAATCTGAAGGTGGATTCTTTTATGGACATCAATTTCAAGATGACTCTGCTAAAGAATACAAAGAACAAGATTTGGATTTTTGTGAAAAAGCACTAAAATGGTTAGAAGAAGGTAAAAAAGTATTCTATGAATGTTCATGGTAAATCTAGGAGGATTTAAAATTGACCGAAAAAAAGAAAATTGAGGATATTTTCTATTCTCTAGAAGGTAAATGGAGAAAACCACCTGAAACTCCAATGGAGGTAGTCATGTGCTCTACAGTTTGTTTTGCCAGTACCTTTTCAAAAACGATAGAATTAATGAAATCAACTGAAGGTAAAAGCATTGTGTTAAATGGCAGAAAAGAACAATGGTCTAGTTATAAAATTGCCGAAGAATTACATTTATTAGACTTGAGGAATAAAAATGGGAAAAGTTAAACAAGCAGCAATGGAAGATGAAGAAGTTCTCTTTCCCTATTTACTGGCTGCTGAAGAATTACTTTCAGTATATCCACAGCTTTATAAACAAAAATTATTAGACGCTAAATTAAAGACAGCTTATACAGTCGATGAGGAGCAACTTTATGTTGATCTCCTCATTTCTGTTCTCCATCCTTTTATACATCGTTTAGATTTAAAACTTAATTTTGGTATAGACAGCATAGTTAAAAATTGGATGCAAGAAAATTATAAATATAAAATGGGACAAGAACCATGACCGAATTCAAAGACTTAGTTGAAGAAACCAGAATAGCTTTAGAAGCAGAAGAATGGGCAAAAGGTGTTAAATATATTCATGCTAACGATGGAATTATTGAAACTAAATATAACAATGGAGATGTGCATTATTTAGAAAATAAAGAAGGTGGAAAAAGTTGGACAATATATAAAAACCTACCCAAACAAACGATCATCGACCGTTTTCTAAGGAGAAAAGCTCCCCCGGAGCAGAGGGAAGAATGAACATGAACCTATGGTTGCAAATTTGTGCAAAAAATGAATTACAAAAACACCCTGAAGATCTTTCAGGTGTGATGCAATATAATTAACTTACACACTCAGAGCCCCTGGTACGGTTGTAAGTAAACGCATAATCAAGGAGTATATATGCTAACAATAACATTGGATTTTGAAACATATTATGATGTCAATTATTCATTAACAAAACTAACCACCCCCTCTTATGTAAATCATGATGATTTCAAAGTATGGGGAGTAGGACTAAAAGTAGAAGATGACGACACAGTATGGTTAAAACCTGACGAAATAGAATCTGAATTTAACATTTACAACTGGGATGAGACAGCCCTTGTATGTCACAACACACTATTTGACGCTTACATACTTTCACAGCGTTATGGGATACAAAATGTAGGTTATTATTACGACACAGCTTCAATGAGCCGTGGTATGTACCCGTCACAAAGTGCAAGTTTAAAAGCATTGGCTGAAAGACTATGGCCGAATGATATTTCTATGAGAAAAGGTACTGAATTAGTTAACGCTAAAGGCATACGTGATCTTACACCAGATCTGGAAGACGAAATAGGTAAGTACTGTATTCAAGATGTTGACCTTACATATGCAGCCTGGATAAATTTGTGCAAAAATTTTCCCAAAAAAGAATTAGATTTAATTGATCTTACCACTCGAATGTATGTTGAACCTAAATTGATTTTAGATGTTGAAGCATGTAAACAACATCGTGACAAATACAAAGAGTCTGGGGCCCTTGCTGTAAAGAACTCAGGAATAGATAAAGATGTGCTTAGTTCTAATCAAAAATTTGCACAATACATTGATGACGAGCTGGAGATTGTACTACCAACTAAAAAATCTCCACGAACAGGTAAAATGATACCGGCTCTTGGTAAAACTGATTCGGCATACATACAAATGTGCAATGCTTATCCACAGTACAAACACATCTGGGACGGTCGAACAGCTGTGAAGAGCCGAATCGAAGAAACCAGAGCCGAAAGGTTTATTCAAGCAATAAATAAAAATGGTACATTTTCCGCGCCCCTAAAGTATTACGCAGCACATACTGGTAGATTTGGTGGAACAGAAAAACTTAATTTACAAAATCTCCCCCGGAGCAGTGAATTAAGACGTGCTATACAAGCACCCAGCGGAAAACTCTTATATGTAGCCGACTTATCTAACATAGAAGTTAGAGTATTAGCTTGGTTGGCGAATGAACCTTATTTACTTCAAAGTTTTAAAGATAAACGTGATGTATATAGTGAATTTGCCACTCAAATATATGGTAGAGAAATTACAAAAGCAGATAAACTTGAACGTTATGTAGGTAAAACTGCCGTACTTGGTCTCGGGTATGGCATGGGTTCTAATAAATTTAAGTACACACTTTCGACTGGATCACCATCTGTAGATGTAAGTGAATCAGCAGCAACAACAATTGTTCATCAATATCGAAGTTACTATACAAACGTTCCAGCCCTCTGGGCTCAGTGTAAACAACTGTTATATAACATGTTAAACCAAAGTCAAGCAGGAACTATTTATGGACCATTGACTGTTGGCCTTCATCAATTGTCATTACCCAATGGCATGGCTCTTAAATATCCTATGCTTACATACAGCCCCCGGGACGGACAATTTATGTATGTGTCTTATAAAAGATCAGAACGATTATATGGCCCTAAGTTATGTGAGAACATAGTCCAAGCACTTGCAAGAATTGTGTTAACCGACCAAATGCTTACGTTACAAAAAACAGATCTGTTTGACGTGGTGTTAACAGTACATGATGAAGTTATACTTATAGGCCCTGAAGATAATTGTAATGTACACATGGATAAAATATTAGAGGTTATGAAAACTCCCCCCGACTGGTGTAAAGACCTTCCCTTAGATGCAGAAGGCAGTTATGATAAAGCTTACTCTAAATAATACTACACACATACACAGTGCACTGGAGCAAGGACGTGAAGAACTTAATATTAACAAGGAGGAAGGGAGAGAAAGTAGTGCTACACGCCAATGGTGCGGTGCTGGCTGTATGTACAATAACGGGCTTAGGCCCCAAACAAGTCAAGTTAGCCTTCGAGGCTGACCCAATAATCAAGATAGATAGAGAGGAAATCTACCTTGACAAATTATGATATAATTAAATTTCTAGGAGGGAATTATGGAACTTATATTTTTAAGCTCTAAACAAAAACTAGTAAAGGAAATTTCACCAAAAGGTGTCACGCCCTATCCATTAGTAAAAAACTTTACATCACTTCACGAAGAGGTAACTTCATGTGATGAATTCTATAATGCACTTACAAAACATGCCGCGGCCGGCAATTGTTTACATAAAGGCTCACTAAAGAAAAAAATAAAGAACTCCCCCAGAGCAGGTATGGCAAACCGTAATGCTTCAACTGACTATATAGTATTTGATTTAGATGGTTTGCACTTACCCAATACCGACATTCCCACCTCTGTAGATACGGACGACATCCGCTCCATTGCTAAACAGTTTGTACACCATCTCCCCGCCTGCTTTCAAGATGTAAGTTACATCGCACAAGCAAGTGCAAGCTTAGGACTTAAAGGCAATACTATATCAATGCATTTATTCTTTATGCTTGCTCGACCTGTTTATCCTCGTGCTTTAAAAGAATGGTTTAGATCACTTAACTATGAAACACCTATATTTGCAGAACAACTCACTCTATCCTCTAATGGACAATCTCTTTCTTATCCAATAGATATATCAGTAGCTGATAATTCTAAACTTATATACATAGCACCCCCTAATTTTATTGACTTACAAGACCCAGCATCTGGTGGACGATTTGTAAAGATTAATCGAAATTCAGAAACTGTTGATATATTTCCACTCGTTAAAGAAGTTAATCGAGAACGTATGAGTAACTTAGGTATACAAATTAAAAATAATCTAAGAAAAGAAATAGGATTACCTAAAAAGAATGCTAAAACACAAAACCTCAATATAAACGATGAATTCGTAGAGCTCCTAGACAATCCAGATAAAATGAACATACAAGTTTCACGCATCTCAAAGCCGTATGTAAACTGTAATGTTAACGAAGGCGATAGCGGTGGCTATTACTTCTTATTAACTAATCCACACTTCATGTTTAACTTTAAAGGTGAACCTATATGGGAAATAGAAAAAGCCGATCCCGAATTTTATCGTTGGATATTTGAAGAATTTGAAAAGGATATAAGCAAAGAGAAAAATTTGCGACCTATAGTACTTAGAGACTTCTTTACTGATACCTATTATAACGGGTTATTTAATACTAAGCTGCAACAATTTGACGATAGATTTCCACTCACTCCCACTAATAAAACAAGTCTAGAAGGCTTTATGAAAACTCATAATCGACCTATGCCTGACTTTATTCCTGATGCCCGTGTGGTATTCGATCCCTCCAATGACACGGGCATCAACTTAACTGACGTACCTTACTATGTAAACATGTATAGAAATACAGACTATATGCTTGCTGCACAAACACCCCAGGAAGATCTGGAGTATGGTACAGCAATTAATTTAGCGGGTATAACACCTAATATTTATAAACTTATTTCACACATACTTGGTGGGGCTCCCACTGAATGTGAACACTTTATCAATTGGCTTGCCTATATATACCAAAATAAAAATAAAGCTATGACCGCTTGGATACTTACAGGCGTTCCAGGGACCGGTAAAGGTTTGTTCATACATAAAGTTCTTAAACCTCTATTTGGAGAACAACAAGTTCCAATGAGAGCCTTAGAACATATAGAAGAACAATTCAATTTATATATGAGAACCGCTTTATTTTTAGCCGTTGATGAATTCAGAATGGGAGCATCAGGTAATGTAGGTAAAATGGCTGACAAACTTAAACATCAAATAACAGAACCTAATCTAACTATTCGTGCTATGCGTGCGAATCAAGTTGAATTACCAAGCTTCTGTAATTTTATATTTTTAACTAATCGTGCAGACGCAGTAAAAATAGAGGAAGGCGACAGACGTTACAATGTAGCACCGCGACAAGAACGTAAGCTAGAAGAAGTCTATCCTGAGTTACTTACAAACCTCCAGGATCTGGAGGCTGAACTGTACAAACTAGCAGGAGTATTAAAGACTTTTAAAGTCAATGAACGTATGGCTCATACTGTATTAGAGAACACAGCAAAAGCTGAAATGCGTCAAATAAGTATGTCTGTATTAGAAGAGTTTGCAACCGCAATAAAAGCTGGAGATTTACCCTTCTTTACAGAACTACTTGATATACCACTTACAAATGCATTCGATGCGGGTGGTATAACAATTGCACAAAGGTATGTAAAAAATTGGATAGCAACTGCGGGTGAAGAACTTATTATACCTATGCCACATTTCAAAATAGTTTACGACATACTTACCGACAGCAAAAATAAAATGTCGGTAAGAGACTTTACAAAAGCGATGTCACGCCTTAATATAAAGCCAAGCCGCAAAAGAATCGGTGGCGACAGAACAACTTCAGCCCCAAGAGGAGTTGTAATAACATGGGAATTAACAGAAGAAGTTAAACAATTATTAATAAAGGATTATTTCGATTCGAATGACCAATCTCTTTTACAAACAGCCTAATAAACTTACTTACAAACCCGGTGTTCCCGGTGGTTATGTAAGTCAAAATATTTAACTACTAAAAGTATGCTAAAAGTCTTAGATTTGTTTAGTGGCATAGGAGGCTTCTCTTATGGACTAGAAAAAACTGGAGGTTTTGAGACTATTGCATTTTGTGAAATAGATAAACATGCTAGGAAAGTACTTACAAAACACTGGCCTAATGTAAAACAATATGAAGATATTACGGAACTTACTTATGAAAAATTACAAAAAGATAATCTCATACCCGAAGTTATTTCGGGCGGGTTTCCTTGCCAAGATATTAGCGTGGCTGGAAAACAAGCAGGAATCATCGGAAAAAGATCAGGTTTATGGTCGGAATTTGCGAGGCTCATCAAAGATGTACGGCCGAAGTGGGCGATTATTGAAAATGTATCGGCCCTTAAATCTAAGGGGCTTACCTTGGTCTTACAAGATCTCGCAGAGGTCGGCTATAATGCAGAATGGCATTGTATACCCTGCAGTGCCCTTGGCGGGTTACACAGAAGAGATCGTATCTGGATCATTGCCTACCCTATGGAGAACTCCCGATGCGCACTCAGACAGAGGAGCTTCATCGAAGGAGAGAATGCTGAGAAAATTGCAAGAAGGATTACCAATCAGCTTGAACGATCAAGTAGCACATACCAACATGATATGGCCAACTCCGAGAGTAAGTTCAGCGAATGGCCCCAGCCAGAAGGAAATAGTAGCGGGCAACCCCAAACGCAGATTGGAAACGGAAGTAGCAATCAGAGAAATGTGGACTACTCCAACAACACATCTAGCAAAGGAAACGGCAGCACCATCGGAATTCAAGAGGAATACCCCAACGTTGACAGCTCAAGTAGTAACGAGCCTCAACAAATCGTTGGAAGACAAGAGCTCGAACTCTTTGCCCAATACGCACAAGTCTTCTGGGCAGTTGAATCCTCGGTGGGTAGAGTGGTTAATGGGCTACCCAACAGACTACACAGACTGCGACAATTAGGGAATAGTGTAGTCCCCCAGATTCCAGAGTTTTTAGGACACTGTATATTAAACCAACAAGATGAAGCTAACAGGAGATAAAAGGGCTGATATCAAAGAGGCTTTTAAGAAGCCTGATGAACTAGGGCTAGTGCCTGCTTGGTCTTACTCAGGTTTAAAAACATATGAATCTTGTCCTTACAGAACCTATATATCTAAAGTAAAGAAAGTATGGGAAGAAGCTGGCCCTGCAGCAGAAAGAGGCTCACGAATTCATGGTCTTGCAGAAAAGTATGTAAAAGGCGAACTAAAAGAAATGCCTTCAGAGTTGAAAAAATTTGCGTCCCAATTCGAAGAACTTCATAAGTTATTTGCCGAAGGAAAAGTTGAAGTAGAAGGAGAATGGGGTTTCACTTTAGATTGGGAAACTACAGGTTGGATGGAACACAACACATGGGCCCGGGTAAAGCTCGATGTAATCGTACATGAAACTGAAACCAGTGCTAGAGTTATAGACCATAAAACTGGTAGAAAATTTGGTAATGAAATAGCTCATGGTCAACAAGCTTTAACCTATGCCATAGGTACATTTTTCCGCTACCCAATGCTGGAACATGTGCAAACAGAACTATGGTATCTAGATAAATCTGAAACAACTATTCAAGCTTACACTCGAGATGAAGCTATGGTATTTGCCCCTGGACTTCATCAACGCGCAGTAATTATGACTACTGCAACTGAGTTCCCACCCAACCCAGGTAAAGATACTTGTAAGTGGTGCCCACATAAGGAAGGGAAACTTCCAATTTGTGAATGGGGAATTAAGTAAATCGCGTACTTAATACCACCCACGGTTGGAACTAATTCCTAAGTAAATATACATACAAATGAAACATTAATCCCTGGGACGTTCTGTATTCATAAGTCTTCGTACAAAAAGAATACATCCTTTCCGTCTCGTGTAATTTGGTAATTACGCACTAGCAGCTCGCGCCCGGAGAAGGCGTAGCATAAAACATACATACACCACATAGTTCCACGCCAATTTGTTGTGGACGCTCGCAAGCTCGCGTCACAAGTCTTGGCCATTACACTATCGTATTGTAAGTAG
>Ga0310345_10001196_pt1 | contig 30220 bp, 27 predicted proteins | sample HC15DNA20500_MG_FD_204667 | JGI IMG/M metagenome (GOLD analysis project Ga0310345, IMG submission 204667) | Marine microbial communities from station ALOHA, North Pacific Subtropical Gyre - HC15-DNA-20-500_MG | ecosystem: Environmental > Aquatic > Marine > Oceanic | place: Pacific Ocean: North... | reverse complement strand
CCATCGCCGCCAGCCATCCGCAAGGTCGGATCGATGAGCTCCTCCCCTGGAACTTCAACCCGTCAAGCTGATCCCGAGTGGGGCGCAGCTGACGCTTACGTTCGATCGTCACATCGCCGAAGACGAGGCGCAGCCTGTCGGCGGACTGACCCGAGGGCTGCGAGGGCTGCGGCGGCCCCGCCTCGCACAGGACGAGCGGTGCGAAGGCCATCGGCTCATCCGGCATCTCGGCGGCGGGCAGGACAAGCTTCCCCTGCTTGGCCAGGCATCGCCATGCCGACAGTTGGTTCGGCTTCACCCCGTAACGCGCGGCGATGGCGTTCACTGTCGCGCCCGGCTCCAACGTTTCCGCCACCGCCTGGGCCTTCACCGCATCCGGCCACCGCCGATGCCCTTTCTCAAAGACTTCGACGCCGAGCGATCTGAGAAACGCAGTTGTAGCTCCCATTGCGAAACGCACTCCCACCTTGCAATGGGTATCACCTCGCAAGCCGGGCGAAGCGCTACAACGTGCCGCTCAAACGCCGCTTACGGTTGTCGTCGTGGCGCTGGTGGATCACCGTCCCCGGCGCCGCGCCCTCCTGCCCCATCGACTGCGCGAGGGCATAGGTTTCACGATGTCCGAGATCGGGCGTTATCGGCCCCCTGCCCCACCCTCTGCGGACGGCCGAGCAGGGGCCGTTGCGCGCGCTGGGATATGGAACCGGCCGACCTTTGATGCACGCAGCATGGCGACATGGCAGGGGTGGACGTCATGGCAGTCGGTGCTGAACGCGAAACAGGGCCACGCGCGAGGCTGCCCGAAGATCTCTGGACCGACGTCTGGGCGATCGCCGATGCAGGACGCAAATGCACGGCGCCGCACGTGCCTCGAGGAGGCAGGCGCATCTGCCGCCCGGGCAGAGGGGCACGAACATCGCCGCCACCCCCCAGCCAGGATCATCGCGACCCCGGGACGCGGCTCTCCCGGAAGTCCTGGGCCGTCTGGAACGGCCAGATGTCGCGATAAGTCCAGCATGGTGGTCGTCGCGGCCCCGGCTACCCCGTCGCGTATCCGAATCCCGAAATCCGGCATGGCGATCGACGTCCTGCCCCGGCTGATCGCAGTCATGCGCAGAGCAAGCTTGCGGCGCGACGTAGCAAATCGGGACATTCTACGTTCCGATGGACGCAATATGGCCAGGGCCATCATGGCCTTCTTTGCCGATGCCGGTGCAAACGACCCGAGGCTTGGATCGGTCCGTCACACGGCGCCTCGCACGTCGACGGTCTTCCCGCGCGTTCGAGGCCATCCTCCTGCCAGGCCTCCGGCCTCGATCACCACAGGTGACGGCTTCACCCTTCCCACTCATCCTTCGTCCAAAAGTGAGGCATTCGGGGCGGAGTTGCGGGACAGTCGCTCCTTGCGCAGCGAGGAGGAGAGCGAAGAGCCAGGAGCGAGATGCTGGACCTTTCCGAAGATGCGGGCGCGCCGCCCCACCTTGGGACGCTGCGCCTCGGCCCAAGCCGCCTTCAGCTCCTCCTCGGACTTGCGCCACCAACCGACCCGTATATGGGTCACGCGGCGGCCGGTCTTGAGTGGGGCAAGCGTTATGTTGAAGGGTGCCAGGGCGTTGATCTCATCAGCGGCAGGCTTCAGCACGTGCTTGTTGAGCGCACCGAAGGCCGGATATTTGCCCTCCTCGACCCCCAGCATCTGCCGAAACTCCTCAAGCGTGATCTCCTGAAAGACCTTGCGGCTCAGGTTCGACCATTGCGAGGCATTCTCGTAGAGCGAAACCGCGTATTTCGAGCTGAACGCCATCAGCACCGGCAGCGCGATCTTGCCCCAGATCGAGCTGTCGCGAAGCATTTCGACCAACCGCTTGTCGAAGGAGTAGGTCAGCACCCCTGCCGAGCGGTCCGGATCATCCATGTCGTTACCGCCGAGGAACTGGACACGGCGTGTGCGCCCCCCCGAAAGCCTCACAGTTAGGATCGTCTGCATCAGGGAGACAATCGCCTCCTCGATCATCTCGGACCCCTTGTGCCCATCGGTCCTCAGCTCGGCAAGCTCGATCGAATAGTCCTTGCCTTCACGAATGCCCTGCTGGTGCGCATTGTGCCAAAGGATCGTGATCGCGCGTCGGGCGTTCAGCGTAAGTGTCTGATGCCCTGTAATTTGTATGAGCTCCGTCGGCTTGATCGCCTCGTCGCGCGAAGGTGTCAGGGCAAGGACTCGGATCTCTTCAGACATGGCGGGACCCTAGTAGAAGCCGGATATATTGTGAATTCATTTGTTGCCCACGTTTCACTTTTCTGCCGGGCAAGAGGTTGTGGATAACTTCAAGAGCCTCCCCGAAACCCTCACATTAAGGCCCCGAAAACCTCACCGTTCGCCCCGAAAACCTCATTCTTCGCCCCGAAAACCTCACCGCTCGCCCCGGTTTCTTCACATCTCGGGTCGGAACCTGCTGATTTTAAGAGTGAATTCTGCCCCTGAATCTATGAATCTTGAATCCTGAAAGGATAGAAGGGCGTCATGCCCTTCCCTGCCCCTCGAAATGACCCATCAAGATGTCCAACATGTCGGCATAGGTGCGCCTGTCGGATTTGCATAGAAGCTTGAAGCGCTCGATGGTATCGAGTGGCGCCTTGATGGAAATCTGACCATCCCGGACTTCCTGACGACTCGGCCAGCGTGTCGGCTGCGGTGAAGGCTGCGGTGAAGGCTTGGGACCAGAAAGCGCTTCAAGCTCTGTGCCCAAAGATGAGGGATTCGGGGCTTCCTCGACGCGCTGCCTGGCCTCTCGTGACGTGGGGCCGCGTCCGGGTTCGGCCTCGAACTGCTTCAGGCGGCTGAAATCAAGCGACTTGGGCATTGTAGGTCTTCTCCAGCATATCAATGACTTCCGAGGCAAAGGCCTGCGCGTTGTCGATAGCCTTCCCGATGCCGTTCACTTCCGTGGGATCGAGATCACGTAACCCGGCCCCAGCATTGTGCAGCGATGAAAATGCCGTCCGGCGATGCAACTGCGTCGCGAAGACCGGCGCCGCGGCCTTGAGCTCGGCCTGAATATGCCGCTCGAGCTTGCTTTTTACCGCGGCGGAGGTGCGTGCAAAGAGGATGGCCGCGGGGATGTCGCGGCGACGCGCCCTGCCCTCCATCGCCACCTCGGCCAAGGTCTCGACGGCCGCATCCGCATCCTGCTGTTCCTCGCCCGACGGGATGATCACGAGATCGGATTCAGCTATGGCAAAGGATGTGAGACGGCTCGCGGTTCCCTCCAGATCGATGAGGACGAACGGGGCGCGGCCACGAGCGACAGCAATCTCGTCCTGGATCTGGCGCTCTCCGGCGCTGGCGACCACTTCAATTCCACGTGGAAGCGGCGCGAGCCGAGACCAGCGTGTCAGACGGCGCGCCGGATCCGCGTCGATGATCACGACCTGGGTTCCCTGCGCTGCAAGCTCCGTTCCCAGAACAACGCAGGATGTCGTCTTGCCGGCCCCGCCCTTGGAGCTGGCGAATGATACGGTAGGCATGGTGGATATTCCCTACTCTTGTCTGCTCTGGCTTACCCTACTCATGGCAGGACAGGCCAAGACAAGAGTAGCCATGGATATCACCGCACAGCCATTGGTAGGGTGTGACTGCATTACCATGAATACTATACCCTAAGGTTCCCTAGACATTCCATGGATAGCTTGGGAATCCTTAAGATACCTAAAGGATGCCTGGGATACCTAAGGGAAGCTCAGGATACCTGCTCCATGAGACGAGGTGTTTCAGCCCCCTCAGCAGATGCTCCGGGTGTACCCTGTTTCGTGACTACTTCGGCCTGCACCACGTAACCCATCTAAATCTGACTTTTCGGTAAGAGCTTCGATGCAGCGACCGTCTCCGGAACCGATGTAAACCGTCTCATCAAAGATGAGGCCCCGCTGGTCTTCCTCGTCCTGTGACCTGTATATTCACCTCATGCGTATCCTCGACCGTCTTCGCGGGGCCTTCAGCCCTCGCGCCGTGCCCGATTTCGATGCGGTGCTTGCGCCGGCCACGCCGCTGGCCGTGATCGGCGACGTGCATGGCCGTGCCGATCTTCTTTCCCTGATGCTGGAGCAACTCGAGCGGGATGCACCGGATCACCGGATCGTTCTGGTGGGGGATTACCTGGACCGCGGCGAGGAGAGCCGGGCGGTGCTCGAAAAACTTCGCGAGCGATCGGATCTTGTTTGTCTGAAGGGGAATCACGAGGCGATGTGCCTCGCATTTCTCGAAGACCCCGCGCAGCATGGTTCTCGTTGGCTGCGCAATGGTGGACTGCAGACTCTGGCAAGCTTCGGTGTCGGCTTGAAGGGAGAGGGTTCGGAAGCCGAACGAATGACTGCCGCCCGTGATGCCTTTGCCGACGCACTGGAAGATGAGGGCCGGGCCTGGCTGGCCGAACGACCTTTGCAGTGGCGGAGCGGCAACGTGGCGGTGGTCCATGCTGCGGCAGATCCTGGGCAGCCCCTGCAGCTGCAAACGGAACGAACCTTGCTTTGGGGGCACCCGCAGTTCGAGAGCCAGCCGCGGTCAGACGGGATCTGGATTGTGCATGGGCATACCATTTATGACGAGCCGTTTGCGGCAGGTGGCCGGATTGCCGTCGATACCGGGGCGTATGCAAGCGGGCGACTGAGCGCTGCGCTGGTTGCGCCCGCCGAGTTCCGGTTTCTGCAGGTGACCACGGGGTAGCAGATTACCTTCGCCGCGAACATGGCGTCGCGCACAAAGTGCGCACAGGCTCGGAGCAACGGCTCGATGCACAAGCTCTAGAACGGGCTCCAGAATGCCGGGCATTGCGGCGCACCACATCTTCCTCAGGCCGGCTTGGCTGGATCTTCGCACAGCCCGCAGCTTTGGCGAGACGGACTCCTGAGCGCCAATATGATGCAAGCGCAACCGATCGGGAGAATGACAGGGCAGGGGCCCAAGTAGCAGTTTCGTGTCAAAGGGTTGTCGTCGAGGCTATGAGGTACCTCCGTCGTCGAACAAGAGACCGAAGATGTCATGACTAGCACTGGCATCAATGATCAAGCTCACGATGCCCAATCAGGCGAGGCAGATCCTAACCGGCCACCGGAAAAACATCGGGGGCTTTCGAGCACGAGGCGCAATGATCAGCGCCCGGCGACGCGATCTGCATCAAGAGCAGGTGACGGGCAGCCTGACGCTCCCATTTTCCCATAGCCAGCGTCAGCTTGAACATGTCCGCGCCCGGAGGGGGACGGGCTCCCTTCCGCACCGCCACTCTACTCCATTCGCAACAGACGGGGGGCAGCGGCTCGGCGCCCTTGATCCGGCACCAACGGGCGAAACCGGTCCCAGTCGCGGGTGTAGGCGATGCGGGGGTTCTCGGAGACGGCGCGGTCGGTATAGCCGCGGACGGTGTCGACCAGCCGGTCGAGCCTGCCGGAGCCCACGACGGGATCGGGCAGGGCTAGCGGGATGGGGTTTTCGGACGTTTTGGGTAAGCTGTGTGGTGTATCTCCGTCATGTCCGATAAGCCAAGATTACCGGACATGACGAACAACCGCACAGCGCGGCGGTTTGAGGCACTGCATACCTGAGAAAGCGCCGGATCGCCCAGTAGGCTTATGGGCCGGTACACCGGTTCAGGCTGGCTGAATTGATGGGGGTGGGTTCGATAAAGGACCCGCGCTGCTGCCCCATCATTTACTCAATTGCACTTCCACTAATAAGCCGGGACATATGACTGCCCTGCTTTGGTCTCGTATAGGACGTACGAGACCGTCCTACAGGTCCAGCACCAGCCGGGCTGACTTCGCCCGCGACACGCAGATGCACATGAAGGCATTGCCTGCCTGCTCCTCTTCGGTGAGGACACCGTCGCGATGGTCGATCTCGCCTGAGAGCACGTCGGTCATGCAGGCGCCGCACAGCCCCTCGGCGCAGCCGAACTCAACCGGCAGACCGTGGTCGCGCAGCACTGCAAGGATCGACTGCTCGGGTCCCACGGGCAGCACGGTGCCGCAGGAAGCAAGCTCCACTTCGAACTGCCCCTTCGGCGCGGCATCGGCATCCTGTGCAGCGGCGAAGCGTTCGAACCGCACCTTACCGCCACGAAGTTCATGTTCAGACGCCAGGACCGCATTCAGCATCGGCTCGGGGCCGCAGCAATAGACATCGCCGCCGGGTGGTACGCCGCGCATCAGAGCCGAAATGTCGCACAGCCCCTCCGCGTCGTCACAATGCAGCCTGTAGCGGTCGCCGAGGCCCAAGGCCGTGAATCGGCCGTGCAGCGCGGCCTCGGTGCGGCTGCGCACGAGATAGACCACGCGCAGATCGGCACCGCGCGCTATCAACTCACGCGCCATGGCAAGGATCGGCGTTGCGCCGATACCCCCCGCGATCAAGGTCGCATGGCCGGTCCCACCCTGTAAGGAGAAATGATTGCGCGGGCCGCCGAGGCTCAGGACTTCGCCCACCGCCAGCGCGTGCATCGCCAGCGAACCACCACGCCCCCCGACCTCGCGCTTGACCGCAACCTCGATCCAACTCCCGGCAGCGTCCCAATCGCATAGGGAATACTGTCGCACGAGGTCGGCGCCGAGATGGATATCGACATGCGCGCCCGGCTCCATGCCGGTGAACCGGCCCGCGAGGAGGGCAAACCGAAAAGCCGCGATATCGGGGGAGAGTTCGGTCTTCGCAATCAGCTTGGCAGACAGGTTCATCCTCAGATCTCCTTTCGGGCTTCCCAGGCGGCGAGGCGAAGCCGCGCCTTGACGCCGTAGCCCACGAAGGGGCGGGGTGGGTTGCGGACCGGCATGTCCGAGACCGCGATCATGTCCGACAGCAGGTCACTGTCTTGCCGGCAGGCGGCCTCGGCGAGAAGCCGACCCGAAATCGTACCCCGCGCAACACCGACGCCATTGTGGCAGGAGGAGCCCCACACGCCCGGCTCCATCTCGCCGAAATAGCTGACATGGTTGCGAGTGAGCGCGCAGACCCCGCCCCAGGTGCTCTCGAACGGGACTTCTGCGAATGTCGGAAAACGCCGCGCCAGCGCCAGCCGATGGCTGCGTCGCACCTTCTCGAGCGCACGAGGGCTGGCGCCGTAATCACCCAGATAATCGTACTGGTTCCGCACGAGGATCCGGCGGTCGCGCGTCATTCGTAGCGTCGTGCCGCCCGGATCAGCTGGGGTCAGACCCCAGTCGAGACGGCCCCCATAGCTGACCAGCTCAGCCTCCGACAATGGACGGGTCAGTGAGGCGAAGGTCGCCACTGGCACGACCCGGTCGCGCAGCCAGCCGAATTCGGGCGTGAAGGCGTTCATCGCCGCGACGATGCGGCCCGCCTTCAGCACCTGTTCTCCATCGGGGCGCTGCAGGTGCAACGCGAAGCTGCCCTGCCGCTCGATCCGGATCACAGGTGTCGCATCGAGCAGCGTGACATTATCGGGCAGGGCGCGCGCCAGTCCGCGTACCAGCCGGACCGGGTTCATCAGCATGCAGCCCGGGGTGAAAATGGCTCCCGTATAATGTGCAGTGCCGGTAATCGCGGCCACCTCCGCGCGGCCCAGCATCTCGTAGCCCTGCCCGATCCGGTCGAGCGCACGGGCGAAGACGCGCATGTTGGCCGTGCCGCTCTCTCCAATCGCCGCCTGCAGCTTGCCCGCGCGGGACCAATCGCAATCGATGCCATGCGCGCGCACCAGCCGGTCGAGATCGTCGCGCGCGGTGGTATTGAGCCGCACCACGCGGCGCAAACGCTCGGGGTCGTCATGTTCGAGGTCGAACTTGTGCGGCAGGTCGATCACGAAGCCCGCATTGCGGCCTGAGCGTCCCCAGCCGACCGGCTTGGCATCGATCAGCGCGACATGAGCGCCGAGGTTCAGCTCGGCCAGCCGCCGTGCTGCGGCGAGCCCGGTAAAGCCTGCGCCGATCACCGCCCAGTCGACGCTGTCGGGCATCTCGGCTGCGCCCATGGGCACGAGTTCGCCGCGCGGCACCCAGCCCGAAGGCGTGTCGGCAGGCGGGCGGCGATGAATGGATCGGGCGGCTGCTGTCATTTCGGTTCTCGCTCGGATTTGTATCCGCAGATTGCGCGCCCCGCCGCCCGCGCTCAACGCGCGAAAAACTCGCTTTGGCATGAGCTGCATTCACCTCTAGACTCACTTCCCGAGGAGGATTTCATGTCCAGACGTTTCTACGACCTGCCGCCGCTCACCACGCTCGCTGCCTTCGAGGCGGCGGCGCGGCATCTGAGCTTCAAGAACGCGGCAGCCGAGTTGAACGTGACCCCCGGCGCGGTGAGCCATCAGATCAAGACTCTCGAGGGGGAACTCGGGGCGCCGTTGTTCCTGCGCAAGCATCGTGGCGTCGTGCTGACCGAGGATGGTGACCGGCTCTTCGCCACGCTGGCGCAGTCCTTCGTTTCGATCTCGCAGCGGCTGCGCGAGATCCGGGGGCGCCAAGCACAGGCGACGGTAACGGTCGGCGCGACCACGGCGATGGCCAGTTTATGGATGACGCGGCTGCTATCGGAGTTCTGGCGCGAGCATGACCATATCCAGGTCGACCAGTCGGTCTCCGATCATGGCTTTGCCGACGCGCCGGAGATCGACATGTTCGTCCGCTATGGTCGCGAGGCCTCGCCGCTGTGGGAGCATCATCCGCTCTATAGAGACGAGTTGGTGCCTGTGGCGAGCCCCGAGGTGGCAGAGCGCCTCCGAGGCACTGCATTGGCCGATCTCGCAGACGAGAGGCTGATCTACCTCGACTCGGTCGATCGGACCTGGACCCGTTGGCAGGACTGGTTCGATGCGTTGGATTATACCGGTCCGGTGCGGCGCGGTCACAAGGTCAACAACTATACAATCGCGCTCCAGGCGGCGCAGGACGGCGTCGGGCTACTCCTGGGTTGGCGGCGACTGATCGACCCGCTCCTGCGCGAGCGGCGGCTGGTGGTAGTAGGCTCTCATGCCCTGCCTGCGCCACGACGTTTCCACCTCGTCACCCGTCCGACCGAGCAACTCTCGGGCGATGCACTGGCGCTGCGCGACTGGCTGATCGCGCGCCTTGCTAGTTGGGATGAAATGGATTCACCCGAGGCTTAGTTTTTACGACGTTGTCTGACAGCCCCCTGCAAGTTGATTGTGCCGTGAGTTCCGCCAATGCGGCGTTCACGACAAAGGAGGGGGTCCCATGAACCAGATGACGCAGCTCGCGCCCGTGATGGCCGATATTACCCGGGCCAACGGCCTGCCCAATGCCCATTACACCGACCCCGCCCTGTTCGCCGAGGAAAAGCGCTCCGTGCTGTTCGCCAGCTGGTCCGGGATCGGCTTCGGCAAGGACATCCCCGAGGCTGCCGACGCCAAGCCGGTCGACTTCCTTGGCATGCCGCTCCTGATGGTGCGCGACCGCTCTGGTGCGATCGGCGTGTTCCAGAACACCTGCCGCCACCGTGGCATGATCCTGGTCGAGGAGCCCACCAAGATCCGCGGCGCGATCCGCTGCCCCTATCACAGCTGGTGCTACGGGCTCGACGGCAGCCTGCGCACCACGCCTCATGTCGGCGGGCCGGGACAGAACACTCACGAAGAGGTCGACATCAAGAAGCTTGGCCTGTTCCGCATTCGCAGCTTCGTCTGGCGCGACGTGGTGTTCGTCAACATCGACGGCAACGCTGCCCCGTTCGAGGAGGTCCATGCCGAGCTGATGAGCCGCTGGGCCGAGTTCGACCAACCGATCTTTCACGGTGGCGAAAGCTCGAGCTTCAAGCTCGAGGTCAAATCGAACTGGAAGCTTGCGGTCGAAAACTACTGCGAGAGTTATCACCTGCCTTGGGTGCATCCGGGCCTCAACAGCTACTCTCGGCTTGAGGATCACTACAACATCGAGCGCGAGGGTCATTACTCGGGGCAGGGCACGCTGGTCTATCGCCAGCTGCGCGATGAAAACGACGCGCGCTTTCCCGATTTCAGAGGACTTTCGGCACAATGGGATGAGGGCGCGGAATATGTTGCCGTCTATCCCAACGTGCTCTTGGGCGTGCAGCGAGATCATGCCTTCGCCATCGTGCTGCAGCCGGTCGACCAGGAGAACACCGTCGAGCAGATCGAACTCTACTACGCCACGCCCGAAAAAGAGACGCCTGAACTCGATGGGCTGCGCGGCGCCAATGCCCGGCTGTGGAAGACGGTCTTCGAGGAGGACATCTTCGTGGTCGAGGGAATGCAGCGCGGTCGCCGGGGCGAGCTGTTCGACGGCGGGCGTTTCTCGCCTGCAATGGATGGTCCCACCCACAACTTCCACAAATGGGTGGCGAGCCGGATCGAAGCGGGGCGCGCGTCATGAACATGGTGATCCGGGACGGGCTGGCGCGGAACTTTCTCGCCGGAAAGTGGGTCGAGGGTGACGCGGGCGCGCGCATCGCCGTCGAGGACCCGGCCACCGGCGAGATCGTGGCCGAGATGGCGCGGGCCGGCGAGCGCAGCCTCGCCGCAGCGCTGGAGGCGGCGCGCGGCAGCGTTGCGCGAGGCGATCTCGCCGCCATGAAGCCCGGCGCGCGCGCCGATCTGATGCGCCGCATCGCCAATTGCATACGTGCCGTCGCCGATGAGGGCGCGCCGCTTCTGTGCCGCGAGAGTGGCAAGCGGCTTTCGGACGCGCGGGCTGAGTTCGAGGAGGCGGCGGCCTATTTCGACTATTACGGTGGGCTGGCCGACAAGATCGAGGGCAAGCAAATCCCGCTCGGGCCCGACTACGTCGACTATACCGTCTTCGAGCCGGTGGGCGTCTCAGCGCAGATCGTTCCATGGAACTTCCCCGTTTCGCTCGCCGCGCGCTCGCTTGCTCCGGCGCTGGCGACGGGCAACTCGGTGATCGTGAAATCGCCCGAGCTCGATCCTCTGGCGCTGGCGCTGCTGGGCTGCGCCTTCCAGGAGGCGGGACTGCCGGATGGGGCGGTTTCGATCCTCAACGGTATCGGCTCGGAGTTGGGGGCACGGCTGGTGGCGTCCTCGGAGATCGATCAGATCGTCTTCACCGGCTCGGTGCCGACCGGTCAGGCGATCCTGCGCGCGGCTGCGGAGAACGTCACGCCCGCTTTGATGGAGCTTGGCGGCAAATCGGCGGCGGTGGCGTTCGAGGATGCCGATCTGGACCGTCTGATTGAGAGTGTCCGGAGCGGCATCTTCTTCAACGCGGGCCAGGTCTGCTCGGCCATGTCGCGGCTCTTGGTGCATCACAGCCTCTACGACCGCGCCGTTGAGGCGGCAGCGGAGCTGGCCAACGGCCTGCGGGCCGGCCATGGCCTTGATGAGGCCGAGCACACGCCGGTCATCTCGGCGGGCCAGCTCGACGGCATCGAGGCATTGGTTCGTGCGGCTCCCGCGCAAGGGGCGCGGATCGCGGCCGGCGGAACTCGGCTCGAGAGACCCGGGCACTTCATGGCGCCGACCATCCTCGCCGATGTCGATCCCTATGCTGACATCGCGCAGCAGGAACTCTTCGGCCCGGTGCTCTGCATCACGCCCTTCGAGACCGAGGCCGAGGCCATCGCCATCGCCAACGGCACCGAGTTCGGCCTCGTGGCGGGGGCCTTCACCCGCGATCTCGCCCGCGCGCATCGGGTCGCGTCGCGACTGCGCGCCGGACAGGTCTTCGTGAATGAATGGTTCGCGGGCGGCATCGCCACGCCCTTTGGCGGCATCGGCAAGTCTGGCTTCGGGCGCGAGAAGGGGATCGAGGCGCTCTACAACTACGTGCGCACCAAGAACGTCGCCATCTCTTTGAAGGGGTAGGCCATGGACCACGACCATCTCGACCGCGAGTTGATCGCGGCGCATGAGCGGCAGGACGGCGCGGCGCTGGTGCGGCTCTATGGCCTCGCGGGCGACCGGGCCGAGGCGGCAGGCGATATCGACGCCGCCTGCTTCTTCCTTACCCATGCCTTCGTTTTCGCATTGGAGGCGGGCGCGCCAGAGGCGCCCGCGCTGAACCACCGTCTCGCCGCACGCGGCCGGGCCCATGCGCTGGAGTTTCCCGAATGGGCATGACCGTCATTCCCGCCGCTTCGGTGGAGCTCAGGCACCGGGGCGGTCCCCCAGGGAACGCCCGGGTCGGCCGCGCCGTTTCAACCGACCTTTCGCCCAGCATGGGCGCGGGCTTCGGTGAATTCGATGGCTGCGCGATCGACTGGACGCTGCTCTATGACGAGATCGTCTACGTCATCTCGGGCGCGTTCCATGTCACCGTCGAAGGCCACACCCATGTCGCGCGGGAGGGCGACGTGGTGTGGATCCCTGAGGGCACGCGCCTGACCTATGGCGGCGAGAAGGCGCGGATCTTCTACGCCGTGCAACCCGGCGACTGGGCCGCGCGGCAGGGCTGAGGGAGGGTCCCGCGAACATCCGACGACAATCAACCGAAGGCCCCGGTCGCATGGCGCGTCCGGGGCCTCGTCGAAACAGGCAGCCAGAGGGAGGAGATGCCATGCCGATCAAGCCACCACTGACGAGGCTCGAGATCAGGACCGCCGAGAGCGGGTTCTACAGGGGCTTCACAAAGGACGTTACCATCACTGCAAAGCTGATCATCGGCGCGCTGGTGATCTGGGCCATTGCCTTTCCCGAACAGGCAGCGGGGTTCCTGGGCCGGATCAACGGCTTCATCCTGTCGAGCTTCAACCACTGGTACATGTACACGACTGCAGCCTTTCTCATGTCCTGCCTGGTGCTGGCTCTTGTTCCGGCTTCGGGACGACTTCGACTTGGTCGCCCCGAGGATCGGCCCGAGTTCTCCCGCATCTCCTGGTTCTCGATGATGTTCGGTGCCGGGCTCGGCATCGGCGTGCTGACCTATTCCACGGGCGAGCCGCTTTACCACTTCCAGTCCAACCCCGATACGATCGCCGGACTGATCGTGGCCGGTGAGACCGAGACGGTGCGCTCGGCCTTCAAATGGACCTTCTTCCACTGGGGCCTCACCGCATGGGGCACATACAGTCTGACCGGACTGGCTCTGGCCTATTTCGCCTATCGGCGCGGGCTGCCGCTGACGATCCGCTCCGGCCTCGCCTCGTTGTTCGGGCGCAGGCTCTCGGGGCCCTTGGGGCACGCCGTCGACGTGATCGCGGTGGTGGCGACGGTGCTGGGCGTGGCGCAGACGCTGGGCTACGGGGTGGCACAGTTCGTGGCTGGTCTGCATCGGATCGGTCTCGGCGACTGGCTCCTGTCGACCGGCGCGGATGGGGCCGCGACGCCCTCGGCCGCCGCGATCCTGGTCTCTGTTGGTGTGATCCTCGGGGCCTCGACGCTCTCAGCGCTCTCGGGCGTGGGGCGCGGCATCAAGTGGCTGTCGAACATCAATATGGGACTCAGCGTGGCGCTCTTACTGTTCTTCCTCGTATTCGGCGCGACGCTGGCAGGGCTCCAGGCATTCGGACTGGGCACGCTCGACTATTTCGTGTCGCTTCCTTCGATGGCGCTGTCGGTGTGGTCGGAAGGTGACGAGACCGCGACTGCGCTGGCCGGCTGGCAAAGCGGCTGGACCATCTTCTACTGGGCGTGGTGGATTGCCTCGGCGCCTTTCGTGGGGCTGTTTCTCGCACGCATTTCCAAGGGCCGCACGATCCGCGAATTCGTTCTCGGCGCGATGATCGCGCCCTCGGCCATGTGCTTCGTCTGGTTCGCCCTCCTGGGTGCCACGGCGATCGACCTCGAAATGTCGGGCCTGGCACAAGGCGGCATTCTCGGCGCGCCGGTTTCCGACCAGATCTTCGCCGCGCTGGCATTGTTGCTCGATCCCGCCTTCGCTTGGGTCGCCTCCGTATTGGTGGTGGTGCTGCTGCTGACCTACCAGATCACCACGGCGGACTCGGCCGTGCTCATCATCAACACGATCAACGCCGCCGGTGACGACAGCCCCAAGGCGCGCCCGCACATCCTGTTTTGGGGTGCGGCGCTGGCGATGGTGGTGGGCGCGTTGCTGATCATCGGTGGATTGGGCGCGATCCAGACTGCGATGGTGATCGCGGCGCTGCCCTTCTCGGTAGTGATGCTGCTGATGGGGCTTTCGCTCTTCAAGGCGATTGCGCGAGACCTGCGCCGCGAGCGCGCGGGCCTGCCAACCATCGCGGAACCAATCTCTTCGGGGATCGTGCCGGTAGCATAAATCGTCGGCCCCGCTTCCAGTGCCGTGGAGCGGCGCAGGCGAGCGGGGCCGCCGAGATCAGAGTGTGATCGCGCTTCCGCCGCATCTGCAGCCATAGCTCCGCAGGCGGTGGTGAGGCCAATTGAGACGCCATATCCAACTATAGATAATCTCAGAATACGGTCGTTTGAAAGCGCCGGCAAGAAGGGCGCAGCCTTGATCGGGCTGGTAGGGGAGGAGAAGCGGCAGGCTATATTCCCCTTGCTTCCAAGGCGCAGCACGAAGCTGAGGCTTCCGCTCCGGCTGGCCGGCGTCGCCGGATTGGACGGGATCCCTTCTTCAGGACCGTTCTACAGAGGACCGGATGAAGCACGCCTGCGATCCACCAAGGCAATTGAAAATAGGGATCTCTATCCTCAAGTAGGTTGGAAATCATGCGGTATGCCAGAGGTTTGTCTGATGGATCTTGGTCACGCCGATAAAGCACGAAGCGCCGTCTCGACCTTCATGCGAGCCGAGGTTCTGGCCGCGCGGCTGGAAGCAATGGCCCGCGCCGAGCCCGAGGTCGGCAACCTCTGGCGCTCGGAGATCGTACTGGCCGAAGCTGTCGCGAGCGCGGGGCTGGAGGGCATCCGGATCTCCGAGGGCGACCTGCTGCCCCGCATCGCGCTGAATGGCAGTCAGGATGCGGATCCGACCGGCGCGGAACTGGCGCTGAGCCTGATCCGCGTGCTGAAGGCGCCGGGCGATCCCCTGGCGCGGCCAGTCCAGACCGTGCGGCGCTTCGAGAGGGCGGCAGGCACCGGCATGGGGCCCGGTGTGGACCCGGACGATGAGCCCGAAGGCCAGCGGCTCGATGATGCCGAGATCGAGGGTCTTTTCGCAGATCTCAGACCCGGCGACATGCCGATCCTGAGCGCGGCGCGGGCCGCGGCTGGCTACGCGGCGCTGTCGCAGCGTGCCAACCCGATCGTCGAGCGGCTGATCTTCATGGCGATCGACAGCAGCCTGCGGGGCCGCATCGCGCGCGGGACCGGTTCCGAGAACGACCTGCGCGGTCTCTTTGGCCGGGTCGACGCGAACTGGGTGTCGTCGCCGGCGCTGGCGCTGAGCCACAAGGGCTTCCTCCCTTGGTCGCCGGGCAGCGAAACGGGTCTGATGGATCTTGGCGCAGGTCTCGCGCGGCTCTTCGAGGCGGAGATGGGGCGCTTCGCGCTCGCGCGCGACTGGCTGCGGCGCGGCCATGAGGCGGCGCGGGACAAGGGCGGGCGCTCGCGTCTTGCGGATGCGGTCCAGGCCTTCGGCACCGCGCCGGTGCAGAGCTCGGCACTGCTCGCCGGAACGATCGGTGTATCGGTTCGCACCGCGCTGACCCTGCTGGATGAACTGGTGGCGCTTGGCTTGCTGCGCGAGATCACCGGCCGCAGGACGGCGCGGCTCTGGGCCGTGCCGGGTCTGGGCGCGCGCCTCGCCTCCCGTCCGACGCACAGGACCTGGCGACGCGCCGCGGACACCACGCCGCCGCCCGGGGGGCGCGACACCAAGCGCCCGCGCAGCCGCGAGGAGCGGGAGGCCGCGAAGCGGGCCATGGAACGCGCCTTTACCGATCTCGACGCGGCGCTCGGTCGGGCTGGGGCTCTACTGATCGACACGCGGGGCCCGGCGTGGCGTGAGCGCAGGTAGGGGCGGGCGGCCTAGCTCTGCGGCGTGACCGGATTACCGTTCCTGCCCGCCTACACGTTCCTGCCGCTCTTCGCCCTGCCTCTTCAGGCGCAGGGTGCGCCTGCCGCGCCGCCCCCCTGCGCCACCACCGAGAACCATCTCGTCGCCTGAGCGCTCTTCAAAGCGCATCACCACCCGAAGGGCGGCGGCTCACGGCTGCTGGCAGGTCAGGCAGATCAGCCGGTCTGCGTGCCAGGCGGGCCGAAGACGGCATGATCACAGGCCATGATCGGTTCTTCCGGTGCCATGCAAAGGCGTGATCCGCGCCGTTCCTGCCTTCTGACCGTCGTCACCCCGGTATCAGCAGCTCCCTGAAATTGCTGCCAGATGAATCTTTTCTGGCTGACCCCGAAAAACTTTAAAAAGCTGTTTTCCTGGTTTGGTCCGGAGAACCACCTGTTCTTTACCGGGCGCTGATGCCTTGGATGAAGCCGAGCGACGGCCGCGATAAAATCAAAAGGACCATATCATGATTGCATGCAAGAACCGGTGGGACATCATCTTCAATACCCACGAGGAAATCTCTGAGTTCTATGCTTATATTTCAGGCCCGAACGGGCCGATTGACTTCAATTCCGTCATCCCCATGCCGGACGTTCTGCGCCATGTGCTTCCAATGTCGAAAGAATTTCGTATGGACGGAGAGTCCGTGACCGTCGATGCATTTTACCAGCGACGGCGGCTCAGGCCGGCCCCGCCGGAAGAGCGCCCTTTCACGGCGGAGGAGGAAGAAGAATACAGGAACCAGCCTTATTACATGGGCTCAAACTGGGCTACGGATTTTTGGGGCTGCCAGGAGAATGCACTATATCCTGAAATCCATCACGGTGAGGTATCGACCACCATCCAGTTCCTTACCATGATCGATCCTCCGGTGGAGGTCGCAAAGGCCCTCAGGAACAAGTTTCCCAATCTCAATTTTGAGGCATTCTTCGTGGTTCCAGATGAGAACAGGTGCGGCCATTATTGAGTGATGCTCGGACGCAAGGATCTGAAGATCATTCCGTCAATCTTCATCGGTTCTAGGGCGCCGCAAGACAGAGCGCCCTAGAACTGTCCAGACATTTGAGGGCCGTATAAAACGCCTTGTAGAAGCATGTGAATGAAGCGGCTGACCTTCCGGCTCCCGTGAGCCAGATGGCGCGACTTTGCCTAGACCAGGTCGCAGACTTGTCTGACCTGTCCCCCTCGCGATCCCTCAGTCTGATGTAGAGTTTGCTCAATCGCGAAGGAGCAGACGATGCGAAAGAGCCGCTTCACCGAGGCGGTGCTTTAGGGGCTGATGGAGCACGATATCGAGGGAAACCGGCTGAGCGTTTCTTGAGCAAGCCAGTGTCGGGATCTTGCTGCCCGTCTCGTGCCCCCTCCTGGTGAAGGCACGAGACGGGCAGAAGACCCGCGCAGGGTCATGACATGAGACCATGATCCGTAGGGGAAGACAGGGGCCGCCGGCCTTCGGCGCCCCTCCCGCTCAAACCTTCATCCCCCTCACAGATGCAAGGACCATCCCATGACGACATCCCCCTCCCTCGAAGACCTCGCCTTCGCCGCGATCCGCAGCGGCCGCGTCTTTGCCCGAGCCTGGGGCGACGCTGGCCTCGACAACAGTGGGGCCCCCCATTCTCTCTGCTCGGCCACCTGCGACCGGCTCGCGGCGGGACAGCTTCTGAAAGGTCGTGACCTCGACGTGGTCGCGGCGATGGGGCAGACGCTGCGCCGCGCGCTCAATGCGGAGCGCCCGGGCTATGGTGACCGGGCCATGTCCGAGGACACGCGCTATGACGAACTGGTCTGGGAGCCGCGGCTCGAGGAGCTGCGCCGGCTGGCGGAAGTCTACAAGCACTTCCGCGCCTGCCAGGAGCGCTATGCTGACCGCGTGATGGCCGAACGTGAGGCTGCACGTGCATTCTGATCATCGCTGATTGGCTTTTTTTGAAATACGTCGCCGCCCTGGTCAGGAGGTAGGAAGCATAAAGCCATCAAGATTCCATCCGGGTGATCCGGTCGCGTCGGGTTAGCCCTGTGGCACCCGAAGCGACCCGGACACCGGCCGGATCCTCGCAGCACAGGTGCCGATCCCTTCCAGATCGGAGACATTCCATGACTTGCCTGACATCCCTGCCGCGCCCCTTGGGCGTGGGCGACGTGGTGACGTTCGACTTTCCCTACCCCGATGGCGGCAGCAAGACCCGGGCCTGCCTGGTGCTGCACGCGGATCCCGACACCGGCGAGCTGATCGTGGCCTACGGCACCAGCAGTCTCGGCCTGCGCGGCCACCCCGAGCACGCGCTCATCCTGCGCGAGCCCGGCGTGCTGGCGCAGACCGGGCTGCACCGGCCGACGCGATTTCAGCTCGACCGGCGGATCCGCGTGGCCCCGGGCGATCCGCGGTTTTGCGTGAGCCAGCGCTGCGGCACGGCGCGACTGGGGCGACTGCCCGCCTGGCTGCGGCTGCAGCTGCCGGACCGCCATGCGCGGCTGCACCGGCACAGCCTCTCGGCCGAGCGGGCGGGCATTCACCCCCTGATCGGCCAGGCGCCCACGCGGGCCGGGCGGCGGACACTGTTTCGGCCAAGGCGGCCGCACTCTGCGGAAGCGCGAGCGGCGCTGCGGGTCAGGACGTAGGCGAACGGCCCATACGCCCGGTCCGATGCGCCCCTGCCGCCCGGCAGAGAAGAGACTGCTGAGAGGAGGGGGTCACGATACGGGATCAGCCAATGCTGGCAGCTTTCGGTCAAGGCTGTCCGCTCTGGCAAGCTAGTTGGAAGCCTGCGAGAGCGTGGCATCGGTTGCTCCCACTTCTTGTGCAAGGGTCTCGCTACGGCGCCCGCTTCTCTCCTTGGTTACTGCCGGGGCGGGATCACGCTGGCCCGGCGAGGAGATCGCAACGGTGGCGATGCCACGGGTAATCTCGTAGAGCGCCACGACTTCCGTCTTCGCCACCGACGGCACGGCGGCGGTGTTGTGACGCACCGTGTCGAAGTCGATCGCGGCGAGGCGCGCCCAGAGCTCGGCCGGGCTGCAGCCCACCGCGCGCAGGAACAGGTGGGACTGCGCGCTGCCGGCCTCGGCCAGCGTCTTCAGGCGGCCGGCATTGGCGCCCACCCGCTGGATCGCGACATCGGCCTCGGCCCGGTCGCAGAACTCGAAGTCCGAGTGCCGCGTGGCCAGCGCATGCTGCGGCCGGGGCTCAGGCCGCCGCTCCCAGGTCTGGACGGCGCAGGGCAGAATGCGCGACCGGCCATCCGCCCCGGCGATCCGGGCCTCGCTGTCGGTATCCTCGACGAGGTGGAACTGCGGATCGAGCTTGTTCTGCACGCTCATCTTGCGGAAGCTTCGCGGCACCGTGACGATGATGGTCTCGGCTTCGGTGGCCCCGGCCGCATTGAAGCGCGCGATGGCAAGCTCCGTGGCCGCCTTGCCGGTCGTGGCCTCGATCACCACGTGACGCGGGGCGGGCTGCGCTTCGACGTCGCGGGATACCTCACCGATCTCGACATCCAGTTCCTCGACCGCGGGCGTTGCCGTCTCCTCGCTCTCCACCAGCGGCTGGATCGGTGCTTCCTCGACCACCGGCGCGGTCGCCGCGGGCACGTCTTCGGCCGGCAGCGCCACCATCGCCAGCCCGGCCTCGCTCGGCGCCAGAGCCGCTTCGCGGACCAGCTCTTCTTCGTAGAGCTCGACGATCTCGCTCATGTTGATCGAGCCGCCGCCGGCGCCGTTGCAGGCCTGGCTTGCCATGTCGAGGCGCGAAACACGCGCCTTCAAGGTTTCAGGGCAGCAGCCGGTCGCCCGCAGGAAGATATTGGACTGCGCGCTCCATTTCTCCTCGAGAGGCTTGATCTGGCCGGCATGGGCGCCGATGCGCCGGATCACCAGATCCGCCTCGGCTTGCGTGCAGCGCTCGAAATGCGGATGCCGGGGCTTGAGTTTGTGCTTCACACGCTCCACCGGGCGACGCTCCCAGATCTGCAGCACGCAGGGCACGTCGACGGTCTTGCCTTCATGCGTGAAGGAGTCCGTAGGGATCTCTTCCTCATGCACGAGATGCAGGTTCTTATCGACGCGGTTCTGCTGGCTCTTTTTGCAGAAGGACTTCGGCAGGATGAACGCGATCACATCGCCGAAGCTGGCGCCGTGGTTCACGAACTTGAGCGCCGTCCGCTTGCCGAAAGGCGGGTTGCCGATCACCAGGCAGCGACCGGTCGGGGCGGTGGGCTGCCAGGTCAGGAAGTCGACCGCCTCGATGCCCGGCGCCTTCGGGTCGAGATCGAGCGCGATGCAGTCCGCGCCGAGTTGGCGCGAGAAGGCGCCGGTGCCGGCGGAGGGCTCGATGATGGTGTCGAAGTGACCGGCACCGTAGCGCGCATCGACGACCGCGATGCAGGTCTGAGCGACTTCGGGGCCGGTGTAATACTGGCTCAGTTCGTGGGCAGAAGCGGCAGCCGCCTTGGTGACGTCGGCGGTCTTGGTCTTGGTGGTCATGGATCGTGTCCCTCGTTTTGCGATAGCGAGGAACTGGATACCCTTGGGAAAATCCTGAAACGATTTTTCCAATATTTATTTCGTTATATAACAGTAACTTACAACATATCCTGAAAATTTCTTCGTTTTCCTCCTTCCGTTTTCCCTGCTTGGCCATCCGGCGACGGGATGCTGGGAAAGCGCCGCCCCAGACCTGCAGTCGGGCAGCCGGAGAGCGACTTTGCGGCCCTCTCTCCGACATTCGAACCGCAGCCACTTTCAGCCGTTCACAGCCAGGTTCGACTCACTCGCAGCGGCCGCTCCGCCTTGATGCGGAATGGAGACGATCTTCGTGTTGGGAGGGAATTTCCGGAACGTGCGCGCCGTCCAGCGGCTCTTGGGACTCGTGAAGCGCACCCGGGCTTGGATATAGCCGCCCGGGGCATGCGGACGCTGCTCGTAGCCCACGATGAAGCTGGCCCCCATCCGCTGCGCCCATGCGGCGAGGGCTGTCTCGAGCCGCGGCCGCTCCTTGCGCAGATCGAGAAGGGAGGCGTCGCAGGCCGGGCCGCATGCGTAGCCTTCGTTCGGCCGGAACAACACGAACTCGGGCGTTCTCTTGCCGCGCTGCACCACGATCTGGGTCAGAAGCTCCAGATCCCAGCGGCGATGGATCTGCGCAATCTCATGGACCTGCATCAGCCCGTAGCGATCGCTCTGCGCCATGGCCTCCCAGACACGCGCGCCGAACGCCCATGTCAGTCGACCCTCACGCGGGGACAGCTCGATCCAGTCGAAAAGCGACGGTCGGTCTGACAGCACCTCCACCGCCGTCTCGAAGAGGCGCGCGTTTCCGGAGCGCGGGGCGCAGCCAAGCGCGCGCAGATCGTTGAGCGAGCGGAAGAACGGCACACCGACATGCGCCTCCCAATCGGCGCCGACCCAGCCCCATTCGGTCTGTTCCTGCGCGAACATCAGCGCCAGCAGCAGCTTTTGTGCGCCGACCGGAAGCGCGAGTGATTTCATCATCTCGGCGGCCTGCTCCGAGAGCCTGAGCTTGTCGTTATGCATCGTCGTCCAACCTTTCTGTTCGAGGCGGAGGTGATGTGGCGTCAGTCGGGCAGATGCGGAAAAATCCGACGCCTGCGCTCGATCGCGATCCTGCGGTCGAGCGGAAGCATCCGACGGTCGAAAGGACGGAGTTTGCCTGCACGAAGCACCAGCATCCTGCGAGTTTCGCGCAAAGCGGCTCTTAGGGGGCTGAGAGGAAATGCTTTTTTTTGCATGGAAACCTTTGAAACCTGGAAACCCCGAAAAGCAGAAATGGCAAGGTCTGGGGTTTTCGGGCCCTCTCGGGACGCACCGCTCTGCGCGGAACACTCCCGCCATTTCCTGTGCAAGGCGGGCAATCCGCAAGGGGCCCTCGGCAAGGCACGCGCCGCACGAGGGGCAGGCCATGCTCGATCGGCACAGGCTCCCGCATCCCGAGGGGCAAACCATGTCCTGCCAGCCAACGCCAGAAAGGAGGTCGGCGCTCTTGTGCCGTGCAGATCCGCGCGGTCATCAACACGGAGAGCAGCCATGATCCACCCCCTCACCCCCGCCCATGCCGCGCTGCTCGAGTTCCTCGGGACGCATCGAGAGGCGCTGCAGAACGCGGCGCTGCTGCTCGGCGGCCGCCCAGGCCTGCGCCGCACCCAGCGCCTGCTCGACGAGTGGAGCACGCAGCCCACGCTCACCCGGCGCCTGTGCCGCGAATTGAAGGCGTTGCATGCGCTGCTGTCGCTCGAGCATGTCGACGATCCCGAGCGGCCGGAAGCCGGGCATTTCGCCCTGATCGATCCGGAGTGGTGCGACGTCGCCGAGACAGCGGCAGGAGCGCCGTTACGAGGTGCGGCCTGAGCCGTCCGAACTGCAGGAAAAAAAACGCAGGCCAATCCGTCACAGCGGGCGGGTTGGCATGGGACCGAGGAGAAGTTGACCACGTCACTCGAGACGAAAAGAGAATTATTTATCTAATACAGTCAGTATGATAGAAGATATATTTCAAGAAAATCTAAAAAACTTCGCTTCCACCGTTTTCCAGTTTCCGGCGGCGATCAGACCTGTTGGCTACCGGGAGCAACTCCCGATCGGGAGCACCCGTCAGGCCCTCCCGTTCAGTCCCAACAGGTGCAAAGGAGCACGACATGCCGAGCTGGTGCGAGAACCGGATCACGATCAACACCGAGACCGAAGAGGAGATGGCGGAGATCCTCGCCGCCCTCGCAGGACCGAACGGGCCCTTCGATTTCGAGGCGATCCGCCCGGCCCCCATCGTGCTAGAGCACGGCGTCGAAGGATCCCGCAGCTTTGAGGTGGACGGCCAAACGATCATCGTCGAGCGCTGGCTCGAGCGCCGCGATCCGGACGGGGCTCTACTCGAGGCCCGGCCGTTCACCCCGGCGGAGTTCGAAGCATTCGAGAGCCAGCCGCACAGGAGCCTGTTCGAGTGGAGATGCGCGGAATGGGGCTGCAAATGGCCCGCGCAGGACGCCTTTCTCGACGACGACATGGAAACGGCCACGATCCAGTTCGACACGCCCTGGGGCCCGCCCACCGGGATCGTCGAAACTCTGCGGACCCGCTTCCCCGATGTCGAGATTACCGCCTTCTTCGACGTTCCCGACATGGAAGAGGCCGGTTACTACTGACAGCCGCCTTCGGAAGGGTTGCCGTATCGGCTGCTCTCCTTGTTTTCACGTCAAGAAAGGACCGCCTGATGGGTCTCGATACGAGCTTCATGACTCTCAACTCCAAGAGGGAGATCGCCTACCTGCGCAATCACCGAGACTTCAGCGCCCTGTTCTTTGACCAGGATCCCGAGCCTTACTGGGCAGGCTACACCGACTTCCTGGTCGACATATCGATGATCGATGTCGTGGCGGCTCGGTTGGGCATCGACGATGCGCGCGTGGTCCGCGCGGAAGCCGCGCTCTCCGAAGCCCAATTCGAGGCGTTCTGTGCGGCTGAGGAGGACGATCACGATCCCGCAGACTTCCTGCCGGTCTACAGACGGCTCCTTCAGAAGCTACGGGAGGCGGCCGCCGGACCCGAGCCGCTCCTGTGTGTCTGGTCCGCCTGACACCCCTCAGTCCGGAAAGAAGCATTTTAGCTAGATTTTCCGGCTTTTATCCCTTGGACGCATCTCCTCCGCGACCGCCCCCGCGGCCCCCTCCTCGTGAGGGGCCGCAGAGGCTTCGCTATGAAGGAGATGAGCATGACGACCACCCCCCCCACAAACCTGCACGACGTGCATGGCTGGGCCACGGCCCAAGACGAGAGCCCCGACGCGATCCGCGCGCTGCTGCGCGTGCCGGCGCGGCTCGGGCTTCTCGATGCCGATCTCGGCACCATTCCCGCCGATCTCGGTCATTTCGAGCGCCGCATCGCAGGGCAGGGCCATGCGCTGGTCAGCCGCGCCAAGGACATGGCCGCGAGTGGCGCGCGCGAGGACTCGCGGCTGCGCGCGCTGCTGCGCCGCTACCACGCGGCGCGATCCGGCACCGGGCCGACCGATCCGCTTGTGCGGGCACGCTACGATGCGCTGATCGAGATCGTTGCGGCGGAAGAAGGACTGCCGGGCTCGGGAGCCCGCTGGAACAGCGGCAAGCACCGGCTGCTCTGGACACTGCGTGCCCGGGCACGACTGGCCCCCGGGGTGCTGACCCAGGCCGAGATCGACCGGATCGGCGCCGAGATGAGCGCGGGCAAGCGCAAGGGGCTGCGCAAGACGGTGCGGTTTCTCGAGGAGCTGCGACGGTTGACCAACGAACTGCCCGAGCTGCGGGCATTCCTGCCGCCCGCGCCGCTGATGCCGCCCGCTGGGTCCTCGCGCGCCCGCAAGCTGAACTGGTCCGCCCTGCCGGCGCCGTTCCGCGCCTCATTCGATGCCGCCGCCGATGCCTGCTTGGCGAGCGTCGATGACCATGCCGAGGCGCTGCTCGCCCGGATCGAGGCCGGCGAGGACCCCGAGACCGTCATGGCCGAGGCCGATGCCATGGCCGAGAGCCAGAGCCGCGAGCTCGGCAAGCCCACCGCGGCGCGCACGCGCTACCGCGAGGCGGTGAGCTGGCTGGTGCGGTCCTGGGAGGATGCCGGGGGCGACACCGATACGCTGCACGACCTGCGCCAGCTGTTCGATCGGATCACCATCGAGACCGCGATCCGCGACCAGGTCGCCCGGTCCGCGGCGGCCCCCGACCTGCGCGATCCGCTGGACTCCACCACGCTGAAGGCCCGGCTCGTGGCGCTGACCACGCTGGCGCGCCACGGGCTCGAGGATCCCCGCGCCGTGGCGATCCTGAAGCTCCTAAGCCAGCAGCACTACGAGGTGCCGCGCCGCAAGCTCAAGAAGGATCGCGGCGGGGCGGGGGTGCTGATGGAGGTCGACCGCATCGCCAGCCTGCTGCGACAACGGCCGGAGCTCGCCGGCATCTGGACCAACGCGCCACAGCGCATTGCCGACGCTGCCCGACGTGACATCGCGGCGGCCCAGGCGGCCGGGCACCGCGACCAGGAGATCAGCGCGCTGCGTCGCTTCGCCGGTGCTGCCGCCTACGCCCTGCAGCTGTCGCGCCCCCTGCGCCCGGCGTGCCTGCGCCACACCCGCATTGCCAGCGCCGGCGAGGTGCCGGCGAACCTGGTGCGGGTGGCGCCGAGGAGAGATCTGCTCACCTTCCGCTATGCGCCTTGGGAGGTGAAGAACGTCCGGGATGTCACCGTCGAGGTCACCGGTCCCGACGCGGCGATCCTGCGTGAATGGCTCGACACCGGGCGGCCACGGATGGTCGAGCTGCAAGGGCTCGAGGCGAACAACATCTACCTCTTCCCGGGGAACGCCCTGCCGAAACGCGACGTGGGCGACCCGGTCGAGCTGCCGCGCGGCGCCTATGCGTCGAGCTCGTTTCTCGAGCTCTGGCGCGACGCCTCGGCGGTGCTCGGCGTGCATGAAACCCCGCACCGCATGCGCCATGTCGTGGCCCTGCTGACGCTGGCCGCGCATCCCGGCGACTACGCCCGCGTCTCGGCCATCCTCGGGAATATGGAGGCCACGGCACGCACGCATTACGGGCGCGACAACGGCGAGGCCGCGGCGCGTCAGAGCCGCGCGGCAATGCTCGCGGCGCACCCCGATCTCTTCAAGACACTGAACAGGAGGCATCGTCGATGAAGGACGAGATCGCCCGCGCCCGCCTTTCCGGCGTGCCCGCGGACATCAGAACCCGCATGCTTGCGGCCCGTGCCAAACTGCCCGCCGGCGCCATCAGTGTTGTGGCGCGGTTCTTCGCCACGCTGGAGGCGCGCGGCGAGCTCGCCGTGTCGCCATCGCGCGCGAGTTTTGAGGCGACCTGCGCCAGCGAGTCCACGCTGGCGCTGCTGCTGCGCATGCTCGAGCGATACGCGCCCGAGGTGGGGCTCGCCGAGGGGCGGGTCCTGCGCAAGGCGTATTACCGCGCGCGACCGGCGGAAAAAGCTGCAGCGGATCGCCGGAGGTCAGTTTCGGGGCAGGGGCAGGGGCAGGGGCAGGGGCGGATGCCACGGTGTCCGGGGGCGCGCAACTGGCCGTCCTCGTGGCTGGCCCTGCTTCCGGGTCTGCAGGCGGCGCCGATCTCCGACAGCTCGATCGCCCGGCATATCGCCTCGATCAACCGCTGCGCCGACATGCTGCCGGAACTGACCTGCCCATCGCGACTGGGCTGGCTCCTGGCTTGGGAGATCTCCGAGGCGCTGCAGGGCCGTCCCCGCAAGGCGGCCCGGCCGACGGCGGTGAAGCAGGGCCGGGAAGGGGCAGGTATCGGTCCGCGCACCGCGGCCGGCTATGTCGGGGCATTGGTCAGCCTGGGGCTGCATGGCGGGCTCGCGACGGAGGCGCTTGATGGCCTGCGCGCGGTGCAGGCGCATCTGCAGCGCCAGGGACGCCGGGCCCCGAAGCGCAAGACCAGCCGGATCGAGGCGCTCTACGAGAAAGGCGGCTATGCCGAGATCCTGCGGGTCATCGCCGGTGAGCTCGACCGGGCCGCAGCGCTGCCCGCCTGGCGCGCCGAGGCCGAGACCGCGCGCGCCACCGCGGCCATTCTCGCGGTGGCGATCAACATGCCGGCGCGCACCGGCGATGTCGCGGCTTGGCGGCTCGGCGAGGAGCTCGTCCGCGATCCCGCAGGCGACTGGCGGCTGCGCTGGCGGCAGGGCAAGACCGGGCATTGGCAGGACGCCGGCACGCTCTGGCCGGAGGTGGGCAGGGTGCTCGACACGCACATCCTCGGCGGTCGTCCCGAGCGGCATGTCCAGCGCCGCTGCATCGCGCTGCAGGGCATGAACTGGCTGAGCTTCACGGCCACGCCCTACGCCTCCCGTTGGCCGAGCGAGAAGGTTAACGCCGCCCTGGGCATCCCGCTGCACGACCTGCGCACGCTGGCGGCCGACTACCTTCGGTTGCACGATCCCGCCAGCGCGCCGGACGTGGTCTCGAGCCTGCTCGGCCATGCCTCGCGCCAGGCCGGGGACGCCTACCGGGCGCTGTGCACCGAGACCGCCGCCCAGCGGGACTGGATGGCGGTCCGGGCGGGGCTTGGTTGAACCCCCTCAGATGGGTTTTCAGTCGAGCTCCGAACGCCCGGGGTCTCACTACAGCGCATCGACCAACCGAATGCGGCCGCCTATGTGAAATTAAACAGGCTCCGGCAGCGCTCTCACGGGGCAGCCTCCCCGCAGCCAACGGAACAGAAACTCGGGCGGCAGCCGCTTTGGCAGCACGCCCGGGGTCTCAACCATCATTCGGATGGTCCAGAAGATCCAGCCGTGCCCCATCGGGGCGGAAAACGCGGCCGTAACTATCGAGCTGTGCTTCGATGAACGCCTCGATTTCCTCCTCTCCTTTGGGGAGGTCATCCGCATGCCAATCGTTAAACTCATGATCGAAAGCGGTCGACATGCTCACACTTCCGAGCTCTCGATAGGGGAGGGCGTCCTCGGCAGCCACGCGCTCGGCGATGACTTCCGGCTCAGCCCTCACGCGCCGACGAAATCCTTTGATCGGGGCGTTGGCTTCCAGCACGGCTTCAAGCCTAATGGTTTCGGCGCCCTGGTGATCGCCGGCCAGCTCTCGCTCGGAGGCCAATGTCAGCGCCTCATCCAAGCGCGCCTTCCGCTCCCGCATGACTTTCAGAGCGTGTTCCGGAATTTCAACTCGGGAATTGTTTGACTTGTTGTTTTCGTTGCGCTCGGACACTGCTCGTGCCTCCTTTTGCATAGAGCTCAATGACAAATGGCTGCGTCGCCTGCGTTGCCAGCCGCCCGCTGCGGCCACCATCTGTCTATGCCGAGTTCAACCGCGGGAGAACCGCGCTGGCCATATTTCTATCCGGTGGTTGTGCCGGCTCTGCATCCGTCGCCAGGCAGCCCGGGTCGGGATCGCGGCGAATGGGGGTGTCGCCAACCAGGCGACAGGGGCGTTGGGGGGGGGTGGCGTGCCGGAGCTTGGCCCGGGGTAAATCAAGGAGATTGCTGCCCCTTTGACCTCACTCTGCTGGGGACAGGGGGGGCATTGCTGCCCGCCGCTCTCGCGGAATATTTGTCCATGAGACCCCGGAGATGGCTTGGCCTGATTTTTTGTTCGGCCGCAGTTCGGGACCCATCTTCCTGCAATGGGACAAACACACGACTATTCACTGACGACCCGAGAGATCGCAGAGCATTTCTCCCTCTCCGCGCGCACCGTTCGAGATCATCTGCAAAAAGGTCACCTCAGAGGGGTTAGGATCAACAAGAGCTGGCGTTGCCGCTGGGCGGATGTCTGGGCGGCCGAAAATGGCCCGCCCCCAAAGGGGGCCCGAGCCGCGTGCTACAAGGAGCCGCTCTTGAAAAAGAAAGATCTCGGGGATCTGTGGAAGGTCAGCGAACGCACCGTGGAGCGTTGGATCGAGCAAGGCCTGCCGACACGAAACGTGTTCGGCAGCGTGCGCATTGCGCGCATCGATGCGGATGAATGGGTCCAGCGCATGTTCAGTGCTTCTGCATGAAGTCCCGGGACCGCAGGTGTCTGGCGAGTGGCAGACTCTACAAGGGATCGGCACAGATCAATGGTCGAAATCCTGACAGGGCGGCAATCCTCCGTCAGCCGCACAGCCGCCCCCGAACATTCATCGGCGGAATGTTCGGGGGCGGCAGTGCGAGAAGGGGAAATACCCCGACAGGGAGTGCGTTTTCGTCGGAGTAGAGGCAGCTCACCGCTCCCCACCTGTCAGGGAGCGGTGCTCAGTTTCTTTCAAGCGCGCATTATGTCCCGCATGGCCGCGAGAAACCGGATGACTTCCGCCTCGGTGTTGTAGTGGCACAGGGAGACCCGCACGCAGCTCTCCATCCCGAGTGGGCTCAGGATGTTGCCTGAATAGTGATCGGCTTTGCGGACATGTGTGCGGATGCCTGCTTCGTTCAGTGCCGCCACGATCTTGGTGGCCTCGAGACCTTCGTAGGCAAAGGATACCAGCCCTTCGCGGCGAGGGTTGTCGATCCCCCCGATGATGGTGACGCCTTCGTAGCTGGCCAGCCCGGGCAGGTTCCCAGCACCGCGCAGCAGGGCCTCGGTCAACGCTTTCTCCTGCGCATGGATCGCTTCGCCTGCTGCGACGATGCGCGCGCGGCGATCATCGTGGTCGCTGACACGTCCACCCAGCCAGTCGAAATAGTCCACCACGTCAGAGAAAGCGGCATAGGCGCCGGCATCGCGGGTCCCCAGCTCCCATGGCGCACCGGGCGCGCCCATCAGCCCATCATGAGGAAGCGCCGCGAGCCGATCCGACAGCCAGGCGATGCCGTAGCCGTGGCGCGAGAAGACCTTGTAAGGGGAGATCACATAGCCGTCGATGTTCAGGGCTGCGAGGTCCAGCCGACCATGAGCCGCATGCTGGATGCCATCGACGATGATGTAGCAGTCGGGCGCGGTTTCGCGGATCGTGGCGGCGATGGCGGCGACATCCACTGCCATGCCGGTAACAGGCGAAGTGTGCAGGATGGTTGCGACGCGGGTATCCGGCGTGATCTCGGGTTTGTAGGCCGCTGCATCGATCGAGCCGGTGCTGTCGTCATGTGCCACGAGCACATGTGCCTTGCCGCTGATCGGTGCATAGCGGTCGGCGGCCGAGTGCGTGGCAGGGTGCTCCAGGCTGGAACTCAAGACCCGTCCACCCTCTAGGGTGCCCAGGCAGGCTGCGCCGATCAGTCGAAAGAGCAGTTCGGTGCCGCTTTCGCCGGCGATGAACTGGCCGCCGGGCGCGTTGAAGAACACCGCCATGTCATCCTTCGCCCGCGCGATGATCTCCACGGCCGCCTGTCCTGCCGGGTTGTCACGTCCCGGATTGTCGGGAATGGCGGCAAACTTGGCAGAGGTTTCGACCACCGACTTCAGGGTCAGGGCACCCCCGGCGTTCTCGAAGAAAACACGCTCGCCCTGAAACGGGCACGCATCTACATGGGCGAAGCGGGCACGAACGTCGTCAATCAGGTCGGGCTGCGGGTTGATCATCGGTTGCTTTCCTTCGGTTGCCACCGCGAGCGCGGTGAACCATGTCAGTCATACTGACGGGCAAGGAATGCGAAGATTCATCCGATGTCGACAGCAATAGTTCGTCCTCCGGAAAGACCGAGGGAGCGCCTTGTTCAGGGCCGACATCACTTGCAGACTCAATATCTATATGATTGTATTTATTACATAATGATTATTACGCGTGCTGGCTGTGTGTGGCGGTGGATTCACGTTCGAAGTGCAACTTCTGTATAGAAACAGATGGTTACATGGAGAGAAATTGATGGGCACCTGCTACGCACATTTGGATCTCGAAGAGCG
>Ga0310345_10001195_pt1 | contig 30220 bp, 24 predicted proteins | sample HC15DNA20500_MG_FD_204667 | JGI IMG/M metagenome (GOLD analysis project Ga0310345, IMG submission 204667) | Marine microbial communities from station ALOHA, North Pacific Subtropical Gyre - HC15-DNA-20-500_MG | ecosystem: Environmental > Aquatic > Marine > Oceanic | place: Pacific Ocean: North... | reverse complement strand
ATCGCCAGCGATCCAAGCTTGTACTTTCGCGTCCCGCTTTCCTGATCGACCAGTCCCGATTTCTGCAGGCTCTTGAGGATCCGATGCGTGGTCGGCTTCGTCAGATGGACAGCCTCCGACAGATCCAACAGTTTGACGCCCAGTGGGGCGTACGACGCCACTTCCCGCAAAAGCAACATCGCTCTATCGATCGTTTGCGTTCCCGTCGGCGATGCTCCCGACCTTCCGTCAGCGTCTGATCTCATTCGCTCCTCCCTTGCGTGCAATTAGCACGCAGCAATCCGTCCATCCATACTACTGCACTCCGGCACCGCGGTCTCGAACCTGGGTCTGCGCTGGGGCCAGGGGAGGGTTGCAACCATCGGCTGCACAGCCGTGCGGCACCCTGTCGGCGCGAGGCGATCGCGCCGGCGCGGCGTCTCACCGCAAAATTCCAACATATGAGACGCCGGATGCCGATGGGGCAATTTCCGTTGGAACCATCCCGCGCATCCTGCAGCTTGGCCCGGCTGGAAGGGGACTCCTGATCGAACGGAGGAAGATCCTCGAAAGCCAAGAGCAGAAGGGAGGCTCGCGAAAATTGACGGACGAAGTTGATGCGGCGCTCGTGGTCCGGTCCGATCCGACGCCGGGCGTGGCGCGGATAACTCTGAACAGGCCGCGGCAGCGGAACGCGCAGAACGTCCGTCTTCTCTACGAACTCGACGCAGCCTTCGTCTCGGCGGTGCGCGACGACGGCGTGCGCTGCATCCTGCTCGACGCTGCCGGCGAGGACTTCTCCGCTGGGCATGACCTGAAGGGCGGATTCGCCGACACCGCCGAGTTTCTTCGCGGTCGACAGGCGGCCAGCATGAACGGCGGTTTCGACGAACCCGGCGCGGCCGGCCTCTACGCTGTGGAGCAGGAGGCCTATTTCGAACTTGTCAAGCGGATCCGCAATCTGCCGAAGCCCACCATCGCCGTGGTGCAGGGGCGGTGCATCGCCGGGGGGCTCATGCTGGCCTGGGCCTGCGATCTGATTCTGGCGGCTGACGACGCGACATTCATGGATCCAGTCGTCACGTTCGGCATGCCGGGTGTGGAATGGTTCGCGCATCCCTATGAGCTGGGCATCAGGAAGGCCAAGCAGCATCTATTTACCGCCGACGGCTGGTCGGCGCAGGAGGCTCACGCCTTCGGAATGGTCAACGAGGTGTTCCCCGGCGACATGCTGGCGAACGCGGCGCTCGAGATGGCTTGCAAGATCGCGACCAAGCCGATGTTCGCATTGAAGCTGGTGAAGGAGGCGATCAACCGCGTCGCCGACGCGCCGGGCCTGACCGGGTCGATCGAGGCGTATTTGCCGCTCCACCATCTCGCCCATCAGCACAACTTTCGTCTGCATGGCGTGAGCATGGATCCGACGCACGTGCCGCCGATGGCGCGGATGCGCCGGACGCCTGCCGTGGAGAGTTGATCCGATGCGGCTGACTCCGACGGACGACCAACGGATGATCCGGGAGGCGCTCGCAAGGGTGCTCGGCGGCTTCGCGCCCGAGTCCGGCGCCGCGGCGCCTGCGCCGCGCGTCCTGTGGCGACGCCTCGCCGAGGCGGGACTGCCGGGGCTGGGCCTGCCCGAGCCGCTGGGCGGCATGGGCTTCGGCCTCGACGGCATCGGCCTCGCATGCCGCGAACTGGGCCGCGCCGCGGCCGCCGCGCCATTCCTGGAATGTTTCCACGTCGCTGACCTGGTGACGTCCCTGGCCGCCCCCGAGATGGCCGCGCCCCTGCTCGCCGCCATGATGCAGGGCGAGGCGATCATCGTCCCGGCCCTCGACGAGGCCGGCTGGCGATCCGGCGGCTCGCCGTTGCGCGCGACCCTGTCGGGCGGGCCGGGGAGACTGCGGCTGGCCGGCGTCAAACGCCTGGTGAAGTGGGCGGGCCATGCCGACCGCTTCGCCGTCCTTGCGACGGAAGAAGGCGGCGCGCCGGTGATCTGCCTGGTGTCGCGCGGCGCGATCGGCGTGGAGGTCGCCTCGGGTTCCTCCGTCGATCATGCCGACATCGGCGATCTGACGTTCCGGGACGTGGCTATCGACGATGCCGACGTGCTGCGCGGCGACGTCGGCGCAGCGTTGAAGCGCGCCCGCAATCGCGCCGTCGCCGCGGCCTGCGCCGACGCGGCGGGCGCGATGGAACGGCTGGTTGAGCTGACGTCCGCCTATGTCGAACAGCGCGAGCAGTTCGGCCGCAAGCTTTCGGCCAATCAGTCGGTGGAGCACAAGATCGCGCGCATGAAGGTGGCGGTGGAAGAAGCGGACGGCATGGCGCTCCTCGCCACCCTCAAGGCGGATGACCCCGGCGACGCGGCGGCGGGCGTCATCGCGTCGGCCAAGGCTACGACCGGCCGGGCGGCGAGACTCGTCTCCCAGTCGGCGGTCCAGTTGCACGGAGGGATGGGCGTCAGCGAGGAGGCGCAGGTCCACCGCTATTTCCGGCGTCTGTTCGCGTTCGAGCAGGCGCTTGGCGCCACCGATGCGCATCTCGCGTTCCTCTCCGAAAAGCTGCGCGAAGAGCAGAGCTCGCGCCATGTGTTCGATCTGGCCGAGACGCGCGACGAGGCGAATGACGACCGCATGGCGCTGACGCTCTCGGCGGAAGAGACCGCCTTCCGCGACGAGGTGCGGGCCTTTCTCGACGAGGAGCTCACGCCCGACCTGCGCCGCGCGCACGCGCTGAATCCCGGCTTCGCCTCGGGGCCGGACGTGCATCGGGCATGGCAGCGCAAGCTGAACACGCGCGGCTGGGCCGCGCCCTCCTATCCGAAGGACCGGGGCGGGACGGGCTGGACCCCTACCCAGGCCTACATATTCGCAACCGAGGTCGCCCGCGCCGGCGCGCCCAATCTCTGGGGGCAGGGATTGAGAATGGTGGGCCCGGTGCTGCTGAAATATGGGACCGAAGCGCAGAAGGCGCGCTTCCTGCCAGGCATCCTGTCCGGCGAAGACTACTGGTGCCAGGGCTATTCGGAACCCGGGGCGGGCTCGGATCTCGCGGCGCTCAAGACGCGGGCGGTGCGCGACGGCGACCACTACGTGATCAATGGCTCCAAGATCTGGACGAGCCACGCGCATCACGCCGACAAGATCTTCTGCCTCGTGCGCACCGCGGACATGCCCAAACGTCAGCAAGGCATCAGCTTCGTGGTCTTCGACATGAACCTGCCCGGCATCACCGTGCAGCCCATCATCACCATGCCTGGCCGCCACGAGGTCAACCAGGTGTTCTTCGACGACGTGCGCATTCCGGCCGAGAACCTGATCGGCGAGGAGAACCAGGGCTGGGAGATCGCCAAGTATCTGCTTGAATTCGAACGTGGATCACTGAACGCGCCGGGGCTGCGGGCGTCCCTGAACCGGGCGCTGAAGCTCGCCGCGGCGCAAGAGGACGGCAATGGCGTCGCGCTCGATTCCCCGCATCTGGCGCATCGGCTGGCGCGGATCGCCTGCGATCTGGATGCCTACGAGATGATGGAGTTGAGCCTCGTCGCACGCCTTCAGGCAGGGGGAAGCCCCGGCGTCGCCGGCTCGATCGCCAAGCTTCGCAACAGTGAAATCCGGCAAGCTCTGAGCGAGACGGTGACCGACATCCTTGGGCCCGAGGCTCTGCGCCTGCCATCGGACGGGAGTTTCGACGAGGGGCGCTGCGACGCCGGGGTCGAGCCGGACGATCCGGTCGCCCAGTCGCGCGCCATCGCCACGTCGAAATATCTCCAGGAGCGGGCGTTCACCATCTTCGGCGGCGCCACCGAGGTGCAGTTGACCATCATCGGCAGAGCGGTTCTGGCCCGATCCGCCTGATCCGCCGCGCCTGGTCCGGCTGCGTCGACGAGGACCGCGCGAAGCTTTCGGGCGGATGAGGTGAAGGAGGCGAGGTCCGCGAAGGCGCCGAAGAATACGCTTATGGTGCGCTAGCATACTGTATGCTAATTAGCATTCCACGAAGCGGCCACCGAATCCGGCTCACGAGAAGCCGGGAAGGAAACAGGAAGGAAACGATCATGAAGATGCGCAATCTCGCCCTGACGCTCGCGGTCGGGGCTTCGATCACCGCGGCGGTCCCGCCGGCGATGGCGCAGACCGTGCTGCGCTATGCGGATTACGGGCCGAACCGCGGCGACCGCGCCGCGGCCGTGATGTGGTTTTTCGACGAGGTCGAGAAACGCAGCGAGGGCCGGCTCAAGGTCGAGCCTCACTGGGGCGGATCGCTTCTGTCGGCGCCGGGCATGATGGACGGTCTCAAGGCCGGCGTGGCCGCGATCGTGACGGCGACCGCTGCGTACACGCCGAAGTCGCTCTACCTCTATGGTGTCGGCGACCAGCCGATCGGAGACGCTCCCGAAGTTCCAGGCGCCCTTGCCATGCTGGAGCTCGCGCAGACGGACCCGGCCATCCAGAAGGAGCTCGACAAGGCGGACGCCGTGATCCTGGCGAACTACACGGTCGGGCCGACCCAGCTGCTCTGCCGGGGAAAGGACCTCGTGAAGACGCCGGAAGATCTCGAGGGCCGCAAGGTTCGCTACAATGAAGGTTTCCGGGAAGCCTTCGCCGCGTTCGGCGCGACCCCCGTCAAGGTCACGATCTCCGAGGCGTATTCCGGCCTCGACACGGGCCTGCTCGATTGCTCGCAGGCCTACAGCTATGTGGCGGTGTCCTACAAGCAGTTCGAGGTCGCGGACCAGTACGTCATCATCGACGCGGCCGCGCCGCTGTCGAACGCGATGATGATGAACAAGGATCTGTTCGAGTCCCTGTCGGAGGCGGACCAGCAGATGCTTCTTGATCTGGGGCGCGAACTGACCCGCAGAAACGCCGAGGGCATCGCCAAGGCGAACGTCAGGGCGATCAAGAACATGGGCGAAGGCATCGACGGGCACGCGCTGACCATCACTCGGTGGAGCGACGAGGACAGGGCGCGGTTCAACGCCGAAGTGTCCAAGTCGGTCGACGTCTGGATCAAGGAGGCCGAGTCGCGCAGCTACGACGGCGCCGGGATCGTCCAGCATCTCCGCACGCTGCTCGCGGAGAAGAAGGCGGCGAACCCCTGAAAGCCTCCGGCATCGCCGCGTTCGGCCTGGATCCCTGCGGTCCAGGCCCCTCATCCCAGAGAGAAGCCATGTCTCGCAACGCCCTCGCCGCCGCCGACCATGCGTTGGCGGCACTGGAAAGAGTCCTCTTGGGACTGGCGCTGCTTGCGTTCGCAGGCATCGCGGCGCTGATCCTGACCGGGATCGTCGCCCGTGCGCTGGGCTACGCCGGCCCGCCGGACGGCGTGATCCTGGTGCGCCAGCTGATCCTGATCTGCATCGCCGCCAGCCTCGGACATGTCACCAATCTGCGCATGCACATCGCGATCGACATCTTCTACAACCTGTTCGGGACGCGCCTGAAGTACGCCGCGAACCTGGTCGCGCTCGTCGTCGGGTTGCTCGGCGTCGTTCCGATCATGTGGTGGGCCGGCCGCGACCTCGTCGAAGCCGTGTCCGAACACGCATACTTCACCGGCGCCCTTCAGGTTCCTGAATGGCCAGCGCGGCTGGCCCTCCTGCTCGGCTTCGTCTCGATCTGCCTGCGACTGATCGTATTGCTGGCGCTTGGCCTCGTCACGCCGGACGCCGACCGCATCGGCCCGCCGGAACCCGTGGACGATGCGCCCGAGGGGAGCGAGATCGGATGAGCTCTCTCGACCTCGGCGTCATCGGCGCGGTCCTGACCCTTGGACTGATCGCGCTGCGCGTGCCCATCGCCTTCGCCTTCCTTGCGGTCGGCATCGGGTGTCTCGTCACGTTCTTCGCCGCCTCGCCCACCGGCGTCTGGAATTTCGGCTTCGCCTTCAAGCCCACGCTGACGCTGGCGATGGATTCGACCTTCGAGCTTTTCCAGTCCTACAATCTGACCGCCGTGCCGATGTTCGTGGCCTTGGGGCATGTCGCCTACAGGGCCGGGATAACGGGCGACATCTACCTGGCGGCCCGCACCTGGTTGACGCGCGTGCCGGGGGGACTCGCGATGGCCTCGATCGTCGGCTGCGGCGGCTTCTCGGCGATCTCGGGCTCCAGCCTGGCCTGCGCGGCCACCATGGGCCGCGTCGCGGTGCCGGAGATGCGCAAATACGGCTACGACGACCGTCTCGCCTCCGGCGCGGTGGCGGCGGGCGGCACGCTCGGCTCGCTCATCCCGCCGAGCGTGCTCTTCATCATCTTCGGCGTCTTCACGGAATCCTCGATCAGCAAGCTCTTCATCGCCGGGATCGTGCCCGGGTTGATCAGCATGGCCGGCTACTGGATCGTGATCGCGATATGGTCGCGGCTGCGGCCCCATCATGCGCCCAGCGCGGTCGACGCCTACGGCTGGCGCGATCGGGCGCGAACGCTGGCGGCGTCGTGGCCGGCAGTCGCGATCTTCGTGATCATCATCGGCGGGATCTACGGCGGCGTCTTCAGCCCGACCGAGGCCGCGGCGGCGAGCTTCGTGGTCACCGCCGTCATCGCCCTCGCTCTGCGGCGCATCACCTGGCGGGCGATGCTGGATTGCGTGCGCGAGACGCTGGTGCAGACGGCGGCGATCTTCCTCATCGGCGCGGCGGCGCAGATCTTCGTCTCCTTCGTGGCCCTGACCGGCGTCGCGCATACGCTGGTGGACATGGTGCAGGCGGCCGATCCGGGCCCGACCGCGATTCTGCTCGGCGTGGTCGCGATCTACCTGGTGCTGGGCATGTTCCTGGATCCGCTGGGCATCCTGCTTCTGACGCTGCCGTTCGTGGTGCCGCTGGTCGAGCGAAACGGCTACGACCTGATCTGGTTCGGGGTGATCGTCGTGAAGCTGCTGGAGATGGGGCTGATGACTCCGCCCGTGGGGCTGAACGTCTTCGTCATCAACAGCGTGACATCGCCGCGCATTCCGGTCGGACGCATATTCGCGGGCGTCGCGCCGTTCTTCGTCAGCGATCTCGTGGTGCTGGCGATGCTGGTGATCTTTCCGGGCCTGTCCCTGTGGCTGACGACGGCCCTCTGAACGCGCCGGGTTGGAAGACGCCGGCAAGATGGACCTAGGAGGAAGACATGCGCGACCTTTGTTCGGGACTGGGTTTTCCGGAGGGGCCCGTGGCGATGGGCGACGGGTCCGTCCTGGTGGTGGAGATCAAGCCGGGACGCATCACCCGGGTCGCGACGGACGGGACGAAGACCGTACTTGCGACGCCCGGCGGCGGACCCAACGGCATGGCGATCGGACCCGATGGCGCCGCCTACATCTGCAACAACGGCGGCTTCCAGTGGCATGACGACGGCGGCGCCATGCGGCCGGGCATGCAGCCTGCGGACTACTCCGGCGGACGGATCGAGCGCCTGGACCTGACGACCGGAGAGCTTCGCGTGCTTTACGACCGCAGCGACAAGGCGCAGCTCCGCGGCCCCAACGACATCGTCTTCGACGCGCATGGCGGCTTCTGGTTCACCGATCTGGGCAAGTCGCGGGCGCGCGACATGGATCGCGGCTCGGTCTGCTACGCGCTCGCCGACGGCTCGATGATCCGGGAAGCGATCCAGCCGATGATCACGCCGAACGGCATAGGCCTGTCGCCGGACGGAACGGAGCTCTACGTGGCCGAGACGCAGACCGGACGGCTCTGGGCCTTCGACGTGACGGCGCCGGGCGAGGTCGATCTCTCCCGCCGCTCCCCGATGCCGCCAGGACGGCTGGTGGCTGGCCTGCCGGGTCTGCAGCTCTTCGACTCGCTGGCGGTCGAGGCGAGCGGCGCCGTCTGCGTCGCGACCCTGATCCGGGGCGGGATCACCGTGATCTCGCCTCAGGGCGAGATCGTGGATTTCGTGGAGGTTCCCGGCGAACCGTTCGTGACGAACGTCTGCTTCGGCGGCCCCGCCATGCGGACCGCCTGGATCACCGCCTCCGGTTCCGGCCGCCTGATCGAGATGGAGTGGCCCCGCCCCGGCCTGAAGCTCGCCTGGAATTGAATAGGAGAGGCGTCGAAATGATCGAAGACAAGTCCCATTTCCGGCTGATCAGCGACATGACCGCTTTCCATGCGGCGCGGCGTCCCGACGCCAAAGCGCTGCATTTCGAAGGTCGCGATACGACATGGGCGCAGCTTGACGCCGAGACGGCGCTCATCGCCGACGCCCTGCTGGCCGAGGGACTGCGCAAGGGCGATCGGGTCGCCTATCTGGGCCGGAATTCGGATGCGCTGCTGAAGCTGTTTCTGGGCGCCAGCCGGGCGGGCCTCATATTCACGCCGCTCAACTGGCGTCTTGCGCCGGCCGAGATCGCGGCGATCGCCGCCGACTGCGCGCCGCGGCTGATGTGCATCGGCGGGCAGGATTTCGCGGCGCACGCGGACGCCGTCGCCGCCTCGGCCGAAACGCCGCCGATCCTGCTCGACGCCGAGTCGGGACGGGAGGGCGCCTCCCGGTTCGAAAGCTGGTTCGGAGCCGGGTCTGCGCGCGCGTCCGCGCCGGCCCTGCAGGCGGACCGCGACGACGTGGCCTTCCTGATGTACACCTCCGGGACCACGGGCGCGCCGAAGGGCGTCGTCATTCCCCACGCCGCCTTCCTCGCCGGACGAGAGGCGCGCGAGGGAACGACCCGGCTCGACGTCTTCCAGCCTGACGACGTCGCGCTGGTCTCGCCGCCCATGGGCCATATCGGCGGCTTCGTCTTCGCGCTGAAAGCGCTCTACGCCGGCGGCTGCTGCGTCATCCTGCGCGAGCTGAAACCTGACCAGCTTCTCGACGTGATCGAGAGCCACGCGCCCACCAACATCAGCGTGGTGCCCACGGCGCTGTTGACCCTGCTGAACCATCCGCGCGCGGCCGAAGTCGATTTCTCCTGCGTCCGTCAGATCACATATGGCGCGGCGCCGATCGCGCTCGACCTCCTGCGGCGCTGTATGGAGGAGTTCGACTGCGGCTTCAGCCAGAGCTACGGCATGACCGAAAGCTGCAGCTCGACCGTCATCCTTCCGCCGGAGGATCACGATCCGGGCGGCTCGCCCCGCATGAATTCGACCGGCCGAGCGCTGCCGGGAGTCGAACTGCGCATCGTGGACGCCGATTTGAACCCCGTCCCGACAGGAGAGAGCGGCGAGGTGCTGGTGCGCAGCGTGACCAATATGCGCGGCTACTGGAATCGTCCCGAAGATACCGCCCGCGCATTGACGGCCGACGGCTGGCTGCGCACCGGCGACGTCGCGCGGATGGACGAGGACGGCTATGTCTACATTCAGGATCGCATCAAGGACATGATCGTCACAGGCGGCGAGAACGTCTATTCCAGCGAGGTGGAGAATGCGATCGCCTCGCACCCCGACGTGGGAGAGGTCGCCGTGATCGGCGTGCCCGACGCCAAGTGGGGCGAGATGGTCAAGGCCTGCGTCGTCAGGCGCGAGGGGGCGGCGACGAACGAGGCCGATATCGTCGCCTGGGCGCGGCGGAGCATTGCGGCCTACAAGTCGCCCAAGATCGTCGAGTTCATGGACGCCCTGCCGCGCAATGCGGTGGGCAAGATCGCGAAGAACCAGCTGCGCGAAGCCACTGCAACGCGACCCCATGGTCCGTCCGATGAGCTCCGGTGAACGAGACCATGGCCCCGTCTTGCGATCCGCCAACGTCGCTCGGGTTCTTCACGCGGCGCCGGTCTTCGGACTGACCCCATAGATCCTGCCCATCTCGGCGATCGCAAGCTTGCGATCGCCGCATCGCAGCCCGGATGGCGTGCGTGGTCGCGGCGTCTCATTGTTGCCCGTGGGAAAGGGTCGCGCCGTCAGGCCCGGGGACCAGACGCCTTGTCTCGCGCCGGTCCGCTTCGCCCGGCGTCCCGCAACGCCTTGCGTGGCCCGGCGAAGCCGAACATCCAGGCGGCGATCTTGCGCATCTGGATCTCCTCGGAGCCTTCGGTGATCCGATATCGGCGGTGGTGGCGATAGATGTGCTCGAAAGGCTTGTGCCGCGAATAGCCCATGCCTCCATGGACCTGCATGGCGCGGTCCGCCGCCTCGCAGCACAGGCGGTTCGCCCAGTAGTTGCACATCGAAACACGATCCGAAAGCGTCAGGGCGACCTGCGCCTTGGGCATGCGATCCATCTCCCAGGCGGTTTTGCGGATCAGCTGGCGCAGCATTTCGACCTGGGTGGCGAGCTCGACAAGCGGGAACTGGATGCCCTGGTTGACCGCCAGCGCCTTGCCGAAGGGCTTTCGCTCTCGGGCGTAGAAGACGCTCTGTTCGATGCAGTACGCTGCCGCGCCCAGGCTCGAAGCCGCCTGACGGATCCGGTTCTCGTGCACCACATGCTGGGCCAGCGGCAGCCCGTCCTCCGGCTCCCCCAGCACGGACGACGCCGGGACCCAGATGTTGCGGAACGCCACCCGGGGATGATCGGTGGGCATGTTGAAGGTCCACATGTACTCCTCGATCTCCATCCCCGGGTCGGATATCGGAACGAGAAGGCAGGTGATCCCCCGCGCGTCGCCGTCCCGCCCGCTGGTGCGGGCGAAGACGGCGCAATGGGTCGCGTCGTGCAGGCCGGTCGTCCACATCTTGCGTCCGTCGATGCGCCAGCCGTCGACGCCGTCGCGCCGCTCGGGCACGGCGCGGGTCTCCATGAAGGTCGCATCCGATCCGTGGTCGGGCTCGGTCAGGCCGAAGGCGACGCGCTTTTCGAAGTTGAGAATCCCGGGAATGAACTCTCGCCTCTGCGCCTCGGTCCCGAAGTCGCGGAACAGGAGCGCCAGCGAGGAGTTTCCCACGATCGAGTGTTCGGTCTGAAGGTCGGCGTGCAGGCCCAGCCCGCGAGCGGCGAGATGCTCCCGGATCACCGCCATCCACAGATTTGATCCATCCCGCCCGCCGAACTCCGCAGGCAGCGCAAAGCGGTAGTGGCCGGCGCGGTCGGCGCGCAGTTTCGCCTCCTTCAGCAGCGCCTCCCATTCCGGGCGCGGCAGGCCGTGGTTCTCGAAGTCCGTGCGCGCCCACTCGCGGCGGTGATCGAAGAAGCGGACATTGTCGCCGTGCGCCTCGAGCGGCGCGATCTCCCGCTCGATGAATTCGTCGAGTTCGTCGAGATAGGCCACCAGCTCGGCCGGCAGATCGAAGTTCATTCCTGGTCCTCCCCACTGGCTTCCCGAACCCGCGATCGCATCAGCCGGAGCGTCGAGTAGTTGGGCTGGTCCACCTCGACTTTCTCGATCGTCGCAAGCCACAGATGATCCACAAAACCCGCGACCTCCGCGTCGTCGCCGGCGCGAATGCGCATGCAGAGCGCACGATTCAGCTCTTCGAGCGTTCCGTCGCAGTTCAGCAGCGCGGTCAGGCGCGCCCGTTCGCGCGCCTCTCCATCGGCAGCTCGCCTGAGGTGGCGCACGGCGAGGTCGAGCGCGTTGAGCGCGACCCGCGCGAGGAACGCGGACGCCGGCGCGTCGGCGCGGAAATGGCGGGCGGCGGCTTCGACCAGCACGTCCGGCGAGGGGGGGTCCTGCATCGGTTCAGCCCCTCGGAGCCAGAAGGTGCAGAAGGTCGATTTCGGCTTCCGAGGCGCGGCGCGCAATCATCGCCCTCTCCACCGTATCGTCGCCCTCCCTAAACCGGCGCAGGCTCTGAACGCAGACCACGCCCCAGCGCAGGGTCAGCATGACCTCCCAGAAGCGGAGGCGGAGCGCGTCGATCGTTCCGCCGGCCGCCTCGTAGCCGGCATGCAGATCCTCGCGCAGCCCGAAGCCGCCGACAGGGAGGCCCATGTTCCCGAAGCGCCAAGAGTTCAGGCAAATGTGGGCCAGGTCCAGCATCGGGTCGCTCAGACTCGCGCCCTCCCAATCCAGCAAGGCCAGCAGACCCTGCGTCTCGTCCACCATGATGTTCCCGTTGCGGAAGTCGCCATGCACGAGACTGGGCGCAGGTTCGTCGGGGAGGTTGCGCTCGAGCCAGCGGGTGGCGAACTCCATCACGGGGCGAGGGAGACCGTCTTCGCGAAAGCCGGCGAGCGCGGCGTCGAGATGGTCGCGCATCGTAACTCTGCGCATGGAGGGCGCATCAGCGACAGGCAGGCGATGCAGGCGCGCGATCGCATCGCCGCACTGGCGGGCTAGCAACCCACGGATAGAGGTGAAACGGTCCTGGCGGGCGATGCGTGGACCCAATGTCTCGCCTTCGAGGTGGTCCATGACATAGCCTTCGCCGAGACCGTCCGCTTCGCGAAGACGGAAGCGCATTGCCGGGGCCGGGATGCCCCCGCGCTGGGCGAAGTCCAGCACTTCGGCCTCTTTCGAGAGCGGCAGCGCCAGTCGCGGGCGCGGAACTCCGGGTGGAGATCGCCGCAGCACGTAGCGGCGATCGTCAAGCGAGAAGGCCCAGATTTCCTGATTGGCGCCGCCGGATAGCTGACGAAGGCCGCTCACGCCGCCGCCGCGATCTGGACGGATCGATTGCGCAAGCGCCGCGAGGCGCCGTGCGATCGACTCCGTGGACGAATCGGCTTCCAAAGTCGTCGCGGATCTCGACGGTGGGTTCGGCATCTAGGGCGCTCCGCAAGTCTCTCGACGCCCGCGGGCGGGCGAGTTTGCCGTCAGCTTCAGGCTCCCGACCAGGGAGCGAGGCCCATCCCGGCGCCATCGCGGCGCCGCATGAAACTCCGACATCGTAGGGGCCGGCGCCGCCTCGCTTGATGCAGACCCTGCGCTTGCCCGGCGGCGCCGCCTCATTGACCGCGAAAGCTCCACGGACCCCCATTCACGAAACCTTCAGTGTCCGCCTTGGCGAGCGCGCCGTCCGATGATTTTGATATGCTTGTTTACGATATGCTTCAATACAAATCTCTGGCCGGCGAGAGTCCTCAACGCGTCAGGCTTCGTCCTTGGGCCTGCCCGTGTTCCCCCGTTTCATTTGCGCCTTCACGCAGGTCGTCGGCATCAGGCCGAGCTCGTGGCCCATCGCGGCGGGCTCGAGGCCACAATGACGAGCGCCACCATGCCGCTAGGACACCCAAGAGGTCCGGCTCAGCTCTGATAACGAGGCTGGCGATCGCTGCATCGAAACTCGAACGGCGCCAGTCGCGGCGCTGCCGCAGCGTGCTTGGCTCTTGGCGCCTCATTCCATTCTCGGAACGGATCACGCGTCCAAGCCGTGGGGCCAAATTCCTGGGCGGTCGTCATCGAAATTTTCCCGTGCATCAGACTAGGCGCGTTCATCGGCGTCTTGCCGGGCGTGGGCATCCTGGCCACTATCGCGATGCTGATACCGTTCACCTTCCAGCTCGATCCGACGACCGGCATCGCGATACTGGCGGGCGTCTACTGCGGCGCGGTTCATTGCGCCGCAGATCTCGCGCCGACAGCACGGCTCCGTGGATCCAGGCTCCGCTTCGCGCTCCTCCGGGAACGCGAAGATCTGCGCGTCGTCGAGCCAGCGCTTTCGCATGCCCGTCGTTCCTCTCAGGCTAACGGCCTTGCCTTGGTTCACGGGGTCCGCCGGGGCAGGGCGGGTTTCCATGCGTTCGATGCAAGGATGGCGAGCCAGCGCGCTGGCGCCGAAAATCGGCGGCGCCGGCCAACGAGTCCAGCAAGTCGGAGCCGGATTCACCTTGCAGGGCCGAGCGCGCCGAGGAAGGGAGGGCCAGCGGCCTTGGGAACAATTCAGCGTACCGACGGAAGTCCGTCCTGCGGCAACGTCATGGCGCGGCACAGGCCGTCCACGAGCGCGCGCAACTGAAATGCGAACAGCGCGTCCTGGCTCCGGCCTGTCGAGGAGACCAAGGCGCGGCGGAGGAGCGGCAGGGCGCTGCGCTTCCTGCCGCTCGCGGCGGTCAACTCGTTCAGCAGGTCCTTGTCATGGCTGTCGCTGGGGAAGGCCGCCTGCTGCTTCTCGCGCCTGGCCACGGCGGCGAGGGCGAAGTCGACCACCGCGCGGGTCGCATCAAGCGCTCGGCCAGGCGGCGCGCCGTGCCTCGCGGCCACGCGCAGCGAAGTCTCGTAGCGCAGCAGCACCTCCATCTGGCGCGGCATGCGGCGGAAGCCGTAGTCCACCATGCCCGGCACCGCAGCGTAGAAGTCCCGCACCATCACGCCGAAGTCGAAGGCCCACTGATCCCAGGGCCGTCCGTCGTCGGGGGGCGCGGGGAAGGTCTCGTAGAGGCGCGCCGCGACCCCCAGCAGAAGGTCGTCCATGCTGCCGATATGGCGGTAGAGCGCGGGCGTCGTGACGTTCAGGCGGCGCGCGATCTCGGGCAGCTTCATGTCGGCGACGCCGAGCTCCAGCACCGCGTCGATGATCATCTCCCGGCTGATCGTCGCCGGCCGCCCAGCACCGCGCCGGCGGGGCGGCTTGCGGTCCGTGTCCTCGACCTCTCGGTCCATGTGCGGCGCGCTCCCGGCAGCTTCCCGGGGCCCTTGGTAGACCGCGGCGGCCGGGTTGGCAACTATTTGTGAACGTCATTTACTAATTGTGCGAATCACCCTACGTTCCGGCCGAGACAAGGGGAGGAGCCGGCAATGGACGCAGATCCAGGGGTCGTCGCGCGCATCGGCGTGGACATCGGCGGCACGTTCACCGACACCGCCTCCTGCGGCCCGGACGGGGTGCTGCGCGTGGGCAAGGCGCTGACCACGCCGGGCGAGGAAGGGCGCGGGGTGCGCGCCTCGATCGACGGGTCCGGGGCGGATCTGGAGACCGCCGCGCTCTTCGTCCACGGCACCACCCTGGTGATCAACGCGCTGCTGGAGCGGCGGGGCGCGCGCACGGCGCTGGTGGCGACGAAGGGCTTCGGGGACGTGATCGCGCTGGGGCGCGGCGCGCGGCCCGAGATCTACAATCCCTTCTACGCCCGCGAGGCGCCCTACGTGCCCGCCGAGCTGCGCTTCGAGCTGGGCGAGCGGATGAACGCGGCCGGCGAGCCCGTCGCGGTCCCCGACCCGGCGGAGATCGACGCGCTCGCCGGGCGTCTGCGCGAACAGGGGGTCGAAGCGGTGGCCGTCGCCTTCCTGCACGCCTATCGCAACCCGGCGCATGAGCGGATGGTGGCGGATCGCCTCTCCGCCGCGCTGCCGGGCGTGTTCGTCACCTGCTCCTCGGACCTCGGCCGGCAGTGGCGGGAATACGAGCGCTTCACCACCGCGACCGCCAACGCCTATGTGGCGCCCCTGATCCGCAAATACGCCTCCCGCCTGATCGGCGACCTGCGCGAGGCGGGCTTCGCCGGCGACGCCCTGTTCCTCGATGCGGGCGGCGGGGCGGTGGGGCGCAAGACGATCGAGGCCTTCCCGATCCGGCTGGTCGAATCCGGCCCCGTGGGGGGCGTGATCGCTGCGGCCCGCATCGCGCGGGAGATGGAGCTCGACCGGGTGGTGACGCTCGACGTCGGCGGCACCACGGCGAAGGCGAGCCTGATCGAGGACGGGCGCTTCGAATCCCTGCGCGAATACTGGGTCGGCGGCTACGCCCGCGGCCTGCCGCTGCAGATCCCGGTCGTGGACATCGAGGAGGTGGGCGCCGGCGGCGGCTCGATCGCCTGGCTCGACGACGGGCGGCTGCGGGTGGGCCCGCGCTCGGCCGGGGCGAGCCCGGGGCCGGCCTGCTACGGGGCGGGCGGGACCGAGCCCGCGATCACCGACGCGCTGGTCCATTGCGGCCACTTCCACCCCTCGCTCTTCATCGCGCAGATCGCGCTCGACGCAGACGCCGCCACCGCCGCCATCGCGCGGCTGGCCGCGCGCTGCGGGCTCGGCGTGGACGAGCTGGCGCTGGGGATGCTGGAGATCGCCTGCGAGACGACCGCCGCCGTGGTGCGCCGGCAGACGCTGGAGCGGGGGCTCGACCCCGAGGACTTCACCATGATCGTCTCGGGCGGCGCGGGGCCGGGCCTCGCCTGCCAGGTGGCGGATGCGGTGGGGATCGGCCGGGTGCTGGTCCCGGCCTTCCCCGGCCACTTCTCGGCCTTCGGCATGCTGCAGTCCGAGCTGCGCTTCACCGCCCAGGCGCTGGTCGAGCGGCCGCTGGCGGCGATGACCGTCGCGGAGCTCGACGGCGCCGTCGAGGCGCTGCGCGCGGAGCTCGAGGCGCTGGTCGCCGAGGACACGCGCCTCGCCGGCGCGGCCCGGATCGAGGCGGGGCTCGCCCTGCGCTATGCGGGCCAGGAGCATTCCCTGCGCCTGCCGCTGCCCGCCGACCTGCCGCGCGAGGACGCGGCGATGCGCGCGCGCATCGCGGCCGAGTTCCGCGAGATCTACCTGCGCCGCTACGGCTATGTCGACGACGCCTCGCCGGTCGAGGCCATCGACCTGGAAGTGGTGCTGGAGAAGGAGCTTCCCCCGGTCGAGATCCGCGAGACCGCCGACCACGCCGCGGCCCCCGCGACCTCGGTCCCCTGCCTCTTCCCCGGCGTCGAGGGCCGCGTCGAGGCCCGCGCCGTCGCCCGCGAAACCGTGGGCGAGGCGCCTCTCGCCGGTCCCGCGCTGATCTACGAGACCGGCTCGATCACCGTCGTCCCGCCCGGCTGGACCGCCTGCGCGGTCGTCGCCGGCCGCCTGCTGCTGACCCGGGAGCCCGCATGACCCCCCCTGCCACGCCGCCCGCCCGGATCGCGCCCGCGTCCGAGGCGCCGGCCTACAACCTCCTGCAGGTGGAGCTCTTCCGCCACGCGATCCTGTCGATCGCGGACGAGCTGGAGACGAACCTGACCCGCACCGCCTATTCGCTGCTGGTCTACGAATACAAGGACTACTGCATCGGCCTGATGGACCGGGACTTCCGCCTGATCGCCCAGTCCCGCGGCAGCCTGCCGATCTTCGTGGCCGACATGGGCCTGCCCCTGAAGGACGCGGTCGAGGTTATCGGCGTCGACCGGCTGGAGCCGGGGGACGTGTTCCTGACCAACTACGCCCCCGCCGCGGGCCAGCACCTGAACAACGTGGTGGTGGCGACCCCGATCTTCGACCGCGCGGGCGCGCTGATGGGCTATCTCTGCGTGCGGGCGCACTGGGCGGATCTGGGCGGGCTCGCGCCCGGCTCGGTCACCTGGGCGGCGCGCGACATCTTCCAGGAGGGCGTGCAGTATCGCGGCCTGAAGATCATCCGCCGCGGCGAGATCCAGCCCGAGGTGATGGCGACCATCGAGGCCAACACCCGCCTGCCGAAATGGGTGATGGGCGACCTCAACGCCCAGCTCGGCGCCTGCCGGCTGGGGCTGGAGCGCTGGGCCGCGCGCATCGTGCCGCGCTGGTCGGACGAGGACGTCCGCGGCCTGATGGCCGAGCTGCTGCGCACCAGCGCCGAGCGCGCGCGGCGCCGGATCCGCGAGATCCTGCCGGACGGACGCTACGAGGCCGAATGCCGGCTCGACGACGCGGGCCCCACCGATCCGCGGCCGATGACCCTGCGCCTCGCGCTCGACGTCCGCGACGGCGAGGTGGAGGTCGACTTCACCGGCATGCCGGACGAGAGCCGCTCGCCGATCAACACCGGCGAGGCGGCCGCGGTCAGCGCGGCGCGGGTCGCCTTCAAGGCGCTGCTCGATCCCGACATCCCGGTGAACGAGGGCTTCTTCGACCCGATCCGCTGCCGGTTCAGGCCCGGGACCATCGTCTCGGCCGGCCCGACCGCGCCGCTGGGCTACTGGAACAACGCCATCGCGACCTTCATCGACCTGGTGCTGAAGGCGGTGGGCGACCGGCGCCCGGAGCTGGCGCCCGCGGGCCATCACGCGAGCTTCGGCGTGTTCTCCTTCCGCGGCCATGACGAGAACGGGGCGCTGTGGATGTTCATGGACACCGCCCATGGCGGACGCGGCGGCCATGCGAACGGACCCGGCTTCGGTGCGCTGAAGACGCTCGCCCATGGCGACACCCGCGACATCCCCGTCGAGATGATGGAGAGCCGCTTTCCCCTCTTCTGCCATTCCTACCGCTTCCGTCCCGGTTCGGGCGGCGCGGGCCTCAATCCCGGCGGTCCGGGGACCGAGCGGGTGATCGAGGTGCTGGCGGACGGGGTGGACTCGCAGTTCTCGCTCGACCGCACGCTCGATCCGCCCTGGGGGATGGCGGGGGGCGAGCCGGGCTCGCCCGGCGACATCGAATGCCGGCCGACGCCGCAGGACGAATGGCGCTCGGTGAAGAAGGGCGGGCCGATCCGCTTCGACCGCGGCGCCCTGATCCGGGTGCGCAGCGCGGGCGGCGGGGGCTGGGGCGCGCCCGTCGGGAAAGACTGACGGGAGGATCGACGGCGGGAGCGACCGTCGCCGGCGCGGCGCGCGGCGACTCCCGGCGCGACAGGGAGAGGAAACGGGAATGAACATCGCGACGAGAACCATCGGCCTGGCCGCGGGGGCGGTCCTGGCGCTCGCCTCCGCAACATCCTTCGCGGCGGCCGGGACGCTGCGCGTGCAGTTCGGCGCCGGCGACGTGCCGGCCTTCGGCGCGCCCTACGTGGCCAAGGAGACCGGGCTCTACGAGAAGGCCGGCCTCGACGTCGAGCTGGTGCGCGGGCGCATGTCCCAGGACGCGGTGAACGCGGTGATCCAGGGCAATGTCGACCTCGCCTTCGCGCTCGGGATCAATCTGATCCTGACCGCCGACAAGGGCCAGGACCTGGTGGCGGTCGCCAACTTCTACGGCCGCAACGCCTTCGGCCTGATCGCGGACAAGAAGAGCGGCGTCGAGAAGCTGACCGACCTGCCCGGCCATTCGGTCCTGCTGCCCGGCGGCATCTACGAGACGCTGCTGCGCGCGCTGGTCGCCGATGCGGGCGCCGACCCGGAGGCGGTGACCTACACCATCGTCAACAATCCCGGCGCGATGGTGTCGAGCTATGCCGGCGGGCAGGGCGACGCGATGGTCACGGTGATCCCCTTCGCCTATTCGGGCGCCGAGGGGGTCCGGCCCTCGACCTACATCCCCTTCGCCGACGTGGGCGACCCCGAGCCGCTCTACGTCTTCGTGGCCAGGCCCGAAACGCTGAAGACGAAGGGCGAAGAGATCCGCGCCTTCCTCCAAGCCACCTTCCAGGCGATGGGCGCGGTCAACGCCGACCGCAAGACGCTGGTCGCCCCCTACATGGCCTCGGTCCTCGCCGCGGACGAGTCGAAGGTGGTCCCCGACTACGAACGCTGGATGGAGTATCAGTGCCCGGCGGGCGTCGCGCGGCTGGGCGAGCCCTCGGCCGCGTCCTGGGACGAGGCGATCGCGCTCTATCGCAAGGTGGGCCTCGTGACCTCCGCCAAGACCGCCGCCGACTACTTCACCGACGCGCTCTTCGAGGGGCCGGACGCCCTCCAGACGCCGGCCTGCCCGGAATGACGGGGGCGGGGATCGAGACGGGGACGGCGCGGGGGACGGCCGCCGTCTCGCTCGCCGGCGTCTCGAAGCGGTTCGGGGCGCTGACCGTGCTCGACGACGTCTCGCTGGAGATCCCGCGCGGGAAGTTCGTCTCGATCCTCGGCCCCTCGGGCTGCGGGAAGAGCACGCTGCTGATGCTGATGGCGGGGCTCGAGCCCGCCAGCGGCGGCCGGGTGCTGGTGAACGGGCTGCCGCTGGGCGGGCCCAACAGCGCGGCGGGCATGGTGTTCCAGAAGGACCTGCTGCTCGACTGGAAGACGGCGGTCGAGAACGTGCTGCTGCAGTTCCGCATGCGCGGCCAGCCGGTCGAGCCGCATCGCGAGCGGGCGCTGGCGCTGCTCGACAGCGTCGGCCTCGGCGCCTTCGCCCAGGCCCGCCCGCGGGAGATGTCGGGGGGCATGCGCCAGCGGGTGGCGCTGTGCCGGGCGATGGTCCACGATCCCGACCTTCTGCTGATGGACGAGCCCTTCGGCGCCCTCGACGCCATCACCCGCGAGCAGGTGGCGACCGATCTCGAACGCCTGACCGCCCGCTCGGGCAAGAGCGTGGTCTTCGTCACCCACAGCCTCGAGGAGGCGGTGTTCCTGGGCGACGTGGTCTACGTGCTCTCGGCCCGGCCCGGCCGGATCCATTCGCGCATCAACGTGGACCTGCCCCGCGACGGGCGCGAATGGCCGCGCGGCCATTCCGTCTTCACCCCCTATGTCGAGCAGGCCTTCGAGGCGCTCGCCGCCGCCGGAGCCTTCGATCATGCCGCAGGATGACGTGATGAGCGGCCGCCGCGCCGCAACCGCCGGCCGGATCCGGGTTCCCGGCCCGCGGATCGGAGGCCTGTCGCTCTCGGCGCTGGGCTTCGTCGTGGTGCTGGTCGGTTGGCAGCTCGCGGTGATGATCGGGGGCTATCCCGAGATCATCCTGCCCTCGCCGCTGGCGGTCGCCGTCGATGTCTTTGCCCGCCGCGCGCTGCTGGCCGAGCACAGCCTGATCACCGTGTGGACGATCCTGGCCGGCTTCGGCCTATCGATCGTCATCGGGGTCCCGATCGCGCTCGCCATCGCCTTCTCGCCGGTGCTGGGGCGGGTGCTGATGCCGCTGCTGGTGGTGTCGAACTCGGTCCCCAAGATCGCCATCGCGCCGCTGCTGCTGATCTGGTTCGGCTTCGGCTTCAAGGTGAACATCGTGCTGGCGGTGCTGGTGGCGGTGTTCCCGATCGTCATCAACACGGTGCTGGGGCTGCGTGGGCTCGATCCCGACCTGGTGCGGCTGGGGCGGATCATGGGCGGCGACGCCTGGCGGATCTTCGTCCATATCCGCCTGCCGGCCGCGCTGCCCTCGATCTTCGCGGGCCTCAAGCTCGGCATCACGCTGGCCACCATCGGCGTGATCTTCGGCGAGATGATCGCGGGCCAGCAGGGCATCGGCTATCTCTCCCAGTTCGCCGCCAGCCAGCTCTACACCGTCATGGCCTTCTCCTGCATCGCCTGCATGTCCGCCATGGGTATCTTCCTGTTCTACCTCGTGGCCCTGGTCGAGGCGCTGATCACAGGAGGCCGCCGCGCCGCATGACGTGGCTGCGCGCCCGGCGAAAGCGCGGCGCGCCGCGGATCGAAGTGACATCCGCCCGCCCGTCGTCCGGAGTCGGTGGATGGTCCCAGGAAACGCTCGCGAACCCTGACGCCGACGCGCGCCGGCCCCGGCGCCGCATCCACGATCATGCGCCGGCGGTTCGCAGGTTAGAGCGTCTGCGGAAGCCGTCTTCTCGCGTATCGGCGTGCCGCCCTCGCCCTCCCGCCCGGCGTGCAGTTTCCCGTAGACGAAAAAATCTCAATACCGGTAACATTCCGAAATAGAGAATATCAGAGAGACTCATCCCGGGAGAGGACCGATGAAGACGCTGGCCGAGATGTGGCTTCGGGCGGAGTGGCAGTCGCCGCGCGTCGAGGCGGTCGTGGACGCGCGCGTCCGCCGGACCTACGCCCAGACGCTGGCCCGCGCGCGGCGCCTCGCCTCGGCGCTGCGGGCGCGGGGGCTGCGCAAGGGCGACCGGGTGGCGATGCTGTCGATGAACCGGGCGGAATGGTTCGACTACTACGCCGCCTGCAACACCGCGGGCTTCATCGCCAACACGGTCAACTTCCGCCTCGCGCCTCCCGAGATCGAATGGATCCTGCGCGACTCCGGCGCCGTGGCGCTGATCTACGAGGCGCAGTATGCTGCGACGGTCGCCGAGATCGCCCCGCGGCTCGACGACCTCGCCCTGCGCATCCGCATCGGCGAGGGCGCCGAGGAAGCGGGCGACCCGGACTTCGAGGCGATCCTCGCCGAGGGCGATCCCGGGGCCGACCTGCCGGCCCCGGCCCCGGAGGATCCGGCGCATCTGATCTACACCTCCGGCACCACCGGCCGGCCCAAGGGGGTAATCCGAACCCAGGCGCAGGATGCGGCCAATGCGGGGGAGCTCGCGCTGTTCATGGACATGGCCCATGGCGGCTCGACCCTGCTGATCATGCCGATGTTCCATGTCGGCGCGCAGCTCGAGGCGCATGGCCAGATTTATCGGCAGGGCACGGTCGTGCTGCATTCGGCCTTCGATCCGGCCGAGGCGCTGCGCACGATCGAGCGCGAGCGCATCCAGTGCACCCACATGGCGCCCACGATGGTGCAGCAGGTGCTGGAGACGCCGGAGATCCGGACCTGCGACCTCTCCAGCCTGCGCACGCTATGCTACGCCGCCGCGCCGATGCCGGTCAGCGTGCTTCGGCGGGCGCTCGACCTGCTGGGGCCGGTGCTGGTCGACTGCTACGGCAGCACCGAGGTGGCTTCGGCCACCGCGCTGCACAAGACCAGCCACCGCCCCGCCGGCGACGCGCAGGACGTGGAGCGGCTCGGCTCCGTCGGCCAGGCGCTGCCGCATGTGGAGCTGCGCGTGCTCGACGACGCTCTGGCGCCGCTGCCGGCCCGCGCGGTCGGCGAGGTGGCGGTGCGCGGCCCCTCGGTGCTGGCGGGCTACTGGAACAACTCCCGCGCCACGATGGAGAGCCTGCGCGAGGGCTGGTTCCTGACCGGCGACATGGGCTGGATGGACGAGCAGGGCTATCTCCACCTGGTCGACCGCAAGAAGGACATGATCATCTCGGGCGGCGAGAACATCTATTGCCGCGAGGTGGAGGAGGCGATCATGGCCCATGCCGAGGTCGCCGACGTGGCGGTGATCGGCGTGCCGGACGAGCGGTGGGGCGAGGCGGTGAAGGCGATCGTGACGCCGCGGGCGGGTTGCGCGCCGACGGCCGAAACGATCATCGCCCACTGCCGCAGCCTGATCGCCGGCTACAAGCGGCCGAAGAGCGTCGAGTTCCTCGCCGAGCTGCCGCGCCTGCCCAGCGGCAAGGTCAACAAGGTCGCCCTGCGCGCCCGGTTCCGCGAGCCGGCGGCGGCGGAACAAGCGTCCGTCTGAGCCGCCGACAGCCGCCCGCGTGCGGGGCGCCCCGTTCCCCTCCAGCGCCCGGCGCCGCGGCCGGGATCCAGCGGCCGCTCAGTCGACCGAGACCTTGTCGTAGACCTCGGACTTCAGCTTCGCTTGGTAGGCGGCCCATTCGGCGTCGCCCCAGGGCTTGTCGGCGCCGATCTCCTCGTAGATCGCCTGCCACTTGGCGTAGGTCTTCGCCCACAGCGCCGCGATCGCGTCCGCGTCGGCGACGCCGCGCTCCTTCGCGGCGGCGACCGCGTCGGCGGACTGCTGCTCCAGCGCCTCGACCAGCGCCGCGCGCAGGTCGGGGCCGGCCGAGACGACCGCCACGCCCTTGTCCTTGGCCGAGGCCAGCGCCTGGTCGGTCTCGTCCAACGCGGTGCGCAGCGAATCCACCGTCGCCTCCGGCGCCTCGTCCAGCCAGGCGCGGCGGGCCTCGGGCGTCCAGCTCTCCCAAAGCTCCTCGTTGATCACCAGCAGGCCGTAGGAGTGGATGGTGCCGACGGCGAAATCCGCGGTCACCGACTTCGCCACGTCCCACAGCTGCAGGGCCTTGAGGTTGCTCGCCCCCAGCAGGGTGCAGTCCGCCTGGCCGCGCTGCATCGCCTCGTAGACCTCGGCGAAGCTGACGTTGACCGGCACGCCGCCCAGGCGCTGCGCGATGCGGGCCATCGAGCCGGTGGAGCGGATCTTCTTGCCCTTCACGTCGGCGAGCGTGGTTACTCCGTCACCCGCGCAGATGAAGCGATAGGGTTCGGTCGAGGTGTTGATCACCACCCGCAGGTTGCGGTCGATCCCCTCCTTGATGCAGCTCTCGCAGGTCAGCAGGTACATCTCGGTGGTGGCGCCGGCCGACACCTGCGGCACGGTCCCCGGCATGTCGCCGACCAGCGCGATGGTGGGGATGAACGAGGGCATGTAGTTGTAGACCAGCACGCCCGCGTCGACGGCGCCCTTGCTGATCGCCTCGGCCGCAGCCCCGGCGGAGGCGAGCACCGAGCCGCCGCTGATCTCCAGCGAATGGCCGGACTTCGGCGCCACCCGCTCGGAATAGCGGGGCAGCGTGTAGCTGTTGTCGCGGAAGGTCTGGGGCGAGTGCGAGGTGTAGACCACCCCGTCGGCGAGCGCCGGCGCGGCGGCGAGGGCGGCGGCGAGCAGGGCTGCGCCGACGGGCGCGGCCTGGCGATGGGCTTTCATCGAAGCATCCTCCCGGCCGCCTGTTGTGGTTGGCTCGTCTCCGGCGGCGGCCGCGCCGGGCGGGCCGCGTCACCGGGCGAGCAGCGCCGCCGGCAGGGTGGTGGAGATGGCGGGGAAGGCAATCAGCAGGACCATGATCACTGCCTCGGCCGCCAGGAACCACAGCGCGCCGCGGAAGATGGTGGGCAACGGGATCGCGTCGCCGACCACGCCCTTGACCACGTAGACGTTGAGGCCGACGGGCGGGGTGATCATCCCGATCTCCAGATACTTGACCACGATCACCCCGGCCCAGATCGGATCGATGCCGGCCGACTTGAAGATCGGGTAGATGACGGGGAGGGTCAGCAGCATCAGGCCCAGCGGCTCGAGGAAGCAGCCGAGCACCAGGTAGATGACCGAGAGGCCGATGATCAGCATCAGCGGGTCGACGCCGAGCCCCGATATCGCCTGGGCGATGAAGGCGGGCACGCCCGCGAAGGCCAGGAACCGGGTCAGCAGCAGCGCCCCGATCGCCACGAAGAAGATCGAGGAGGTGGAGACCAGCGTCTCGAGGAAGCTCTCGCGCAGCGCCGTCCAGCCGAAGCTGCGCCGCGCAATCGCCACCAGGATCGCGAAGGCCGCCCCCAGCGCCGCCGCCTCGGTCGCGGTGGCGAGGCCAGAATAGATCGAGCCGACCACGCCGAGCACCAGCAGCGGCACCGGCCAGACGTCGGCGAGCGCGCGCAGCTTCTCGGCCATCGTCGCCTCGAATTCGATGGGCGGCGCAAGCGAGGGGCGCGCGCGGCAGCGCAGCACGATCAGCCCGGCATAGACGAGCGCCGTCAGGATCCCCGGCACGATGCCGGCGAGCAGCAGGGCCGCGATCGAGGTCTCGGTGAACCAGCCGTAGAGCACGAACAGGATCGAAGGCGGGATCAGCGCGCCCAGGGTGCCGGCCGCGGCGACCGAGCCCGACGCGAGCGCGGGATCGTAGCCCGCCTTCAGCATCTGCGGGATCGCGATCCGCCCCATCGCCGCGCAGGTGGCGAGGGAAGAGCCGGAGGCGGCGGCGAAGCCGGCGGAGGCGAAGTTGGAGGCGACGGCGAGGCCGCCGGGCAGCTTCGCGAGCCACAGGCGCGCCGCCTCGAAGATGCCGCGGGTCAGGCCGGTATGGAAGGCGACCGCGCCCATCAGGATGAACATCGGCACCGCAGACAGCGTCCAGGAGGCGCCGAACTCCATCGGCATCGAGCCGAAGATGGCCAGCGTCGCCCGCGGCCCGCGCACCAGCAGCAGCCCGACCAGCGAGACGCCGCCCAGCGCCAGCCCGATCGGCACGCGCAGCGCCAGCAGCAGAAGAAGCGTGGGCAGGGCTGCAAGCCCGATCGCGAGGTTCGACATGGGGAGGCGGAAACTCCGTTCGTCCGGGGAAGGCGCTCAGAGCGCCCGGTCGGCTGGGCCTTCGGGAACCGCGTCCGCCGCGGCGGCGTGCGCGGACGACGCGGGCGGCGCAGGCGGCGGCCGTCCGGTCGCGGCGTGGATCAGGTCGAGCACGCACTGGATCGCCAGCACCGCGGTCATCAGCCCGAAGGCCGCCGGCAGGATCCAGCGGGCGGGCCAGACCGGCAGATCCATCACGGTGATGTCCTGGAACTCGCCGCGCCGGGTGGACGCCACGGCCTCGCCCCAGACCAGCGAGGTCAGCAGGCCGGTGTAGACCGCGCCGGCCGCGGCGACGGCCACGTCGATCCCCGCCTTGGCGCGGGGCGACAGGCGCAGGGTGAAGAGCTCCACCATCAGGTGCTCGCGCCGGGCCTGCACGTAGGCCACCGGCATGAAGGCGACCGAGACCATCCAGTACCAGGAGACGACCGCGATCGTGCCCGGAACCGGCTGGTTCAGCAGGTACTTGCCCAGGATGTCGGCGACGGTGTTGAGCATCATCAGCCCCAGCGCCAGTCCGGCGACGACCAGCAGGGCGCGGTTGCAAAGGTCGACGGCGCGCACGATCCAGCTCATCGCGGGGCGGGCTCCGGGCAGGCGGCGGAACGGCGGGAGGAGCGGGGCGCGCGGCTCATGACGCGGCCCGCGCCTCGTCCGCCATCCGCTCGGCGATCAGTCGGCGCAGGATGTGCTTCTGCACCTTTCCCGAGGGCGTCTTCGGCAGCGCCTCGACATGGTCCACCCGCTCGGGCCATTTCTGGGGGGCGAGGCCGCGGGCCTTCAGCCAGACGGCGAGCTCGGCCCGGTCGGGGCGCGCCTCTCCCGCCGGGATGATCCAGGCGCAGACGCCCTCGCCGAGGCGCGCATGCGGCATCGAGAAGACGGCGGCCTCGGCGACGGCGGGATGGGCGTGCAGGGCGTCCTCGATCTCCTTGGCCGACAGGTTCTCGCCGCCGCGGATGATCAGGTCCTTCTTGCGGCCGGTGACGGTGATCACGCCATCCTCGCTCATCCGCACCAGGTCGCCGGTGCGGAAATAGCCCTCGGCGTCGAAGGCCTCCTCGGTCGCCTTCGGGTCGGTGTAGCCCACGAACATCGCCGGGCCCCGGGCGAGGATCTCGCCCTCCTCGCCCGGCGGCAGGATGCGGCTCGCCTCGTCCACCACTTTGACCTCGTAGTCGTCGACCCGCCCGTCTGTGGCGCCGCAGCGGACGGGATCGCCGCGCACCCCCTGCGTGATCAGCGGGCATTCGGTGGAGCCGAAGGCGCGGAAGGTCACGCAGTCCGGGAACGCCTCGTAGGCCCTCGCCACCAGGTCGGCGGGGACGGCCGCGCCGCCGCAGAGGAAGAAGACCAGGCTCGGCAGCGTCGTCTTCGCCGCCTGCGCCGCCTGGATCAGCTCGAACAGGAACGGCGTCGCCCCGATCATCGCGGTGATGCCGAGCCCGTCGATCAGCTCCACCGCCCGCGCGGCGTTCCACGCCTCCATCAGCTGGGTGCGGGAGCCGAAGTGACAGGCGATGTCGATGCCGAAGCTGAAGCCGGTGACATGGCCGATGGGCGTGCCGATAAGCACCGACATGTCCGCCGGCAGGTCCCAGGCACGGAAGGTGTTCGCCAGCGTCCGGCGCGCCTGGTTGTGGGTGTAGATCACCCCTTTCGCCGCCCCGGTGGTGCCCGACGTGTAGACCAGCGACTTCACGTCGTCGGGATCGACCCGAGGCAGGGCGCGGGTCGAGGCGCGGCCGCGGGCGATCAGGTCCTCGTAGGCCGAGCCCTCCCGCACCGGGATCACGTGGGCGAGCAGAGGCAGGTCCCCGCGCAGGCTCTCGATCAGGGCGACATGGTCGGTGTTGCGGTAGCGCGCGGGCGCGAAGATCAGCCGCGTGCGGGCGTCGGCGAGGATCTGGCGCAGCTCCGCCTCGCGATAGATCGGCACGATCGGGTTGACCACGAAGCCGCCCATCGCGCAGGCGAGGTCGATCTCGGCCACCTCGATCCAGTTCGGCATCTGCAGGCTGACGGTCTGGCCCGGCGCCACGCCCAGCTCCAGCAGGCCGCGGGCCAGCGCCTCGGCCCGCTCGACGAGCGGGCCGACGGCGACGTCGTCCTCCTCGGTTCCGAACAGGATGCGGCCGGGCTCGCGCGCGGCCAGCTCGCGGGCGGAGTCCGCGATGGTGCGCCCGGTCCACACGCCCGCCGCCACGCGCTGCGCGGCGGTTTCGGGGTCGATGCGGCTGGGCCAGCCGGAGGGGGTGAGATGCATCTCGGCCTCCCTCGCCTCAGCGGCCCGAGAACGTCGGCGCCTCGCCCGCCAGGAAGGCGTCGACGGCGGCGCGGTGGTCGTCGGTGTCCATCGACGACGCCTCGTAGGCGAAGGCGAGCTCCAGCACCGGGGCGGCCTGGGCGCGAAGGCCCGCGTTGACCGCGCGCTTCGACCAGCGGATCGCGGCCAGCGCCCCGCCCGCCAGCCGGTCGGCGAAGGCGTCGACGGCGCCGTCGAGTTCGGCGTCGGGCAGGCAGTGGTTGGCGAGGCCCATCTCGGCCGCCTTCGCGCCCGTCACCACGTCGCCGGTCATCAGGAATTCCTTGGCCCGCGCCGGCCCCAGCAGGGCGGGCCAGATCACCGCGCCGCCGTCGCCCGCGACCAGGCCCACGCGCACGTGCGGATCGGCGATCTTCGCGGTCTCCGAGACGAAGACCACGTCGCAGAACAGGGCCAGCGTCGCGCCCAGCCCGATGGCGGGACCGCGCACCTTGGCGATGATCGGCTTGTCGAGCTCGAGGATCGTGTAGAGGATCCGCCGTCCCTCGCTGATCGCCGCCCGGCGCTCGGACGGCTTCTCGCGCATCGCCTGCATCCAGCCGATGTCGCCGCCGCCGCAGAAGGCGTCGCCCTCGCCGGTCAGCACCAGCACGTCGCTGCCCTCGTCGAGATCGGCCTCCTCCAGCGCGCGGATCAGCTCCTGGTGCATCAGGCGGCTGACGGCGTTGCGGGTCTTCGGCGCGCCGAGCGCGAGGGTCAGCACCCGGCCGCGCCGCGTGAATTTCAGGGTCTCGTAGGCGTCGAAGTTCATCATCGTCTCCCTATCGTCCGCTTCGCCGGTCCCGGCCCGCGGCTTCAGTCCATCAGGTCGGCGTAGCGCGCGACATGCAGGTCCGCGTCGCCCAGCAGGCCGGCGTTCGCCATGATCCGGCGGTAGAGGTGGCCGACCTTCAGTTCCTCGGTCATGCCGATGCCGCCATGCAGCTGGATCGCCTGCCGCCCCACGAAGAGGCCGGAGCGGGCGACATGCGCCTTGGTCGCGGCGACCCCTTTCGCGCGCTCGGCCGGCGGGCGGCCCAGCGCGGCGAGGCCCTGGAAGACCATCGAGCGGGTCAGCTCGGTTTCGACCAGCATCTCCGCCATGCGGTGCTGGAGGGCCTGGAAAGCGCCGATCGGCTGGCCGAACTGCTCGCGGGTCTTGAGGTAGTCGCGGGTCATCCACAGGGCCGCGTCCATCGCGCCCAGGATCTCGGCGCAGAGCGCGAGGCGGGCGTGATCGGCGCCGAGCTCGATGGCGGGCAGCGCCTCGCCGGCCGCGCCGATCAGCGCCTCGGCCGGCAGGCGCATACCGGTCAGGGTCAGGTCGGCCACGGCGCGCCGATCGACCAGGCGATAGGGATGCAGCGCCAGCCCCTCGGCCTGCGCCGGCGCCTCGAACAGCGACACGCCCCCGCGCTCGCCGGGCGCGCCGGCGGTGCGGGCCGCGATCAGGAAGCCGTCGGCGAACGGCGCGCCCAGGACCAGGCTCTTGGCGCCGGTCAGGCGCCAGCCGTTCCCGTCGGGCTCGGCCCGCGTCTCCACCCAGTCGGCGGCGCCGCGGCCGGCGGTCTCGGTCACGGCCGGGACCAGGCGGCGTTCGCCCGCGACCAGCGCCTCGACCATGGGCAGGGCGGCGTCGCCGGCCAGGGCCAGCAGGGTCCGCGGGGTCTGGACGGCGAGCGGGATCCAGGGCTCGACCGCCAGCGCCCGTCCCATCGCCTCGCCCACGATCGCGGCCTCGGCCGCGCCGCCGCCGAAGCCGCCCTCCTCCTCGGACAGCGCGGCGCCCAGCCAGCCCATCCCGGCGAAGTCGCCCAGCAGCCCCGGCTCGGCGGAGGCGTGGGCGCGGGCGACGGCGGTCTCGAAGCCGTGCTCGGCCTCCATCCAGCGGCGCAGGCTGTCGGCGAGCGCGGTCTGGTCCTCGGTCGGTTCGAAATTCATGGCGCGCCTTCCCCTCACAGACCCAGGATCGCCTTGGCGACGATGCCGCGCTGGATCTCGTTGGACCCGCCGTAGATCGAGGCGGCCCGCCGGAAGATCGCGCGGGCGGAGGTGCCGGGCGCCTCGACCGGCGCCAGCGGCGGCCAGATCCGGTCGCTTGCGCGCACCTGGCTCTGGTCGGGGTCGAGATGCATCGCGACCCCCATGTCGCCTAACGCGTCGACGCACAGGTCCGCCACCCGCTGGGTCAGGTCGTTGCCCCGCATCTTCAGGACCGAGGCGACCGAGCCCAGCCGCGGATCCCGCTCCTCCATGTGCAGCACCCGCAGCACCGACCATTCGAGCGCGGTCAGGTCGATCTCGAGCTGCGCGATCTTCGCGCGGAAGACCGGATCCTCGATCAGCGGCCGGCCCCGGACCATCGCGGTCCGGGCGATGCGCTTGAGCTGTTCGAGGTCGCGCATCGTGTGCGGGACCTCGGCCGAGGTGGTGCGCTCGTTCGTCAGCAGGAACTTGGCG
>Ga0310345_10001194_pt1 | contig 30272 bp, 22 predicted proteins | sample HC15DNA20500_MG_FD_204667 | JGI IMG/M metagenome (GOLD analysis project Ga0310345, IMG submission 204667) | Marine microbial communities from station ALOHA, North Pacific Subtropical Gyre - HC15-DNA-20-500_MG | ecosystem: Environmental > Aquatic > Marine > Oceanic | place: Pacific Ocean: North... | reverse complement strand
TCCGCGCCAAGGCCCTGTCGCAGGGCATCCGCGGGGACGTCTTCGACGCCGCCTTCCAGGGCGTGGGCGTGAACCAGCGGGTGCTGGAGCTCGACGCCTACCAGCCCGAGTTCTCCCGCCCGATCTGGGAGTATCTCGACAGCGCCGTCTCCGACACCCGCGTCGCCACCGGTCGCGAGAAGCTGGCCGGCAAGCGCGCGATGCTCGACGGGATCGAGGCGCGCTACAACGTCGACCGCCAGTACGTGCTGGCGATCTGGGGGCTGGAGAGCGCCTTCGGCGCCAACTACGGCTCGATCCCGGTGATCGAATCCCTCGCCACCCTCGCCTACGAGGGCCGCCGCCGCGACTTCGCCGAGGAGCAGCTGATCTCCGCGCTGCGCATCCTGCAGGCGGGCGACATCACCCCCCAGCGGATGGTCGGCTCCTGGGCGGGCGCCATGGGCCACACCCAGTTCATCCCCACCAGCTTCGAGGCCTATGCCGTCGACCATGCCGGCGACGGCCGGCGCGACCTGTGGTCGGAGGACGCCGAGGACGCGCTCGCCTCCACCGCCAACTACCTCGCCCGCTTCGGCTGGACCATGGGCCAGCCCTGGGGGATGGAGGTGCGGCTGCCCTCGGGCTTCGACTTCTCGCAGACCGGCTCGACCCGCCCGACCTCGGCCTGGGCGGCGATGGGGGTCGTCCCCTACGGCGGCGGCGCGCTGCCCGACCACGGCGAGGCGGTGATCGAGGCGCCCGCCGGCGCGAAGGGCCCCGCCTTCATCACCTGGAAGAACTTCAAGGTGATCAAGCGCTACAACAACTCCACCTCCTACGCGCTGGCGGTGGGCCTGCTGGGCGACCGGATCACCGGAAAGCCCGGCGTGCAGGCGCCCTGGCCGCGGGGCGACAAGCCCCTGTCGCGCAGCCAGAAGATCGAGATGCAGGAGCGGCTGACGGCGATGGGCTACGACACCAAGGGCGTCGACGGCATCATCGGCCCCGACACCCGCGACGCGATCCGGGCCTTCCAGCGGTCCCGCGGGATGACCCCCGACGGCTACGAGAACGCGGCCCTCCTCGACGCCCTGCGCGCCTCCGGCGGCTGAGCCGCCGCACGCCCGCCGCCTCGCCGGCGGCGGGCGCCGCCTCCCGGCACGGCGGGGCGAAGTGCGCGCCATATCGCGCGCCCCGCCCCTCCGGCGACCAGGCCCCAGGTCCGGGCCGTCGAGGCGTCCCCGTCGCCCTCCCTGCGCCAGCCCGCGCCACGCCTGCCTCCGGCGCCCCTCGCCGCCCGCAACCCGGCCCGCCCCGCGCCGCGGGCATGTCCGTGCCGCCGGCGCGACGCACAACGCGGCGCTCCCCCGGCCGCCGCCTGGACGGCGGCGGGGCGCCGGGCGCCCGCCCCACCCCCTGGCGACCGGCCCCGGGCCGGACGCCAGAGGGGGCCCCGCCGCGCCCGCCCTTCGACTGCCCGCGGAACGCCCGCCTCCGGCGCCCCTCGCCGCCCGCTGCCCGGCTCGCCCCGCGCCGCGGGCGCGCCCGTGCCGCCGGCATGACGCCTGACGCGGCGCTTCCCCCGCCGGCGGCGGCGCCGGACCGGCGTCACGGCGACGCGCCCTTGCAGGCGCGGCGGCGGCGTGTCTTTGCTGCGCGGAGGCGATGGAGGAGGGCGTTTCGTGGATCTCGGACTCTGGCTGGCCTTCGCGGCGGCGAGCGCGGTGCTGGTGGCGATCCCCGGCCCCACGGTGCTTCTGGTGGTGGGCTTCGCGCTGGGCGAGGGCCGGCGCTCGGTGCCGCCGGCGACGGCGGGGGTGGCGCTGGGGGACCTGATCGCCACCTCGGTCTCGCTGGCCGGAATGGGGGCGGTGCTGGCGGCCTCGGCGACGCTCTACACGGCCGTGAAATGGGCCGGGGCGGCCTATCTCGTCTGGCTCGGCGTGAAGATGTGGCGCGAGGCCGGCGGCGCCGAGGCGGGGCGCGGCCTCGCCCGTCGCGCGCCGACCCGCGCGCTCGCTCGTCGCGCGCCGACCCGCGCGCGGATGTTCCGCCAGGCCTTCCTGGTGACGCTGCTGAACCCCAAGGCGCTGGTGTTCTTCGTGGCCTTCGCCCCCCAGTTCATCGACCCCGCCCAGGGCTACGCCCGCCAGGCCGCGATCCTGGTCGTCACCTTCACCGTGCTGGGCGCGCTGAACGCCGCGCTCTGGGGCCTCGCCGCCGGCGAGATGCGCGCCCGCGCGGCGCGGCCCGGCGTGATGACCTGGCTGGCCCGCCTCGGCGGCGCCGGCCTGGTCGGCGCCGGCGCCCTGACGGCCCTGAGCCGCAGGGCCTGAGGGGAGCGCCCCCTCACCCCATCCCGAACCGCGCCTCCAGGCTGCGGGTCACCTGGTCGGCGAAGCGGGCGGCCGCCACCGACAGGGTGCGGCCCTTGAGCTGGCCGAGGTAGAGCGAGCCCGCGTGCACGTCGCGCTTCGCCACCGGCACGCTGGTCACGCCCTCCCGCCCCCCGGCCCGGGGGGCGCCCACGTCGATCTGGAAGGCGATGGTGCGGCTGCGGGCGACATGGGCCTTGAGATACTCGAAGCTGTTGCTCTCCAGCTCCGGCGAGACCTGGAAGCCGCGCGCGGCCAGCGAGCGCTCGATCAGCATCCGGCCGCCGAAGGCGCGGGTGGGGAGCGCCAGCGGGTATTCCAGGCACTCGCGCAGGCGCAGCTCGCCCCGGCCGGCGAGCGGGTGGCCCTCGGCCATCATCGCCCGGATCGGCTGGGGGACGGCGATCAGGATCTCGAAGGGCGGGGGGCCGGCCGCGTCGAAGACCAGGGCGAGGTCCACCAGGTAGCCCTCCAGCGCCTGCGCCGCCGCGCCATGCTCCTGCACCATCACCTCGAAGCTGACCGCCGGGAAGGCGGCGGCGTAGCGGCCGATCTCCTCGGGCAGGAAATAGGGGGTCAGCGCCTGGGAGCAAGCGACCGAGACATGCCCCCGCCGCACCCCCGTCAGGTCCGCGAGGCGCGAGCGCAGCCGGTCCGTCTCCGCCAGCTGCTGGCGGACGTGGTGGATCGCGAGTTCCCCGGCGGCGTTCAGGCGGACGCCGTGGGGCAGGCGCTCGAAGATCGGCTCCCCCAGCTCCTCCTCGAAGGCGATCAGGCGGCGCTGAACGGCCGAGGCGGTGATCGCCATCGCCTCCGCCGCCCGCCGGATCGAGCCGAGCCGGGCGACCTCGTCGATCAGGCGGAAGGTGGTCAGGTGTTTCATGAGCTCCTCCAGTCGGGCGGGCGTCAGGCGCCCCGGGCCTGACCCGGGGCCTCCGGCGGCCGGGCAGGGCGCGCGACTTCCGGCGAAGGCGCACCCGCGGCGGGCGGGGAGAGGCTCCGGGTCGAGCCCGGGGCAGGGGCGCCCAGACGGGCAGGCGGCGCGTTTTCGGCAACGCCCTCCCGCAAATTGAGCACGAGACGGCAACGCCCTGCAACGGCAGACTGCGCCCCGACCAGAAGGCCGGAGCCCGCCGGCCCGTCGCAGCGCAACCGACAGACGGAGACCCCGATGACGCTCACCCGCCGGACCCTCCTCAGCCGCACGGCCGCCCTCGGCGGCGCCGCCGCGGCCGCCTCGCTCTTCTCGCCGGCCATCGTCCGCGCCCAGACGCCGGTGCGCATGGTGCTCAACTGGCGCTACCAGGGCCCGCAGGCCTGGTTCTTCCTCGCCCAGGACCGCGGCTACTTCGCCGACGCGGGCATCGAGATGATCATCGACCAGGGCAACGGCTCCGGCGCCGCGGTCGGCGCGGTCGCCTCGGGCTCCTACGACGTGGGCTTCGGCGACGTGAACGCGCTGATCCAGCTCGCGGCCCAGAAGCCCGAGGAAGCGCCGATCTGCGTCTACCAGATGTACAACAAGCCCCCCTTCACCGTCGGCGTGATGGCCGACAGCGGCATCGAGACCGCGAAGGACCTCGAGGGCAAGGTGCTGGGCGGCGCCGCCAACGACGGCGCGCTGAAGCTGTGGCCGGCCTTCGTGAAGATCGCCGGGATCGACGACAGCGGCGTCGAGATCACCAACTTCGCCCCCAACCTGCGCGAGCAGATGCTCAAGGGCGGCCAGGTCGACGGCGTCTTCGGCTACGTCAACACCATCCGCTTCTCGGCCAAGCTCTCGGGCATGGATCCCGACACGGAGATCCGCTTCATCAACTACGGCGACTACGGCATGGACCTCTATTCCAACGGCATGATCGTGCCGAAGAAGATGGCGCAGGAGCAGCCCGAGATCGTCGCCGGCATGGTCGCCGCCATCAACAAGGGCATCGCCGACACGCTGGCGGACATGGACGCCGGCATCGACGCGGTGGCCGAGCGCGAGCCGCTGATCAACAAGGCGATCGAGAAGGAGCGCCTGATCGCCACCCTGCAGGACGAGATGAACCACCCCGAGATCGCCACGGTGGGCCTCGGCGACGTCGACCCGGCGCGCTTCGACACCGCCATCGGCATCGTGGTGGACGCCAACGGCCTGCCGCGCACGCCGGACCGCTCGGAGATCTTCACCGACGCGTTCCTGCCGCCGATGTCCGAGCGCATCACCAAGCTGCTCTGATGGACCTGATGCTGACAGGCCGGCGGGTCGCGATCACCGGCCCCGCCAAGGGCATGGGCGCCGCGATCACGCGGGCCTTCGCGGAGGAGGGGGCGGACCTCGCCCTCTTCGCCCGCGATACCGCCGCCGTGGCGCCCGTCGCCGAGGAGGCCCGCGCCAAGGGCGTGCGGGCCGAGATCCTCCCCTGCGACGTCACCGACGCCGCCCGCGTCGAGGCCGCGGTGGCCGAGGCGGAGGCGGCGCTGGGCGGCGCCTTCGACGTGCTGGTCAACGTGGCCGGCGGCTCCGGCCCCATCGGCAAGACCGGGGTGGAGACCTCGGCGGATGAGTTCGACGAGATCGTCCACCTCAACATGCGCGGGCCGTTCAACATGATCCACGCCGTGGCGCCGGGCATGATCGCCCGGGGCTCCGGCCGGATCGTCAACGTCGGCGGCACTTTCGGGATGCGCGGCCGGGCGATGCGGCTGGCCTATTCATCCTCCAAGTGGGGGCTGAGGGGGATCACGAAATCCTTCGCCCTCGAACTCGGCCCCCACGGCATCGCCGTGAACACCGTGGCGCCGGGCATGGTCGACGGTCCCCGCTTCCGCGACAAGGTCGTGCCCGACGTCGCCGCGCGCCACGGCATCTCCGAAGACGAGGCGTTCGCGCTGCACGCCTCCGACTACGCGCTGCGCCGCATCTCCACCGACCGCGACGTGGCCGACGCCGTCCTGTTCCTCGCCTCCGACCGGGCCCGCCAGATCACCGGCGCGGACCTGGCCGTGGACGGCGGCTGGGCGGCCCTGTGAGGGACCCGATGACCGCAGACCTGATCCTGAGCGGAGGCCTCGTGGTCTCCGAGACCGCCGTCGACCGCGCCGACGTCGCCATCAAGGACGGCGAGATCCTCGCCGTCGGCGCCCCCTCGGCGATGCCGGAGGCGGCCGAGACGGTGGACGTGAGCGGCCTCCACCTCCTCCCCGGCGCCATCGACGTGCACGTCCACTTCCGCGACCCCGGCTACACCCACAAGGAGGACTGGGAGAGCGGCGCCGCCGCCGCCGCCATGGGCGGCGTGACCACGGTCTTCGAGATGCCCAACACCGTCCCCCCGACCTCCACCCCCGAGGCCCTTTTCGACAAGGCGACCATCGCCGGCTCCAAATCCTGCGTCGACTTCGGCCTCTACGCCCTGCTGGGCGAGGAGACGCTGCCCCACGTCCAGGCCCTCGCCGACGCCGGCGCCAACGCCTTCAAGCTCTACATGGGCAACACCTTTGGAAATCTCCCCAGCCCCTCCACCGGGGCCATGCTGGAGTGCTTCGAGAAGGCGGCCCTCACCGGCCTGCGCGTGAGCCTTCACGCCGAGACCGCCTCGATCATGGCCCGCCGCGAGGCCGCCCTCTCCGCCGCCGGCCGCACCGCACCATTGGACCACATCCTCGCCCGCCCCGAGGTGGTCGCCATCGAGGCCGTCGCCCGCGCCGCGATCCTCGCCGAGTGGACCGGCGCCCGCATCCACATCCTGCACATTTCTTCCTCCGGCGAGCTCCGCCCCCTCGCCGAGGCCAAATCCCGCGGCGTCGACGTCACCGGCGAGACCTGCCCCTGCTACCTGTTCCTCGACTCCTCCGACTACGCGCGCCTGCAAGGCGCCATCCGCGTGAACCCCCCGGTGCGCGAGAAGAAGGACTCCGAGGGCATCCTGGCGGCGCTGAAAGCCGGCGTCGTCGACATGATCGCCACCGACCACGCCCCGCACACACCCGAGGAGAAGCTGCGCCCCAACATCTGGGACGTCGACTGCGGCTTCCCGGGCGTCGAGACCCAGATGCCCCTGATGCTGACCCGCGTGGCGGCGGGCGATTATTCCATCATGGACTACGTCCGCATGTCCGCCGGCGCCCCCGCCCGCAGCTTCGGCCTCTGGCCCACGAAGGGCCGCATCGCCCCCGGCGCCCACGCCGACATCGCCTGCGTCGACCACTCCCGCCGCGAGACGATCCGCGCCGCCAACCTGCACTCCCGCTCCCGCATCACCCCCTTCGAGGGGACCGAGACCGTGGGCGCCCCCGTCCACACCCTCGTCCGCGGCGCCTTCGTCCAGCGAGACCGGAAGCTCGTCCCCGGCATGCAGGGCCACGGCCGCCAGGTCACCGAGATCCAGCGCATGCCCGCGCCCGCGCCGCGCAACGTCGAGCTCTCGCTCGCCCACCTGACCGGAGGCGCCCGATGACCCCGCTCGTCCACTTCGAAGACGTCAGCGTCGAATACGACGCGGGCAAGGAGACGACGCTCGCCCTCCAGCCTACCACGCTCTCGGTCGAGAAGGGCGACTTCATCGCCCTGGTTGGCCCCTCCGGCTGCGGCAAGTCCACGATCCTGAAGCTCGCCTCCGAGCTGCTGGCCCCCACCTCCGGCCACATCTTCTTCGCCGGCCGAGAGCTGGAGGCCGAGCCGGTGCGCGTTGGCATGGCCTTCCAGTCGGCCAGCCTGCTGCCCTGGCTCTCGATCCGCGACAACGTCATGCTGCCGCTGAAGATCGTCCCTCCGTTCCGCGAGCACTACCGCGCGAAACGCAAGGGCGAATACCGCGACCGCGTCGACGCCCTGCTGGCCCAGGTCGGGCTGCTGGACTTCGCCGACAAGAACCCCTGGCAGCTCTCGGGCGGCATGCAGCAGCGCGCGAACCTCTGCCGCGCGCTGGTCCACGACCCCGACCTGCTGCTGCTGGACGAGCCCTTCGGCGCCCTCGACCAGTTCACCCGCGAGGAGCTGTGGTCCACCCTCCAGGACCTGTGGATGGCCCGGGGCTCCACGGTCCTGCTGGTCACCCACGACCTGCGCGAGGCGGCCTTCCTCGCCAACCGGATCTGCGTGATGTCCGCCCGCCCCGGCCGCATCATCGAGGACCGCGAGGTCGCGACCCCGCGCCCCCGCCAGATCTCCCAGACCTTCCGGCCGGAGTTCGTCTCCATCGTCGAGCAGCTGCGCGAACTCATCGTCCACGCCCCCGCCGCCCCCCGGTTCCAGGAGGCCGCCCAGTGACCGCCCTGCAGAGAAAATTCGCCTCCGCCGCCCTGATCGTCGGCGTCTTCGTGCTGTGGGAGCTGATCTGCCTGGTCTTCGGCATCTCCGACCTGGTGCTGCCGCGGCCCACCCAGATCGTGACGACCTTCATCGAATACGCCCCCGCCATCTGGCCCCACGCCTGGCAGACGCTCTACACGACGCTGGTCGGCTTCGTCTTCGGCGTGGTGATCGGCCTGGCGCTGGGGGTGCTGATCGGCTCGTCGAAACTCGCCTTCGACACCGCCTATCCGCTGCTGGTGGGCATCTCGTCCATTCCCAAGGTCGCCGTCGTCCCGATCTTCGTCCTGTGGTTCGGCGCGGGCACGGTGCCCGCGATCCTGACGGCGATGATCATCTGCATTTTCCCGATCGTGGTGAACGTCGCGACCGGCATCGCGACCGTCGAACCCGAGCTGGAGGACGTGATGAAGGCCATGAAAGCCTCCAAGCGCGACATCCTGTGGAACGTCGGGTTGCCGCGGTCGATGCCCTACTTCTTCGCCTCGCTGAAGGTGGCGATCACGCTGGCCTTCGTGGGCTCGGTCATCGCGGAGACGGTGGCGTCCAACAAGGGGATCGGCAACATGATGATGATCGCCTCGTCCATGTTCAACGTGCCGATGGTCTTCGCGGGGCTGCTGGTGCTGTCGGTGCTGGGCGTCGCCCTCTACGCCATCTTCTCCCTGATCGAGCGCCGGGTCGCCGGCTGGGCGATGCGGAAGGGCGCCTGATGGCGCGCGAGACCCGCATCCACCGCCTGCCCATGACGGGCCCCGAGGATACCTCCGCGATCCTCGCGAAGATCGGCCGGGGCGAGATCGCCCCCGCCGCCATCCGCGCCATCCTCGGCAAGACCGAGGGCAACGGCTGCGTCAACGATTTCACGAGGGGCTACGCGGTGGCGAGTCTCAAGGCCGCCCTGGCGCCCCTGCTGCCCCCCGGAGCGCTCGACCGCATCTCCATGGTCATGTCCGGCGGCACCGAGGGCGGCCTCTCCCCCCACTGGCTGGTCTTCGAGGAGATCGCGACCGACGCCCCCGCCGGCCCCCCGGCGCTGGCCATCGGCGTCGCGCGGACCCGCGATCTTGCCCCGGCCGAGATCGGCCGCAGCGCCCAGGCCGAACTGGTGCGCGAGGCCACCCTCGCCGCCATGGCCGAGGCCGGCATCTCCGACCCCGCCGCCGTCCACTACGTGCAGGTCAAATGCCCGCTGCTGACGGCCGAGCGCGTCTCCCGCGCCGGCGGGGCTTCGGCGGTCGCCACGACCTCGATGATCAAGAGCATGGGTCTTTCGAGAGGCGCCTCCGCCCTCGGCATCGCCCTCGCCCTGGGCGAGATCGGGGCGGAGGCGCTGACCGACGCCGCCATCGGCGAGGACTGGTCCCTCTTCAGCGCCCGCGCCAGCTGCTCCGCCGGCGTGGAGCTGGAGGATTGCGAGGTCGCCGTCCTCGGCCTCTCCGAGACCTGGTCCGGCCCCCTGCGCATCGCCCACGGCGTGATGTCGGACGCCATCGACGCCCCCTCCGTCGCCGATCTGCTGGCGGGGTTCGACCCCGGCTTCCGGGCCCAGCTCTCCCCCGAGGGCCGCGCCCGCTTCGTGGCCCTGCTGGCCAAGGCCGAGGCCTCCACCACCGGCGCCATCCGCGGCGCGCGCCACACGATGCTGGACGACAGCGACATCTCCTCCACCCGCCACGCCCGCGGCTTCGTGGGCGGGATGCTGGCGGGGCTGACCGGAACCACCGAGCTCTTCGTCTCCGGGGGCGCCGAGCACCAGGGCCCCGATGGCGGTGGCCCCTGCGCGGTGATCTGGCGGGAGGGTTGAGGGCGCCCTGCCTCCACAAGCGGCCTGCAGGCGCCCTGCGGGCGAGCTTGGCTGCGTCGCACGCGTCGCGGGCGGAGCGCGAGGGTGCGCGCCGCCCGCTGCGCGGCGGGCGGCGGGAGCGCCGCGTCGGGCCGGGCGCCGGCGGCTCGGGTCCGCCCGCGGCGCGGGGCGGGCGGGGGCGCGGGCGGCGAGGGGCGCCGGGGGCCGATGGCCTGCGGTCCGGTCGGCCGGGGGCGCCCTCGGCCGACCCCGGGCGCGGCGGCGCCGGCGGGGGGAGGGTCGGGCCGGGCGCCGGCGGCGATGGCGCCGCGCGGCGCGACGGCGGGGCCGGGCGTCCGGTTGCGCGCGGCGCCTGCGCGTCAGTCGCCCGGGCGCGGGTCGATGGGGGTCAGGGTGCCGAGGCCAGCGGCCCGCTCGAAGGCGGCGGCGGCGTGGAGCACGGCGTGCTCGCCCCGGGGCGGGCCCACGATCTGCAGGCCGATCGGCAGGCCCTCGGAGGTGAAGCCGCAGGGGACCGAGATCGCCGGCAGGCCGGTCATCGAGATCGCGAAGGTGATCGCGATCCAGTCGATGTAGCGCTCGAAGGCATGGCCCTCGACCTCGGGCACGGTTGTCCACTCGACCGGGAAGGGGGGCACGACGGCGGTGGGGATCAGCAGCAGGTCGTGGTCCTCGAACCAGGCGGCGACGCGGGCGTGGACGGCGGCGCGGGTGCGCTCTCCGCGGGCGATGGTCTCGGGCGTCAGGGCGCGGGCGGCGTCCACCGACCAGGTGATCTCCGGCGTCAGGCGATCGCGGGCGCGGTCGACCAGCAGGCCCATGCCCACCACATGGCCGAAGCCGCGCACCTCGTAGAAGGCGTCGACGATGCCGGTGAAGTCGGGGTGATCCTCGCCGACCTCGGCGCCCAGCCCCTCGAAGACCCGGGCGGCGGCGAGGATCGAGGCCGCGATCTCGGAATGGCAGCGGGTGATGCCGAGGTCGGTCGAGACGCCGACGCGCAGCGGGCCCGGGTCCCGCTCCAGCCCCTCGCGGAACCGGCCCGGGGGCGGGGGGAAGGAGAGCGGGTCGGCCGGCGCGTGCCCCACCATCGCGTCGAGCATCAGCGCCACGTCGCCCACCGTGCGCGCCATCGGGCCGGCGACGGAGAGCAGGTTGAACGGCGTCGCCCCCGGCCCGCGCGGCACCAGGCCGGGGCTGGGGCGCAGGCCGACCACGCCGCAGAAGCCTGCCGGCGCGCGGATCGAGGCGCCGAGGTCCGAGCCCGTCGCCAGCCAGGCCATCCCCGCCGCCAGCGCCGCCGCCGAGCCGCCCGAGGAGCCGGCGGTCGACCGCGCGGTGTTCCAGGGATTGCGGGTGCAGCCGAAGAGCTCGGAAGAGGTCGTGGCGTTGAAGCCGAACTCCGGCGAGGTCGCCTTGGCGACCGGCAGGGCGCCGTTCGCCTGCAGCCGCGCGACGTCGTGGCTGGAGGCGGCGGCGACATTCTCCTCGAACAGGCCCGAGCCGCCCATGGTGGTGCGCTGGCCGGCGACGTTGGAGAGATCCTTCACCACGATCGGCAGGCCGGCGAGCCAGGCGCGGGAGCCCTCCGGCGCCTCGGGCAGGGTTCTCGCGGCCTCACGGGCGGCGTCGAAGAAGCGGATCGGGAGGGCGTTGACGGCGGGATCCACCGCCTCGGTCCGCCGCTCGGCGGCGTCGATCAGGTCGAGGGGGGAGATCTCCCGGCGCTGGAGGAGGGCGACGGCCTCGGCGGCGGTGAGGCGGATCAGCTCGTCGGACATGGCAGGCTCCGGGAAGGGCGAGGGACGCCTGGGGCAGGCGTCCGGGGAAGGATCGGGCCGCCGGCTGCGCGGCGGCGGCGGGAGCGCCGCGTCGGGCGGGGCGCCGGCGGGGCGGTCGGGCCCGCGGCGCGGGGCGGGCGGCGGCGCGGGGGGCGAGGGGCGCCCGGGGCGGGCGTTCGCGAGAGGGTTGGATGGCCGCCTGCGCGGCGGCCGGGGGAGCGCCGCGTCGGGCGGGGCGCCGGTGGGGAGGTCGCGCGCGCGGCGCGGCGGCGGGCGGAGGGGCGTGGGGCGCGGGCGGGGCGCCGGTTGCGGGGGCCGCGCGGAGAGGCGCGCGGCGGGAAGCGGAGTGGGCGGGGGAGAGGCCCCGGGTCGAGCCCGGGGCGCCCTTGGGGCGGGGCGGCGCGCGTCAGGGAAACAGGGGCGCGCCAGGGAACAGGGGCGCGGCAGGGAACGGGGCGCGCGGCCGGCGGGCGGGGTCAGTCGCGGGCGATGAAGACGGGCGGGTCGAAGACCTCGACGCGGGGGATCGGGCCCTCGAAGGCCTCCACCTCCACCAGGCAGGACTGGGCGGAGCAGCCCTGGCCGAGGCGGGAGGTGCCCTCGTCGCGGGTCAGCACGTTGGGGTTGCCGTGACGCTCCAGCCCGTCGGGGCCGGGGTCGAACATCGCCCCGGTGGGCAGGCGCACCACGCCGGCCATGATCTCGTCCGACACCCGCAGGCCCGCGAGGCAGGCGCCGCGGGCGTTGAAGACGCGCACCACCGAGCCGTCCTGAAGCCCCCGGGCCTCTGCGTCGGCGGAGTTCATGAGCAGCTCGGCCCGGTCCTGGACCTTGGCCTTGCGCGACACCGAGGAGCCGTCGAGCTGGCTGTGCAGCTTGTCCGCAGGCTGGTTGGAGAGCATGTGCAGCGGATAATCCCCCGCCTTGCCCAGCCACTCCTTCGGCTCGATCCAGACCGGATGGCCCGGGCAGTCGTCGTAGCCGAAGCCGGCGACGGTCTCGGAGAACAGCTCGATCTTCCCCGAGGGCGTGCCCAGCTTGTTGGCGCGCGGGTTGCGCCGCCAGTCGGCGTAGAGATCGAAGACGTCCGCAGGCTCCGGCACCTTGAAATACCCGTGCTCGCGGAACGTGTCCCAGTCGGGCGTGTTGACGCCCCGCGCGGCGAGGGCGGCGGAGGTCTGGCCCCAGAGCTTCCTCAGCCAGCCCTCGACGTCGAGGTTCTGGTGGAAGGCCTCGCCGGCGCCGAGACGGTCGGCGAGCTCGGAATAGATCGCGAAGTCGTCGCGCGCCTCGCCGACCGTCACCGCCTTGGCGACCGAGAGGATCCAGGGATCGCGCGAGGAGCCCGCGTAGTCGTCCCGCTCCAGCGGCGTGGTGGCGGGCAGAACGATGTCGGCGTGGCGCGCGGTGCCGGTCCACCAGGGCTCGTGCACGATCACCGTCTCGGGGCGCTGGAAGGCGCGGCGCAGGCGGTTGAGGTCCTGGTGGTGGTGGAACGGGTTGCCGCCGGCCCAGTAGACGAGGCGGATGTCGGGGAAGGTCATCTCCTGCCCGTCGTAGTCGAAGGTCCCGCCGGGCGTCAGCAGACAGTCGGCGACCCGGGCGACGGGAATGCCGAGGCTGCCCTCCGAGCGCGGAACCGGCAGCCCGAAGAGGGGCGTGGCGACCTTCGGCTGGCCGAAGCCGCCGGTGGAGCCGTAGCCGAAGAACACGCCCCCGCCCGGCAGCCCGACCTGCCCCAGCACCGAGGCGAGCGCCACCAGCGCCCAGTAGGGCTGCTCGCCATGGTCCTGGCGCTGCAGGGACCAGGTGGCGGTCAGCATCACCCGCTTGCCGATCAGATCCTCGCCCAGCGCCTGGATCTCGGCCGCCGGGATCCCGGTCTTCTCCGCGGCCCAGGCGGGGGTTTTCGCGACCCCGTCGACGGTCCCGCGCACGTAGTCCAGCACCCGCTCGGCGCCGACGGTGTACTGATCGAGGAACGCCCGATCCTCGGCGCCCCGGTCCTGCACCACCCAGATCAGCGCCAGGATCAGCGCGCAGTCGGAGTTGGGGCGCACCGGCAGCCAGTCGGCCTCGATCGGCGCCACGTCCGAGCGCAGCGGCGAGACGTTGATCACCTTCGTCTTCGCCTGGCCCAGGATGCGCACCACGTTCTCGAACCCGTGCGCTCCGAAGCCCCCCGACTGCACCTTCCAGTTCTTGCGGCACAGCCCCCCGAAGGCCAGCAGCCGGTCGCAGTTCGCCGCGATCGAGCGCCAGTCCGTCGCCGCCCCCCAGATCGCCTCGTTCGAGCCCAGCACATGCGGCAGCAGGGTCATCCCCGCGCCGTAGGAATAGTTCGTCACCTGCGTGGTGCAGCCCCCGATCGACCACATGAACCGCCGGGTCAGGTTCTGCGCATTGTGCAGCCGCCCGCCCGAGGCCCAGCCGTAGGAGCCGCCGAAGAGCGCCTCGTTCCCGTGCCGCGTGCGGACCCGCTCGAGCTCGCCCGCGACCATCTCCAGCGCCTCGTCCCAGGGGACCTCGTGGAAGACGTCCTCGCCCCGCACCCCCTCGGGCACGAGCCGGCCGTCCCGCTCGGCCCGCTTCAGCCAGCCCCGCCGGATCGAGGGGCGCATCACGCGGGATCCGGCGTGCACCATCTCCGGCCAGGCGTGGATCGACTCGTCGGGATTGGGGTCATGCTCGAACGGGGTCACCGAAACGAGCTTCCCGTCCTCGACATGGGCGGTGAAGGCGCCGGTGTGGAAGGCGGATCGGAAGCTCTGGCGGACGGTCATTCATCGGCTCCATGAGGAGGGGCGGGGGGCGCGCCGGGCAGGGATCGGTCGTGGCGGGAGATCGACTCGGCCGCCTCGGCCAGCAGCCACTCCCTTACCGTGCGGATGCCGGGCTTGTCGCCCAGCTCCGGCGAGGACAGGACGTGATAACCCTCGTCCACCCGGATCTCGGTCGGATGCGCGCGCGCGAGCCGGCCGGAGCGGATGTCCCGCTCGACCAGGAAATGCGAGGCGAGGCAGATGCCCTGGCCATGGGCCACCGCCTCCAGCATCAGGGCCGCGTCGTTGTAGAGCTGCCGGGGCCCGAGCGCGTCCAGCGGCAGGCCGGCGCTGTCGAGCCAGTAGGTCATCGGGATGAACTGGCGCACGTGCAGGAAGGGCACGGAGGCGAGCCGTCGGCGGGAGATCCGCTCGCCCCCCTCCAGCAGCTCCGGCGCGCAGACCAGGCAGTGGGGCTCCGAGCCCAGCAGCTCCGCCCGCATGCCGGGGAAGTCGGACCCCCAGCGGATGGCGACGTCGACGTCCTGGCGGGCGAAGTCCACCGGCTCGTCGGAGGCGAGCAGCGTGATCTTCACTCGCTCCTCCCGCGCCATGAAGTCCCGCAGGCGCGGGGTCAGCCAGCGCATGGCGATGGCGGGCGTGGCCGAGATCGTCACCACCGCCGGCTTGTCGGGGTCCGAGACCTGGGCGCAGGCGGAGGTGAGGATGAACAGCGCCTCGCGCACCTGGCCGGCGAGCTCCGCGCCCTCGCGGGTCAGCTCCACCCGGCGGGTCAGGCGGCGGAACAGGCGGATCTCGAGGAACTCCTCCAGGTGGCGGATCTGCTGGGAGACGGCCGAGGGCGTCACGCACAGCTCCTCGGCGGCCAGCCGGAAGCTGGCGTGGCGGGCCGCGGCCTCGAACACCCGGAACAGGTTGAGCGGGGGCAGGCGGGGGGTCGGCGCGCCCCGCTCGGGGCCGCCGTCCGCGCCGGAGGGATCCTCCCTCAGCCCCGCCACGCGGCGAGCGCGGGCGCGGCGCCCGGCCGGGGGGCGGGCTCGCCGGCCTCGACCAGCGGCCCGAGCAGGGGCAGGACCTCGGTCCCGAAGCGTTCCAGCGAGGCGAGCGTCTCCTGCCGCCCGAGGCCGGCGAGCCCCATCATGCAGCACAGGTGGGTCGGGCGCAGGGCGGTCAGTTCGGCGGCCAGTCTCTCGGCGCAATGCTCGGCGGGGCCGATCACGGCGGTCTCCAGGAAGTCGTCCAGCGGGGGTTCGTCGTTCAGGGGCATCAGACGCACGAACGCCCCGTCCTTGTCCAGCGCCGCGGCGCCCAAAGTGTGGTAGGCGCGCGCGAAATCGCGCACGCAGGCGGCAGCGAGCTCCGCCTGCGCCCGATCTTCGGTCACATAGACGAAGCGCTGCACCGCCAAGGGCATGGCCTCGGCGTCCCCGCCCCCCTCGGCCCAGAGGGTCCTGAGCGCGTCGCGGGCGGCCAGCGCCCGCTCCAGCCCGCGGTGGCCGAAGCCGATGAAGGGCGTGTGCCCGCCCCGCGCCGCGCGGCGCACCGCCTCCGGCGCGCGGGAGGCGACGAAGATCTGCGGCGGGGCGAGGCCGAAGGGGCGCATCGAGAGCTCGGTGGGCTTCACGGCGTAGTGGACGCCGGAATGCTCCACCCGGCCGGTGGTCAGCCCCTGCTCGAGGATGTCCCAGATCTCCAGCATCCGGGCGTGCTTCTCGGCCGGATCCAGGCCGAAGCGGTCGAATTCGTAGGGCTGGTAGCCCGCCCCCAGCCCCAGCGCCAGCCGGCCGGAGGTCAGCAGGTCGGCCAGCGCCACCTCCTGCACCAGCCTCAGCGGGTTGTGGAAGGGCAGGGCCAGCACCGCCGGCCCCAGCCTGATGCGCGCCGTCTGGCCCGCCAGGTGGCCGACCATCATCAGGGCGTTGGGGCAGATCGAGTGATTGGTGAAATGGTGCTCGGCGAACCAGGCGATGTCGAAGCCGAAGTCCTCGGCCATCTTCACCGCGTCCACGGTTGTCCTCAGCACCGCCACCGGCGCCGAGGTCCGGTCCCGCAGCCCCATCAGGCTGAACAGGCCCAGCGTCGCGCGTCTCATGCCCGGCCCTCCGATCCCCGGGGTCACGCCGCGGGCGCCAGCCCCTCGGCGGTCAGCAGGTCCAGCGTCTCGTCGAGGGTCCGGCGGAACAGGTCGGCCATCTCCTCGATCTGCGCACGATCGATGATCAGGGGCGGGGTGAAGCAGATGCGGTCGCCCGAGGCGCGCACCAAAAGGCCGTTCGCCATCGCCCGCTCCTGCACCCGGGTGCCCACCTTCGCCTCCGGCGCGAAGGCCGCGCGCCGCGCACGGTCGGCCATCAGCTCGACCCCCGCGATCAGCCCCACGCCGCGCACGTCGCCGACCAGGGGATGATCCAGCAGCCCCTCCAGCGCGCCCAGGAACGCGGGCGAGACCTCGGCCGCGTGCTCGAAGACCCGGTCCTCCTCGTAGATCTCCAGCGTGCGCTTCGCGACCGCGCAGGCGACCGGGTGGGCTGCGAAGGTGAAGCCCAGGGAGAAATTGCCCAGACGCGCCGACTGCTCCAGCAGCGCCTGGTGGATCTCCTCGGAGATCATCAGGGCCGAGATCGGCTGGTAGCTCGCCGACAGCGCCTTGCCGCAGCTGACCATGTCCGGCTGGATGGCGTAGGTGTCCGACCCCCAGGGGGCCCCCGTTCGCCCGAAGCCGCAGATCACCTCGTCGGCGATGAACAGCACCTCGTACTTGCGCAGCACGGCCTGGATCTTCTCGAAATACGTCCGCGGCGGCGTCAGCGCCCCGCCGCCGCCCTGCACGGGCTCGGCGAAGAAGGCCGCCACCGTCTCGGGGCCTTCCGCCAGGATCAGGTTTTCCAGATCCTCCGCCATGCGCGTTGCAAAATCCTCCTCGCTCTCGCCCGCCTCGTGGAAGCGATACCAGTGGGGGAAGGAGGTGTGCAGGAAGCGGCCGGAGACGGGCAGGTCGAACTCCCGGTGCATCCCCGGCATGCCGGTCAGCGAGGCGGCGGCGATGGTGCAGCCGTGGTAGCCCATCTGCCGGCCGATGATCTTCTTCTTCTCCGGCCGCCCGCGCAGGTTGTTCACATACCACACGAGCTTGATGGCGGTGTCGTTGCACTCCGACCCCGAGCAGTGGAACAGCACCTTTGAAAGCGGGTTCCCGGGCCGGCCGGCGGGCGCCATGGCCAGAAGCTTCTCGGCCAGGTCCACCGCCGCCAGGTGCCCGCGGGAATGGAAGGTGTGGTAGTAGGGCAGCGCCTGCATCTGGGCGTAGGCGGCCTCGGCCAGCCGCGTCTCGGAGAACCCGAGCGAGGCGGACCACATGCCCGCCATCCCCTCCAGATAGCGCTTGCCGTCCTCGTCGAAGACGTAGACCCCCTCGCCCCGGGTCATCAGCGTCGCCCCCGTCTCGCGCATCGCCGAGAGCTCGGTCTGCTGGTGGACGATGCTCGCCAGGTCTCGGGCGCGGTTGGAGTTGGGCAGCATGGCGGTCTCCGTCAGTCGCCCTGAAGCGCGTCCAGCGAGGGGACGGCCGCCAGCAGGGACCGGGTGTAGGGATGCTCGGGCGCGGTGAAGAGCGTTTCGGTGGGGGCCGCCTCGACGATGCGGCCGGACTTCATCACCAGCGTGTCGGCGCACATCATGCGCACCACGTTCAGGTCGTGGCTGACGAAGAGATAGGCCATGCCCAGCTCGCGCCGCAGCCGCTCCAGCAGGTGCAGGACCACCGCCTGCACCGAGACGTCGAGCGCCGCGGTCGGCTCGTCCAGCACCATCAGCTTCGGGCGCAGGCAGACCGCCCGGCCGATGCCGACGCGGGCCTTCTGGCCGCCGGAGAGCTGGTGGGGCAGGCGGTCGAGCAGCGCCTGGGGGAAGCTCACGAGATCCGCCGTCTCGCGCACCGCCGCCTCCAGCGCCCGGCCGCGCAGGCCGCCCAGCCGGCGCAGCGGGTCGGCGATGCACTCGCGCGCGGTGAAGCGGGGGTTGAGGCTGTCGGTCGGGTCCTGGAACACCAGCTGGATGTCGGAGCGGCGGGGCGAGCGGTGGAAGTCCCGCTCGGACGTCGCCGCCAGGTCCTGCCCGTCGAAGACGATGGCCCCCGCATCCGCGTCCAGCAGCCGGCAGACCAGCCGCGAGGTCGTCGACTTGCCCGAGCCGCTCTCGCCCACCAGCCCCAGGCTCTGCCCCGCATTCAGCGTGAACGAGACCCCGTCGACGGCTTTCGCGCCGCCGCCGAAATCCTTCTGCAGGCCGATCACCTCCAGCAGGTGCGGGCGGCCGAGCCTCGGCGCCGGGGCCGCGGGCAGGGCGGGCAGGGTCCCGGGCGGCACCAGATCCTCGATCCGCGCGCCGCGGGTCGGCGAGGCCGCGACCAGCCGCTGCGTGTAGGGATGGCGGGGCGCGAGGAAGATCCGGCGGGGCAGCCCGGTCTCGACCAGCGCGCCCTGCTCCATCACCGCCACCCGGGCGCAGTACTGCGCGGCCATGGCGAGGTCGTGGGTGATCAGCACCATGGCCATGCCGCGGTCCGCGATCAGGCCGGCCAGCAGGTCCATCACCGACTTCTGTGTGGTGGGGTCGAGGCCGGTGGTCGGCTCGTCCGCGATCAGCAGCCGCGGGTTGCAGGCCAGCGCCACCGCGATCATCGCCCGCTGGCACATGCCGCCCGAAAGCTCGTGGGGATAGGCGCGGGCCTGCGCCTCGGGCCGGGGGAAGTTGACAGCTGTCAACAGCGCCACGGCGCGGGCCTGGGCCTGCGCCTTCGACACCCGCTCATGCGCGCGGATCGCGTCGGCGATCTGGTCGCCGACCGAGCGGATCGGGTTCAGCGCCGCCCGCGGGTTCTGGAAGATCATCGAGACGACGGCGCCCCGGATCGGCCGCAGCATCCCGCGCGAGGCCCGCGTCACGTCCTGCCCCGCGATGCGCACCCGGCCGCCGGCGATGCGCCCGTTGCGCTCCAGCAGGCCCGCGGCTGCGAGCATCGTCACGGTCTTGCCCGAGCCGCTCTCGCCCACCAGCCCCAGCACCTCGCCGGGGGCGACGGAGAGGGAGACGCCCTTCACAGCCTCGCTCTCGCCGCCGCGGCCGGAGAAGGCGATGCGCAGGTCCTCGATCTCGAGGATCGGGCGGAGGGCGGAGTCGGCCTGCATCTGCGGGGACATCTTCACGGGCGGGTCCTCGGGTCCAGCAGGTCGCGCAGGCCGTCGCCGGCGAGGTTGAAGCACAAGACCGAGAGGGTCAGCGCGAGGCCGGGGAAGGCCACCAGCCACCACTTGCCGGAGGTGATGTAGGTCGCGCCCTCGGCCACCATGATCCCCCACTCGGGCGTCGGCGGCTGCACGCCCAGCCCGATGAAGCTCAGCCCGGCCGCGTTGATGATCGCCCATCCGAGGTTGAGCGAGAGCTGCACCGCGAGGATCGGCAGCACGTTGGGCAGCAGGAACCGCAGCACCGCCTGGGAGTGGGAGGCGCCGGCGAGGCGCGCGGCCTCGACCCAGCCCGCGCCGCGGCGCGCGTTGACCTCGGCGCGGACCACGCGGATGTAGAAGGGCAGGTTGATGATCGCGGTGGCGATCACGATGTTGACCGCCGAATTGCCCATCGCCGCCACCAGCGCCATCGCCAGCACGAACAGCGGGAAGGCCATCATCACGTCGACGATGCGGCCCACGACGCGATCCAGCCGCCCCCCGGCGTAGCCGGAAAAGGCCCCGATCACCGCCCCGACCGCCCCCGAGACCGCCACCGCCGCCAGCGCGATGGCCAGGTCCAGCCGCGAGGCCCAGACGAGGCGGGAGAACACGTCCCGCCCGATCTGGTCCGTCCCCGCCCAGTTCGTCGCCGACGGCGGCGACAGCGCCGGCCCCGCGCCGGAGGCCAGCGGATCGAAGGGCGCGATCCACGGCGCGAAGATCGCGATGCAGGCGAGCAGCGCCGCCCCGACCAGCGCGATCAGCGTCACCGGGTTCTGCCGCAGCACCCAGACGGCCGAGCCGAGGCGGGAGGGGGCGCGGGGGGCGCTCTGCAGGCTCATGACAGGCTCACCCGCGGGTCGATGACGGCATAGAGCAGGTCGACGGCGAGGTTCACGAAGACGAAGATCGTCGCCATCAGCAGCACGAACCCCTGCACCGGCGCGTAGTCCGAGGCCATCAGCGCGTCGAGCGCGTAGCGCCCCACGCCGGGCCAGGAAAACACCTTCTCGACCAGCACGTTGGCCCCCAGCATGGTGGAGAAGATCGTGCCGGAGATGGTCACCACCGGGATCAACGCGTTCCTCAGCGCGTAGGTGACGACGACCTTGCGGCGCGGCAGGCCCACCGCCTCGGCGGTCCGCACGAAGTCGGAGGTCAGCACGGCCAGCATCGAGCCGCGGGTGATCCGCGCGAGCGGGGCGATGGTGAACAGCGCCATGGTGCAGGCGGGCAGGATCAGGCGGCTCAGCGAGCTCCACCACGTCTCCCAGTCGCCGGCCAGCAGGCAGTCGATCAGCAGGAAGCCGGTGACGGTCTCGGGCGGGAAGGCGAAGATGTCGAGCCGCCCCGTCGGGTCCGGCGCCCATCCCAGCCAGTAATAGAAGACGTAGATCAGCAGCAGCCCCGAGACGAAGGTCGGCAGCGACACCCCCGCCGAGCACAGCACCCGCACCCCGTGGTCGAAGACCGACCCCGGCCGCAGCGCCGCCAGCACCCCCGCGGGCACGGCGACCGCGACCGCCAGCAGGAGCCCCGCCAGCGTCAGCTCCAGCGAGGCCGGCAGCCGCTCCACCAGGTCGTCCGCCACAGGGCGGCCGGTGGTCATCGCGGTCCCCAGATCCCCGGTCGCGAGGTCGCGCAGGTAATAGAGGAACTGCATCGGCAGCGGGTGGTCGAGGCCCATCCGCTGCCGCACGATCGCAAGCTCCGCCTCGCCGGCGGTGGGGGAGGAGACGAAGAAGCTCGCCGGGTCCCCGGGCAGCACCCGCATCAGGATGAAGGTCAGCGCCAGCACCCCGAAGAGCGCCGGCAGGGCGGAGAGCAGACGCCCCCCGACCCCCTTCACGGCCGCGAGCGCAGCCCCGGATCCCGACGCGGCCCTCATGCGGGGTCCAGGGTCCGGAAGTCCGGGCCGAAGTGATACCACATGGTGTAGCCCGCGATCCCCTCGGCCATCGCGGCCTTGGTGGTGGGCTTCCACAGCATCACCATGGGCGTCTCCTCGTAGGCGAGGGACACCAGGCGTCTGGTCATCGTCTCGTAGGCCGCCTCGTCCGCCTCGTAGCGGGCCTTGGGCAGGATCTCGCCGACCTCCGGGTTGGCCCAGGAGGAGAAGTTCCAGCGGCTGTCGCCGTTGAGGAAGATGCGGAAGAAGTAGTCGGGCGAGGGCAGCAGCGCCAGCGAGCGCTCCAGCAGCATCGGCGCGGTCTTGGCGGTGACGATTTCGGCGTACTGGGCGTCGGGGGTCTTCTGGATCTCGACGGTGATGCCGATCTTGGCCAGCGCCTCCTGGATCAGGGCGGCGGCGGGGTCGAAGTCGCCGGCCTTGGCGACGGTGTAGTAGAGCGGCACGGTGAGGCCGGCGTGGCCGGCCTCCTCGACCATCGCCTTCGCCGCCTCGATATCGACCGCGTAGGGCATCGGCTGGGGGAAGGCGCCGGTCTCGGGCTCGCCCTCCCAGGCGCCGTCGTAGAGCTTCATGCCCTGGCCGTTGGCCGCCGTCTCGAAGATCCTGTCGTAGGGCAGCGCCATCGAGATCGCCTTGCGCAGCTTCGGATCGTCGAAGGGCGCCATCTGGGTGTTGAAGATCAGCGCCGCGAAGCCCGAGGGCTGGGGCGTCTGGATCACCTTCACGCCGTCCGCGGCCTCCAGCACCTCGAGGTCGGTGGGCGAGAAGTCGAGGCAGAGGTCCGCGTCGCCCTTCTGCAGGAGGGTCGCGCGGGTCGAGGCCTCGGGCACGCTCTGCACGATCACGCGCTTGAAGCCGGGCAGGGGGCCGCCGGTCCAGGCCTCGTTGCGCGCCAGCACCACCTGGGCGCCGTCGGGGCTCATCCGCTCGACCGTGTAGGCGCCGGAGGCTGCGGTGTTGGTGCGCAGCCACTCGATCGCCCAGGGATCGGCCTCGGTCGCGTGGCTCTTCGCCAGCGTCGAGTTGATCATCGGCGCGAGGTACATGGCGAGGTTGGGCAGCGCCAGGCGGTCGGCCTGGGGCAGGGTCACGGTCACCGTCGTCTCGTCCACGATGGCGATCTGGTCGGGCGAGGTGATGGAGCCCGAGGCGAGCTGGCTCTTGGACATGGTCTCGGCCGAGACGGCGCGGTCGAGCGACCACTTCACGTCCTGCGCCGTCACCGGCGTGCCGTCATGCCATTTCGCCGCCGGGTCGAGCTTGAAGGTCAGCGTCAGGCCGTCGTCGGAGACGGAGTAGCTCTCGCACAGCTCCGGCTCGATGACGGTGAAGTCGAACTCCCAGCCGCCGCCGGGGGCCTCCTTGCGGCCGTAGGTCACCAGCCGGTCGTAGACGTTGGCCGACAGGGGCAGCGAGGCGCGGGAGCCGGTCAGGTCGCCCGCGGTCAGCGCGGTCCACACGGAGCCGTGGACGAAGCGCAGCGTCTCCTCGCGCGACTGCGCGGCGGCGAGCCTGGGCAGGCTGGCGGCGGCCGTGGCTGCGGCCGCGGCCATCAGCACCTGGCGTCGGTTGAACTCGGTCATGGGGCCCCCTTCGGTATGATCCCTGTCGGCGTGGAGGTGGAGATGCGGGTCTCAGGCGCCCGCTTTATTAAGTATTGCAAAGGCTTCCGGGTAGTCCCGGGCCGCCGCTTCTGGCGTGACGTAACCCGCGGCGAGGTCGGCGCGCAGGGCCTCGGGATCGCGCAGGGCGGGGTCGCCGTAGCCGCCGGAGCCGGGGACCTGGAAGATCAGCAGGCTGTCCCTGGGGGCCGCGAAGCCGCCCTTGCCCTCCTTGCGCTCGCGGGTCCCGTCGGGGAGCACCAAGGTCACCTCGGCGCAGGCGCCGTCCTTGCCGCCGTCGAGGCCGAAGGGCGGCGTCATGGTGCGCTCGACGCAGGTGGCGCAGTTGGCGTCCGCCCCCAGCACCCGCCAGATCCGGCGCACGGCGAGGCCGCCGCGATAGCGCCCGGCGCCGCCGGTGTCGGGGGCGAGCGTGTATTCCTCGATCCGCACGGGGAAGGACATCTCCATGATCTCCACGGGCGTGTTGAGCATGTTGCCGATGCAGGTCGAGACGCCGTTCATCCCGTCCATCATCGGCCGCGCGCCGAAGCCGCCCTTGGTGACCTCGTAGGAGATGTAGGTGTTCCCGGTGCGGTAGTCCTGGCCGCCGAAGATGGTCACGCCGCCGGTGCCCTGGGAGCCCGCCGGGGTGCGGCCGGGAGCGAGCTCGTGCAGGCAGCGGAACACGATGTCGGAGATCCGCGCCGACATCTCGTGGTTGGCGTAGGTGACCGGCGCGGGCTCCTGCGCGTTGACCACGCAGCCCTTGGGCGCAGTCACGGTGACGGGCCGCCAGGAGCCGGAGTTCGGCGGGATCAGCGCCTTGGGATCCAGCGCCCATTTCAGCGCCGCGTAGCAGCCCGAGGCGGTGACCGTCAGCGGCGCATTCATCGGCCCCTTCACCCGCGGGTCGGAACCCGTGAAGTCCAGCACGATCTCGTCGCCGGTCTTGGTGAGCGTGAGGGCGACCTTGAAGGTCTGGTCGCGGGCCTCGCCCGGCTCGACGATGCCGTCGCCGTCGATGGTGTCGACGAAGCGGGCCGTGCCGTCGGGGATCCCGCGCAGGGCCGCGCGCATCATCACCTCGGAGTAGTCGAGGATCGCGTCCATGATCCGCAGCAGCTCGTCGGTCCCGTATTTGGCGGCGAGCGCAGCCATCCGGTCCACCGCCCGCTTGTTGGCGGCCACCTGGGCGCGCAGGTCGCCCTGCCGCTCCGAGGGGGCGCGGACGTTGGCGAGGATGAACCGCTCGATGTTCTCGTCGGGCTTGCCGTCGACGTAGATCCGGGTGGGGGGCATCCTGAGCCCCTCGCCATAGATCTCGGTGACGGCGGAGTAGGAGCCGGGCGCGCCGCCGCCGATGTCGGGCCAGTGCGCCCGCACGCAGCCGTAGCCCAGCAGCCGGCCCTCGAAGAAGGCGGGCATCACCACGTTCACGTCGGGCAGGTGGCTGCCGCCGTGATAGGGGTCGTTGTGGATGTAGACCTCGCCCTCCTTCGGCTCGGGGAAGGTCTGCACGACCGAGCGCACCGCATCGGGCATCGAGCCCAGATGGATCGGCAGGTCCGGCCCCTGGGCGACCATGTCGCCGGTCGCCGAGAAGATCCCGCAGGAGTAGTCGCCGGCCATCTTCAGGAGCGGCGAGTAGGCGGTCTTGGCGAGGACGATCTTCATCTCCTCGGCCGCCGAGATCAGGGCGTTCTTCACGACCTCGAAGCGGGCGGCGTCGATGCCTGCGGTCGGGTTGGGAGTGTCGAAACCGGCCATGGCTCAGGCCCTCCGGGCGTGCAGGAAACCGTCGGCGTCGACCTTCACGGTCCAGCCGGGCGGAACGACCGTGGTGGCGTCGAGGGATTCGACGATGGCCGGCCCCGCGAATTCGGCCTCGGCGGCGAGGCCGTCGCGCCAGATCACCGGGCAGTCGACCTCTCCCCCCTCGGGGAACCACACGCGGCGCGTCTCGCGACGCGCCGCGGCGGGGTCGACGGCCATGGAGAGCCGCAGGCTTGGCAGCAGGCCGAGCGCCGAGAGGCGGATGTTCACGAGCTGGATCGGCTCCGCCTCGTTGGCGTGGCCGTAGGTCAGGCGGTGCTTTTCGTGGAAGGCCGTGGCGATCGCCTCCATCGAGCCCGCGTCGAGGTCGCCGTCGGGCACGTTCACCGTCAGCTCGTAGGCCTGCCGGCGATAGCGGACGTCGGCCTGGCGGACCAGGCGACGGCGCGCCTCGGGCACCTTCGCGCCCTCCAGCATCTTCAGCCCCTCGGCCTCCATCGCCGCGTATTCGGCCATCAGCGCCTGGGGGGTGAGGCCGGCGAGGTCCGCGTAGACCGTCTTCGACCAGTCCCGCTTGAGGTTCGTCGTCACCAACCCCAGCGCCGAGAACACCCCCGGCGCCGGCGGCACCACCACCGAGGTCATGCCCAGCTCCTCGGCGAGGAAGATCGCGTGGATGGCGCCGGCGCCGCCGAAAGCCATCAGGGTGAATTCGGTGGGGTCGAGGCCCCGCTCCACCGAGACGATGCGCAGGGCCTGGGTCATGTTGGCGTTGACCACCTCGACCACCCGCTGGGCGGCCTCGTGGGCGGAGAGCCCCAGGGCCGCGCCGACCTCCGTCTCCATGGCGCGCACCGCGCCCGCGCGGTCGATCTTCAGGTCGCCGTCGAGCAGCGAGACCGGGTTGAGGTAGCCCAGGATCACGTTCGCATCGGTCACGGTGGGCTTTGTGCCGCCCCGCCCATAGGCGACCGGCCCGGGCAGGGAGCCGGCCGAGTGCGGCCCCACCTTCAGCGCGCCGCCCAGGTCCACCCAGGCGATGGAGCCGCCGCCCGAGGACACTTCGGCCAGGTCCACCACCGGCACCCGGATCGGGTGGCCGGAGCCGTTCAGCCAGCGTTTCGCATTGGAGGTCCCGCCGACCTCGTATTCCGCGGTCACCTGGATCTCGCCGTCCACGATCACCGAGGCCTTGGCCGTCGTCCCGCCCATGTCGAAGCTGAGCACCCGGTCGAGGCCGAGCTGCTCGCCCGCCAGGGCCGCCGCGATCACGCCGGCGGCGGGGCCGGACTCCACCGCCTGGGCCGGCATCCGCAGGCACTCGGCGATGTCCACGACGCCGCCGGAGGAGCCCATCACATGCAGCTCCGGCAGGCCGATGCCCTCGACGGCCGACGAGAGGCGGTTGAGGTAGCTCTCCAGCAGCGGGCCCACATAGGCGCAGACGGCGGTGGTCGAGGCGCGCTCGAACTCCCGGATCTCGGGCAGCACGTCGGAGGAGAGGAACACCTGCACGCCGGGCAGGGCCTCGCGCAGCAGCGAGCCGACCCGCTGTTCATGCGCGGGGTTCAGGAACGAGAACAGGAAGCTGACGGCGACCGTCTGGGCGCCCGAGGCCTTGATCTTCTCGACCAGCTCCGGGATCTCGCTTTCGTCCAGGGGCGTGACCACATCCCCCTGCGCATCCACCCGCTCGGTGATTTCAAAACGGTTCTGGCGGGGGATGATGACCGGGGGCGGGTCCTGCTCGAGGTCGTAGAGGTCGATGCGCACCGAGCGGCGCAGCTCCAGCACGTCGCGGTGGCCGCGGGTGCCGACGAAGGCGCAGGGGGCGCCCTTCTTCTCCAGCAGGGCGTTGGTCACGATGGTGGTGGCGTGGCTGAGCAGCGTCACCGCATCCGCGCCGACGCCCTGCCGCTCCAGCCCCTGGGCGAGGCCCGCCAGCACGCCTTCCGCGAAATCGAGCGGGGTGGTGGGCACCTTGGCGATGCCGATGCGCCCCGTCTCTTCCTCGACCATCGCGACGTCCGTGAAGGTGCCGCCGATGTCCACTCCGATGCGCCAGGCCACTGGGCGCCTCCTTGTTCTTGTTATGGGGTCAGACGGCGCGGGCGATGGCGCGCGGCGCCTCGCCGGCGTCGCCGAGTTCCGAAAGCGGGCCGACTTCCTTCTCGACCAGCGGGATCACCTCGGCGCCGAAGCGCTCCAGGCTGGCCGCGGCCATGCGGATCGGCATGTCGCCGAACTGGAAGAAGCAGTTGTAGTGAACGGGGCCGAGCGTGCGGATGTCGCCCACGATCCGCTCGGCCACCTCGTGGGCGTCGCCGATGACCATGTTGCGGGCGAGATCCTCCAAGGAGGGCTCGTCCGGCAGCTCCAGCGGCACGATCTCGCCCTTGTCGGTGAGGTCGATCTTCGGCTGGCGCAGCGCCCAGACCATGCGGGCGTAGGAGCGGGCGCGCTCGGCGGCCTCCAGCGCCTCGGCGTGGGAGCGGACCACGGCGATGTATTGCTGCATGGCGATGCGCATGGTGGCTTCGGGCAGGCCCGAGGCGAGCCAGTTGGCCCTGAGCCCCTCCTTCGACTTCACCAGCGCGTCGGCCTTGCCCGACCAGGCGCCGGCGATGAAGGCGGTGGGTTGGTGCGGGCCCACGGCCTTGAGCACCTCCGGCGCCTGGGTGGTGAGGAACAGGGGCGGCAGTTTTCCGCTCGCCGGCCGCATGGCGAAGACCGTCGGGGGCGCCTGGAAGTGCTTGCCGTTGAACTCGACATGCCCCTCCTCCATCGCCTGGCGGAGCACCTCGAAGTATTCGCAGAACACGGCGTTCTTGGCGGCGATGTCGATCCCGAAGCGGTCGAACTCGTAGGGCTGGTAGCCGGAGCCGAGCCCCAAGAGCGCCCGCCCGCCCGACATCTGGTCGAGCAGCGCGATCTCCTGCGCCACCCGCAGCGGGTTGTGCAGAGGCAGCACGACGACCGCCGGGCCGATGCGGATGGTCGAGGTGGCGGCGGCCATGTGGCTCGCCATCATCAGCGGGCTGACCGACAGCGAGTAGTTCGTAAAATGGTGCTCGGCGAACCAGGCGGCGTGGAAGCCCGCCTGCTCGGCGAGGCGGACCATGGTGCGGCTGTCCTCGATCACCCCGGCGATGCCGCCGGGATTGTCGCGATAGGTCAGCAGGTTGAACAGGCCGAACTGCATGGCTCTCCCCGGGATTCTCGGTGCGGGCGCGCCGGGCGCGCCGGTCGGGCGGGCGACGGGGCGGACCCCCTGTCGTCGTCCTGTCATCGAGCTTTCGCCGCATCGCAACAGTTCGCAAACGAGAAATGCTGCGATGCGAAGAAGCTGACCTAATGTCTGGACAATAAGCAAGCCCAGCTAATCCAAAGCGACGATTTTCCCGGCCGACCGGTCAGGGCATGGTGGCGCGATGGAGGGCGGCGCGGGCCGGCGCGCGCGGCCCTTGCGACGTGGCCGAACGGCGCTCCGGGCGCCCGATCGTCGCGGCGAATTTCGACGGGCGGAATTATATTTCGCAGCTCCGTCGCATTCGATACGCTGCCCGGCAAAGAGGAACGCCGCGGCCGACTCGACCCGATACGGGCGGGCGCCGCCGAAACGGAAGGACGACGTCTTGAGCCTGCCCCCGATCCTGCAGAACCTGCGGCTGCCCGTGATGGCCTCGCCGCTGTTCATCATCTCCTACCCCGAGCTGGTCATCGCCCAGTGCAAGGCCGGCGTGGTCGGCTCCTTCCCCGCGCTGAACGCGCGCGAGAAGGACGGCGAGCCCCCGATGCTGGAGACCTGGCTGAAGCGGATCACCGAGGAGCTCGACCGCCACAACCAGGCCAACCCCGACGCGCCGGCCGCGCCCTTCGCGGTCAACCAGATCGTGCACAAGTCCAACGCCCGCCTCGACCGCGACGTCGAGCTCTGCGTGAAATACAAGGTCCCGCTCTGGATCACTTCGCTGGGCGCGCGGACCGAGGTCTATGACGCCGCCCACTCCTGCGGCGGCTTCGTCGTGCATGACGTGATCAACAACGCCTTCGCCAAGAAGGCGATCGAGAAGGGCGCCGACGGGCTGGTGGCGGTCGCCGCCGGCGCGGGCGGCCACGCGGGCGCGCAGTCGCCGCTCGCTCTGATCTCCGAAATCCGGGAGTGGTTCGACGGCGCGCTGCTGCTCTCGGGCGCGATCGGCAAGGGGGACTCGATCCTCGCCGCCCAGGCGATGGGCGCGGACATGGCCTACATCGGCTCGGCCTTCATCGCGACGGAGGAGGCCAACGCCGTCCCCGGCTACAAGCGGATGATCACCGAGAGCGGCGCCTCGGACATCGTCTATTCCAACCTCTTCACCGGCGTGCACGGCAACTACCTCAAGCCGTCGATCGTGAACGCGGGCATGGACCCCGACAATCTCGAGACCTCGGACCCCTCCAAGATGTCGTTCAAGCTCAACGACTCGGGCGAGCGCGAGAAGCCCAAGAAGTGGAAGGAGATCTGGGGCGCGGGGCAGGGCATCGGCATGGTCAAGGACGTGGTCTCGACGGCCGCCCTGGTGAACCGGCTGGAGCGCGAGTATTTCGCCGCCCGCGCGCGGATGGACGCGACCGGGCCGAAGGCCGCCAACCCCGGCTACGCGCGTCTCGACGCCTCCGAAGCCGCCGCCGGCTGATCGCCGGAGGGGGGGCGGCCGCGGCCGCCTCCCCCCAGACCGGAGCCCAGATGCGCAAGCGCTCGGCGATTCCCGAACATGCCGACCTGGCGGTCGGCCAGAAGCCCTTCGAGGGCGACCGCCAGTTCGTCTCGGCCCTGCACCGGGGGCTGGAGGTGCTGCGCGTGTTCCGCCCCGGGGACGAGGGCCTGGGCAACCAGGAGATCTGCGCGCGCTCGGGGCTGGGCGCGTCGACGGTCTCGCGGATCACCTACACGCTGACCCGGCTGGGCTACCTGCGCTACGAGCCGCGCGACGGGCGGTATCGCCTGGGCGTGGCGGTGCTGGGGCTGGGCTACGCCTGCCTCGCGGGGCTGAAGATCCGCGACACCGCGCAGGTCCACATGCAGGAGCTGGCCGAGCGGGTGGGCGGCGGCGTGGTGATCGCGCTGTCGGCGCGCGACAACCTGCGCATGACCTACATCGCCTGCGCGCGGTCCGAGGGGGTGATGAGCCTGCAGCTCGACGTCGGCTCGCGGATCTCGCTCGCCCGTTCGGCGGCCGGCCGCGCCTGGCTGGCGGCGGCCCCGGAGGAAGAGCGCGAGCGCCTGATCGAGGAGATGGCCCAGCAGGCCGACCCCGACACCTGGCCTGCGATCCTGACCGGCATCCGCGACGCGATCCGCATGGTCGAGGAGCGCGGCTGGTGCATGTCGCTCGGCAACTGGCGCGCCCAGGTGAACACGGCCGGCGTGCCCCTTCGCACCGAGGGCGACGGCCAGGTCTACGCCCTGACCTGCGGCGGCGCGAGCTACACCCTCCCCCGTCTGCGGCTGGAGAAGGAGGTGGCCCCGATGCTCCAGGAAATGGCCGCCCGCATCTCCCGCGGCTGACCCCGAGCGCCGCGTCCCCGCGCCCGCCCCTGGCCGCCCCCTCGCCCGCGGCGCGCCCCCCCGCCGGCGCCCGTGACCCCCATTCCCCGACCTGCGCCCGTCCAGGCGCCCGCGCCGCCCGCCCCGGGTCCCCCCGGGAGCGCCTGTTCTCCGGAGCCGTCCATCGCGGATGCCGATCAG
>Ga0310345_10001192_pt1 | contig 30357 bp, 32 predicted proteins | sample HC15DNA20500_MG_FD_204667 | JGI IMG/M metagenome (GOLD analysis project Ga0310345, IMG submission 204667) | Marine microbial communities from station ALOHA, North Pacific Subtropical Gyre - HC15-DNA-20-500_MG | ecosystem: Environmental > Aquatic > Marine > Oceanic | place: Pacific Ocean: North... | reverse complement strand
CTGCTCGAGCCAATCGGAAACATCCCACCGGCAGAAGCCGAGGCCAACTACTTTGCAGCGCTGAAGGAAAACGCTATCGCTGCTTGACCCCAACCAAACAGCCTCCGGGGTTACCGGCGCGGTTCAGTTCGCCTGTTAGTTCGTGATCAATTTCATATTCAAGTAAGTCTTCGAGAGACGCTTGGGTGCCCTCAATTTGCGAGCTAAGTACCGCTTCTTGTCTCATGAAGGCATATACGAGCATGTGCGGGTCTGGAATTGTGGCCACCGCGCCGTCCAATCGCGCTAATGCCCGATCTGCACGCGAAAGCGCATTCGTAAGCCTCTCGTCAATTCGCAATTTTGGATTTGGCGGCAAAGGCTTGGGGCTAAAGGTGCTTGCAGCACCAAATTTTATGTACTCGCCTGCTCTGGTGGACATTGTGCGTTCCTAATAACGGCTACTAAAATTTATTCCCCGGTAATTAAATTTATCGCTCTTTTTTTAATTAGTGCAATCTATGTTTCCATAGCCGTTATTATTAACCATTCAGAAATAATTTCGAACCGTGTAAAATTTAAGATAAAGCCGAAATGGCGGACCCCGCAGGCATCCGGGACCCAGCGTCTCAAAACGCTCTCTCGTCCCGGACATTTGCTGAGGCAAATTCCGGGATGACGAAGATGGATTGTGTCTGAAACGGGTCGGTCACGGGTGCGTGACTTGAAGACCTGAAACCCATGCACCCCCAAAACACCGCCCAAACACCCTCCAGACACCGCCCACGCACCGCCCCGCACCCCAAAACATCCTACACCCCGGCGCCCCGGCTATGGTCGCCCTCATGGTCAGCCGCGACTTCATCTGTGACACGCTTGCCACCCTCCCGGTCTGGCTCTGGCCGGTCTTCCTGTGGGAGGTGTTCTGGCTTGAGCGGTATCTGAAGGCGCGGCGCGCAGAGGGCGGGGCGGGCCTTGTCGGCTATGCCTCTGCCCGCAATGGCCGCATCTATATCACGCTGGATGTGCGCGGGGACCGCAAGGACACTTGCGACTGGACCGCCTTTGCCGCGCGCACGCCCTGGGAGAGGCTGGGCCCTGAGCAAAGGGCCGCCGCCCTGCTGGCACGCGCCGGCGAGGGATTTGCGCTCATCGCGCTGGCGAGCGGCCTCTGCGCCGCGCTCGCCGGACAGGCGCCGGGCTTGGCGGGCCTGCCCTTTGTGATGGTGCCACCCTAAGCCGCTTGCTTCACCTCAATAAGCCGCATGCCGCCGCAGCCCCCCGGGTCTGTGGCCGCTGGTGCTGGCTTTCCCCTCTCCCTCGGGAGAGGGGTCAGGGGTGAGGGGGAGCGCCATCTCATCCAAGGGGCTGGCTGGCAGTGATGCTCCAATCGCATCACTGAAACTGCATGGCTTCGTTGAAGGGTCAGTTCCCCTCATCCCCGGCCCTTCTCCCGAGGGAGAAGGGAGAAGGAAGAAAGAGAAAAGCCTAACCCAACCCACTCAAGAAATTCGCCGCCGTCTTCAGATGGCCGTCCCGCTTCTCCTCATCCATCTTCTCGGCCATGGACACCATCATCGCCCAGCGCGGATTGCCCGACAGCTGTTCGCGGTTGCGCCAGATCCAGCGCCAGTAGAGCCCGTCCCAGACATCGCACCACTCGCCTTTCTCATGGTTGCCCATCTTGCGGACATAGGCAGAGCCGGAGAAATAGGGCTTGGTCGTGATGCGCCCGCCATCGGCATTCTGGCTCATCGCATAGGCGTTCGGCACCATGACCCAGTCATAGCTGTCGGCGAACATCTCCATGAACCATTTATAGATATCGTCGGGGTCGATCTCGCAGATGAACATGAAGCCGCCGAGCACCATCAGCCGCTCGATATGGTGGCAGTAGCCGGTCGCCAGCACGCGCTTGATGGTGTCGTCGATGGGGGCGATCCCCGTCTCCCCGGTCCAGAAGCTTTCCGGCAGCTTGCGCGTATGGCCCCAATGATTGGTCGTGCGCATCGGCACGCCGATATCCTCATAGGTCGCGCGCATGAATTCGCGCCAGCCAATGACCTGCCGGATGAACCCTTCGGCCGAATTCATCGGGATATCTCTGTGTTCGATGAAGGCTTTCGCGGCATCCAGAACCAGCTGCGGCGTGAGAAGCCCGATATTCAGCATCGGCGTGATCGCCGAATGCCAGAGCAGGGTCTCGCCCTCCAAAATGGCGTCCTCATAGGGCCCGAACTGCTCGAACCGCTCATTCAGGAACGCGCCCAGCCAGCTCTCGGCATCCTCATGGTTGGTCGGCCACCAGAGCGTGTCGAGCGATCCGTAATTGTCCGGGAAGTCTTCCTCGACAGATTTGCGCGCTTCTTCCTCCAGCTCGTCCGGCTCGCGTGGCGCCAGCTGAGGTACACTGTCTCTCAGTTTCTTCGGGACCTTCTTGCGGTTCTCATCGTCAAAGCTCCACTGGCCGCCCTTCGGCTTGTCGCCGTCCATCAGCACATCGAAATGGCGGCGCTGGCGTTTGTAGAACTCGGCCTGGAACCAGGATTTGTTATCCTCCCGCCAGGCGCGGTTCTGGCCCGGTGTGTTCAGGAAGAGTGGGGTCCTGATCAGGGTGAGGTCCAGATCGTGATCCTCGCAATAGGATCGAAGGCGCTTTTCCAGAATGAAATCCACCGGGTCGCAGGCCATCACCTCTTTCGTCCCCGCTTTGGAGAGCCGTGCTATAAGAGGCTTCAGCAGCGCTTTGCCCGCCTCATAGCGGATATATTCAAAGTCCGGTTTCAGCCCTTCCAGCCGCTTGGCATAGCGCGCCATGCTGGCCCGGTGCAGCCAGAGTTTCTGCTTGTGAAAGCGCATTGGATATTGCCGGTCGCCGAAGAACAGCGTGTCCTCGATCAGACAGATCCGGTCCGGGCGCTTGTCGAGGCCGGGATGGTGGTTGAACAGCTGGTGGGGGAATATCAGAAGCGCTTTGGTCATTGCGGGGCTTGAGCTAGGCCGAACGCTTCACAGGCAAAGACGGTAAAACCGCTGGCGCGCCATTGCGGGGAACAGGGATTCCCTGCCATTAGTAAGTCAGCGATGACTGACGAAACCGATCTTCCCGGCGATGATGAGCGCGACGACGCGACTTTCTCCATGTTTGCGGAGGAAGAAGCGCCCGCGCCCGGCACCGGCCAGCCTTCCTATCAGGTGCTGGCGCGCAAATACCGCCCCAAACTCTTCTCCGACCTGATCGGTCAGGAGGCGATGGTGCGCACGCTGCGCAATGCGTTCGAGATGAACCGCATCGCCCACGCCTTCATGCTGACCGGGGTGCGCGGCGTCGGCAAGACGACGACGGCCCGGCTCCTGGCGCGCGCCTTCAATTATGAGGGCGAGGATCATCCCGGCCCCAGCCTCAAGCTCGACCCGCCGGGCGAGCACTGCAAGGCAATCATGGAAAGCCGCCACCCGGACGTGCTGGAGCTGGACGCCGCCTCCCGCACCGGCGTCGCGGATATGCGCGACCTCCTGGATGGCGTGCGCTACTCGCCGGTGTCTGCGCGCTACAAGGTCTACATCATCGACGAAGTTCACATGCTGTCGACCGCGTCCTTCAACGCGCTCCTCAAGACGCTGGAAGAGCCGCCGCCGCATGTGAAGTTCATCTTCGCCACCACCGAAATCCGCAAGGTGCCGGTGACGGTTCTCTCGCGCTGTCAGCGCTTTGATCTCAAACGCCTCGATACAGGCGAGCTTGCCGCGCACCTTGGAAAGATCGCGTCGCGCGAAGGCGCCAGGATTTCAGAAGAGGGCATCACCCTCATTGCCCGCGCCGCCGAAGGCTCTGTCCGCGACGGCCTCTCCATCCTCGATCAGGCGATTGTGCAGGGTCTCGACGGCGGAGAGATCACCGGCGAAGCGGTCCGCGACATGCTCGGCCTCGGCGACCGGCTCCGGCTGCTCGACGCATTCGAATATGCCGTGACTGGCAAGGCGTCCGAGGCGGTCAACGAGATCAACGACCAGATGCAGATCGGCGCCGACGCGCTGATCCTGATGAAGGACCTTCTGGAGATCGCCGCAGATGTCGCCACCATCCAGGCGATGGGCGACAATTACAATCTGCCCGGCCCCTCGGACTGGACCAAACGCACCCGCCAGATCGCCGACAGCGTCACCCCGGCGCAGGCCCAGCGCAACTGGCAGATCCTGCTGTCGGGCTATCGCGACACCCAGAGCGCGCCCGAAGCCGATGTCGCCCTGCGCATGGTCATTCTGCGCCTTGTGACGGCGGCGGGTCTGCCCTCGCCGGAAGACGCGGCCCGGATGATTGCCGAAGGCGGCGGTAGCAGCGGCTCCAGCGCACGGGGGCAGGGCGGCAAGTCGGACCCGAACGTTGTCCCTGTTGGCGGCGATCCCGGCGCGCGCCTCTCCAAGTTTGAAGACGTGCTCGACCTTCTGGAAAAGGAGCGCGAGCCGGTCCTCTGGGGCGAGGCGAAAGCCTATATCCGCCCGTCGGTTTTCGCAGACGGCACGATCAGCTGCGACCTCAAGGATGGCGCGCCTGTTGATCTCCTGCGCCGGCTGACAGACTTCCTCGAAATCGCCACCGGCCATGAATGGGATGTCAGCACCAAGAAGGGCGAGACGCCGGGCGAAACCATCAGCGAACGCGAGGACCGCCTGAAGCGTGAACGCATCGAGGCGGTGAAGTCGGATACCGATGTCGCTGCTGCGATCAGCGCCATTCCGGGCCTTACAATTCTCGACGTGCGCGGCAGCGACACACTTGAAGAGCCCGCTGCAGAGGACAATGTCGTCCCCTTGCGCGTCGCCAGTCAAAGGAAAGGGTAGCCCCCGTGGGAATGAAAGACCTCTCGAAGATCATGCAGCAGGCCCAGGAAATGCAGGCCAAGATGCAGGAAGCCCAGCAGAAGGTCGAGCAGATCGAAGCTGAAGGCATTGCGGGCGCGGGCCTTGTGAAAGTCCGCCTGAAAGGCAAGGGCGAGATGATCGGGCTCAATATCGATCCCTCCCTGCTGGAAGACGATGCCGAGATCATCGAAGACCTTGTGAAGGCCGCCCATAGCGATGCGCGCAAACGCCTTGATGAGGAAATGGAAAAGGCGATGAAGGAAGCCACATCCGGCTTCGGCGGCATGATGCCCGGCTTCAAGATGCCGTTCTAGGAAGCCCAGCTCGCGATGAGCCAGAAGAGCGCCGGACCGGAAATCCTGAAAATGATCGAGCTGATCGGGAAGCTTCCCGGTCTGGGGCCGCGCTCGGCCCGGCGGGCGGCGCTGCATCTGCTTAAGCGCAAGGACCAGCTCCTGCTGCCGCTGGCGGACGCCCTGGCTGAGGCGGGTAACCGTATCGAGCAATGCAAGACCTGCGGAAACTACGACACGCTGCAGCCCTGCGCCGTCTGCCAGTCCACCGGCCGCGATGACAGTGTCATCTGCGTGGTCGAGGATGTGCCGGACCTCTGGGCGCTGGAGCGCGCGAGCGCCTTTCGCGGGCGCTATCACGTCCTTGGCGGCGTGTTGTCACCGCTGGACGGGATTGAGCCCGAAGACCTCACCATCGGGATGCTGGTCGACCGGGTCAAAACCGGCGACGTGCGTGAAGTGATCTTTGCCCTTAGTGCGACCCTCGATGGGCAGATTACGGTCGATTATGTCCGCGACCAGCTGGAAGGCCTTGATGTCACCACCACACGGCTCGCCCAGGGCGTGCCGCATGGTGGGGAGCTGGATCATCTCGATGAAGGCACGCTGGCAGCGGCCATGCGGTCCCGGCGCTAACGTGCCTATTCGACAGCGCGCTCCTTCGCGCGCTTCCAGGCTGGGCGGTCCATGTTGCGCTGATAATAGGCCTGCAAATTCTTGTAGGGGCCAAGCTCTCCCAGCCGCTCGGCCATATTGCAGATATAGGTGACGCCGATATCGGGCGCCTGGAATTTGTCGCCGAGGATGTAGTCACGATCCGCCAGCTGCTGGTCGAGCAGGCCAAGATGCAGCGGCACCTCACCATCGGCAAACGCCTTGTAGACCGGAGAGGGATTGTCGCCCTCGCGGGCCTGCAGCATCCGCAGGAAAAGCGGCAGGAAGGCTGAGCCTTCCGGATAGTGCAGCCAGCGCTGGAATTCAGCCCAGGCCTGCTTGTCGGACCGCGGCGGGGCGAGTTTGCCCTCCGGGTCATAATGATCGATCAGATAGGCGGCGATCGCGCCGGACTCTGTCAGCATGACCCCGTCGATCTCAAGCGTTGGAGATTTGCCGAGCGGCGTGGCCTCCTTGAGGTCTTCCTGTGATCGGAAGGTCTCCGGATGGCGGTGATAGACTTTCAGCTCATAGTCGAGGCCAAGCTCTTCCAGGAGCCAGACAGTGAAGATCGAGCGCCCGATGCGCAGATGATGAAGAAGGATCATATAGAGGTTTCCCGTGGCCTATTCGTTGCGGTCGATGCGGTAAATGACGCCGTCCATATTGGCGGTCGCCGCGTAGAGATTGCCGTCGGGGCCGATAACGACATCGCGGAAGGGGATTTCGAGGTCTGCCATGAGATCGGTCTGACCTGTGACATTGCCCTCCTCATCCAGCATGACATGGACGAGTTTCTGCCCGCGCGGGCCGTTCATGGCACCGATGATGAGATCGCCCTGCCATTCGGGCCAGACATCGCCGCTGACCAGCGCCATGCCTGACGGGGCGATGGAGGGCACCCATTTGATGACGGGCTGTTCCATACCGGGCGCTTCGGTTTCCTCACTTATGATCGTGCCATCATAATTGACGCCGTAGGTGATGGCCGGCCAGCCATAATTCTTTCCAGACTCAATCCGGTTGAGCTCATCGCCACCCTTCGGCCCGTGCTCATGAGCCCAGAGGATTTCGCGGGCGTCGTCCCAGACAAGGCCCTGAACGTTGCGGTGGCCGTAGCTCCATACGCCGGGTGTGCCGTCTTCGCCGTCGATGAAGGGATTGTCGTCCGGAAAGGAGCCATCCGTGTTCAGACGCACGATCGTGCCGTGATAATTCTGCGGGTTCTGCGCTTCCTCCATATAGCGGAAGCCTTCGCCGAGCGTGATGATCAGCGTATCGTCGGGAAGGAAAGCCAGACGGCCGCCATAATGGTGGGAGGTTTCGCGCGGGGCGCCCGTGAAGATTTCCTGCACATCGGTCAGCTCGCTGGCATCCTCTGACAGAACGCCCGAGACAACGGCCGTGGTGTTCTCTTCGTCGACACCCTTTGCGAAGGCGAGGTAGAGCTTGCGGTTGCTGGAAAATTCCGGATCGAGCGCCATTGCGAAATAGCCGCCCTGGGCATTCACATGCGCCTCTGGCGTTCCGGCGACGGGATCCGGCAGGAGCTCTCCATCGCGCAGGATACGGATCGCGCCATCGCGTTCGGTAATCAGCATGGTGCCGTCGGGCAGGAACAGCATGTCCCACGGAAAGGTGAGCCCTGTGGCGACGGGGATCAGGCGAAAACCGTCCTTGCTGATGAGGGCCTCAGCCTCCGTCTCCTGCGTTTGTGTACCGGAGCCCGCCTCGTCTTCGGATGCCGAAGTTTGTGCTGGGGCGCCGGTTGAGGTGCCGGTCGTGTCGCTGGCCTGTTGAGAACAGGCGGCAGCCAGGAAAAGGGCGCTGGCCGTCAGGGAGATAATTCTCATGGGGTCTCCGGTAACTGTCTGAGGGGTAATCTAGGGGCTTGGCCTGCCAACTCAATTGATGGGGTCAAAAGAAAGGGGCGGCCCGTTACCCGGGCCGCCCCTCAATTTCAGTCAGGCTGTGTATCTACCAGCTCTTGCGGACCCGCACACCATAGAGGCGCGGCTCCGACAGGAAGATGTTGGAGTAGAGACCCGAGCTGTCATCGGTGAGGTAGCGGCCGGTGATGACCTCCTCATCGGTGACGTTCTTGCCGAAGATCTCAAATTCCAGGCCATTGACGTCATTGTAGAACACGACAGCCAGGTTGAGGTTGGTCCAGCTGTCCAGCTCATCGCCGCCCGTATTCCACACGCGGCTATAGCTATCGCCCTGATAGTAATAGTCCGCGCGAAGCCGGGTGTTCCAGTCGCCGTTGAACATGCCTTCGAAGGTATATTCCGCACCGAGGGAGAGCGTCGTTTCCGGCGCGCCCGGAATGGCGTTCCCGTCCAGTTGTTTGGCTTCGCCATCGAACGGCGTGAGACCACCCACCGTCCGGGTGTTGCCCTCAGAGTCGGTATAGGTCACGTCCGGTACACCGAAGGTCGCTTCCTGGCCGGCGAATGCGCCAACGCAGAGGCCCGCTGTCGCCCCTTCGTCCAGAACGCCTGCCTGGATGGCACCGAGGACCGTGGCATAGCCCTGGGCGGAGACCACACAGTTTGAGTAGCTCGACGCATTCTTCAGCGTGATGAGATCGGCACGGCCATTCGTCCGGTCGAGCACATCGATTGCATAGGTGTCCTGGATCTCTGAGTCGAGAAGGCCAAGGTTTGCGTTGATCACGAAGGTCGAGGCCGGGTTCCAGATCGTCTCGAATTCAAGGCCCTTGAGTTTCGCATCAATGTTGAAGTTCGCCGAGGAACGATTGACGATCTGTGTGATCTGATAGCCTTCATAATCGTAATAGAAGGCCGTGGCGTTCAGCTGCACAGCGCCGTTGGCCAGCGTGTTCTTCGTCCCGACCTCATAGGAGTTGATGAACTCCGGATCGAAGGTCTGTGGGAAGTTGTCGGCGCCTGCCGGTTGTGGCGGGTTGATGCCGCCCCCCTTATAGCCGCGTGAATAGAAGCCATAGATCAGCGTATCGTCCGTGAAACTGGTCTGAGGCTGCCAGTCGAGACCGATACGTCCGGTGGTTTCCTCGAACGCGACATTGTAGCTGCCATCGCCAGCATTGTCGGCATCATTGCCCGGAATTGGCTGCGGCGACAGATTGGCCGTTGGCGACATTGTCGGCACGAACAGGGCAGTCGGGATATTGTCCTGCTCTTTCTTGTCGTCCGTATAACGAAGGCCAACAGTCAGCTGCAGATCGTCGGTCAGGTCGTAATAACCTTCACCGAAGACTGCGAAGGATTCCAGGCGGTAGGGTGACAGAGACCGGAAGTAGTTGCCGCCGAAACCGCTGAAATTGGTGATGGGCCCGACATCGGGGCCCGAGGTGTCAATCGGGACAGGCCCGCCGAATACCGACGCATCCGCGGCGAGGGCCTCGGCCTGCGCTTGCGGCACCCCTGCGCCCAGCGCTCCATGGAGCGTTGCGTTGTAGATGGCGTTGTTGAACTGGGTCAGACCCGTCAGCGTATTCGACAGCACGACATAGCCGGCGGTCGGATCATTGGGGTCAATGGCTTCGAAATCGACGCTGATGGCGCCGAGATTGAAGTTGAAACGTCCGTCGAAATCCGACTGCAGGCGAAGTTCGTGCGTCGTCTGTTCACTGCCGCCGCCTGAAATATCGAAGGTGCGGAAGACGTTGGAGGCCCCCAGCTGGGGATCGTCCACAACCCCACCCGGGAAGACGGCGTTATAGAGATCGGCCGTCGGGCTCAAGCCGGGGGGGACTGCTGAGAGATCGTTGAACGTCACGTTCGGCGCGATCTTGTTATAGTCCTCGACCGATACGGCTGTGGTTTCGCTATAGCTGCCGAGATAGGTGAGCAGCAGGGAGTCAGTGAGGTCGTATTCCGCTTTCCAGGTGAAGAGTTCCTGGTCGGCCTCGTAGGCCGGGTCGAAGGCGGATTCGATGGTGCGAAGATCCTTGATGAGCGGATCGGTGAACGCGTCGCCATTCAGAAGACCTGCGGCGATACCGAGGCCCCCGCCGAGTGTCCCCGCAGAGTTGACGCGGTCCAGGGACTGGCTGAGCGGCGCTTCCTGACAGCCCAGCGTCGTGTAGATCTGGTCAGCGCCGGAGATCGGGACACTGGAGAAGCTCGTCAGGAAGGGATCCTTGTCGCAGAGCTGCTTGCCGGAGCGAAGACGGGAATCGTCCTCTTCGAAATAGTCATAGGAGACCCAGCCACGCAGCCGGTCTGTCGGTTCAACGGCAAGCGTCGCGCGGATACCGTAGAGGTCCCGGTCATCGATATCATTGCCGGTAATGGTATTGTCGACATAGCCATCGCGCTGGAGCAGGGAGCCTGCGAGGCGCAAGGCTGCCTTATCGCCCAGTGGCACGTTCAGCATGCCTTTGGCCTTGAACGTATTGTAGTTACCATAGGTCAGGTTGAGATCGGCCTGGAACTCTTCGAATACGGGCTTCGCCGTAATGACGTTGATCACACCCCCGGTGGCGTTCCGGCCATAGAGCGTGCCCTGCGGACCGCGCAGCGTTTCGACGCGCTCCACATCGTAGAACTCGGCCTCGAAGAGGCGGTTGGCGGTCAGCGGCACGTCGTTCTGGTGGACGCCGACGCCGGCATCCCCTGACTGGGCGACGAGGTCTGCGCCGATGCCGCGAATCTTGAAGTTGTACGAGCCGCCGAAATTGGCTTTGGTGAAGGAGACGTTCGGAATGGAGCGGACGAGGTCCGGGCCGCCTGATAGCTGGAGCTTTTCGAGCGCTTCCTCATCGAAGGCCGAAACGGCGATTGGAACATCCTGAATCGATTCTTCGGTCTTCTGGGTCGTCACCAAGACGGTACCCAGCGTACGTCGGACTTCTACTTCACCGCCGTCTTCCTGCGCGATGGCCATCGGCGCCAGCAGGCCGAGCGCAATCGCCGAAGCGCCCGCCAGCATCAGATACTTTTCGGGTGTTTTCTTAATCATCTAACTCCTCCCGGATGGGCGGTCTTTTTTGACGGACCGTCCCACCTCATTTTGCGTTTCCTCATGGGCCAGCTTTTATTTTTGGCTGTGCCCCGCCGGTCAGTTGATCGACACGTGTGACAATTTGTCAACAGATTACTCGGCTCGCGGGAACTTGCCGTCGCGGCGTGTTTTTTTGGTAACTAGTTGCTGACGCAGAGGAAGGATTGGCTTGGAGCTGCCCCCCGGCTCTGCTAATGGCGCGGGTTATGAGCACTTCCTCTTCAGCGCTGGTTCTCTTTTCAGGCGGACAGGATTCCACAACCTGTCTGGCCTCGGCGCTCAAGCGCTATCGCCATGTCGAGACGATTGGTTTCGATTATGGCCAGCGTCACAGGGTGGAGCTTGACGCCCGCGAAGATGTCCTAGCCGCGATCCGTCAGAATTTTCCGCAATGGGCCGAGCGTCTTGGTGAAGACCATCTGATCGATCTCGGCGTGCTTGGGCAGATCAGCGAAACCTCCCTGACGCGTGAGACCGAGATCACCGAAGACGAGGATGGCTTGCCCTCCACCTTTGTGCCGGGCCGCAACCTCGTTTTCCTGACCCTGGCGGCCGCCCTGGCCTGGCGGCGGGGGATCAGCGTCATTATCGGCGGTATGTGTGAAACCGATTATTCCGGCTATCCCGACTGCCGGCGCGACACGATAGATGCCCAGCAGAAGGCGCTGTCGCTCGGTATGGACCGTCAGTTCACGCTGAAGACCCCGCTCATGTGGCTGGACAAGTCAGAGACCTGGCAGCTGGCCTGGGATATTGGCGGCGACGCGCTGGTCGATCTTATCGTGGAGAAGACCCATAGCTGCTATGTGGGCGATCACCGCACGCGCCATGACTGGGGCTATGGCTGCGGCAAGTGTCCGGCCTGTGAGCTGCGTGCGAAAGGCTATCGCAAGTGGCGGGAGCGCCAGGGGTGAAAACCTATTCGGTGAAGGAAGCCTACGTGACCCTGCAGGGCGAGGGGGCGCAGACAGGCCGTGCGGCGGTGTTCCTGCGCTTTGCCGGCTGTAATCTCTGGACCGGTCTGGAACGCGACCGGCCGCGCGCCGTCTGCCAGTTCTGCGATACCGATTTCGTTGGCACCGACGGCGAGAATGGCGGCAAGTTCAAGGGCGCCGAGGCGCTGGCCGATCATGTCGCTTTGGTCTGGCGCGAGACGTCCGGCGATACGGGGCAAAAGGGCTATGTGGTCTGCACAGGCGGCGAACCGCTGCTACAGCTCGATGAGGAAGCCATTGCTGCGCTGCATGCCCGCGGCTTCGACGTGGGGGTGGAGACGAATGGCACCTTGCCAGCGCCCGAAAGCCTGGACTGGGTATGCGTGTCGCCAAAGGCCAATGCAGAGGTGGTGCAGACGCGCGGCAATGAGCTGAAGCTGGTCTACCCGCAGGATGAGCCGGAAGCCCAGCCGGAACGCTATGCTGCGCTGCAGTTCGACCACTTCTTCCTTCAGCCCAAAGATGATAACAGGCAGGCCGATAACATTGCCGCAGCGGCGGCCTACTGCATGAAGCATCCGGAATGGCGACTGAGCTTACAAACCCACAAACTGATCGGGCTGCCCTGAGCCCGTCGGGCGAAGTGTTCGAGATCTCGAAGGCAGTGACCTTTGAGGCGGCACATTTCATGGGCGGTAAGCCCGAGGGTCACCCCTATCGCAATATGCACGGCCACTCCTTCCGTCTCGAAGCTGCTGTGAAGGGCAAGGTGAAGCCTGGCGAGGAGTGGGTTGAGGATTTCAGCAAGCTGACCGCGGCACTGAAAGCGGCGGCCGAAAAGCTCGACCACTCGCTGCTGAATGAGATCGACGGCCTATCGGTGCCCACGCTTGAGCGTATCTGCCTGTGGGCGGCGCGCGAAATCGGGGCCGAGCTTCCAGGCCTCAGACGGGTGACGCTGTCGCGCCCCAGCCTGAATGAGAGCTGCACGCTCGAGCTTTCCGGCCAGTAAGACCGGGCGCTGCTGTCCCGTCAGTTGATGAGTTCGTCAGCGAATTTCTGCGCGAAACGCCGCGACGCGCGTCTCGCATCGCTCCAGACGCCGGCGGCATTCACATCGCGAATGTCTGTTTCGAACCAGCCATATTCCAGCTCACCGATCGGTGTGCCGGACGTGTCATAGGCAATGCCATGAAGGTCCATACCGCCGATGGATTTTGAGCGTAGCATGTCGAGGCCCGGCCTCTCGCTCAGCTGTTCCATGGTCGGGCGGTTCGGCTTTGCGTCCAGGATCGTCACGGTCACACGTGCCGGGTCGATGTTGGCCTTGCCAAGCTCGCGTTCGAGATCGCTTCGGATGTCTTCCTGAAGCTTGTCACCTTCCTTGACGCCGTAATCGTCCTGGAGTTTTTCCTGAAATTCCGGCGAATAGGTGATCTCGATGTCTGCGGCTGCAGCAATCGGGGCGAGTGTCATGGCTGCTAGGGCTAGAAATGCGGTTTTCATGAGCTGACCTCCTTTGAAGGACACGCGGACTATAGCAGACAAACGCAGCGGATGTAGATGCCGTTGCGCAAAAAGCTGCCGCCCGGAAAGGGGCGGCAACCTGGAGGGTGTCTAGATCGTATCCACGAGAACGATTTCGGCGTCCGAAACGCCAGTGATCGTGATCTTCTCCGGTCCGGTAATGGCGACGCCATCACGTGCATTCAGCCGGTCGGTGCGATTGATGTCGACTGAGCCGGTTGCAAGGACGAGATAGCCATGACGTCCGGCGCTGACGCTGTATTCCAGTGTCTCTCCGGCCTTCACCGTGGCCCCCAGCACCTTGGCGTCCTGGCGGATCGGCAGGGCGTTATCGGCCTTGTCACCGCTGGCAAGGGTTGCCCATGTGCCTGAGCGGTCGGCCTTGGGAAATTTGCGCGCGCCCCAGCCGGGTGCGCCGCCCGCTTCGGCCGGCTCAATCCATATCTGGAAGAGCGTGGTTTCATCGTCCTCTGCATTCCATTCGGAATGCTGGACGCCGCGCCCGGCGCTCATGACCTGCACGTCGCCGGCTTCGGTCCGACCCTTATTACCCATGGAGTCCTGGTGGGTGATCGCACCAGAACGGACATAGGTGATGATTTCCATGTCGCGATGGCCATGCGGCGGAAAGCCCGTGTGCGGGCGCACCTTGTCGTCATTCCACACGCGCAGCTTGCCATGGCCCATGCGGGATGGGTCGTAATATTGCGAGAAAGAGAAATGATAATGGGCGTCGAGCCACTCATTCCTGAATGTACCGAGCCCGTCGAAACGTCTGATGTCGATCATGGGATGTCTCCGGTTTTATGTTCCGGACAAAGAAATGGCGCGGCATCGCTGCCGCGCCAATGGTATGCTGGGCACATGACTTATGCAGCGCGTGAATGAATGCGCTGCCCGGCCCGGAGCCCTAGATCGGTTCGTAGGGGAAGACCGTCGTCGTCGCCCCGAGATCCATGAAGCTGCCCTTCATCGAAGGCAGGCCCTGCTCCAGAAGGGTTTCCGGCGTCCAGCCTTCAAGACGTGCCACCGATTTCACCGGGCGCGGCTGGTCAAACAGGATGACCTCATTGCCGCGAACCGAGAAAATCTGGCCGGAGACGTCCTTGGCCTTGTCGGCGCAAAGGGTCACGGCGAGCTGGGCGACCTGATCGGCGCGCATGCCATTCTTCATGCGCTCGACGCGTTCCTTGCCGGCTTCGTCCTTGACCGGAATGGAGGCGATCATGCGTGTCCAGGCGAACGGCGCGATGACGTTGGAGCGGACATTCTTGCGCTCGCCTTCCATGGCGATGATGCGCGACAGGCTGGCAATGCCGAGCTTGGCGGCGCCGTAGTTCGCCTGGCCGATATTGCCGATGAGGCCGGTGGTGGACGTGAAGAGGACGTAGGAGCCGTCTTCCTGGTCGCGGAAATGGTTCACAGACGCGCGGGTCACATTGAACGAGCCGTGGAGGTGGACGTCGATGACGGCCTTCCAGTCGTCCTCGGACATCTTGTGGAACATGCCATCGCGCAGGATGCCGGCCGGGTTCATGATGCCGTGCAGGCCGCCAAACTCATCCTTGGCCTGTTCGATCATGCCTTCGACGGCCTTGTAGTCGGTCACGCTGTCGGAGTTGGAGACCGCTTCGCCGCCAGCAGCGCGGATTTCCTGCGCCACTTTTTCAGCAGGGCCAGCATCGCCAGCGTCATCGCCTGTAAGCGTGCCGCCAAGATCGTTGACGACGACTTTCGCGCCTTCTTTTGCCGCCAGCAGCGCGCATTCCTTGCCGATGCCGTTGCCGCCACCGGTGACCAGGATCACTTTTCCGTCGAGAACGCCCATGGATTTTCCTCCTCAATCGCATTGTTCAAAAGGGTTGGAACCGTTCCAACACCTTCAGATAGGGATTGGCAAGACGCCTCGTCGCGGGACCTATTGCCGCCGCAGAGGAAAACCTTCAGGGGTGCAGCGGCGATATCTCCGGAGAGAACGCCTATTCTGCCGCTGTATGCGCGGTGTCGTGGCTGGCGAGTAGATGGCGTTTGGCGCGCTCGCCTTTCCAGGCAAAATTCCAGGGCAGGCCGAGACGGATCGCGGCGTCCGCGGGTGGGCTGCCTTTGACGGGGGTGTGTTCAGCGGCGCGGCCTATCGTTTTTATCGCCATGGCGGAGAGGGGATTGAGATCATATTCCCGGCCAAGTTCAAGGCGCACCCTCACGGATGGAGGCAGAATCGAAACCGAGGCGTTTGCGAGGGCGCGGTGCAGGGCCTTGGGCACATTCCGCGCCGCCTGACCGGATTTTATGATGTCCAGAAACTCGGTATTTATGGGGTGCGCTTCAAACCGGGGCAGAAGCGACGCCAGCATGGCGTCGAAGTCTTCGGGTTTGCGGAGCGGGGTCTCGACGCCATAGAGTTTCGCGATCTCGACGCCTTCCTCATAGAAGCGGCATTTTTCTTCATAGGAGAGCGGTTTCACGAAGCGGTCATAAGCGGTCAGGAAACCATAGCTTGCCGTGGCGCTGACCCAGTCGAGCAGGTCAACGTCGAGCGCTTCATAGTATTCGCCGGACGGGGTCTCGCCTTTCACGCGGGCGTGCATGTTGGTGACACCCTGAATGACACGGCGGGCGGCGCTGGCGGGGCCATAGACCCCCACCATGGCCGCCATACCGGTGCGCTGGGACCGCCCGATCGGGTCGGTTTTGAAAACCGAATGGTCCCAGACACCAGAGCGGATGCGTGCATCGGCAAACTCGAGCAGCACAGCCGCGACGCCGCCAACGGCAAGGGCAACCGGGTTCTTGAAAACCCGCCAGGAGACCGAATCCGGGGCGGCGTAGGCGGCTTCACCTTCAGGGGTGGTGAAATCGACCTTCCAGCCGAGATAGGATTTCAGCTTCTGCATAGGTCTGTCCTTCCGGCAATCGGCACCGTTCAAAAAAAGTAGAACGCGTACTAAAAATAATCACCGGAAGGCTCAGCCTCAAGCTATCACTTCTGAGCGGTACCCTGCGATTTTCGCGATGCTGGAATCGGCTTCCTGGATGATGCGTTCGACGATGTCTTTCACCGGAAGGACATCCTTTACGCCGCCAGCCGACTGGCCCATGGCGAAGCAGGAGGTATCCGGGTTGAGCTTTGCTTCGTCCGTAATGCCGCCAATGCCGCCGATAACGCCGGTCTGGTTGGAGTGGATCGCCTGTTGCGGGAAGGGCTGGATGTCTTCCGGGCGGCTTTCCCAGTCCTTGATATATTCATTTGTGCGGCAGCGCATGGGCTTGCCGGAATAGCAGCGGGTGCGGGTGGTATCGGTGTCGCCGGCGCCGATAATGGTCTGTTTGTAAAGATTGGCGGCGTGAGCTTCCTCGGAGGCGATGAAGCGGGTGCCCATCCAGACGCCGACAGCGCCAAGCGCCAGCGAGGCGGCAAGGCCGCGGCCATCATAGATGCCGCCAGCCGCAATGACCGGAATGTTCACCGCTTCGACGGCCTGCGCGACAAGCGGCATGGTGCCGACAAGACCGGTATGCCCGCCACCTTCGCCGCCCTGCAGGATGACGGCATCACAGCCGGCCTGCTCGGCCTTGATGGCATGCTTCACCGCGCCGCCAACGACCATGACCTTCACGCCGGCCTTTTTCAGCTTTTCCATGATCGGCATGGGCACGCCGAGGCCCGCTACAAAGCTGTCTGCGCCGCCATTGATGATAACATCGACGGATTCCTCGAGGCTTTCGGGGCTGGCGGCAAGCAGGTCGACGCCGAAAGGCTTGTCGGTGAGTTCGCGCACACGCGCCATCTGCTTTTCGATGAAGTCCGGTGTCGTCCCCGCCATACCAAGGACGCCATAGCCCCCTGCATTGGACATGGCAGCGGCAAGTTCGGCATAGGACACCCCGCCCATGCCAGCCAGCATGATCGGGTATTTAACGCCGAGAAAATCGCAAAGCGGTGTGTGAAGGCTCATTATCTTTTCTCCCAGAAAGTGCAGACCCATCAATGGCGGGTCGCGCCAATTTGTGAAGTCGTCCCGCCACGGCAGGCGAGAGTGTTAACGCCAGTGTCCGGAACCAATCGCCGTTTCACCGATTATTTACACAGATTAACACGAGCAGACCCGGCCTCACGGCCGAAGGAGTTTAGAATGAACTTCAAGATCGTACTTCTCGCCGCGTCCGCACTTCTCATGGGGGCCTGCGGCGGTCCGGAGCAAGATGTGAGCGAAGAAGTTGGTCAGGCCTCGTCAACGCCGGATTATGTCCACGGTGAGCAGAGTGAGAATACTGACGGCGCGGACATGATCGAAGGCGATGGGTCGGAGGTGCCAAACGATAACGACATTATCGATACCCGCCAGGATACCGGTCCCGCTAATATGGACAGCGAAGGCGCTATCCCAACGCCGGAAGATAATCTGGATACCGGTGAGACGATGCCGGAGCAGGATGGTTCGCCCGAAACAATGGACGAAACCACCCCGCAATAAGGCCTAGAAGATGGCGTAGCCGCCATCGATCAGGAATGTATCGCCTGAGTGATATGAAGATGCATCCGAGGCCAGATAGACCGCGACACCGCCAAAATCCTTCGGCTCGCCCCAGCGGCGGGCCGGAACGCGTGAAATAACCTTGGTCTGGAAGACCTCGGTATTTTGCGCGCTCTCCGTCATGTCGGTGGCGATCCAGCCCGGCAGGATGGCATTGGCGCGGATGCCATAGCGCGCGGTTTCGACAGCGATGCCTTTCAACATGGAAATGAGACCGCCCTTGGTGGCCGCATAGGCCTGATTGCGCGCGGCGCCTTCAATGGCCGCCAGCGAAGCAACGCCCACGAGCGAGCCGCCCGGATCGCCCGCCTTGGCGCGTTCAGTAATATGTTTGGTTGCTTCGCGCAGCGTCCAGAATGCGCCGTCCAGATTGACGGCCATATTCTTGTTCCAGGTCTCGGTGTCCATCTCGGCAAAGCTGGACGCGCCGAACCCGACCCCTGCATTTGCGATACAGGTGTCGACGCGGCCGAAAGCGTCGACAGTGGCCTTCATGGCATCAACCACCGCCTTTTCATCGGAAACATCGACGCTCCACGCTTTCACGTCGCCGGCGCCAAGTTTCGACAGCGCTTCGACGGCTTCCTTGTTGGCGGCATCCTTGCGGCCCCAGATGGCGACATGAGCGTTCGAGGCGGCAAGCGCCTCTGCCATCCCGTAGCCAATGCCACGATTGCCGCCCGTGACGAGGGCCACTTTTCCTTTGAGGTCAAACGGTGCGTAGGCCATGAATAATCTCCCTTGGTGTTCGCGGGCATAAAGATGAATGCGCTCGTCGATTTCAATCATGACGAAGGGGAAGGGGCGAGCCGTTTTCAGCGTGCGCGGAAGGATATTCCTGCCTGAGCCAGTGGCCCGCGGCCCGGTAGAACGAGGCGCAGTTCTTCTTTCTCACGATCAATCTGAAGCCGGAAAGCCTTCAGAATATCGATACCGAGCACCATGACGGGCACGTTTTCGAGTCCCAGCATCTCCAAGAATTCAGGATTCGAAACGACAACGTCAAACCTGTCCAGCTTGACGCTGCCAAGTTCAAACCGTCTGCTGTGGAGCACAGTGATGGAGGTGGCGTTGCCCGTTGCGCCTATGAGTTCTATCGACCGGATCGCGTCGCTGGATCTGGCCGCGCCTTGGGCAAAAGCTGAGTTGACGTAGCTCAGGCTGGCGCCGGTATCGACAAGGGCAAGTCCCTCAACGCCATTGACGCGAACCTTCACAAAGGGAAGCCCCCCATGACGCTCTATGGGGAGGCGTTCCACATGGGCCCCGCGGATGCTTGCGGGCGCACGGTCATACATCAGAAGGCGATGGCGCTCGAAATCGAAATCAAGCGTACGGTAGGGCAGGGCGCTGGCGGGGAACACATTGCCTGTCGATGGAAACCTGACCTTCGAATTGTAGGCAGCGCGCAGCTCTTCCAGCTCGAATGTACCAAGTGCAAGCTGGCCAATCTGGACGAGCGGAAATGTACGCACCTCTCCGAGGCCGACAATATCGATAAGTTCCGGCACCTCGGGCAGATAAATCGCGGCGGCGTTGGCTGTTTCACGATCCAGTATGGGAAATGTTGCGGCCGTGTCGAGTATGGCCAGCGAGGTACGATCATTTACATGGACGGTGACGACGAGGTGTCCTGTATCCGTAATCTCGAATTGGACCTCGTCGCTTCCGGACGCGATTGCTGGAGCCTGTAAGGTGAGGCTCATTGCCAAAGCAGCCAGCCATTTGCGGGCGCGTGTCACTGACTTTTCCTCCACGCGCTCTTAATGGCGCGTTCGCGGGATAATGCCATCAAATTCCAGTTTGCGGAAGGGCGCCGACCAGGCGGGCCCCTTCCAGTATGATGCGCCGGGTTTCGTTCCAGAGGTCCAGTGTCTCGATCTCGGGAAGAGGGAAGAAGCGGGCCTCGGCCGCATCGTCGCCCGCGACCGGCTCTCCCCCGGTCCAGACTGCCGCAAAATCGCAGAGTACATAATGACGCGTGATCAGCGTGCCGGCGCGATTGGTGACAATGGCGTCGACGACATCGACAAGGCCTGCAATGCGAGCGGTGACGCCGGTTTCTTCCTTCAGTTCCCGCAGGGCGGCATCGCGCGCCGTCTCACCCGGTTCGATCCGACCGCCGGGAAGTGACCATTCGCCTGTCATGGGCGGGGTGCCCCGGCGGATGAGCAGCACCTGGTCAGACTTGATGCAGACAACACCTGCGGCTGGCTGTGGCCTTAGTCCATCGACGGGTTGAGGTTTTGGTGGGGTCGAATTCATTGTGTTCAGGCCTGCGTCAGACTAGCGAGATATCAAGAGGAGCTTCTATGGCGCGATCCCCTGCAAAGGCAAAACCCGTCAGCCTTGCCCTGCAGGGCGGTGGGGCACACGGCGCGTTCACATGGGGCGTGCTTGAGCGGCTAAGCGAGTGCGAAACGCTGGATATCCAGGCGATCACAGCGACCTCAGCCGGCGCGATGAATGCGGCTGCCTATCTGTCGGGGCTGGCGACTGGAGGCCGGCAAGGCGGCAGGGAGGCCCTCGAGGCGTTCTGGAAAGCCGTCTCTAGCAAGGGCGCGGTCTTCAACAGCCTGCCGTCAAAGTCGGGCGCTGCCGATTTCCTGCCGTCCAATCCGTTCACAGCCTGGAGCCCGCATAGTTTCGCATCGGCAATGTCAGCCTTTTTGAGCCCCTATGATCTCAACCCCTTCGACCTCAATCCACTGAAGGATGCTGTCACACGCACGATTGATTTCGAGGCTGTGCGGCGCTCAGGCGTGCAGCTTTTTATTGCTGCGACCAATGTCGAGACGGGCCGGGTGCGCATCTTCCGCGATGAGGACGTCACGATCGATGCCGTCCTTGCCTCGGCCTGCCTGCCGCAGACTTTCAAGGCGGTGGAGATCGAGGGCACGCCCTATTGGGACGGGGGGTATCTCGGCAACCCGTCCCTGTTCCCGCTTTTCTATGCCAAGGCGCCGAATGACATTGTTCTGGTGACTTTAAATCCCATCCGGCGCGATGGCACGCCCCGGACCGCCGGGGAGATACAGGACCGGCTGAACGAGATTACCTTCAATGCCTCGCTTATGGGGGAGCTTCGCTCAATCGCCTTTGTCCAGAAACTCCTCAATGAAAGCCTGCTCAACAAGGCGGTCCGCAGCCAGTATCGCAATCTCAATATCCACGCGATCCGCGGCGGCGAGGTTCTGCGTGATCTCGGGCTTGAGACGAAATACGATACCAGCTGGCGTTTCCTGAATGACTTGCGTGAAAAGGGCCGTGCCGACGCCGAGAACTGGCTGGAGGCGTGTCACGGCAGTGTCGGTAAATGTTCAAGCATCGATATTCACGAGGCATTTCTGGACGTCTAGATGCTGGCCAGTTTCAGCATGGTAAGGCGTGCCTTGCCGGCCTCGCGCGTGTCCACAATGTCGAAGCCGTCATGCTCGAAGCTTTCCTTGGCGTCGGTCTCGACCACGATCAGCGCGTCCGGATCCAGCCAGTTGCCGCCGGTGAGGGTTTTGAGACAGGGCGCCACAAGATCCTTGAAATAGGGCGGGTCCATGAAGGCGATGGTGAATGGCGCGCCGACGCCTGCGGGTTTGGGGCCGAGGTCGGTCGCGCTGCGGCGGTGAATGCGCGTATTCCCGAAAAGCTGGAAGCTCTCGATATTGTTGCGGATCGTCCCGCGCGCGGCGCTGTCGGTTTCGACGAACAGGCAGAAGGCGGCCCCGCGTGACATGGCTTCGAAGCCAAGCGCGCCCGAGCCTGCGAAAAGGTCGATGATGCGGGCGCCTTCAAGCTCCGGCGCCCAGGCGGCGTGGGCCAGCACGTTGAACAGGCTCTCGCGTGCCCTGTCCGAAGTGGGGCGGGTATCGCGGCCGGCTGGCGCGGCGATGGCCTGCCCTTTGAATTTTCCAGATATGATCCGCATGGCTGTGGCGCTTAGCACCATGCGGGGGTGGCGAAAAGCGGGAGCGGCTGTATGAGCGACACATGAAGACAGACACCGATCATATGGCGCGGGCGATGGAACTGGCGCGCGAGGCAGCCTCCGCCGGCGAGGTGCCAGTAGGGGCGGTGGTCGTTCAGCCTGAGACCGGGGAAGTTATCGCAGAAGGGCGCAATGGCCCGATCGGTATTCATGACCCGACCGCGCATGCCGAGATCGTGGCGATCCGGCAAGCTGGCATGAGCCGGCGCAATTACCGCCTCACGGGGCTTACGCTTTATGTGACGCTTGAACCCTGTGCCATGTGCGCGGGGGCGATTTCCTTCGCCCGGATTGGCCGGCTGGTCTTTGCAGCGGAGGATCCCAAAGGGGGCGGCGTGATACATGGGCCGCGCTTCTTCGATCAGCCGACCTGCCACTGGCGCCCGGAAGTCTGTCAGGACCGCTCACACGCTGACGAGGCGGGCCAGCTTTTGAGGGATTTTTTTCGGTCGCGGCGCGGTTAAGAGCGGGTGTTCGGCCGCCGCAGCGCCCTGCGATGGATGCTCCGTTTAGGGACATAAACACGGCGCTGGAAATGTGTTGCAAATAAGGCGCCTGGCTGCTTTTAACCTTTTGAAAATAATAAATTAAATTACAGAAAGTGATGCTTGTTTGCCACACGTGCAGCCGGGTGTCTGAAGTGCAGGAACGCCTCTCAAATGCCGTCGTTTCCTTCTCCGTTCCGGACATGAACCGGAGCGTAGAGTTATAAAACGAAGGAAACCTCCCATGTTGAAGACCATGCTTATTGGCACCGCTGCAGCAGGTGCAATGATCGCCGCAGCCGGATCCGCTTCGGCACAAGCCTACTCCGAGGACCAGGGCTTCTATCTGCAAGGTGGCTATAGCTATCTCGACATCCAGCCGGATGGTGCCGATAGCGGCGTCGATACCGATGCCATCACGGCGCGGGCCGGTTATCAGTTCAATGACTGGTTCAGCCTTGAATCCGACATCACCACCGGCGTCGATGACGGTGAGTTCGACTATAATGTCGATGAGGACGAGTTCGATCTCGACGACAATAATGACGGCGACTTCAACGACTTGATCGCCGGGTCGGGCGATATCGGTCTCAACTATCTCGTCGGCATCTATGGCAAGGCGGAAGTGCCGGTCACCGAACGCCTCGATGCGTTTGGCCGCGCGGGCTATGCCTTCATCGACCTTGATGCCGAAGTCCAGACGCCGGGCGGCACGACGCTCGCCACGATCGAGGACTCAGAAGACGGCGCAGCGCTTGGCGGCGGTCTCGAATATGCCCTGACCGACAACTGGAACCTGCGTGGCGAATATACCTGGTATGGCTTTGGCAATACCGACACCCATGCGGCGATGTTCTCGGCTGGCTACAAGTTCTAGTCCGCTGCGATTGCCATAAAGGCAGGAAGCGCCGGCACCCTTTAGGTGCCGGCGTTTTCGTGTGCGCTAGAGTAAGCCGGCGGCGCGTGCCAGGTAGACGAGGCCGATGCCCGTTACCAGCCAGCGCATCCAGCGTTTGAAGTTCACGTCGCTCATCTGCTCCAGAACGAGGCCCCCAAGCCACGTGCCGCTCATCGAAAGGGGGATGGCGAGGGCGAAAAGCCAGAGCGGCGGTATGTCGATGTTGCCGGTGGCGGCAAGAACAGGGAGGCTCCAGAAGGCAATCTTTACGAGGTGGGCCAGCACCTGGGTGACCGCTTTCGTGCCAACAATGGTTTGCCGCGTCATATCGGTGCGCACAAAGAACAGATCGAGCAGCGGGCCTGCGACCCCGGCCAGCGTATTCAGTGCCTGCACGATGAAGCCTGCGACCTCGGCCTGGCCGCGCTTCTGGATGTCGAGATCCACAACGGTGCGCGGGACCCAGACCATGAGAGGGGTGAGGCCCAGGAGCAGGTAGACGATGGTCTTGTCCGGGCGCCAGGCAAGCAGAACAAGAAGAAGCACGGCGCCGAAGGACCCGGCCGCGTAGCGCGCGAAGATGGTCCAGTCGATATGGCCGCGCAGCAGCCAGGCCCGCCAGCCATTCGAGATCATCTGTATGGCCCCGTGCACGATCATGGCACTCGCCACGGGCAGGATCGCGGTGAGCACGCCCATGAGAATGAGCCCGCCCGCCATACCGAAGATGCCGGAGATGAAAGCTGTCACCAGCGTGGCAAAAAGAATGATGAGACCGCTGACCCAGCTCATGTTTGCGGGCTTAGGCCGATTGTCGGCTTTTCGCCAGCCTTTTGCCTGGTCGGCCCTTCCCTACAGGGGCGCGGTCGCCTAGGGCCATTACATGGCAGACGATAGCGAACTCCCTAAAACAAACGGCCCATGGACGGTGCGCAGCACGGACGTTTCCTATGAGAATCCGTGGATCCGGGTTGAAACGAGTGCGGTCACCCATCCAGACGGCAGTGACGGCATCTATGGCGTCGTGCGATATGCCAATCGTGCGATAGGCGTGCTGCCCATCGACGGCACAGGCCATACCTGGCTCGTCGGGCAGCACCGGTTTCCATTTGACGCCTATAGCTGGGAACTGCCTGAAGGCGGCGGGCCGATGGCGGACGCTCCACTGGATGCGGCGAGGCGGGAACTGGCTGAAGAGACCGGCCTTACCGCAGAGAACTGGCATGAGGTCGGGCGCTGGCACCTCTCGAATTCGGTGAGTGACGAGAAGGCCATTGGCTATATCGCCTGGGGGCTGACCGAAGGCGAGGCGCATCCTGAGCCCTCTGAAGAGCTGTCGATCCGGCGGGTGTCTTTTGCGGAGCTGGTGACGATGTGTCTTGAAGGAGAGATTAGTGACGGGTTCACGCACCTCATCGTGTTCGCGGCGCTGGGGCGGGCGCAAAGGGGCGAGCTTCCCGATGTTGTGGCCCGGCTGCTGGAGGCCTAGACTGAAGGCCAGCTGCGTGCATCCAGCTTTCCAAACGAAGGCCCCTGCCGGGGTAACAACGGCAAGGGCCTTCTATCCTGTCCAGGATGTCTCGTGTGTGAGTGAGATTAATCCCGGGACCAGGAATAATGATAGGTGTTGGCGCGGTTCTCAGCGAACCGGGTCTTTTCCCGTTCAGTCAGCCGAGGGTTGTCTTCGACGAAACTGACAACGTCCGCATCCTGCAGGCGGCTGTGAGGGCCGCTTACGCAGAGCGCGCGATAGGTCTCGCCTTTCCCGCTGGTGAAGCTGATGAGGGTGGGGGTGGTGAGGTCCGGCTCACGCTCCTCACACTGGTCGGCCATTTCCTCGATGATGTCGCCGGCAAGTTCGAGGTCTTCCTCAAGGTTGTTCTCGAACGCCGCTTCGATGCGCAGCTCCATCTGCTCCGCAAGCGCTTCCATACGGGCTGCGCGCGATTCCACTTGCGCCTCGATCCGTTCCTCAAGGGCGTCTTGCATGGCGTCGGCGCGATCTTCTGCATGGTCGACGAGAGCCTCAATCTCGTCCATCTGCAGGCTGAAGGAGCCTTCGCCGACTTTCGAGAGATTGATTTCGTGACCCGGAATGATGAGCTTGACGCCGCTGTCCGTCTCCACGGTTTCGATGCCGAACTTTTCGAGGTCCGAGGCGGTCAGGTCGAGATCGAGCGTCAGACCGCTGAGGTCGATGACCCCATTCATGTCACCGAGGTCTTCCAGGGCGCTCAGCTGGCCGAGCACGTGGAGGCCTTCCAGTTCCTTCATCTCCTCAAACTCGCCCATGCCGCTCATTTCCAGAGACAGTTTCTCAATCTCTTCCTCCAGGTCCGAGAGGTCGAGTGAATCGAGCTTTTCAAGGCGCGGCTCCAGCTTCTCAAACGGATCGCTGAGCACGACGAACTGGCGCTCGGTCTCATCGTCACTGTAGCTGGTGGTATGGCTGTAGCTATAGCTGTGGGAACTGCTCTCTGTGTGCCGGGCGCCGCCAGCGAGTTCCTCTTCGGAGGTTTGCAGGGGCGCGGCCGAGGCTGCGCAGGAAGCGGTGACGACAATTGCGGCGGAGCCGAGCGTGATGGCCAGTGTCGAGCCGAGCAGACGGCGGCGGAGCGTAGGGGCGGAGTTCTGCATCAGTATCAGTCTTTCTTTTATCGGATGCGTCAGGGTGAGATTGGCGCCGCGAAAGGCGCCATCGGCCGGACCCGCAAGGCGCGCTGCCTTGACGAGGGTCTGGCCATAGGAGAACGCCGATGATGTTCCCGCCCGAAGCACATCGGCGTCACAAGCTGCCTCCTGATCCACGCGGAAAGCCCGCATGGCGAGGTGAGCCAGTGGGTTGAACCACTGCAGGGCCAGCACAAGCTGGGCGGCCTGCAGGGCAAGAAGGTCATTGCGCTTTACGTGCATGAGCTCGTGGGTGAGCGCGTCGCGCCGTTCGCGCGGTGTGTAGTCATCTTCAAACCATGCCGGCAGAAGGATGGTGGGTCTGGCGAGGCCGGTGACCAGAGGGCTGCCGCTGAGGAGACTGGTGCGCACATCGAAAGCGCGTCTCACACCTAGCTCGCCAGCGATCTGATCTGCGAGCGAGGTGACCTCCTGCGAGGCTGCATCGGAATCGCCGGCAATCAGGCGGTGAAAGACGGTCTGCCTGCGCCAGGCGACGCCCAGCATGAGCAGCATCCCGGCAATCCAGACGGGGAGGATAATGTGAGGGAGCACGCCGGTGACCGCATCGAGCAGGCCAGGATCTGCGAGGTCCGGCTGCGCTGGTGAGACTGGCATTGCAGGCGGCGCGGGCGGAACCTCCGCAATCTGCGCGCTATAGCCTGAGCTGGCGGTCTGGAGAGAGACGGCCTCGGGACGGTGGTGCAGTTCCATGACTGTGGGTGCGGTTGCTGCGGGCTCCCCTGGGGCCAGCAGGCCGAAGAGCGACCAGTTGGAAGGCAGCGGAGGCATGAAAAGGCGGGCGACAGGCGCAAGCCAGAGTGCGTAGGCGGCTTTCGCACCGAACTGGCGGGCGAATGGCCGGCGCACGAGCAGGACAAGGCCAAAAAGCACCCCGACGGCCAGACTTGTCTGGAGACTGGTGAGGATCAGTGGGTGAAAATCGTTAAGAACGCTCATTTCTTCAGCTCCCCCAGAAGCGCTTCAAGTTCGGCGATATCTTCTTCGCTAAGGCCCTTGCCATCAGCCAGATGTGCCACGAGCGGGGCCGCACGCCCGCCAAACATTCGGTCCACGAACTGGCGCGCCTCCTTGCGGCGATAGTCGCCTCGCTTGACCAGCGGCCGGTAGAGATACCGGCGGCCTTCCGCCTCGGTCTCAAGCGCACCTTTTTCAACCAGACGGCCAAGCATCGTCTTGATGGTGCGGATATTCCAGTTCTTGTCCGAAGCTAGGACTTCCGCGATCTCGCTCGCGCCGAGTCCGGGCTGTTCCCAAAGCACATTCATGATTTCCAGTTCGGCAGGTGCGATCTGCATGGCGCGGCCTCTTTTGACTACGAGTGTAGTCGATAGATTCGATTACAGCTGTGGTCAATGGGGAAGTTGTAAAAATTCAAACGTCGTTATCCAGGGGCCGTTGGGAGTGGGATAAGCTTTTCCAGGGAAGCTCAAATTGGCTGCGCAGTATTCGTTTCTGCCGGGTGACGGCGCTTGCGAAGCACCCTATGGTCCCGCCATGTCAGACAATGAAGTCCTTGATAAAACGGATGAGCCAATAGTCGGCGCAAAAGAGATCGGCGCGCTGGCGCACCTCTATCGCGCCGAAGTCTACCGTTCCACCATCTGGCGCCAGCGTCTCGACATGACGACGAACTGGGCTGTGGTGTCCACCGGCATCGCGCTCTCCGTCAGTTTTGCCAGCGCTACCGCATCTCCGCTTCCCATTGTGCTGGTGGGAATGCTGACGGTCATGTTCCTCTTCCTGGAGGCCCGGCGGTATCGCTATTTCATGGTGTGGAAGTTCCGCGCGCGTCTTCTTGAGATGGCGGTGATGGTGCCGATCCTGCGGGGGCAGGGGGCGCAGATCCCGCAGGACAGGGGAACGGCGCTGTCTGACGACTATATTCATCCGCGCCATCGTATCTCGTCCTTCCGGGCGATGGGCCAGCGGTTGCGCCGCAACTATCTCTGGATATTCATTATCCAGTATGCGGCCTATCTCGCAAAAATCTGGATTCATCCGATTGAGGCGAGCTCCATCCAGCAGGCCCTGGAGCGCGCACATATCGGGGCGATTCCAGGCTGGCTTGCCGTCATTATGGGCACGCTTCTGCTTATCGCCTTTATCACCCTGACCCTCTGGGCGTGGGCGTTTCAGCGCGCCGACAAGACGCGGATGGCCGATTATCTCGATTCCGAGGCAGACGGCGTCTAGGCGGGATATTTTGCGCTGCAGCACAATTCGGGTTGCGCTTTGCCTGCGATCGCTTATCTGAGCACCCAGACGCCTCAGGCATCGATCATGAGACCGGACGGCCAGTCGGCCCCGGTCGCGCGACTTTCCTAAACCGATCGTTGCCTGACGAATTCAAGCCCTGATCAGCGCTCAACACATACCTCGAGCAGGATGCGCCTGCCCGTGGACACGTTTTAGCGCCTGCCTGCAGCCTTTGAAGGGTGCGGGCCGGGCAGATATTGAAAAGAGACATTCTTGACCGATTTCAAAGACCTCGGCCTTGCCGATCCCCTTCTTCGTGCCCTTTCGGCCGAAGGCTACACCGCCCCCACACCAATCCAGGCGCAGGTCATCCCTGCCATGATGGAAGGCCGGGACGTACTCGGTACCGCCCAGACGGGAACCGGCAAGACGGCGGCATTTGTGCTGCCCGTCCTGCATCGCCTCGCCAGCATGGGAACACGTCCGTCGCCGAAAACTTGCCGCGCGCTCATCCTGGCGCCGACAAGAGAGCTTGCGGCGCAGATCGAGGAGAGCGTGCGCACCTATGGCAAGCATTCCCACCTTTCGCAGACTGTGGTTGTTGGCGGATTGAAAATCTCCAAACAGATCCGCGCCCTCGAAAAAGGGGTCGATATTCTTGTCGCCACCCCGGGCCGCCTTCTGGACCTCAAGGCGCAGAATGCCGTTCGTTTCGACGATGTGCAGACAGTCGTCCTCGATGAGGCCGACCACATGATGGACATGGGCTTCCTGCCGCAGATCCGGAAAGTGCTGCAGCAGCTGCCCAAGACGCGCCAGACGGCACTGCTCTCAGCCACCATGCCGAAGGATATCCGCGCGCTGGCCGACCAGTTCCTGAAGGATCCGGTCAATGTTGCGGTGGCGCAGGTTTCCACACCGGTAGAGCGGATCGACCAGACGGTTCGATTTGTGCCGCATACGCAAAAGCGCGATGTGCTGACCGATATCCTGCGCGCCAAAGCGGTCGACAGCGCTATCGTTTTCACCCGTACCAAACGCGGGGCTGACCGTGTCGCCCGGCATCTGGAACAGGCCGGGCTCGCCTCGGCGGCCATCCATGGCAATAAGAGCCAGAACCAGCGCACCAAGGCGCTCGACGCCTTCAAGGCGCGCAAGCTTACCGTCCTGGTGGCAACGGATATCGCCGCACGTGGGATCGATATCGATCAGGTCAGCCATGTTGTGAACTATGAACTGCCTAATGTGCCGGAATCCTATGTCCACCGGATCGGCCGGACGGCCCGGGCCGGCGAGAGCGGGACGGCAATCACGCTTTGCGATGGTGAGGAGCGCAAGCTGCTACGCGATATCGAGAAGCTGATCGGCACAAAGATTCCGGTTGAGGGTGTGCAGCCTGAAGCGCCGGACAGCAGTGACGGCGAAAAGGGACGCAACTTTGATCCCGTCAAGGGCGCGGATCGCAAGCGTAAGCCGCGTTCGCGCAACCGGAATCGCAATCGCAGTGGCGGGGGCGGCGGTCAGCAGCGCCAGCAGCAACGCAGCGCCGGCTCTTGACCGCGCGGCGCTTTTGACATTTAACCCGCCGCTTCAGGACGGGATGGTGTGGCGCCGCCGTTGAAATCGTGAAGCTCGCAAGGGACGCTTCACCGGCCCACGTCGAAAAAGGAAGACTAGCATGTCACGTCGTCACTCGGCGAAGTACAAGATCGACCGCCGCGTCGGTGAAAATATCTGGGGCCGCCCCAAATCACCCGTCAACAAGCGTCCGACCAAGCCCGGTCAGCACGGCCAGGGCCGCCGTCAGAAGACGTCTGACTATGGCCTTCAGCTCATGGCGAAGCAGAAGCTGAAGTTCCACTATGGCGACATTACCGAAAAGCAGTTCCGCCGCACCTATGATGAGGCCAACCGCCTCAAGGGCAACACGGCAGAGAACCTGATCGGTCTGCTTGAGACCCGTCTCGACGCGTTCGTCTACCGTTCGAAATTCGTGCCGACCATTTTTGCGGCCCGCCAGTTCGTCAATCACGGCCACGTGAAAGTGAATGGCGTGAAAACCAATGTCGGCTCCTACCGTCTGAAAGCCGGCGATGTCGTTGAGATTCGCGAAAAGTCCCGCAACATCGCGCTCGTTCTGGAAGCCCTGGGTTCGCCCGAGCGTGACATTCCAGAATATATCGAGGTCGACCCGAAGGCCATGACGGCGACGCTGGTACGCGTGCCGGAACTGGTCGACGTGCCTTACCCGGTCAAGATGGAACCGGCGCAGGTGGTCGAGTTCTATTCGTCCTAAGCCTTTCTGGCACTTGAAGTTTCGATCA
>Ga0310345_10001191_pt1 | contig 30398 bp, 27 predicted proteins | sample HC15DNA20500_MG_FD_204667 | JGI IMG/M metagenome (GOLD analysis project Ga0310345, IMG submission 204667) | Marine microbial communities from station ALOHA, North Pacific Subtropical Gyre - HC15-DNA-20-500_MG | ecosystem: Environmental > Aquatic > Marine > Oceanic | place: Pacific Ocean: North... | reverse complement strand
TGTTTTTCGTTCTTAAAAAACTGTTGGGCGAACCCGCAACCGTTTCACCCACAATCATTCCATTTTGTACGCTAAACTTGGCCGTTCCTGCAGCTTGTTCCCAACCCGTTAAATCTTTCCCATTGAATAAGGATATCCAGTTTTGAGCAAGTAAGTTATTACTGATGGTTGCGCTACTTATTATTACAACCAGTGTAAATAAGCGTTTCATGTGGCAGCAATTAAGGTATTGAAAAATTACAACCTTCCCTTAAAACCAACAATTAAATTATACTTATTTGTTGACAGTGTTTCCGGCCAATATATAAGAACATTTCCATGTTGTTTTAAAAACCGATAACTAGTCTCATGCTATCATTACAAGCAATACTTGCACAGTAAGGCTTTTCAAAAGATTGTATATCCGAAAATAACAGTAATAGTTTTCTATTTCAGTAACATTTTGATATTTATCAAAAAAATGCAATAGCACTATGATGCTAAAATGTTGCCATTTTTTCTAAAACATAACAACGAAGGCATTCTCACAAAAGAATCATACAATAAAAATCAAATTCAGGGTTTTCCAAAGCAGAATGACTTAAAACAAACAAGTAACTTTAAACACCTAAAACCTAACGATATGCTGAAAAGAAGAGATTTTTTAAAAACAACCGGCATGGCGGCATTAAGTGGCATGGCCATTTCTAAAGCGGTTGCAGCAGGCAGTTTTTGGGAAGCAATGCTCCCTGCCGGAGTTCAGTTGTATACCTTTTTTAATGTAATTGATGCAGATGTTCCGGGCACCTTACAAAAAATTGCTGACATAGGTTACAAAAACATTGAATCGGCTTTTAGTAAAAAGGGTGGTTATTATGGTATGACGCCAAAAGCCTTTGCAGCATTGGTAAAGGATAAAGGACTTTCATGGAAATCGCACCATGTATTAGGAGCGCCATTTCAATTGCCGCCCGGTCGCAAAATGCCTAACGGCCCCGATGGGAAACCCATTGTTATTCCGCCCATGAAAAATTTACGCGACAATATGCAAGAGTTGGTTGATGATGCTGCTGAAGCCGGTATTCCTTATTTGGTTTGTGCCAGTATTCCACTCAATACAACAGAGGAAATAAAATCAGCTATGCACACTTTAAACAAAACAGATGAGGCTTGTAAAAAGGCCGGTATTCAATTTGCTTACCATAACCATTACACCGAGTTTAAGCCTGTTGATGGAGTTTTGCCTTATGATATTATTTTAAAAGAAACGCCTGTTGCATTGGAATTGGATTTGGCATGGGTTACCAAAGCCGGCGTAAACCCGGTTACGTTATTTGAACAAAACCCGGGGCGCTACAAATTATGGCATGTAAAAGATATTGACAAGAATTTAAAACAACCACAGCCGGTAGGTACTGGTGTAGTAAATTTTAAAAATATTTTTGAACATGCTAAAACCTCAGGTATGCAATATTATTTTGTTGAGCATGATAATCCTGCTGACCCATTTGCCAGCATTACCACCAGCATGCAAAATCTGAAAAAAATTTGGGGCAGCATTGCTTAAAAGTTGTTTAAAACAAAAGTTGGCATAAACTAATTGCCTGGCATTATTGTTTCATTTAAAAAAGTTTCAAATGAGCACTACAAAAATAGCATTAGTAACAGGTGGCAACAGAGGATTGGGAAAAGACATGGCTTTACAATTAGCGCATAAAGGCCATAACGTTATTATTACTTATCATCAAAATCGTGATCTGGCCATACAAACAGTTGCAGAATTAGAGCAATTAAAAGTTAAATCTGTTGCCTTACATTTAAACCTTTCGGATGTTAAAAGTATTCCGGCATTCATTGTAGCTTTGAAAGATACATTGCACAGCAATTTTAATGCTACCCATTTTGATTATTTAATTAACAATGCCGGCATGGGCGCAACTGTTCCGTTTGAAGAGGTTACAGAAGCATTGTTTGATGAATTTTTGAACGTGCATTTTAAATCGGTATATTTTTTAACACAACACTGCATACCCATCTTGAATAAAGGAGGTTGTGTTATCAATATTTCTAGTGGCACTACACGTTATTGCAATCCGGGTTATTCTGTTTATTCTTCTATGAAAGGCGCAGTAGAAGTATTTACACGTTATGTAGCCAAAGAATTGGGCCACAAAGGTATTAGAGCCAATGTGGTGGCACCCGGCCCGGTTGAAACGGATTTCAACCATGCCGCTATTCGCAATAATCCTTTAATGAAAGAACGCTTGGCATCACTTTCGCCTTTAGGCCGGGTTGGCGTTGCTGAAGATATAGGTACTGTAGTAGCTTTTTTATGCAGCGAAGAAGCGCGTTGGATTAATGGCCAACGTATTGAAGTGAGTGGAGGTATTAATATTTAAATTATACAACAAACGCCATAGCATACTACTATGGCGTTTGTTATTTTGGGTTTATGCTACACTACAAGTTTAAGGTGCCGGTTGCCAGCAATACTGTTTTTTGTAAGGCATTTTTTTCATACGGCGTAGGCAATTGAGGTGTTTGTTGCATTGGTTGTAAGGTGGTTATTTTTACTTGCACGGGTTGTTGCTTTTGTTGAGTAATGGTCCATACCTCAATTTTTCCTTTCCATTGATTCGCTTTTTCATTGGGTAAAAGTTTAAATGTAGTTGTATTGTTCATTCCTTTTATTATAACGGAATAGCTGCCCCAATGTCCTTCTTGCTGTTGGGTATTAAAATTAACAGATTGACCGTTTTGTAAAAACTGAATACCGGGAAATGGTTTTCCTATATACGCACTATCCGGCTGCATCATAATCACCAAACGGGTTTGTTGAATACTTTCATTTGCATTCAATTTTACATACATGTAGTTCTTTGAAAATTGAACTTCACCCTTCATTGCCTCACTAGCTTTAGTTTCATGGATAATTAGTTGATTAATGTTTTGTAACTCATTATTAACGGAAACAGATTTTACCATTTCAGGATTCAGTAGTTTCATTTTACCTGTGGTTGCTAAAACTGCACAATTCAGGGTTTCAAGATTAGTATTTGTTTCCTGCATAATGACATTTGTTAACAAGGGTTTTACCGCTTTTTGTAAAGGATAAACCCGATAAACAGCCACTTCAAAACCTTGTAATTCAGGTAATACAATAGTTGCGCCTGCTGCATATAAATTTGGCGATACCCAATGTGTTGGATAAATCCGCTCTAACACAAGTGAAGAAGCAGTGTCAGCTATTCCATATTCTGTTGAAAGTTTTACGGAAAGTTGTTCAGACTGAATCTTTGGATTACGAACCGCAATAATGCCTTCATTGTTTTTGAAATGTGCAAACCCATATGCATTACCATTGGCAGGATTGCCACCCACCATAAAGGTTTTATCCATCAGGGAAAAATGTTGTTTAGCCCAATTCAAGGAAAGGCTTAATACCTTCCATTCATCATCATTTAATAAATCGGGCGAAAGATATAATTCATACATGGTAACACCTCTGCTAAAATAAAAAACTACATCATCGGCAAACTTTGCCAACGGATCATCATTGCCACCAACAGAAGCTAAATTTCCTTTAATAATTCCATGCGTCATCATATTACTCAAAGGAAACCATACATCTTGTCGATTAAAATCATCGTACAATACAATGTCTTTATAGGTCATGGCGGCATCTCGGTCATTAATAACCGGTGTATTCGCATAACCATAATCGGCACCTTGCATCCAAATTTGGTTGGCGTATTGTAACCACCAAGGACTTAACCATGTGCCTGAAGTAATATTCAAATATTCTTTGGGATTAATAGCACGAACAGCTTTGCATTTTTCAATAATACTTTCCACTGCAGCTCTGCGAGAATGGTAACCAATAGCATGGCCATTCCCGGATTCGCTGGAAGAAAACTGAATGCCATCCCATTTAAAATAACCAACACCTTGCTTAGTAAAATCTGTAACACGCTCTTCAAACAACTTACTGTAGTTAGGGCCGGCAATGTCTAACATGGCATCATTAGGCGTTTTACCCACCGTTTCATAGCCATGCGCTTTCATCCAATTAATTCGTTTCATTCTAAACGAATAGCCTCCTGTAGGCCCTAACCAAATACCTAACGTAGTACCCATTGGCTTTAACGCATTTACAATCGGTTGTAATCCATTAGGAAATGTTGCTTTATTCAGCATCCAGTTGCTTTCATACACATCCCATCCATCATCTAATACAAAAGCATTTAAATGAATGCCATATTTGTCTGTCATGTTCTTTCTAAACAAATCAATGATATGCAGAATATTTTTTTCATTCATTACATGATCGGGTGCAACTTTTGGATAGGAAGGTGAACGTAAATCGTACCAACTATTGTACAATGCATAAGGCTCATCGGGCATTACTTTTATTTCATTAACGTAATTATAAAACCAATCTTGCACTGCCTTGTTAGGCGATAATCCTTGAACTATCCAACTACTTTCTATCCATTTATTTTTTACAACAACGCCCATCAATTCCTTGCATTTTAATTGCAAATCATTGTCATTAATACGTGTAAGCAACGAATTAGCTGCAGGATATTCCACGCCAAAAAACACACCGCCTTGTTGTAACTGAGCGGCACAAGGTTGACCAAAATCGCCTTTTTTTAAAATAGTAAATGCTTCTGTTTGGTTATGTTGCTGTAACGCCACATATTGAGCGTTGGTACTGCTTTCTTCACGCATACTATAACCATCATACTTTTCATTATTAAAATACACTTTTCCATTTCTGGCATTAAAAGCTTCAATCCATTGTTTTTGCAAAGTAGTATCAATCAATGCAATTTGCCGTTTTGCATAAAATGCATTTTCTAAAAGCAAATAGGTAATTCTAAGACGTAAAGTATTTTCTTTATCAATGGGCTGAAAGTATAACTGCAATGCCTTGCCCTTAGGCAAATTTATCCATTCGTATTGCTGAAAAACAAAATCTTTTTTGGATAAAGTAACTTGTAAGTCGCCATTAAAATCTTTTCCCGGGGCACTCCAATCTGTCCACATCAATTCTACAGAAAAATCAGCATCGGTATAAACTGAATAAGGCTTTGAATTTTGGTATTGCTGTAACCAATTGGCATTTGCCGTAAGCACGTCGTTTTCAATTTGCTGATGCCGTACAACAATTTGCTCACTAACTTTTGAGTTAGATAAAATAAATATTTGCTTATCACCATTTTGTTCAACACTTGAAACTACTTGTGCGGAAGCGTTTGTTAAACCTAGTAAAGCAAAAAAAATGGGTGCAAGAATAGCAGTTATTGGGATATTGTGCATAACTAAAATGTTTTGAAAGAAATATGGCAATACCTCTTTCAAATATACACTATTCTGAACGTTAACTTTTTACACAAACGTTTGTGAAACTATATTACTTTCAAAATGTTATTGTGAAAGCCATTTTAGTTAAGGTGTTGAATTACTTTTTTCAATTTATTACTTACCTCTTCTGCCAATTCACCTAATAAAGGATTTTGAATAGCTTGCATTGAAGCAATGGGGTCAACCGCGGCAACTTCCACTTTACCAGGTGCAATTTCCTGCACCACTACATTACAGGGCAACATTGTACCAATTTTTTCTTCAGCCTGTAATGCCCGATAGGCAAATGGAGGGTTGCAAGCTCCTAAAATAGTATAAGGGGGAATATCTACATTTAATTTCTTCTGCATGGTTGCCCGCATATCAATTTCAGTAAGTACACCAAAACCTTCTGTTTTCAACGCATTGGTTACTTTTTGAATGGCATTAGCAAAATTATCGTGCACAATGGTTGAGAAATAATATGACATAGCCGTTAATTTAAGATGAAACAATACGTAAAATTATTTCTCGAAATGCATATTAATTGTGACAAAAGTCATAGCTACTTCTATTTTTGAACAGGCGGAATTGCCCGAAGAAAATTGGGAAATTTTTCAGGCTCATCATAATATAACAATAATTGTTGGCGAGCATTATATAGAAACATAGATGGATATTTCCTTGGTGTAAACCGCTGAATAAATTCATTATTTACATCGCGTAATAAGGTTACATTGGATTTACCAATTAAGTTGGGGGCAAAACGGGTTAAAAAATTAGCCATTGCTGCTTCTGAGTCCAACGATACTAAATACATGCCAACATTTTTAAAGGCAGCATAATGTGTATTGATTTGTTGAAAGGCATATTGACAATGATCACAAGTAACATCAAAAAAAACAATAAACAATAATTTGTCTTTTGCCAATTGGCTGCGACCAAAAGGCTTTCCATTGAATTGATAGAATTGAAACTCAGGAATTTTATTGGCGGGTGTTGGTGGTTGTGCTTGCAAACTAAAACCTGCAAACAAAATACCCAATGAATAAATGCCTATTTTATAAAAGTGCTTCATGCGTATGGATGGCTATTAAATGGTTGACTTGCTAAAAATACTAAATTGAAAGTCATTCCTGCTTATAAATTTCGTATCAGTTGTGCCTCATCCTTTTTAGAATAAGCAACTTTTTTCCCAATTCCATATCAGTAACCCTTACTGTATTAATCTTAGTAAAAAGATAACAGCCATTGCCGTTAAACCCATCCATAATGTAGCAACAGTGTATATGCGTAACATAGGTTTCATATCTAACGAAGAAAATTTTGTAACCACCCAAAAATAAGAATCATTCGGGTGTGAAACAATCAATGAACCGGCTCCCATAGCCAGCACCGCAAATACGGGACCGTTACCCGTTGACAAACCCAACACATTTAAAAATGGCAAAACGATAGAAGCAGCTGTAATTACAGCCACAGTGGTTGAACCTTGTGCCGTTTTTAAAAGTACAGCAATTAAAAAAGGGAAAAAGATTCCCATTTGTTGCATGGGTAAAAAGGTAGCATATTGATTAATATTTGCAGCTGCTAAAATTGCTCCAAACGCCCCGCCTGCGGCCGTAATTAAAATAATACCTGCAGCTTTTTCTACTGCTGTTTGTAAAATGACAGGTATGTTTGCTTTGTTATTTTGTAAAGCAGAATATAGTGCTAACAGAATGCCCGTTAACAAAGCAAATTCCGGCATTCCTAACCAAATAATGTAAGTGGGCAAATGTATATTTTCCCCATAAGTAAGTAGTAATGATCTTCCTGCAATTAACAAAATAGGCACAATAATGGGCAAAAATGCCATAAACGCCGAAGGGTAGCGTTGTTTTATTACCGTAGATGATGTATCAGGTACTTGTTGTCTTAACGCAACATCATCCCATTTTTTTACTGCATAACGCCCCCAAAAGTAGGCCACAAACATGGTTGGAATGGCTACTAATATACCCATCCACAACAAATTTCCTAAATCAACCTTTAGTGCAACAGCAGCTGCAGTAATACCCGGATGTGGCGGCACTAAAGCATGTACTGCCAGCAGGCCTGTTGAAAGGCATACCGCCAATACCAACATGGACATACCTGTTTTTCTTGCTAATGATTGATTGATTCCACTTAATACAATATAGCCCGAATCGCAAAAAATGGGTAGCCCAACCAAAAGCCCTGTTAAGCTCATGGCCAAAGGTGCCCTGCGTTCTCCTACCCATTTTAAAATAACATTCGCCATAACGGTAGTAGCTTGACTATGCTCAAGCAATCCGCCCAATATGGTTCCTATCACAATTAATAAGCCTATTGATTGTACTGTATTACCCAAACCGGTTTTAATGGTACCAATCATAGTTTCAATAGGCATTTGCATGCCAATTCCCACAACTATTGCAGCTACACATAATGCAATAAATGGTGGCCATCGGTATTGAACAGTCAACAATACCAACAAGGCAATGGCAACAATAAAAACAATCAATAATTGTATCATAACATTTAACCCCTTTATACAAAAATTAGTGTATGAGTACCATAACAACATCCATTACATTGGTTTGAGTGGGTCCGGTTTTAATTAATCCATTCACCTGCTCAAAAAAATGGTAGGCATCATTGTTGTTTAAAAATAATTCCGGCTTTAAACCCATTTGTTTGGCTAATTGCATTTGTTGGTGATTTGTATATGCCCCTGCTGCATCCGTAGGACCATCCGTTCCATCGGTTCCAACAGCTAATACAAGTGCGTTTATGTGCGAAGGCAACGCTAAACCTGCTGCCAAAACCAGTTCCTGATTACGCCCACCCATACCATTTCCTTTTATGGTAACCGTTGTTTCGCCGCCCCACAACAAACAGGCGGGTTTCATACCCGAATAATTTTCTGCATACTTCACAATATCTTTTGCTACCTCTTTTGCTTCACCTTGCAAGTGAGATGAAACAACAGTGGTATAGTAGCCCATTTTTTCAGCAGCTTGTTTTGCCGACTGCAATGCCATTCCGTTATTCGCCAATAAAACGAAAAAAGTTCTATTGAAACAATTGTCACTAATTTTAGGTGTATCTGGAATTGAACCGTTCATTCCTTTTTGTAAATGCTCATAAACAGATAAAGGAATTTTGGACAATAATTGATACCGTTGAAGTACCATCCAGGCATCAGCATAAGTAGTAGTGTCAGGAACTGTTAGTCCCGAACCAATTACCGAAGGGTCATCCTTTAAAACATCAGAAATAGCTAAGGTTATTATTGTAGCCGGCATTAATAATTTAGCCAAATTCCCTCCTTTTAAAGTGCTAATGTGTTTTCGAACGGCATTCATTTCTTGAATAGTAGCACCACAGTTTAATAAAAGTTGAAATGTTTTTTGTACTTCGGAAAGCGCAATATGAATAGGCAAGTCAGCTACTAAAGCCGAAGCCCCACCGGACAGCAACACCAAAACACAATCATTAGCCGTTACTAATTTTGCGAAGGGAATAATTGCCTTAGCCGCCTGCACACTTCGCTCGTCAGGTAACGGATGGCCTGATTCAATAACAGTATAATACCGCAACGGTAAAGCATGTCCATACTTAGTAACCACTAATCCTGCAGCAATCATATCCCCCAATTGTTCCTCTACGGCTAAAGCCATTGCAGCCGCAGCTTTTCCAATAGCAAGTACATAAATATTTTTACACGTTACGGGTTTTAATAAAGGATTGTCAATATACAGAATACCGTTACTAAAGCGCAGCTTATTTTTTAATAATTCAGAAGGCTGAACTGACGCAATAGCTTCATTAACCAGAAAAATTAAATGGTCGGTATCAATCATACATAGAGGCTTAACATACAATATAAAGATAGGGGTAAGTTACAAAGTGCAAAAAATAGGTAATGCTGCTCAAATTCGGCGTGTCATAATTTTATTATATTAAACAAAAAATTTGTTAATTGAAAACGCTTTCTTATATTTAGAAAGCTGATTTGAGTTGATTGAATACTCGCATACCACAAGCAAACAGTAATGAAAAAAATTCATCCCAACAAAATTGAATGGCAAAAGATTTGGACCCCCAAACAATTGCTATTAATATTTTCAGGAGTTGGGTTTGCTGTTTTAGCGATGCGTGGATTTATGATTCCCAACAAATATTTAGATGGTGGCATTACAGGAATATCTATTCTATTACATGAAATTTTCAATATCAACATTAGCCTACTTGTTATTGTATTAAACCTGCCTTTTATTTATTTAGGCTATAAAAAAATTGGAAAAACCTTTGCGGTTCAAACAATTATGGCAGTTATTTTATTAGCCATTGGTTTGTTTTTTATTCATATTAAACCCATTACTAGTGATAAATTATTAATTGCCATTTTTGGTGGGATACTGATTGGATCGGGTGTTGGTTTAGTAATAAGAAGTGGCGGAGTAATTGATGGGGCAGAAGTAATCGCTGTATTTACCAGAAGAAGAACTGGCTTTTCAAATAGCGAAATCATTATGTTATTCAATACCATATTATTTGCTATAGCGGCATTTGCATTTGGAATTGAAACTGCTATGTACTCGCTCATTACCTATTTTACGGCTACACGAGCAACACATTATGTAGTAGATGGCATAGAAGAATACACTGCCATGAATATTGTTTCAACAAAAGAGATAGAAGTAAAAAAATTTTTGGTAAACGAATTAAAGAAGGGAATTACAGTATATAAAGGCGAAAGAGGTTTTTTACCCGGAAGTTTTGATGTTAAAACTGATTGCGAAATAATTGTAACCATTGTTACAAGACTAGAAATTATGCAAATTCAGGATGCTATTATAAAAATTGATCCGAAAGCCTTCATTTATATTCAAAGTATTAAAGAAGCCGCCGGAGGTATACTAAAAGAAAAATCGCATGCCCAATAATGAAAACATCAAAAACTTTATTGTGCAACTCCTGAATACGCATATTCCGGAAACTTACTATTATCACAATTTATCGCATACTTTATATGTTGAACAACAATGTTTAGAAATTGGCAAGTATGAAAATTGTACAAAAGAAGAATTAAGACTTTTAAGTATAGCTGCCCTTTGGCATGATACGGGTTATATAAATGCCTATCAAAATCATGAAGAAGAAAGTTGCAAATTAGCCCAACATTATTTACCAAATTTTGGAATTACTCTTACAGAAATAGATATTATATGTAGCATGATAATGGCTACTAAAATTCCACAAAAACCTAAAACGAAACTGGAAGAAATAATTGCCGATGCCGACCTGGAATACTTAAGCACACCAATGGCACCCACATTAGCTAAGCATTTGTTTAAAGAAATAAACACCCTTAATCCCAATATTACTCACCGGCAATGGAATGAAACCGAAATTAAATTTATATCTGAACATCACTATTTCACTAAATATTGCCAAGAACATAAAGAAGCACTTAAGCAAGGATATTTAAAAAGTTTAAAGGAACAAAGGTTTTAACGCTGGTCCGCTATTTTATAGAAAACCATTTCAGGAAGAAATACACAAATTTTCTATAAAATAATCATATGCAATATATAAAACATACATATACTTTTGTTGCGAAAAAATATGCCGCAACAGCTCAGTATGCTGCTTATCATTTTAAACCCTCATAATAAAGTAACTGAAGATTTTCAGCAAAACACAATGAACATTTTCCATGTAGTAAAATCACAGTAAGTATTTGAATAGCAACTAATAAAAGACAGGTTTTAAAAAAAAGAACACTGGCACAACAAAAAATAACAACTCAATGAATCGGGAGCTTTATACAATAATTAATCTCATTCAGCAAAATGAAAATTTGTCATTGGATGACAAACAATTGCTCCTTAATAGCATACAAAAGCAGTTACCAATTTTAGGAAACAAAACAAGCAGTGATGAAAATGCACAACAAATACTTACCGCTTTACTTGAAAACGCAGTAGCGACAATAAAATTAAAAAATGAAAAAATTGCGGCACAAAACCGGGAATTGGAAATAGAAAATGCACTGGAAAAAGTGAGGAGCAGAGCAATGGCTATGCAGAGCTCTGAAGAATTAAAAGAGGTGGCAAAAGATATGCGCAACCAATTTAGTTTGCTTGGGCAGGTAGAACTTGAAACCTGTGCTATTCATTTATGGGATGAGGCTTCCGGTCAATTAGAAGCCTGGGCTGCTCTTCGGGCTCCTGATAATACAGGCGAAATAATTGAATCGAATATAAAATTAAAAATTAAAGGCATAAGCATTTTAGAGGAAGCTTTTCAACAATACCAGTCCGGTAAAAATGATTATGTACTTATCAATGACCTACATAAGTCAAGAGAATTTTTTGAAGCAATGAAACTTATTTCCCCTAAAGCATATGCATTTCTGGCTCCAACAATAAAAAATAAAAAGCCCGGCGATATAAAAGTGTATTGGTCAGTTTCAGATTTTTATGGGGGTTCATTGGTAATGGTAACAAGGAAACAACCGGACGAAAGTTCCCGTTCAGTTTTAAAAAAGTTTGCCAATGTATTTGGATTAGCCTACAAGCGTTTCCTCGACCTGCGAAAAGCCGAGGCGCAAGCAAGGGAAGCACAGATAGAAACAGCATTGGAAAGAGTAAGGAGCAGAAGCATGGCCATGCACAAAAGTGAAGAACTGAAAGAAGTGATAAAGGTGGTGCTGGAACAATTTATTCATCTCAACATCAAAGTAGGGCATGCCGGTTTTTATATAGATTACAAGGCTCATGATGACATGCATATCTGGTTGGCAGATCCTAAGCTTGAACCATTTTATGCAGTGCTTCCTTATTTCGACACACCAACATGGAATAGTTTCCTTGAAGCTAAAGCAAAAGGAACAACCCTTCATACCGACTTGTTGGATTTTAAAGAAAAAAACAAATTCTACCATTCCCTTTTCAAATTGTTTGAAGTACCCGAAGAGGCAAGGAAATTTTATATGGAATGCAAAGGCCTCGCTGTTTCCACCGTTTTGTTAGACTCTGTTGGTCTATATATTGAAAATTTTGATGGGATACCCTATACAGATGAAGAGAATAAGATACTGATGCAGTTTGGAAAAGTTTTCCAGCAAACCTATACCCGCTTCCTTGACCTGCACAAAGCCGAAACACAGGCGAGGGAAGCACAGATACAACTTTCATTAGAAAGAGTTCGGTCAAGAGCAATGGCCATGCAGAAAAGTGAAGAGTTGCTGGATGTGATCAAAATTTTTTCTGATCAGTTGGCGAAATTAAATATCTACTTTGATAATGTCAGTTTCGGAATCAATGATCAGGCGGATGATTTTAAATTCTGGTTGTCTTCTGCGGGTCAACCACATCCTATTCAGATTCAGGTTCCATATTATAATAACCCGGCGCCTAACCGCGTTATTGAGGCACAGAAAAAAGGAGTGAAATTTTTTGCAGACACTTTAACACAGGAAGAAAATAAAAATTGGATCCAGCACCTGATTGATTATTCAGAACTGAATGCTCTTCCAGACAAAGTGAAAAATTACCTGTTAACCAGTCCCGGATTTGCCCGATCTACTTTTATTCTGAAAAATATTAATCTCTACATAGGTAACTATAAAAACATATCCTATACCGATGAGGAAAATGATATATTCAAAAGATTTGCCCAGGCATTCGAACAAGCTTATACTCGCTTCCTCGACCTGCAAAAAGCTGAAGAACAAGCAAGAGAAGCAAAAATAGATGCGGCGTTGGAAAAAATCAGGTCACAGTCCTTGGCAATGCATAATTCAAATGAATTGGAGAAGATTGTAGCTTCTTTATTTGACCGACTTATCGAACTCGGCCTCTCATTTGACGGAACTCTTATTTATCTTTTTGATAAAAAATATCGAAATACACAGTTGTGGATTGCCTCTATACAATTATCAACTCCTTTGATGATTGATTTACCTTATGATGAAGAAATTAAAAACAATGCTATCTTCAAAGATCTCTGGAGAGCAATTGAAAGTGGTGAGCACATTTTTAAAAGATCTTATTCGGGAAAGATCAAAAATGATTATTTCCGTTATGTTCAAAAGCATAATGCATCAAAAATACCTGAGCCAATAAAAAAACTTCAAATTGAAAGAGATAGTTGGACGGCCTATTTAGTTGCTGAAAAAAATTCGTTACTTGGTTTTGACAGTTGGTCAGGAAAAATTACAGCCGATGAATACTTTCCTATCTTAATAAGATTCGCAAGGGTGTTCGAACAAGCTTACACCCGTTTCCTAGATCTGCAAAAAGCTGAATCCAATGCAAGGGAGGCGAAGATAGAATCTGCTTTGGAAAAAGTGAGAAGCCGAACATTGGCTATGCAAAAGTCTGATGAATTGGCTGAAACAGCCGCTGAAGTTTTTAAACAACTCATTGGTTTAGGCATTGAACCGAACCGACTATATATAGGCATTATAGAAGAGAATTCTAAGAACATGGAAATGTGGGCTACCGATGAAGAGGGATCCGGTATTGGTAAAAGATTTGTTTTTAATGCAAATGAAAACGCTTCTGTAAATAAACTGTTTGAAGGCTGGAGAAATAAAATAAAATCAATAACCGTGAATATGCACGGGAAAGAACTAGAGGATTACATTCACTACTTACAAAAATTACAAATTCCGCTTAGTCGTGCACTAAAACAAAAAAGAAGAGTGCAAAGCGTTGCTTATTTTGACAAAGGTTTTATTGGTATGGCTTCGCCTAACGAACAATCCCAAAACAATGTTCAATTACTTGAGCGGTTTGCAGCAGTCTTCAACCTTACCTTTACAAGATTTAATGATTTGAAAATTGCAGAAGCACACGCCTTGCAAGCTGAGCAAGATCTTATTGAAATAAAAGCAGCCAGAAAAAAAGCAGAGGAAGCGCTTTCTGAATTGCAGGCTACGCAAAAACAATTGATACAATCCGAAAAAATGGCTTCGCTTGGAGAACTCACCGCCGGCATTGCCCATGAAATTCAAAACCCGTTAAACTTCGTTAATAATTTTTCGGAAGTAAGTAATGAGTTGCTGGAAGAAATGAAGACGGAATTGGATAAAGAAAATACAGAACAAGCAAAAGCCATTGCGGAAGATGTAAAACAAAACATAGAAAAGATTTTATACCATGGTAAACGTGCCGATGCTATTGTAAAGGGTATGCTGCAACATAGCCGCACCAGCACCGGACAAAAAGAGACAACTAATATAAATGCCTTGGCTGATGAATATTTACGATTGGCTTATCATGGCCTTAGAGCTAAGGACAAATCATTCAACGCTAACATAAAAACTGATTTTGATGAAAGCATAGGAAGCATCAATATCGTTCCGCAAGATATGGGAAGGGTTATTCTTAATTTAATTACGAATGCCTTTTATGTAGTTAGTGAAAAGAAAAAATCAGGCAGTGAAAAATTTGAACCAACTGTTTCGATAAGCACAAAAAAATTGAACAATAAAATTTTTATCAGTATAGCAGACAACGGAACCGGTATTCCACAAAATATTGTAGATAAAATATTTCAGCCCTTTTTTACTACCAAACCCACCGGAAAAGGAACAGGTTTAGGACTAAGCCTAAGCTATGATATTGTGAAAGCACATGGAGGCGAGATTAAAGTAGAAACAAAAGAAGGAGAAGGTACAATATTTACCATTCAATTGCCAGCAAATACATAAATGTTTTAAAAATAAATTATGTCTTACACAATCATTGAAAATATTGAAAAAAACAACGGTCACCGTTTTGTGTTGCGTCCGTATATATAATGGTGCAGAACTTATTTAGATAAAAACTATTCACCATTCTTTAATTTAAAATTATGTCAAAAAAAATAATTGTTCTTGGTGGGGGTGTTGCAGGCATGAGTGCCGCACACGAATTAGTGGAAAGAGGTTTTGAAGTAGAAGTTTATGATAAACACCGGGTTTATTGTGGAGGAAAAGCCCGAAGTGTAAATGTGCCACAATCCAATAAAATAAACCCCGATAAATATCTTCCGGGCGAACATGGTTTCCGGTTTTTTCCGGGTTTCTACAAACACATTGTAGATACCATGAAGAGAATTCCATACAACAATCAACCACTCGGCGTTTTCGATAACTTGGTGGAAGTAGATCGTGTAGGAATTTATAGAGCGGGGAAAAAACCTATTCAAGCCATTGTTAACTTCCCCAAATCATTGGCAGATATTGAATCAGTCATTTCATCACTTCATGCGGATACCGGCTTAACTTCTGAAGAAAAAAAATTCTTTGCTGGAAGACTATGGCAAATTATGACAAGTTGTTATGATAGAAGATTAAATGAGTACGAAAAAATTGGCTGGTGGGAGTTTATGGAAGCTGATCGGTTCTCAGATAATTATCGCGCTTTGTTGGTACAAGGAATTACTAGAACATTGGTTGCTGCCAATGCCAAAAAAGCAAGTACACGTACTGATGGCGATATTTTATTACAATTACTGTTTAACATGACTAACCCCGGCGTACATACTGATAGGGTACTTAACGGACCCAGTAATGAAGCATGGTTACATCCTTGGCTTAATTACTTACAATCAAAAGGTGTTAAGTATGTATTTAATCATTCCGTAAAAAAATTAGAAATCAATAATGGCCATATTACCGGTGCTTGGGTAGAAACTTTTCAAAGCGGTGTTGCACAACAAACATTGGTTACCGGCGATTATTATGTATTAGCGGTACCTATTGAAGTAGCTGCCACACTAATGTCTGAAGATATTTTAAAAGCTGATGCATCCCTTCAAAATATTATTCAATTGGCACCAAGTGTTGCTTGGATGAATGGTATTCAATTTTATTTGTCCGATGTAATTCCAATAACGCATGGCCATTGTTTATATGCCGACTCACCTTGGGCACTTACCTCTATTTCTCAATTGCAGTTTTGGAAAGATTACGACATGAATGATAGATTGAATGGTCAGGTTAAATCACTCTTATCGGTCGATGTTTCCAATTGGGAAGATGAAGGCATACTTGAATTTGAAATACCTGATGGTTCAGGAGGAACCAAAAAAGGGAAGAAACAAGCCCGCGATTGTTCATACCAAGAAATTAAAGAAGAAGTATGGGCACAATTAAAAGCTAGTTTAAATGTTGATGGAGCAGAAGTTTTAAAAGATGAGCATTTAATTGATTGGTATATTGATCATGACATTACAGCTTCGCACCAAAAAGAAGATAAAAATAAAGAACCTCTTTTGGTTAACACCGTAAACTCATGGACATTGAGGCCGGAAGTAGTGACAAAAATTCCAAATCTTTTACTAGCTTCCGATTATGTAAGAACATATACCGACTTGGCAACAATGGAAGGCGCCAATGAAGCAGCCCGACGTGCCGTAAACGCTATTATTGATGCAGAACATTTAACCGTAGAAAAATGCCAGTTGTGGAATTTACATGAGCCCGATATTTTGAAAGGATTGCGCAACCGCGATCAAAAAAGATATAACCAAGGATTACCCTACCAATTCCATCTGCCAATTCTTTTAAAGTTAATAGAAAAAATAATGGGGGTTTTCAAAAGTATTTTCGAAAAAAATAAATGATAAGTAGCATGTTTCCTAAAACCATTTTACGGGTATTACCTAAAATACCTTTAGCTGATAGGGAATATATAAGAAGAAGCAAATTAATTACGTTGGCGGTTATTATAACTTCCATATTTGCACTGTTTTATGTAGGTGTAAGCAATATAGCCGAATATCCCATGGGAATAAAATTTATGCTTATTTGTTTTTGGGGTGACGTAATAGCATTTGTTTTATTAAAACTTGGAGTAAACATATACATCGTTGCTAATTTTTTTGCTCTAAATGGAACCATTGCCATACTTGCATGCACCTATTATTCCGGAGGTGTTGAATCGCCTGTATTTCCTTGGCTTGTAGAAACACCCATTATTTTATTACTAATAGCAGGAAAAAAAATTGGTTATGTGTGGGTAACTATTTCCTTATTAATGGCTGCAATATTTGCGATATTGCAGTACCAAGGTTATACCTACCCAAAAGCTTATAATAGAATTCATGATACTTTTTTCTACCTAACCTGCAATATTGGTTTGGTTCTAATTATCTTTTCTATTTCACTTATTTTCGAAAATTTTAGAATTGCTGCGTATAATGAAATTAGTCGGCAAAAAGATGAAATACAATCTACCCTATCTGAACTTAAGGCTACACAAAAACAATTAATTCAATCAGAAAAAATGGCTTCATTAGGTGAGCTAACAGCCGGTATTGCTCATGAAATTCAAAACCCTTTGAATTTCGTCAATAATTTTTCAGAATTGAATTTAGAGTTGCTTGAAGAAATGAAGGAACAAATGAAGGCTGGAAAATTAAATGAAACGCTTTCATTAGCTAACGATATGGAAGATAATGAAAAGAAAATTAACCACCATGGCAAACGCGCCGATGCCATTGTAAAAGGCATGTTGCAACATTCAAGAACCAGCAGTGGTGTTAAAGAACCAACCAATTTAAATGGTCTTATTAACGAATACATAAAATTAGCCTACCATGGTATTAGGGCAAAGGACAACCTATTTAATGTTGCTTTATTAACAGCGTTTGATGAAAAAATTGAAACAATTTTAATAGCACCACAAGAAATTGGAAGAGTAGTCATTAATTTAATAAACAATGCATTTTACGCAGTAAATGAGAAAAAAAATAGCACACAAAAATCGTATGATCCTCAAGTTAAAGTAACTACAAAAAGAGTAGATGACAAAGTATTGATAACAATACAAGACAATGGAAATGGAATTCCCGACAAAATAGTAGATAAAGTTTTTCAGCCATTTTTTACTACAAAACCAACAGGACAGGGTACAGGGTTAGGTTTATCTTTAAGCTACGATATTTTAAAAGCACAAGGCGGAAATATAAAAGTAACCACAGAGGAGGGAATAGGAAGTACATTCATTGTTGAACTACCCGTTCATTAATTCAATTTAAAAAACTATGACAAACCAATTCAAACATATACCAGTTCACCATTAAATAAATAATATGAAATTCATTATTGCTTTTTCAATTTTTGGCTTTTTGTGTTTACAAACTGTTTTCTCACAACCTTCACGCTTCAGCTATAATAAATTTATTAGCAAAGGAGATACTCTGCATTACCGTTTACTTTTCCCCGATGCCAATCAGTTAAAAAAATATCCTTTGGTTATTTTTTTGCATGGATCTGGCGAACGTGGTAATGATAATGATGCACAATTAAAATGGGGGGTTATGAATTTTGCTACAGATGAAAATATGGCAAAATTCCCCGCCATAGTAATTGCGCCACAATGCCCCAACAATATGGTATGGTCTAATTTTTCTCGTCCGGATATGCAATTACTTCCCACACCCACTAAACCTATGGAGTTAGTAATCGAACTTATCCATCAACTTTTGCAAACCATGCCTGTTGATACGAATCGCATCTATATTACCGGTTTATCACTTGGTGGCTATGGCACATACGATGCTATTGAACGATACCCGAATTTATTTGCTGCAGCCGTACCTGTATGCGGAGCCGGAGATACTACTAAAGCCAGTAGTATAGCACATATCCCCATTTGGATATTCCATGGAAGTGATGACCCTGTTGTAAATCCCATTCATTCAATACAAATGGTACAGGCATTAAACAGAGCAGGTGCCCATCCGGGTTTTACTTTGTACCCTGAAGTTGGACATTTTTCTTGGATACCGGCTTACAACAATGAACTAATGTTACAATGGTTGTTTAGGCAACACAAATAGTTTTTTACAATTAAAAAGATTAATATATTTAATACGTCATGTTCTTTTGCCTGTATTCATAATAATGAGCAATGTTAAATGCAATTGTAGTTATATCATTGTTGACGCTTTTTAGAAGAACCTATAAAGCAAATGCCCCTAATTCGGCAACACTTTCCCTATTAAATTATGCAATTATATTCATTATACTATTACTCATTGCTCAAATAGTTTTTGACCTATCTTTTGCAAAATGGATTTGGGGCGCTTTGGTGATTGCTCTTATTTATTTCTCCTTCAATAATCAGGTTTTAAAAAATGAAAAAACCATGGTTGTAGCTGTGTTACCTTTAGTTTTTATTTCATTTTTTCAAGATTTATTAAGCATTTGGCCTAACAATATTTCAAAACAATTACACAACTATTTTGACTATGTATTTCCTTTTGCCATTATTTGGCTAATTTCCATGTGGTACATTTTTGTAAAGCAACAAAAAATAAAACAACAAGAAGCAATAAAAAACAAACGAATTGCTGAACAAAAAGCTGAACTTGAAATTTTGGTAAAAGAACGCACCGCAGAAATTACCCGTCAAAAAGATGCTTTAGAAGAAGCCCTTAAAGAATTAAAGCAAATACAAGACCAACTGATACAATCAGAAAAAATGGCTTCCCTCGGTGAACTTACGGCCGGCATTGCTCATGAAATTCAAAACCCTTTGAACTTTGTTAATAATTTTTCAGAAGTAAACAAAGAGTTGTTGAGTGAAATGATATCGGAAATTAATAAAGCGCATTACCCTGAAGTAATTTCTTTAGCTAATACTGTAATTGAAAATGAAGAAAAAATAAACCAACATGGCAAAAGAGCCGATGCTATTGTAAAGAGCATGTTACAACACAGCAGAAAAAGCACCGGCATTAAAGAACCTACCAATATTAACGCACTGGCAGATGAATACTTACGTTTAGCTTATCATGGATTAAGAGCTAAAGACAAAACATTTAATGCAACCATTAAAACGGATTATGATTCAACCCTGCCAAACATCAATGTAGTTCCCCAAGAAATAGGACGCGTAATTCTTAATTTAATTACCAATGCATTTTATGTTGTAAATGAAAAAAAGAAAAGTGCAATTCCAAATTATGAACCCACTGTTGGTGTAAAAACAAAACTTCAAAATAACAATGTGGAAATAAGGGTTGAAGACAACGGAAGCGGAATTCCTCAAACTATCAAACAAAAAATATTTCAGCCATTTTTTACAACTAAACCATCGGGGCAGGGTACCGGCCTCGGTTTAAGCTTAAGCTACGACATTGTGAAAGCACATGGCGGAGAATTAAAAGTGGAAACCCAAGAAGGGGTAGGCAGTACATTTATCATTACCCTTCCTGGGGGTTAGTTAGCATTAACTATTTTGGAGCTTGAATAACTAAATTTTTTTAGAAATAGTGCAAAACATTCTATCCTTTATCAATTTAATTATTAGCTTTATCACTGTTCACATCTTGCCGCCAAAACCTTCTAATATTCTTTTAAAAGCCACTTCAATAACCTAAATCCAATTTGGGTACTTATTATCAATTTATTCAGTTATAACAAAAAATAAATTGAGCAAATTATAAGCGCTTAAAAATACAAGCAACCATATAAACAAAAAAAGAAGATAATAAAATTGAACTGCTTAATAACTACAAATGCCATGAACTAAATCATTCACCTTATTACCAAATTAATTGCAACATGAAAATTTTAGTAGTTGATGATGAAAGGGATATAAAAGATCTTTTCCTTCAACGATTTAGAAAAGAAATCAAAGAAAATGAAATGGAATTCATTTTTGCCTTTTCCGGTGAAGAGGCATTAGCGTTTATGAAGGCAAATGCGCATGAGGCTGTATTAATCTTGTCTGATATTAATATGCCGGGAATGAGTGGTTTGGAACTTTTAAAACACATAAAAGAAAAGTATGAAAAACCACCGCCCATTGTAATGATGATTACTGCTTATGGAGATGCCGAAAACTATAATGAAGCAATTAAATTAGGAGCGGATGATTTTTTAACAAAACCGGTTGACTTTACGGCACTAAAAGAAAAACTGAAAAAACAACTACAATGACTAAAATTTTAGTAGCTGACGATGAAGCTGATTTAGAAGTTTTGATTAAACAAAAATTTAGACAAAAAATTCGGGAGCAAGAGTACAGTTTTGTATTTGCTGTTAATGGTGTTGATGCATTAGATAAACTACAACAGCATACAGATATTGAAATTGTACTGAGTGATATTAATATGCCCGAAATGGATGGGCTCACTTTACTTTCAAAATTAAATGAACACAATAGTCTTTTAAAATCTGTAGTTATTTCTGCCTATGGCGATATGGATAATATTAGAACAGCCATGAATAGGGGGGCCTTCGACTTTATTACCAAACCTGTAAATTTTCAAGATTTAGAACTTACTATTGAAAAAACAATTCAGCAGGTAAAATTAATGCGTGAAACCATGCTGGCAATTAAAGAAAACAACATTCTAAAGATGTATGTGGACCAAACCGTTCTCAATTTCATGAATACCCATGAATTTGAAGCTAGCTTAATGCGTAATGAAATAATAGAAGCTACCGTAGTTTTCATAGATATTTGCGGATTTACCTCAATAAGCGAAACTGAAACGCCCGACAATGTTGTACAATTACTGAATGGTTATTTTGATATTATGGTAAAGGAAATTATTAGTCAAGGTGGGCATATTGATAAATTCATTGGCGATGCTATTATGGCCGTATTTAGAAATGATTATCATTTAGATAGAGCTATTGATGCTGCAATGGCAGTTAGAAATAAAATTATCTCACAACCCACTCATAATGGAAACATTCAGTTTACACCTAAAGTTTCTATTGGCATAAATGGCGGTGAAATGATTTCGGGTAACATTGGCTCTGCTAGTTTACGAAGATTAGATTATACTGTTATTGGCGATTCTGTAAATATTGCACAACGGTTACAGTCCGTGGCTGGACACGGGCAAATTATTATCAGTGAATATTCCTATGAAAAAATAAAAGAATCATTCAACTGCAAAAAAGTAGGAGAAGTTGTTCTGAAAAACAAATCAAAGCCTTTGGTTATATATGAAGTAATTGATTAGTTTTTAAAACTGTTTACACGTCTTTACTCCTTCTTAATTCTTCAAAGCAGCATACATCATGTCCTGAATTTTCTGGGCAATGTCGCCGTGGCTATTAGGTGTTTGTTGGGTAAAAATAATGCCCACCAAATGCGCCTTCGGATCTACCCAGTAAGTAGTTCCCCAAAATCCACCCCAAGCAAAACTTCCTTTATTGCGTGGCCCATGTGCAGCTCCCATTTCACTTACGATTTCAAATCCTAAGCCAAAATCATTTTCACCATTAAATTTAAAATTCAGTTGGTTACTTATCATCATTTCAACACTACGTGGCGACAACAAGGTATGCCCGTTATAAGTTCCTCCATTTAACAGCATTTGTAAAAAAGTGGCATAATCCATTGCTGTGGAAGTTAAATCGGCACCACCGGAAAAATAGGTTTTCTTTTCTAAAGGATAATTGGGATCAACCCCCATCATTGTTTTTTCCCAAGGAATAATGTGGTGAAGCGAATCTTCAGTATAGGCAACCACCAATTGATTTGCTTCATTTGCAGGCACATTAAAAAAAGTATGCTGCATACCAATAGGTTCAAAAATGTGTTTCTGAAAATAAGTGCTTAATGACTCACCGCTAATTACTTCTACCAAACAACCTAATAAATCGTAATTTAATCCATAAGTCCATCTTTCCCCGGGCTGATGTGCTAATGGTAATTTAGCCAATGCATTCATAGCCGACAATAAAGTTTCACCTTGTTTTGCCAAACCAAAACCAGGAATAATGCCTGCTTTAGCATATATAGCTTTCATGGAAGCACTACCAATACCGGGATAATCTAATCCGGAGGTGTGGGTTAATAAATCGCGAATAGTAATAGCGCGTTTTGCAGGCTCAGTAGTATAGGTGGTATCTTTTTCATTAAAAGATTTTAGCACTGCCATTTTTTTATAAGCCGGAATAAAATCGCTTACCGGTTCATCTAATAACAATTTACCCGCTTCATATAATTGCATAATGGCAACAGAAGTAACGGCTTTGGTTTGTGAAGCAATTCTAAATAAATCAGTGCGTTGCATTAATTGCTTTGCTGCTTCATTTGCGTACCCATAGGCTTTATATTGTACTACCTGATTGTCTTTCACTACCAAAGTAACTGCGCCATTCAGCCAATGTTGCTGAATATATTGCTGCACCAATCCGTCAATTTTTGCCATTCGTTCCTCATTCACAGAAGCATTTTTCCCGCTTGTTTGAATGGTTTGCGCAAAAAGGGAAAAAGGAAGAGCAAGCAAAAAAACAAATGCGTATTTTATTAGTATTTGTAAGTGTTTCATAAATAAGTTATTTCAATTACATTAAATATACTTTTTTATGGTAAGTTTTTAAGATTTAAAGCCATAATTTTTTTTGTATTTTTATGAAAATAGTTACACATGTTAAATAGATTACCACCCACAGCATCAAAGCTTTTGGGGATGATTTTCTTGTGTTTGTATTTTATGCCCGCATTAACTCAAACCATTCGTCATACTATAACGGTAGATGGAAGAGAAAGAAATTTTCTAGTGTACATTCCTGAACAATATAGCCATTCAAAGCATTTAAAAGTAATCATTGCCTTACATGGCGGGGGCGGAACTGCTGAAAATACAGAACAATTTTATCGATTAAATCCCGAAGCTGATCGGTTTGGTTATATGGTTGTATATCCGAATGCAATAAATAAAGCATGGAATTTTCCCGGTACAGCCAGCAGAGTAAAAAAAATTGATACAACGGTAAATGATGTGCATTTTATGCATGTTTTAATTGACACTTTAATAACGCGTTATCATATTGATTCACAACATGTGTTTTTTACCGGCATGTCGCGTGGGGCTATGTTTTCGTTGTATTTGGCAGCTGCATTAAACCACAAAATTGCGGGTATAGCTGCTGTTTGTGGTAGTATATCTAACGAAAATGCTTCCGATTATCATTTTGATAGGCCCATTCCTGCTTTAATTATCAATGGTACAGCAGACCCATTGGTTCCTTACTATGGAGGATATGGTAAATGGAATAGAAATAATTTCAGTGAATCGGCTAATTTCATTGCAACAACCCAACTCATTCAATTATTATTACAACAAAATCATTGTACAAATGAAAGTGCCGTAACAATTCAAATACCCAATAAAGATCTATTAGACGGATGCACGGCCAATGATACCCAATATAAATGTTCTTCAGCACCTGTTGAAATTATTACCATACAAAATGGAGGACACACTTGGCCGGGCAGTTCACAATACTTACCCAAAATTTTAGTAGGAAGGGTATGTAAAGATTTTAAAGCCGCAGAAAAAATTGTAACTTTTTTTAATGCAGTACCTTAATAAAGGTTTTGAAATACGCATTTCAAATATTTCTACTAAAATTATTGATAATTTGCTGATACCATTCCGGAAAATGATGTTGTATTGCAGCATCAATTAAAATCTTTAGATAGGCATTTGTTGGTGCGGTTTGCTTTGTTTTATTAACAACCGCATAAGTGAATGCTTCAAATGATTTAACTGTGCCCATCCATTCATCATTCCAATTGCTTTGCAGTAAAACAGAAACGTTTATTTTTTTATAAAAATTAGGAGCACCCTCAAAATTATCTAACGAATTTACATCAGTTTCCGAAAGTGTATATAGTATTCCCCATACTTCACTTTCTAACTTTTCAACCACATCTGCTACTGCTGACTCTCTTTTATTAGAATATGCCGTAAACGCCAAAGCATAATTTTTTAATACCGCAACACCAATTGGTTTTGAAGAAGGGCAACGTTTCAACATTTGCGCTTTGTTCATATTTGAGCCGTAAGCAAAATAGTAATACATTTTAGTTTTAAATTTTAAAGCTGAGTGCAGCTTTCCAACAAAATTTATTGTATAGGTGTAGCCTGTTTTACGTCAATAATTTTTAGCCATTTTACATGGCGACGTCCTGTAATAAAATCAATGGGTGTAAGTACTAAAATTCCATCATTCATTTTTTGAAGTGATTCTGAATTTTTTGTTGTAATAATAAATGTATGTTCTCCAACAGGACCGTTCCACAATTCATTCCAAGAATACACAACCGAATAACCATCTGCGGCTGTAAGTACATAATAAAATGTGCTAAATAATTTTGGATTAGCTTCGCTCAACTCAGCTTTTTTTAGAATATCTTTCAATAATATTCCCTTTAAATGAGTTAGCTTTCCATGTGCTTGGCCTAAATAATTGGTAATAACCACATCGGGAATATTTACTGTTGGATATTTTTCCAAATCGGATAATGTAATGGTAATAGGTTGTTTAATCTTACCTTGAATTGTAAATTGTTGAGTAGATATAACTGCTTTTTGAGCAAATACTTGCAAACAAAAAATTACTGTTAACAATGATAATATGTGTTTCATAAGTAAAGTTTTAATTCAGGCATTTATTTGTTGAAATTTTATGGAATGGGAAAAAATACACAAATGTAGATACGTTATATAGTAACATCATTTAAGCCTTTTCCGACTAAAATATAAGGAAGATACTTTTGAATTCGATTTAACCTTGTTGAAGATTGTTTTGCTTGAGAAAAATACAATAAATATGCCCGTTGCCTGCCGGGTGTTAATGCATAAAATGCTTTTTGTAATGCATTATTTTGTTTCAAAAGTTCATCAAATTCCACAGGAATAGCGCATGCATTAGCAGGCCTGGGTGCTACTGTTAAACCCTTCTGCTCTACCTCAATCGCTTTTTTAATGTGTTTGGCAATCTTTCTTTTTAGTTGTATTATTTCTTTAACACCTGTAAAACGAATTTGGCGCGATGCCAGTACATTAGGGGTTTGTTGAATTAATAATCCATCCTCATTACTTAAAAGTGCCCCTTTAAAAAATAATAACGCACAATAATCTTTAAACCCATGCATTAACACCACATTTTTTTCCTGTAGCATATAACAAGGCCAACCCCATTTTATTGTTTCTTGCAACTGAAATGGTTGTAAAATATTTCGTAAAGCAACAAATTCATCATGCCACTTTTGTGGTTTCAAAAAAAATGCTTCGGCATTAGTCATCTTGGATTTCATAGTACAGAAAATTTATGAAACATTCAAATTAAACAATATTTTCAAATGCCACAACCCTTAACGTATTTAGCAGAAGCACTTTTAATTGTGCCATTAGGAATATGCTACAATTATTTACATGCCTTTTCTCTATTTGCATTTTAACATACCTATTGGGGCCAATAATGGCTTCGGAAAATAATACCCTCAACACATTAAAATATAGAAAGCCTTTGCTTGCTTATGGCTGTGCATAAAAATTTATTCCTCTTTGCGTTTCACCAGTAAGTACCAATTATTTTCAAGTGGAAGGTAACCATAATCGTAGCAAAAAAAATAGGTATCCCCCTTTTTATTGGTATATGTATGCGTATGATAGGAAAATGAAAATCCCTTTTGTTCTAATTTACTTTGGGGTATTTTGAGCATGCCCAATTCTGCCGGCAATAACTCTTCCAGTATTTTTCTATTTTTTATTAAAGCATTATTAATGTTGCGCACATAGCTGCTATAATGGCTTTTGGCCTTTAGTTCGTTGTTGTATGTATTGCGGCAAGCATCATCACAAAACTTTTTATCGGCTCGGCCCTTAATGGATTTTCCACAACACAAGCAGGTTTTTGAAGTAGCGGATAATAGCATTAGCAATGGGTTTTGAAAACAATATACAACTTTTTTATCTGTGTGCAAACGTTTATACACATTTATATCCGATTACAAATAATTAAAAACCGACTCAAGGTTTTGTGCTATTGCAACTTTGTGTTGTTGAAGCGGGAAATGACGTCGGCCCGACTTTAAATGAAATAAACAAAATTCTTCATCGCTGTTCAAACCAATACAGCACAAATTGTAAAACTATGTACGCTTTAAAAAACAAAGTTCAGTTAATCGGAAACTTAGGTAATGCACCCGAAGTTAAAAATTTAGAAGGCGGTAAAAAAATAGCGCGATTTAGTATAGCCACTAATGAAACTTACCGTAACCAAAAAGGCGAAAAAGTAACTGAAACCCAATGGCACAATATTGTGGCTTGGGGTAAGGTAGCTGACATTGCAGAAAAGTATTTACATAAAGGAAGTGAAGTGGCATTAGAAGGCAAGTTGGTATCACGCAGCTATAATGATAAAGACGGTAATAAAAAATACATTACCGAAGTGCAAGTAAATGAAATTTTAATGTTGGGGGAAAAGCAAGGAGTTAAGGCTTAATGCAAACATCGGGTATGCAATACAAGCAGGGAAGGGCGATAGAATATACCTTCCCTGTACTTACCCGGTTAAACAACAGAGTATATGTTCAGCAAATCCTTACAACTATTGTTTTGTTTACTTTATGCTAATGGTTTGCTATGGTTAGTATAACATAATTCGGATTTTTATGCAATTAAACTAAAGCGGATTGCAAAGGAGGATAATTGCGTTTAATTGTGCAGTACTAAGTATTGTATGGTATTATTTTTAAAAAGTTTGGCCAAAAAAACAAACAAAAAAAATATTTTATGTAAATTTACTTACATAATTTTACGCTAAGAAAGTATGAATTCCGGTTTAAAAATAACATATTGCTTCAGAATCAAAAACAAAAAATGGAAATTGATCGCTGGCCACATAGGGGGGTGGATACTATATGTACTTTTTGTTTTTGTTACATCTATCCTAGTCAGGCCTGAAATAGATCTATTGAGCGTACTTTTTCACATAACCCCTTTTGTCATTACATTTTATCTGAGTTTGTTTTTTCTTAACCTCTATAAACAAAAAGGGGTATGGTGGAGCATTGCTTCCTCCGTCATAGTATTTGTAATCATGGCGTCTGCCAGATATCTTTATGTATATACAATTTTACCGTCGTTTGGAATGGTATTTTACAAGTCGGAAGACTTCCATGTTTTTCTCGTGGAAGCCATAGTTGGCTTCGTGCGGATATTTTCTTTCGCTCTCATCTATTTCTACCTGAAACAACTCTTTGAAAAAGAATATACACTGAGAAAGCTACAGGAAGAGAAAGCTGCAAAAGAGCTGGAAAATGCTTATCTAAGGCAACAGGAACTGAAAGCTCAAAAGGAAAAGCTGCAATATGAACAAGCCGTACTTCGTGCCCAAATCAATCATCATTTTCTCCATAATACATTGAATACTTTATTCTCTCAGGCACTGGATTATAGCCCGGAACTCGCTGACAACATCCTGAAGCTTTCTGACCTCATTAGGTACTCCATCGAATCCCTTGATTTTGAAAGCCGAATGGTAAGGGTGCGGCGAGAAATAAGTCAACTACAAACATTTATAGAAATCCATAATCTTCGCTTTAAAAATAACAGAATAATCAATCTGGAAATCACTGGGGAAATGAACGGGCAAAGTGTGCCGCCGCTTTCTTTTATCACATTAGTTGAAAATGCCTTTAAGTATGGAGACATGAGCGACCCACAAAACCCTTTAATTATTAAAATTAATCTATTCGAAAATACTGTACACTTTTACTGTAAGAATAAGTTCAGACAAGACAGTAGCTGTGCTACATCCTATAATATCGGCTTGAAAAACCTGAAAAGGCGTCTGGATATAACGTTCGAAGGATGCTACAATTTGTTTCTGTCGAAATGTGATGGATTTTTTATTTCACAACTTACTATTAAAACGCCTGTGAATGCTGAGATGCTTAGTTATTGACGATGAACAACCTGCCATTGATGTACTGGAGAAATATATCCATAAGGTAGGCGTACTGAACCTAGTTGGAAGCACAACCGACCCAGTAGATGGAATCAGAATGATTGCTGAAAAGTACATTGAAGTAGCCTTTGTAGATATTGAGATGCCGGGGTTATCGGGTATACATGTGAAAAAGATGATTGACCCCAAAGTTCAGGTGATTTTTTGCACAGCTCATTCAGAGTTTGCAGTAGAAAGCTATGATCTGAATATTGTTGATTACCTGTTGAAACCTGTTTCGTTCGACAGGTTTGAAAAAGCTGTGAGCCGATTAGGTTTTTCAAGTAAAGCTGGCAGGGAAGTAAAGAACGACTACATATTTGTGGCAACGGATCATAAGCGAAAACTGGTGCGCATTAATATTGAGGATATTGATTTCATAGAAGCTAGGGGGAATTATGTTGCAATCTTTACGCTGAACCGTCCTCTGTTGGTATATTCATCTCTGAAAGACATGGAAGTTTACTTGTATGACTCAAATTTTATCCGGGTGCATAAATCTTATTTGGTTTCCGAATCTAAAATTCAAATCATTGAACCAGCTACAATTTTGCTAAATGGTTGTGATCGGAAAATTCCCATCGGTAAAGAATACAAGGAACAACTGTTAGAGAGGTTAAAAAAGAAAATGTTTTCTAAGTAGCTAAGTAACCTTTCGCATTTGCGTTTTTGACTCCGGTCAATAGAGTTAAGGCTGAAAAAAGAACTGTCCAAAATTGTTATTACAAAAATGGGATGGGTTGAAAATCCATTGTAACGGAACTGCTACCAAACTCCCCTCACAATAATCTTTTGGTAAAGAAAAATGATGTCAAAATAATATTTCACAACGGCAAATCGTCTGTTCATATAATTGATTTTTTTGCCGCATGCCAGTTATTAATTTTAAAGATAATGAAATCCAAAAACCTATATATCATTTATTTCTTGCATTACAGCGATGATTTATCCCACATCGGTTATTTTGTCGGGTTTGTTTAATTTTATATAATAAATTCTGATAATGGATTTTTTTATTTTTTCAACATTAAAATTTTATATAATGAAAAAGCTATTTATTTTTAACCTAACTGGTCTAACCATGTTGGCTATTATTACCTTATCATCATTTACTAGTCCCCAGGAGTTGTCAAATAATACACTTCCTCAAAAGCAGGGTATCTCTGCACAGGAAGCAGGCAAATGTACTGAGTATTATAAAACTTGGAGTAGTTTTTCAGAGTGTTACAGGACAGTCGTTGAGGCACAACAAATATCAGATAGCCAATTGGCAGTACTAGAAAAG
>Ga0310345_10001190_pt1 | contig 30419 bp, 21 predicted proteins | sample HC15DNA20500_MG_FD_204667 | JGI IMG/M metagenome (GOLD analysis project Ga0310345, IMG submission 204667) | Marine microbial communities from station ALOHA, North Pacific Subtropical Gyre - HC15-DNA-20-500_MG | ecosystem: Environmental > Aquatic > Marine > Oceanic | place: Pacific Ocean: North... | reverse complement strand
TGATCGCGATGAAGTTGTCGACAAGGTCCTGCCCGATGGCGGCGGAGAGGACCTTGTCCGTCTCCAGTGCATCGAGTGCCGCGCCCAGATCGTGCGGGGTGTGGCGATCGGTGCTGATGGTTTCGAGACCGTCGTTGAGTTCTTCGGGCGGCAGTTCGTAGCCGTGCTCGAGACCGAGCAGGCCGGCCTGCAGCATGGCGGCCATCGCGAAGTAGGGGCTGGCGGCGCAATCGGCCATGCGGTGCTCGATGCGGGCGGCTGGGCCGGTCTCGGCGGAGACGCGGACCGTGACGCTGCGGTGGTCGATGCCCCAGTTGGCCCAATAGCCCGAGAGGCTGGCGGGCTGGAGCCGCGCATAGCTCTGGGTGATCGGCGCCATGATCGCGGCGAGCGCTTCATGGTGGTGCAGCATCCCGGCGATGGCGCCCTTCATGGTGGGCGACAGAGTGCCGGATGCCACGTCGTTGGCGAAGACGTTGCTGCCATCGGCCTGGGTGAAGCTGAGGTTGAAATGGAGGCCGCTGCCGCTCTTGTCGGCGAAAGGCTTGGGCAGGAAGGAGAGCAGATAGCCGCGCTTGTAGAGCACTTCGCGGGCCATCTGGCGGAAGAGGAAGGCATCGTCCGCCGCCTTCATCGCGTCGGCAAAGCGCAGGGTCAGTTCGAACTGCGGTGCGTCGAATTCGGCGTTGATCGATTCTATGGGAATGCCGCAGGCGGCGGCGGTGGCCCAGACTTCCTCGATCAGGCCGGCGGGATCGGCGAAGGGGCCAGTGCCGTAGACGAAGCCGCCGGGCGTGTCATAAGGCACCCAGCCGCCGTCCGGCCCGCGCTGGAAGACATAGGCCTCCATCTCGATCCCGACCATCGGATCGAGGCCTTTGGCGCGCCACGCTGCGATCGCGCGGGCGAGGGCGGAGCGGCCGCACAGCGCGAAGGGCTCGTTCTTGAAGCGCAGCGAACCGAGCGCGATCTGGGTGTTCGCCTCCCATGAGGGACGCAGGTCGGCGGGGTCGAAGGTGACTTCCATGTCGGGCAGGCCGGTGAGGAGGCCGCCGCCGGGCGCTGCCACCAGCTGCTTGTCGTAGGTGACGGCGAAGGTGCCGACGCACATGCGGGCGTGGCCCTTGTGCGCCTCGCTCATCGGCACGTATTTGCCGCGGGCGAGGTTCAATTGGTCGGCGAAGAGGATGCGGCACCTTTCGAAAGCTTCGGCGCGCACCTGACCGGGTTCGATCTTGGACATGCGGTTCATTTCTCTCCCCTTCAGCGCGCCGTTACGCGAACCGGCAGATGCTTTATGCCGTGAATGAAGTTGCTGCGCAAAAAGGCATGGTCGCTGACTTGCTCGATGCCGGTGAGGCGCTTCGCCAGTTCCTGCATGACGATGGCGACTTCGAGCTTGGCGAGCCACATGCCGAGGCAGATGTGCGGGCCGCCCTGGCCGAACGAGAGGAACGGGTTGCGCTCGCGGCCAAGATCGATGCGGTAGGGATCGGGAATCGCGGTTTCGTCGCGGTTGCCCGAGATGAACCACAGCAGGACCTTGTCGCCTTCCTTCACCTGCTTCCCATGGAATGTGAAATCGCGCGTGGCGGTGCGGCGGAAGTGAGTGGTGGGGGAGGCATAGCGGATCATCTCGTCCGCCGCGCCTTCCCAGCTGTGGAAATCGCCGGACTGCAGACGCTTGAGCAGCGACGGATCGTTGGCGAGCGCGTGGATCGTGGCCGAGATCGAATAGCGGGTGGTGTCGTTGCCCGCCGCTACCAGCAGGCAGAAGAAGTTGCGGAACTCGTCGCGCGACATCTGGGTGCCGCTGTTGGTCTTTTCCCGCACGAGGTTGAGCACGCCGATCTGTTCGCCGGCGTCCATGCGGTCGAGCAGCTTGTTCGCATAGTCGAACAGCTCGATCGCGGCGGGCGAGCGGAACGGGAGCATGCGGTAGGCATCGCTATCGAGCTGGTCGACGACGAAATCGGTGTAATCGGGATCGGCGTTGGAGATCAGCGCGTCGCCCTTCTCGACCAGCCACGGCCCGTCTTCCTGCGGGACGCCCATGATCTGCGCGAGCATCTGCATGGGGAGGCGGCGGGCGATGCGGTCGACCGCGTCGAACTCGCCTTCCTCCAGCGCGACGTCGAGAAGGTTGGTGACGATCTCGCGGATCTGGTCCTCGAACTGGGCGACGGTGCCCTTGGCGAAGGCCTTGGAAACGAGCGCGCGGAAGCCGCGGTGGTGGGGCGCGTCGGTTTCCTGGAAGGTCTTGCGCGCCTCGACTTCCTCGGGGCTCTGGTCTTCCATGCGAATACCGCGCGCGGAAGAGAGGAGATCGGCCTGCCGGTTGAGTTCGAGGAGATCGGCGTGGCGGGTGACCGACCAGAAGCCCTTCTCGCCGCTGGTCATTTCCGACCACGCCATCGGCTCCTCGCGGCGCATGCGCTCGAAAGTGGCAAAAGGCGCGCCGTCATTGAAGGCATCGAGCGAGGACAGATCGACGTGCGGGTCGGCCTGGCGCGAAAATGCAAAGGGCATGGAACCTCTCCTGTTCGCTGATCGGGTTAGGCGCGCGCGGGCGGGGGGACTTGGCATAAGCGGACAGAGTGAGGTTGGGGCCTTCTTGTGGGCGCCCGGGAGGCCTATTGAGGCGGCCTACCGCAAGCAGGAGCGCATTATGGGTGAGATCATCGGAGCCGGACTGGTGGCGCATGCGCCGACCATCATGATGTCCGAGGAAGACCGCTATGCGCTCAATGAGGGCAAGGAAATCAGCCTTGTGCCGGGGCTGCACCGGCTGAAGCGCGAAGTGCTCGATGTGCTGAAGCCCGATGTGATCGTGCTGTTCGATACGCACTGGTTCACCATCGTGGAGTTCTGCATTGCAGCACAGGCGCGGCGGACGGGGCTCTATACCTCGGATGAATTGCCGCGGGGCATGAAGCAGATTCCCTATGATATTCCGGGCTGTCCGGAACTGGCTGTCGCCATGGCGCAGCGGGCGACCGAGCACGGGGTGCGAACCAATGCGATCGATGATCCGCACTTGCCGATGCACTACCCCACAGTGAACCTCTCGACCTTCCTGCAGGGCGAAGAGCAGTGGATTTCGGTGAGCCACGCCTATTCGGCCGAGCCGCACAACTTCCTCGGTGTGGGGGCGGGGATCGGGCAGGCGATCCGCGAATCCGACAAGCGCGTGGTGCTGATCGCGAGCGGTTCGATGAGCCACCGCTTCTGGCCCTTCGACCAGATCGCGCAGCATGAAGCCTCCGATCCCATCCACATCTCGACGCCCGAGGCGCGCGAGGCGGATCTGGAGCGGCTGCGGTGGTTTGCCGAAGGCAACCATGCGGCAGTGATCGACACGATGCCGGACTATCTGCGCCATGCGCCGGAGGCTCGCTTCGGCCATTACCTGATGATGGCGGCGGCTTGCGGGGGGCGCGAGTGGACGGCGAAGGGGCGGCAGTTCTCGGATTACGAGAACGCTACGGGCACCAGCCAGGTGCATGTGTGGTTTGATATGTAGGGTTTGCCGTTTGGCGCCGCGCGCCCCCACCCAGCCTCCCCCGAGCGGGGGAGGGGAAGAAGGGGTGAGGCTGTTGGATTTGCGGGCGCGGCGCTGCGCTGTTCGGGCAGTGGAGGGTGATCGCGCGACCGGTGCGGCGCCTGCACTGGCGCTGCGGGGAGGGCGTCGTGTTCCGCCGGGGTGCGAGTGGCCGGATGGGCAGAAGAGGTCCGGCGCAGCCGATTTGTCGATGATGGCCCGGGACCGGGGTAGCGGCTCGCGTGCGTGCCGGTCTTTGCTCGCACCGGGACGAAGCCGATGGGAGCCATGATCCTGTGCTGGCGCGGTAGTGTGCCTGGCCAAGGACTTTGGGGGTACCGCCCCACCTTGAACCCGCAGCCCGCACCGGTCGCGTTGGCGTGTTACCGCCAAAGGAGCGAGGGCGAGGCCGGCCTAGCCTGCTCCCGATCTGGGTGGGGCGTATAACCTATATGGTTCGTTTTGTCAAGGGTGGAAGCGTTGCGCTTGGTTGCGGCGTTGCTGGCCCACCCCCGACCCCTCCCGCAAGCGGGAGGGGGGTAAGAGGAGCGGCGCCTACTACTTGGCGGGAGGGGAGAGATGGAGCCTTCGCGAAAATGCTCGGCAGTCCCAAATCCCGCCTGTGCTGAGCTTGTCGAAGCACTGCATTTCCCTTTGCGGCTCGCGCGAGGGTTCAAGGTCAAGAACAGTCCTTCGACAAGCTCAGGACAGACGGGGTTGGGGGAGATGGGATCTGGTCGAACCAGACGGCAGGCCTAATTCCCCAGCACCTTCGCTTCGATCCACGCCAAGATTTCGGCGCGGCGGGTGCGGTTGTCGAGGACGTCTTCGTCGACGCCGAGCTGCCATGCGAGGCCGGCGTTGGCGGGATCGGCGGCTAGGACTGCGAGCTTTTCGCGGTAGGCGACGAGTTCCGCCATGTCGGCGAAGAAGCCCTGGGTGACCATGTCCTCGGCATAGAGCGTGTAGAGCTGGACGAGCTGGGTGAGGTCGAATTCGGGGTGATATTGCACCGCCCAGACTTCGCTGTTTGCCAAGGGGATCACCGCCGCCTGAATCTCGCTGTGCGCATTGGAGGCGAGCAGGGTGGCGCTTTCGGGGAGGCGGATCACTTCGTCATAATGGATGCAGGGTGCGTCGAAGACGGGTGCCTTGCCCTTGAACATCGGGTGCGCGCGGCCCGCGTCATTCAGCAGGATCTTGCGGGCGAAGCCGACTTCGCGGCCCTTGGGATTGTAGGCGACTTCGCCGCCGGCCGCGACGGCCGCGATCTGGAGGCCCCAGCAGGAGCCGAAGATGGGGAGACCGGCTTCGGCGGCTTGCTTGAGCCATTCGATCTGGTTCGTGACGGCAAATTCGGCGTCGTAGGCGTGGAGCGCCGAGCCGGTGACGACGAAGCCCGCGTAGTCGGACCAGGTACGGCCGCCGGGGATCGTCTCGCCTTCGTCGGCGCCGTTCAGGACGTCGAGCGCGATGTCCGGATAGTGCGCGGCGATGGCTTCGATGTAGATTTCGCTCGAGGTGCGCACGCCGAGTTCGTGGGCGCGGGTGCGCTTGGGGGCGGTGTTGCCTTCGAGCAGCAGCAGTCGGGTCATGTCAGGTCCTGAAGGTCAGTGCGCCGTTGCAGCAAGGTTCGCGCGGTAGGCCTGCGGGGATACGCCGCTCCAGCGATGGAAGGCGCGCGTGAAATTGCTGTGTTCGGCATAGCCCAGCCTTAGCGCGATCTGCGCGATCGACAAATCGGGGCGGACGCGGAATTCGAACACGGCCTGCCGCATGCGGCATTCGTCGAGCACTTGCTGGAACGAGGAGCCCTGCTCGGTGAGCTTGCGGCGCAGGGTGCGGCTCGACATGCCCATTTCGCGGGCGAAGCGCTCCTGCTCGATGGCGCAGGAATTGAGATCGCGCAGGACCATCTGGCTGAGGCGGTCGACCAGCGGGGTCTCGCGGCGCTTGGTGACGATCGAGCGGGTGAGCTGGCGCACGTCGACCGCGCCGGGCTGCGCGGTGGGCAGCGCGAGATCGAGGAGCGCGGCGGGGAAGCGGATCTGGTTGGTATCGGCGCCGAAGGTGCAGGGCGCGCAGACGACCTTGCCGATATCGCCGCGCATTTCGTGGCTCTCGGCTTCGAACGCGAACTCGATCTTGTCCCAATGCCCACGCGTGCCGCGCTTGAGGATCTGGCTGACGATGCCGAGGGTGAACATGGCATCGTGATGGCGCGGCCAGATATCAGGATCGAGGATGCGGTAGCTGACCGAGGCCATGTCGTCCTCGAGGCCGAGGCGGATATCGGTGCAGTCCTGCAGCAAGGAGAAGTAATCGACGAGGCGGCGCAGCGCGGAACCGACGCGGCCGGCGGAATTGATGGCATCGCCGAGCGGGCCGAGCGCGGCGAGATCGTAGGTGCCGCCGGCGAGCCAGGGAATCGCGACATCGCGGGTGCGGGTGACGACGTCCTCCGAAAAGCGGACGAATTCGGCCAGCGGCATCGAGTCCGGCGGCGGGCCGTCACCCAGCATGGGCGCGGCGGCGGTTTCCTCCAGAAAGCTCTCCCAGCCGTTCATTGCGGCGGCGCGTACGGTCGCAGGTGCCATGCTGTCTCCCCGGGCACGTGACGTGTTCTTATGGTGCGAGGCTAAGCGATTCGCGGGGTTTGAATATTGATCCAAATCATCAAAAGATGATCGAAAATTTCGCCGGTGAGGGCATGGACGCAGCGTCCGGAATGTCCGATCCTGCCAAGCGGGGCGGCCCCTGCCATGCAAGGGCGGCGATGACAGTCGGGAGACAACTTGCAGATGGCGACAGCTGGGCCCGTGCGGCACGATATCGACGTGAATGGCTGGCCGGCGATCCTCTGCGCGGTGATCCTTGGCACGATCGGCGTGCTCTCGTTCATCATCCAGCCGGGGATCGTGCAGGGCTATGTCACGCAGCTGAAAGTGGACGAGGCGACGGCGGTGAACCTTGCGGGCGTCGAAATGCTCGGCGTGGCGCTGGCGACGATCTTCATGGCGGTGCGGGGGACGCAGATCAACTGGCGCTGGGTCGTCGCGGGCGGGCTGCTGATCGCCGCGGCGGGGGACCTCGCCTCGCTTGGCGCGCCGCTGGGCGGGCGGTTCGAGATCGCGCGGTTTGTCGCGGGGCTGGGCGAGGGGACGATCACCTCGATCAGCTTCACCTTCGTGGGTGTGACGATCCGGGCCGAGCGCAATCTGGCGCTCTACCTCACGCTGCTGCTGACCTATGGCGCGTTCGGGCTGTGGTATCTGCCGGGGTTTCTGGGGATCCATGGGCTGGATGCGATGTTCATCGGCTTTGCGGTGCTCTCGCTCGCTTCGCTGCTGACGCTGCCGTTCCTGCCGCATGCCTATTCGGCGGAGGAAATGGTCAACCCGGAGGCGCGGCAGCTGGGGACGCCGTTGCTGGTGGTCGCGCTGGCGGGGGTGCTGGCCTACAATCTGGCGCAGGGGATCGCGTGGGCGGTGCTGTTTCTGGTTGGCGTGGGAGCCGGGCTGGGTGAGCAGGCGGTGGCGGACGCGCTGTTTCTTTCGCAGATCCTCGCGGTGGGCGGCGCGCTCGCTTCGGTATTCCTCGCAGGGCATGTGAACCGCAACGGCGCGATTGCGTTCGGCATTCTGGCGGGGGCGGCGAGCATTGCGCTGCTGATCGGGAAGCCGAGTTTGACGCTGTTCGTGGTGGGCGTCTGCGGGTTCAACGTGCTGTGGAACTTCGTGCTGCCGTTCATTCTGGGCCGCGTGTGCGATTTCGACGAGAGCGGGCGGATGATGTCGTTCGCGATCATGATGCAGATGATTGGCCTCGGCGGCGGGCCGCTGATTGCGGGGCAGATGCTGGACGGCAGCGGCTATCGTTCGGCGGAGCTGCTGTGCGTGGGGCTGTTCATCGTGAGCTATGCGCTGCTGCTGGTTCCCATCCGCAAGCATCAGGCGCTATCCGCGCTGCCTGCAGGCTGAGCGGAGCAAGCGGGACCCCGGGTCAAGCCCGGGGTGACGAAAGAAGGAATGCCGGAAGCGGCCGAGCTGATTCAGAATAGGGGATATCACGTGTTTGAAACCGTGCCGGAAGGAACCGGCCTTGATGTCTACAATCCCGCGAACGGGGCGCTGATCGCGACGGTGCGCGACTTTGCGCCGGCCGAGATCGGCGCGATCATCGATGCGGCGGATGCGGCGCGTCCGGCCTGGGCGGCGCGGACGGCAAAGGAGCGCGCGGGGCTACTGCGGCGCTGGTATGGGCTGATCATGGAGCGGCAGGAGGAGCTTGCCGCGCTGATCACCGCCGAATGCGGCAAGCCGCTCGCCGAGGCGCGCGGCGAGGTGGCCTATGGCGCCGCGTTCATCGAGTGGTTCGCCGAGGAAGCCAAGCGCGCCTATGGCGAGACGGTGCCGACCTTTGCCAATGGCAAGCGCGTGCTGACGATCAAGCAGCCGGTGGGCACCTGCGCGGCGATCACGCCGTGGAATTTCCCGATTGCGATGATCACCCGCAAGGTGGGGCCGGCGCTGGCGGCGGGGTGTTCCATCGTGGTCAAGCCGGCCGAGGCGACGCCGCTTTCGGCGCTGGCGCTGGAGTCTCTGGCGCGCGAGGCGGGTGTGCCGGAGGATGTGTTCCGCGTGACGCCTTCGAACGATCCTGCGGGGGTGGGCACACTGTTTTGCCAGCATCCCAAGGTGCGCAAGCTGAGCTTCACCGGATCGACCCGCGTGGGCAAGATCCTGATGGCGCAGGCGGCGCAGAACGTGACGCGGCTGAGCCTCGAGCTCGGCGGGAACGCGCCGTTCATCGTGTTCGACGATGCCGATCTCGATGCGGCGGCGGACGGGCTGATGGCGAGCAAGTTCCGCAATGCCGGGCAGACCTGCGTCTGTGCGAACCGCGTGCTGGTGCAGGACGGGGTTTATGACGCGTTCGTCGAGCGGGTGCGGGCGAAGGTGGCCGCGCTGGTGGTCGGCGATGGTGCTGCGCCGGGGACCACCATCGGCCCGCTGATCAATGCGGCGGCGGTGGAGAAGGTCGACAGCCTGGTGCGGGATGCGCTGGCGGGTGGAGCGACGGTGCTGATGGGCGGCAACCGCTCGAACGCTGGTCCGGGCTTTTTCGAGCCGACCGTGCTGACCGATGTGCGCGGCGATATGGGAATCGCGACTTCGGAGATTTTCGGACCAGTTGTGCCGCTGATCCGCTTTGCCGATGAGGCCGAGGCGGTGCGGCTTGCGAACGACACGCCTTATGGCCTTGCCGCCTATTTCTTCGCGCGCGATCTGGGGCGCGTGTGGCGCGTGATGGAAGCGCTCGAATACGGCATGGTCGGCGTGAACGACGGCATCCTCTCGACCGAAGTCGCGCCGTTTGGCGGCATCAAGCAATCCGGGCTCGGGCGCGAGGGATCGCGCCACGGCCTCGATGAATATCTCGAACTCAAATACTGCCTCATGGGGGGAATTGGCGCATGACCAGCAACACCGAACTGTGGGCCCGCCGCGAAGCCGCCGTGCCGCGCGGGGTTGGATCGATCCACACGCGGTTTTTCGAGCGCGGGGTGAATGCGGAAGCCTTCGACGCGGAAGGCAATCGCTACATCGATTTCGCAACCGGGATTGCCGTGTGCAACACCGGGCATTCGGACCCGCGGATTGTCGAGGCGGTGAAGCGGCAGCTCGATGCGTTTTCGCACTGTTCATTTCAGGTGACGCCGTATGAGAGTTACATCGCGCTCGCCGAGCAGCTGAATGCGGCGGCGCCGATTGCCGGACCGGTCAAGACGGTGTTCCTGACGACGGGCGCGGAGGCGCTGGAAAACGCGGTGAAGATCGCGCGCTCGGCCACCGGGCGGCGCGGGATTGTGACGTTCCAGGGCGGCTATCACGGGCGCACGCTGCTGACCCTGGCGATGACGGGGAAGGTCCTGCCGTACAAGGCCGGGTTCGGGCCGCTGCCAGGGGATGTGCACCACACGCGGTTTCCGATTCCCTATCATGGGTTTGACGAGAAGCAGGCGGTCGAGGCGCTGCAGGCGCTGTTTGCCTCGACCATCGAGCCGTCTGCGGTGGCGGCCATCGTGCTCGAGCCGGTGCTGGGCGAGGGCGGGTTCTACACCGCGAGCTATGCCTTCTTCCGCGCGCTGCGGGAGATTTGCGACAAGCATGGCATCCTGCTGATCGCCGACGAGGTGCAATCGGGCTTTGCGCGGACGGGCAAGCTCTTCGCGATGGACTGGGTGCGCGAGGCGACCGGGGTGACGCCCGACATCATGACCATCGCCAAGGCCATGGCGGGCGGCTTCCCCATCTCCGGCGTGATGGGACGTGCCGACCTGATGGACGCGCCGGAGACGGGCGGGCTGGGCGGCACCTATGGCGGCTCGCCGCTGGGCTGCGTGGCGGGCCTCGAAGTGCTCAAGATCATCGAGTCCGACGGGCTGTGCGAGCGCGCGGTCCATATCGGCAACACGATCAAGGGCACCCTGCGCGCGCTGAAGCAAGGCGGCATGCGCGTGATCGGCGATGTTCGCGGGCCGGGCGCAATGGTGGCGATGGAGCTGGTGCACGACGGCGATCCGGACCGGCCCAATCCGGAACTGACCAAGGCGGTGGTGGCCGAGGGGGCGAAGGACGGGCTGCTGCTGCTCTCGTGCGGGATGCGTGGGAATGTGGTGCGCTTCCTGCCCGCGCTGACGATGGGCGATGACCTGCTGGGCGAGGCGATGGACCGGCTCACCGAGGTGATGCGGCGGGTGGCGGGGTAAGCTAACTGCAACATCATCGTCATTGCGAGCGTAGCGAAGCAATCCAGGGCCTGCTCTGACCCGCTCTGGATTGCTTCGCTACGCTCGCAATGACGAAGGACGGAGGAGCGGGCGAGAAATGGGACTGTCCCTATTTTTCGGTCTTGCGGTAGCGGCCCGGCGCGACGCCGAAGTGGCGGGCAAAGGCGCGCGTGAAGCTGGCGCTTTCGGAGAAGCCGACGTCGAGGGCGATGGCGCTGACGTTGCGGCGGCTTGTGCGCAGCAGGCGGGCGGCGGCTTCCATGCGCTGGGCATTGACGAGCGCGCGCCAGCCGGTGCCTTCGGCGGCAAGGCGGCGGTTGAGGGTGGGGACCGAGAGGCCTAGCCGTGTCGCCACTTCGGCGAGGCTGGGTGGCGCGTCGAACGGGGCGGCTTCGATCAGGGCGCGGACCTGGCCGGTGAGCGAGGCATCGGAGCCGCGTCCGGCGAGGCGCTGGAGGTGTTCCTCGATGATCGGATGAAGGCTGGGGCTGAGCACGCGGCCGCGGGTTTCGAGGTAGCGGCCGTCCATCGTGATCGCGTTGCAGTCCTGCTCGAAGAACACGTCGCAGCCGAAGAAATCGCGGTAGCGGGCATATTCGCCGACGCGTTCATGCTCGAAGCGGACTTCGCGGAACTCGATTTCGCCGCCGGTGAACTGGCGGGCGAGGCTGAACATGGCGCCGATGGAGTATTCCGCGTCCTGCCGGCGGCGGGTGAGCGACTGATCGAGCACGCCGTAGGAGAAGGTGGCCCAGCGGCCTTCATCGGTGAACTGGTTGCGGCTCGCCTGCTGCATGGTGGAGAGGTGGCGGGTGAAGCTGGTGAAGGCGGTTCTGAGGTCCGGCGCGCTGAGGAAGAGGAAGCTCAAGGGGCCTAGGCTGTCCGAACCGGAGAGGCGGCCGACATGGAGGCCGAAATGGGGATTGCGCACGAGCTCCGCCGCGTCCTCGAAGAAGGCGATGAAGTTTGCGAGCGGGATCAGGCCGTCGGGGTCTTCCAGCATGGCGCGGGTGACGCCGATACGCGCGAGGAGGCTGGCGGCGGAATGGCCGGTGAGTTCGACGCAATTGGCCACGTGGCGCAGGAACTGCGCGGCGATCTGGGGTTCGGCCATGGGGCGCAGGGTATCAGGTGGGGTGTGAGGGGCAAGTGTTGCGGATAACCCAGCAGATATCGTCACCCCGGACTTGATCCGGGGTCCCGCTTCTCGCCCCAAACGCAGCGCTTGCCGCCAAAGCGGGACCCCGGGTCAAGCCCGGGGTGACGAAGCAGTAATTGGGTGGGAAGGGCGGATCACTTCGTCTCGAGCGCGGACTCATAGAACGCAGCGCCCTGGCCGCCGGCGGCGCGGATGCCGCGGAATTCCCAGTCGCCGCCCATCGCGGTCGAGATCACTTCTTCGGACTCGGTCGGCTGCGCGCCGCAATCGTCGCGGATCGGGGTGGGGCCGTGGACGATCGTGTTGGTGAGCTTGCCGAGGCCTTCGACTTCGACTTCGACCACATCGCCGATTTCGACCGGGCGGCTGTTGGCGGGGGTGCCAGAGAGGAGCACATCGCCGGGCTCGAGCGTGATGGTGCGGGCGATGTCGGCGACGAGGTAGTGCATGTCCCACTCCATCTCGCTGGTGTTGCCGTCCTGCTTGACTTCGCCGTTGACGATCGTGCGGATCTGCTTGCCCCGGAAATCCCAGCCGGTGACGAGGCCGGGACCGATGGGGCAGAGCGTGTCCGAGCCTTTGACGCGCAGCATCGAGCCCGCGTCGGTGTCGCGGAAATCGTGGAGGCCGTAGTCGTTGGCGACCGAGTAGCCGAGGATATAGTCGGCAGCTTCCTCCGGCGAAATGTTGCGGCAGGAGCGGCCGATGACGATGGCGATCTCGCCTTCGTAGTTGAGATACTTGCAGCGCTCCGGACGGACAACGGCGCCCTTGTGGGTGTTGAGCGCGGTGATCGGCTTGTGGAAGTAGGTCGGCGCGGGCGGGAGCTTGGTGATGAATTCCTTGACCCGGCTTTCGTAGTTCAAATGGACGCAGATGATCTTGCTGGGGTTGCACGGCGCGAGGTGGACGGCCTCGTCGATGCCGATGCTGCGGCCGTCCTTGGTGACGAGCTCGTCGCCGTGGCGCGTGGTGAGGATGGGGTAGCCATCGAGCAGGATGCGGCGATATTCGGTGGTCATCGGGAGGCCCTCGTTTCCATTTGTGGTATCCCTTAGCCGCGCCGGGCGCCACAGGCATTGGCCGCTGCGGCCAAGCTTGGCGGGGCGGGGGCGCTAGATACGAGTGCGAGACATTCTGACGAGGTATCCATGAGCGACCTGAAGGGCCTGTTCTATCCGCGTACGCCGAGCGGCAAGGCGAGCATCGTGCCGCCGGTGCCGTGGCACTATTCGGGCGAACTCATCACGCTGGAATACCGCACGGACCCCGCCAAGATCGCGGCGCTGCTGCCGGAGGGCTTTTCGCTGGCGGACGAGGATCCGGGCGCGGTCGCGGCGATCTGGGCGGACTGGCAATCGACTTCGGACGATCCGGCGCAGATCCTCGATCCGGTGCGGGTGCAGTACAAGGAGATGTTCATCGTCGTGCGCTGCAAGTTTCAGGGGAAGACCTGGTCGCGCTGCGTCTATATCTGGGTGGACAAGGAATTCGCGATGCTGCGCGGGCAGCATCAGGGGTACCCCAAGAAGCTGGGCTCGATCCAGATGAGCCGGCCGGTCTATGTCGGCAAGGCGGGGCCGCGGCTGCAGCCGGGCGGGACTTTCGGCGTGACCTTGGCGGCGTTCGATCGGCGTCTGGCCGAGGGGCGCTTCACGATCACCGAGACGGCGGAGAAGCCGGGCTTCGTCAATGGGCTGCCGATGGTGCACAACCGGTGGATGCCGGCAATCGAGACCGACGGGACGCAGAGCCTCGACGAAGTGGTGACGATGTCGAGCTATGACGTCGACTTCGGGCGCTGCTTCAAGGGCGACTTCGACCTTACCTACTTCGACTCGCCGGTCGAGGAGCTGCTGGATATTGCGCCGCAGGAGAAGATCGCGGGGTATTGGCACGAAGTCGGCGTTTCGTGGCGCGCGGGGACGACTTTGGCGCGGAATAATCTCGCCTGAGCAGCATGCAACCAGACCTCCAAACCCGCCTGTCCTGAGCTTGTCGAAGGACTGCTTTTTCGTTCAGCGCTGCGCTGTGCCGCAAGAACAAGGGCGGTGCTTCGACAAGCTCAGCATGGGCGGGGTTGGGGTGCGGATGGCTTTGGGAAAAGGGACTGTCCCTGTTTCTGCTAAGGGGACGGTCCCTGTTTCTGCACATGCCTAGATCTTGAACCCGCCTGTCCTGAGCTTGTCGAAGGACTGCTTTTTCGCTTGGCGCGGCGCTGAGCGGCAAGAACAAGGGCGGTGCTTCGACAAGCTCAGCATGGGCGGGGTTGGGGGTTGGCGGGTGTGAGGTTTCGGGGTGGCGGCCTCAGCGCACTACCATACCGCCTTTCATGACCAGCCTGATGCGGGTGAGGGCGGCAAGGTCGCGGGTCGGGTCGCCTTCGACTGCAATTAGGTCCGCCAGCAGGCCGAGCTTGACCGCGCCGCGATCGGTGAGGTGGAAGGCGGTGGCGTTGCCCGAGGTCGCGGCGATGAGGACACCGGCGGGCGGCATCCCGGCGGCGGCCATAGCGCGCATCTCGCTGGCGTTGTCACCGTGGGCGAAGACGCCGACATCGCCGCCCATGCAGATCGGCACGCCGGCGGCCATCGCAGCCTTGAAGGCGGTGCGGCTTTCGGCGACGGCGGCGGGCGGGTGCTCGGGGTCGGTCCAGCCGCGATAGCGCGCAATCGCCTCGGACGCGGCGAGCGTGGGGCAATAGGCGATGCGTTTGGCGGCCATGGCCTTGAAGACCTGCGGCGTGCCTTCGTCGCCGTGCTCGATGGTATCGACACCGGCCGCAATGGCGCGGCGCATGCCTTCGGCAGTGACGGCGTGGACCGCGACGGTGCGCCCGGCATCGTGGGCGGCGGCGGTGGCGGCGTCCAGTTCGGCCTGGCTGAATGTGGGCAAGCTCGGTTCGCCCGAGCGGTAGTGGTAATCGGCGTAGAGCTTCACGACATCGGCGCCGGCGGCGATCTGACCCCGGACCGCGCGGACAATGCCTTCGACGCCGCTGGCTTCCTCCGCGCCCTGCGGCACGACGACGCCCGGTTCAAAGCCCTTGGGGCCATAGGCGCCCTGCGCGACGATGGCGCGGGTGGCGACGAGGAGGCGGGGGCCGGGGGTGAGGCCGCTGTCGATGGCCTTTTTCAGGCCGACGTCGGCATAGCCCGCGCCTTCGGTGCCGAGATCGCGCTCGGTGGTGAAGCCTGCCTTGAGGGTCGTCTCCGCCTGCTTCGCTGCGCGGATGGTGCGCAGGGCGAGGGATTCGTGGAGCACCTGATCGTCCCACGGCGTTTCGTTGTAGGGGTGGAGGAACAAGTGGCCGTGGCCCTCGATCATGCCGGGCATCAGCGTCTGGCCGGGGAGGTCGATGGTCTGCGTGCCGGCGGGGACGGAGAGGTTCGGTCCGACGGCGGCGATGCGGTCGCCCTCCACCAGCACTTGCCAGCCGGGATGGGGGGCTGGGTCGGTACCGTCGAACACCTGGGCGGGGCGGAGCAGGGTGCGCTGCGGCTGGGCGTTCGCGATTGCCGGGAGCGAGAGGGCTATGGCTAGTGCGATGATGAAAAGGGCCTTCAAGCGCCGCGCTCCCCGGTTGAATGCAGGTCAGGCTTGTACAGGAAGAAAAGCCAAGCCCCGTGTCAAGCACGGGGCGACGGAAACCGGGGTGGTACTCCGGTTGGCGGGAGACATCTGCCTCTGCCAGTTGTGGAGCATTCGCGAACCGGCGTGACAAATTCGGCGCAGGTCAGTAGCGAGCCACTTGTGACCGTTACAGCACGCAAAGCGCCCGCCCCTTCCGAACCCGAACCAGCCCTGGCCGCGCCGGTCGATCCCCGGAAGCTGGCGCGGGAGTTGCAGGCGTTCCGCGAGCCCTCGCCGGTGCGGAGCGGATGGGAACTGGCGATCACGCTGGTGCCGTTTGTGGCCTTGTTCGCGGCTATCGCGGTAGCGATGAAGGCAGGGTACTGGCTGGCGCTGCTGGCGACGCCGCTGGCGGGGCTGTTTCTGCTGCGGCTGTTCATCATCCAGCATGACTGCGGGCATGGCGCGTTTCTGAAGTACAAGGCCAGCAATGACTGGATCGGGCGCGCGCTGGGGGTGCTGACGCTGACGCCATACGATTGCTGGCGCTATTCCCATGCGCAGCATCATGCGGGCACCGGCAACCTCGATGCGCGCGGGTATGGCGATGTCGATATGCTGACGGTGCGCGAATATCGCGAGCGGCGGTGGCTCGCGCGGCTTGGCTATCGGCTGTACCGCCATCCGCTTGTGCTGCTGGGGCTGGGGCCGGCCTATCTGTTCCTGCTGCGCCACCGGCTGCCGATCGGGCTGATGAAGGAAGGCTGGCACTACTGGGTGAGCGCGATGGCGACCAATCTGGTGACGGCGCTGGTGCTCGTGCTGCCGCTCTATGTGTTCGGCTTCGGCGTGACGGCGCTGGTGTTCTTTCCGGTGCTGCTGAGTGCGGCATCGCTGGGGGTCTGGCTGTTCTATGTGCAGCACCAGTTCCGGGATGCCTACTGGGAGCAGCGGGGGGACTGGTCGTTCTTCGAAGCCGCGCTGGAGGGCAGTTCCTATCTTGAGCTGCCGCGCATTCTCGCGTGGTTTACGGGGCATATCGGGATCCACCATGTCCATCACCTTTCGAGCCAGATCCCGTTTTACCGCCTGCCCGAGGTGCTGAAGGCGCATCCCGCCTTGCGCGAACTGAACCGGTTCAATGTGGTGCAGGCCTGCGGGGCGCTGCGTCTGGCGCTGTGGGATGAAGAGCGGCGGGGGATGGTTTCGTTTCGCGAGGCGGCAAGGGTGGCTTGAGCCGCTGGCCCACCCCAAACCCCTCCCGCAAGCGGGAGGGGCTTAAGCTTTCTTGTTTGGGCAATGGTCAATTCGCTGGCAGGCGGGTTCGGGATACCCCTCCCCAACCCCTCCCCGAACGGGGAGGGGCTTTTGATTTCTAAGGAAGGGGGCCGTCCGGCAGGCCGAGTGCGGCGCGGTCGGCGGTGGCGCCGGCGAGGTCGATGCCGGCGAGGGCCGCGCGGGCCTGGGCGTCGAGGAGGCGGACGCGGGCGTCGGTGGCGGCTTCTTCACGCATGTTGAGCAGGAAGAAATCGCTGGCGCCGAGATCGAAGCGGCGGCGTTCGGCGGAGGCGAGGTCGTCGGCGAGGGCGGCTTCGTCGGCGGCGAGGCGGGCGGTCTTGGCGGCGCCGTCGACGGCGATGGCGATGCCTTTGACTTCGACGGCGATCTGTTCGCGGACGAGCTGCTGGCGGGTGCGCAGGCCGTCGATCTCGGCGCGGGCCTCGGCGATCTTGCCCTTGGCGCTGCGGCGCTGGAGCGGGACGGTGAGGCGGATGCCGACGATGGCTTCCTCGCCATCGCGCGATTTGCCGCCGGGGCCGGTCTTGCCGATGTCGTAGGAGAGCTCGCCGCGCACGTCGAGGCGGGGCTTGAGTTCGTTCTCGGCGAGCGCGAGCTTCAGTTCGGACTGGGCGAGGCGGGCGCTGAGGGTCTGGACGTCGGGGCGGTCCGCCGCTTGGCCGGGGCGCGATGGCAGGAAGCCGGGGAGGCTCGCGGGCAGGCGGTCGGGCGTGGGCACGAGGCGTTCGCCGTTCTCGTCGCGGTAGAAGAACGAGAGCGCGTTGGCGGCGGCGCCGAATTCCTGTTCGGAGCGGACAACGAGCGCGCGGCGGCGGACGATGTTGGTATCCGCCTCGGTAAGGAGGATCGCGGGGCGGGCGCCAAGCTGGACCTGCCGGGCGATGCCGGCGCGGCGTTGTTCGGCGAGGTCGAGGAGGGCCTGATAGGCCTTGAGGCGCAGGCCGGCGGCGACCCAGTTCTGATAGGTGGCAGCGGCGCGGGCCTGCACGCCAATGGCGACCATCTCGCGCTCGAGCCGGGCGGCGTCGATATCGCGCGCGGCGATGGCGATGCGGCCGCGGCGCTCGTCGATCGCCTTGTCGCGGAGCAGCGCGAAAAGGCCGCCGATCTTCAGTTCGCCGAGGCGGTCGGTATAGGCCTTGTCTTCGTAGATCGGGAAGGTGCCGCTGCTGACGCGGTAGCCGCCGTAGATCGAGCCGCCGTTATTGGTGAGCGGGCGGGTGGCCTTGCTTTCGAGATAGCTGCCCGAATAGTAGCCGAGCACGCGGCTGCCGACGTCGACATCGAACACGGTGTCGAACGCGCCTTCGGCGGAGAGCGCGCGGCCTTCGGCCTGGCGGACGCGGGCCATGGCCTCGACGATCTGCGGCGCCTGCCGGGCCGAGCTGTCGAGCACATCGGCGAGCGTGAGGGGCGGGGTCTGCGCGGCTGCGGCGACGGGCCACAGCAGCGCGAGAGCCAGCAGAAGGCGGCGGATCATTTCGGTTTTCCGGCCTTGCGCACAGTGGCGTCGTCGTCCTTGGCGGGGGCGTAGTCGTCGCCGCTCTTGCCGCCCTTGCCGCTGATCGAATCCTTGATGTCCTTGCTGAATTCGAGCGGGAAGTCGTTCAGCTGACGCCAGAGTTCGTAGCCGACGCGGACGGTTTCCATCTGGATCCAGCCGCGGACCTTGGCGCCGAGCTTGGTGAAGCGCAGATCGGGCCAGGGGCGCTTGCCAGGCGCGGGTTCGACGAGGACGCGGAACAGGCCGCCGGCGTTGGAGGTGGGATCGACCGCGCGGACGCGGCCATCGAAGATGCCCTGCGCGACCGAAGGCCAGCCGCTGAACTGGATCGCAGGCCAGCCTTCGAATTCGAGCCGGACCTGCTGGCCGGGGCGGACGAGCGCGATGTCGCGCCCATCGATGTAGAGCGCGACGGCGCGTTCGGCGGTTTCGGGCGCGACGGTGGCGAGGACCGAGCCGGGGGAGACGACGCCGCCGGAGAGCGCCGCGTTCACGGTCTGGATGCGGCCATCGCGCGGGGCGCGGACGACCTGCGAGGACTGGCGGGCCAGCTGGACGTCGATGCGCTGGAGCTTGGCGCGCGATTCGGCAAGCTTGGCGCCGCCTTCTGCCACCTTGATCTGCGCGAGTTCGTAGTCGCGGCGGGCGATCAGGCCATCGCGCAGCAGGGCAGAAGCGCGGTTGACGTCGAGCATCGCGGTGGCGCGCGACTGGGTGACCGCCGCGATTTCCGCCTCGATCTGGGCGCGTTCGGCGGCGAGGCGGGTGAGGTAGTCAGGGTCGAGGTCGATCACGCGGGCGATGGGCTGGCCGGCCTTCACCTGCTCGCCGTCCTTGACGTACCATTCGCTGATGCGCCCGGAAACAAGGCTGGAGACATCGGCGGCGCGGTCATCGGGATTGAGCGCGACGACGAGGCCGTCGCCATTGGCGGTCTGGACCCAAGGCACGAAGGCCATGACCAGCGCGGCGGCGGTGATGCCGAGCGCGACCAGCCACGCGGTGATGACCACCACGCGCGGGGCCTTCATCTTCGCGAGCGTGGGGAAGTGATCGATATGCTCAAGACGATAAGGCACGGGCGGCCTCCCGGTCTGCTACGTGGGCCGCGAGTTCGGCGGCGGAGGCGAAACGGATCTGCTGCTGACGGCCGAGCCAGAGCCAGCCATCGAGCGCAAAGGAGCCGGGGCGCGAGGTGCACAGGAGCACGGTGGTGCCGGCGGCCTTGAGGCGTTCGAGCACGCCGAACAGCTGCGCGGGCGGCATGACATCGAACACCGGCGCGAGGACGAGGACCTTGGGGCAGGCGAGCAGCGCATTGGCGAGCTTGAGTTCCATGACTTCGCCCACGGTGAGCGGCCAGCCCGACGAGGCGAGCGGGGTGTCGAGGCCTTCGGGCAGGCTGGCGATGCGTTCGCTGAGGCCGACGGCATTGATGGCGTCGAGGATGCTTTCCGAAGTCGCGCCGGAAATCGCGAGATTGAGGTATTCGCGGATGGTGACTTCGACGATTGTGGGCCGGTCGAGCACGATGACTTCGGAGCGCAGCAGGTACATGTTGAGCCCGCCGAGATCGGAGCCGCCGACGGTGACGAGACCGTGGTCAGGCGCGACGTGACGCTTGAGCAGCATCGAGAGCGTGCGCTCGACGCCTGGTTCGGGGACAGTGACGAGGCGTTCGCCCGCGGCAAGCGAGAAGTTGAGATGCGTCTCGCCGAGCTTGACGTCGCGCAGGGAGATGGCGCCGTCGCGGGGGCCCTGCGTGCTGGGGATGGGCAGCTTTTCCTGCGCAATGCCATAGAGGAGCGAGAGTTCCTCGCAACTGGCGACGAGATCGTAGAAGGAATCGAGGTACCAGCCGAGCTGGCTGACGCCGTAGAACACGCCGGAGAGGATGAGCTCGGCACCGACGAGCTGGCCGATGGTGAGTTCGCCTGCAAGGATGAGATTGCCGCCGAGCGCGAGGAGTGCGGCGGAGGCGGTGGCGTAGAGCGTGAAGAAGGCGAGCGTCTGGGCGAAGCTGTAGCGGAAATAGCCCTTGTGCTTGGCGATGTAGTTGGCGGTCATTGCCTCCGAGCGGTCCATCGCGAAGCCGACGTGGCGGCTCGACTTGTAGAAGCCGTTGGAGCTGCCGACGCTTTCGAGCCAGCGCGCGGTATCGTGCTTGGCGTGGCTGAGCGCGACCGCATTGGTCATCGAACCGCGCGACCAGAGCAGCCAGATGACGAGCAGCGCGAGCAGCAGAGTGACGTTGAAGGCGAGGAAGAAGGGGTGGTAGAAGCTAGTGACAATGAGGCCGACCGCCGATTGCAGCACGATGGTGAAGCCGCCGATGAGCAGGCTCGGCACCGATTTCTGCACGACAACCAGATCGAAGAAGCGGTTGAACAGGTCCGCCCGGCGCGCATCGCCGAAGAAGGGATCGCGCGCGTGGACGGCGCGGATGGTGATTTCGGCGACGATGCGGGCGAACAGGCGCCGCTCGAACAGCGTCATCACATAGACGCGCAGGGCCGAGAGCATCGCCACGATGAACAGCAGCGTGAACAGGAGCGCCGCCAGCGTCCACAGCTGGGCGGGCAGCGCGGTATAGGCCACGCTGTTGATGAGGAGTTGGACTGAAATGGGTGTAGCCAGCGAAAGCAGGCCTATGGCAATGCCATAGACCGCCGCCAGGCGCAGATAGCCCGCGTCCGGCCCGATGATTTCGGCCATCCAGCGTATTGCATCGCGCAGTTCGACCCGCGTTGGTGCAGCCATGAAGTTCCCTGAGAGCTCTGATTTCCGGTATCGGTGCAGTGCATTTAGGACATTGTGCAGCGCAGCGCCAATTACATCTCTTGTCTGGCCCCTATAGGCTATGGTTATAACCCCGTATGACAACCATTCGCCAATTGCAGTATCTTGTCGCGCTGGCGGACACCGGCTCGTTCGCTGAAGCGGCGCGGATCAGCCATGTCTCGCAGCCGGCGCTGAGCCAGCAGGTCAAGGCGCTGGAGGAGCGGCTCGGGGTGCGGCTGCTGGAGCGTTCGACGACGGGAGCGATCCTGACGCCGATCGGGCGGAGCATCGTTTCCAAGGCGCGCGGCATTCTGGGCGAAGTGCGCGGCATCGAGGAGCTGGCGCAGTCTGCAGCGACGGGGCTGACGGGCACCCTGCGGATGGGGACGACGCCGACCCTGGGGCCCTACCTGCTTTCGCCGATCATCGCCGATCTGCACCGCGCGGCGCCGGGGCTGCGGCTCTATGTGCGTGAAGGCATCCCTGACGAGCAGGCGCTGCAGGTTTCGCGTGGGGAGCTTGACGTCATGCTCGGGCCGCTGCCGATCCGGGGGGATGATCTGGAGATCGAGCCCTTGTTCCGCGAGCCGCTCGATCTGGTGGTGGCGGTGGACAGCCCGCTGGCGCAAGGGCGGGTGGAACCGGGGGCATTGGCCGGGCAGGTGCTGCTTTCGCTGGACACGCGGCATCACCTGCACCGAGAAACGCAGCTTATAGCCGAGGCGCATCTTATGGCGCTGAGCCCGGACTATGAGGGGACGAGCCTTGACAGCCTGCACATGATGGCGGCCTCGGGTCTGGGGCTGACGGTGCTGCCGCGGCTTTACCTCCAGAGCGATGTGGGCGGGCTTTCGGGTATTGCTGTCGTCAACGTGGCGGGCTGGAAGGCGCATCGTTCGGTGGCGTTGGCGTGGCGGCGCGGGACGAGCATGGAAGCGGCGTTCCGCACGATCGCCGAGCATGTGCAGCGCTCGGCACGGCGGATGCTGGAGAAGGGGTTGGGGTAAGCCCTGTCAGGGGCTGCCGCGCACCCCTCCCCAACCCCTCCCCGAGCGGGGAGGGGCTATTTGACGGCCGATGGCTGTTCCCAGCCGCCGCCGAGGGCCTTGAACACGCTGATCTGGGCGTCGGCGCGGTCGGCTTCGGCCTGGGCGAGGGCGGCGCGGGTCTGGGCGCGCTGGCGTTCGGCGTCGAGCAGTTGCAGGAAGCTGTCGGCGCCGTAGTCGAAGCGGATGCGCGAGAGGCGGGCGGCGTCGTTGCTGGCGGTCATCGCGCGGCGCAGCGAGGCTTCGCGCTGCGTGGCGCCGCCGGCGCGGGCGAGCGACTGTTCGGCCTCCTTGAGCGCATTGAGGATGGCCGCGTCGAACTTTGCCAGCGAGCCTTCAGCGACGGCCTTGCTTTCGCGGACGCGGGCGCGGGCGGCGCCGTTGAAGGGGAAGTTCCACTTGATCTGCGGGCCGACCGAGTAGCCGAACGAATTGGCACTGCCGAGATTGCTGAACTGGGTCGCGCCGAGCGAGGCGCTGCCGAGGAGCGAGATCTTCGGGTAGAGCGCGGCGGTGGCGATGCCGATGCGCGCGGTATCGGCGGCAAGCGCGCGTTCGGCCTGGCGGACATCGGGGCGGCGCGCGAGGAGCGCTTCGCCGTCGCCGACCGGGAGCGGTTCGGTGGCCATCGGCACGCTGCGGCACTTGGCGGCGGAGCTGTCGAGGATGGTGGCGGGTGCATCGCCGATGAGGACAGCGAGGGCGTAGAGCGCGGAGCGGCGCTGGGCTTCAAAGACGGGGACCTGCGCGCGGGCCTGCTCGATGAGGACGGTCGCCTGATCGACTTCGCTCTGCGTGCCGCGCCCGGCGGCGAGGCGGCGCTGGGTAAGGTCGAGGGTGCGGGCCTGCAGTTCCTCGGTCTCGCGCGCGACATCGGCCTGTTCGCCGAAGCCGCAGGCCGAGGCGTAGGCGCGCGCGGTTTCGGCGGCGACTGCAACGCGAGCGGCATCGACGGCGGCTTGTGCCGAGGCGGCATCGGCGCGGGCGGCTTCGATGGAGCGGCTGACCCCGCCGAAAAGATCGACCTCGTAGGAGGCATCGTAGCCCACCGAGAAGAAATCGAACGAGACGGTGCGGTTGATCGTGGGGGCGACTTGCTGGGTATTGGTGAACTGCGCGGTCGCGCCGGAGGTCGGCAGGCGCGCGGCGCCGGCTTCGGACAGGACGGCGCGGGCGCGCTGGAGATTGGCGGCGGCGACGCGCAGGTCGGTGTTCTTGGCCAAGGCCTGCGTGACGAGGCGGTCGAGCTCCGGGTCCTTGAACAGCTGCCACCACTGCGGCGGGAGCGGCGAAGGGGTGACGGCGCCGTTTTCCAGCGCTTCGGTGAGGCGGACCTGCTCGGGCGGGAGCGCGGCGGGGCGCTTGTAGTTCGGGCCGACGGCGCAGGCTGAGAGCAGCAGGGCCGGAAGGAGAATGGCGAGGCGATTCATGCCTCGGTCTCCGCAGCGGGCAGTTCCTTCGGCTTGCGGCGCAGCCAGTGGCCGACCCGTTCGCCGAAATTGCGGCTGATGATGTAGAACGACGGCGTGAAGAGGAGGCCGAAGCAGGTCACCCCGATCATCCCGAAGAATACCGCGATGCCGAGCGCCGAGCGCATTTCCGCGCCGGGGCCGGTGGCAGTGACGAGCGGCAGGGTGCCGAGAATGAAGGCGATCGACGTCATGACAATCGGGCGCAGGCGCTGGTGCGCGGCGCGTTCGGCGGCGGCGCGCGGCTCCAGCCCCTCGTCCTCGCCCTGCCGCGCGAACTCGACGATGAGGATCGCGTTCTTGGCGGCGAGGCCGATGAGCACGACGAGGCCGATCTGGGTGAGGATATTGTTGTCGCGGCCCATGATGTCGACCCCGACGATGGCGGCGAGGAGGCACATCGGGACGATCAGGATCACCGCGAGCGGGAGGACGAGACTTTCGTACTGCGCGGCGAGAAGCAGGAACACGAAGACCACCGCGAGGCCAAACACGAGGATGCCGGTGTTGCCCGCCTGCTGCTGCTGGTAGGCAAGTTCGGTCCATTCGTAGGTGAAGCCCGCGGGGAGGTTGGCCTTGGCGAGCTGGTCCATAGTTGTCAGCGACTGGCCCGAGGAGAACCCGCGCTTGGTATCGCCCTGCAGTTCGGCGGCCGGGTAGAGATTGAAGCGCACGACGCGGTAGGGGCCGCTGTCGTTCTTGAGCGTCATCACCGCGGCGAGCGGGACCATCATGCCCGAAGCCGAGCGCGTCTTGAGTCGGAGGATATCGCCGATGTCGTCGCGGTAGGGCGCGTCGGCCTGCGCGGTCACGCGGAAGGTGCGGCCGAGGAAGTTGAAATCGTTGACGTAAGTGCTGCCGAGATAGGTGCCGAGCGTGGCGAACACGCGCTCGACCGGCACGCCGATCTGCTCGGCGCGCTCGCGGTCGATATCGGCCTTGAGGCGCGGGGTCTTGGTGTTGAACGTGGTGAAGACCGAGGTGAGTCCCGGCTGCTGGTTGGCCGCCATCATCATCTTGAACGCGGCGCCTTCGAGCGCCGCGTATCCGGCGCCGGTGCGGTCCTCGATCATCATCTTGAAGCCGCCGCCGGTGCCGATGCCGCGCACAGGCGGCGGGGGCACGACGAGGACATTGCCAGCGGTGATGCCGCCATAGGCCTTGCGCAGTTCGTTGGCGACCTGATCCGCCGAGGCCTTGCGGTGGGCGAAGTCCTTGAGCGTGATGAAAATCGCGCCTGCATTGGGGGCAGTGGTGAAGGTCGCGCCGTCGAACCCGGCGAAGGCGATGGTAGCCTTCACCGCGGGGTTTTCGCGCGCGGTCTTTGCGGCGGCCTGAACGATCTCGTCGGTGCGCTGGAGCGAGCTGCCCGGCGGGAGCTGGACGACGCCGATCAGGTAGCTCTGGTCCTGCGCGGGGATGAAGCCGGTGGGTGTTTCATAGAAGCGCCAGCCGGCGATGGCGAGGAGCAGGACGTAGGCGATGCCGATCATGCCGAGCGAGCGGACAAGGCGCGCGGTGAGGCGGCCATAGCGCTGCGACAGCGTTTCGAAGCGCTGGTTGAAGCCGCGCGCGAAGCGGACGGGGAGGCCGCGCCAGCCGGTGGGGCAAGGCGTCTCCTCGTGATCGCGCGGCTTCAGGATCAGCGCGGCGAGCGCGGGCGAGAGGGTCAGCGAGACGAAGGCCGAGATCGCGGTGGCGCTGACGATGGTGAGCGCGAACTGCTTGTAGAACGCGCCGGAAATGCCCGGGATGAACGCGGTCGGGATGAACACGCCGCACAGCACCAGCGCGATGGCGATGAGCGCGCCGGAGACTTCGTCCATCGTCTTGTGCGCGGCCTCGCGCGGGGTGAGGCCTTCTTCTTCCATCAGGCGTTCGATGTTCTCGACCACGACGATGGCGTCGTCCACCACGATGCCGATGGCGAGGACGAGGCCGAACAGCGAGAGGTTGTTGAGGCTGAACCCGAAGGCGGCCATCGCGGCGAAGCTGCCGATGAGCGACACCGGGATCGCGAGGATCGGAATGATCGAGGCGCGCCAACTCTGCAGGAACACGAGCACGACGAGCGCGACGAGCACGATGGCTTCGAGCAGGGTGTGCTGGACGGCTTCGATCGAGGCGCTGATGTATTCGGTCGGGTGGAACGGGACGGAATAGACGAGGCCGGGAGGGAAAGATTTCGCAAGCTCGGCAAGTTCGGCATCGACCGCTGCGGCGGTCTTCAGCGCGTTCGAGCCTGGAAGCTGGGTTACGGCGAGGCCGAAGGAAGGATAGCCGTCGCGATAGGCGTTGGTGCCATAGTCCTGCGCGCCCAGTTCGAGGCGGGCGATATCGCGCAGGCGGGTGAGGCGACCCTCCTCGTCGCGCTTGATGATGATGTCGCCGAACTCGTCGGTCGAGGTGAGGCGCCCCTCGGTCTGGATGCCGAGCTGGAAGGCGGTGCCCCCCTGGTTGAACGGCGGCTGTCCGACCGAGCCGGCGGCGACCTGTGCGTTCTGCGCGCGGATCGCGGCGATGATCTCGTCCACCGTGAGATTGCGGCTCGCGGCGGCGTCCGGATCGATCCAGACGCGCATGTTGTAGTCGCGCCCGCCGATGATGCGCACGCCGCCGACACCGGGAATGCGGCTCAGCCGGTCGATCACCTGAAGGGTTGCATAGTTGGAGATGTACTGCTGGCTGAGCGACTTGTCGGGCGAATAGAGGTTGGCGACCATCAGCAGGTCGGGCGAGTTCTTGCGCACCGTGACGCCGATCTGGCGCACTTCCTCGGGCAGGCGCGGCTCGGCGGTGGCGACGCGGTTCTGCACGAGCACCTGCGCCTGATCGACATTGGTGCCCGCCTTGAAGGTGACGGTGATCGCCACGTTGCCGTCGCCGGTGGAGGACGACTGCATGTAGATCATGTTCTCGACGCCGTTGATCGATTCCTCGAGCGGGGCGGCGATGGTTTCGGCGAGCGTTTCCGCAGTCGCGCCCGGGTAGTTGGCCGAGACGACCACGGTGGGGGGCGCGATTTCCGGATACTGGCCGACGGGCAGCGACGGGTAGGCGATCGCCCCGATGATGACGATCAGGATCGACAGCACCGCCGCGAAAATCGGACGGTCGATGAAGAAATGCGGCAGGCGCATTACTTGGCCGTGGCCTCGGCGGCTGCAGGCGCTGCGATGGCGTTCGAGGCGGGCGAATCCGCCGCCGCGCGGGGCTTCATCGTGATCAGCTTGGCATCGACCGGCATGCCGGGCTGGAGCCGCGCGAGGCCATCGAGAATGACCTTCTCGGTCGGCGCGAGGCCGGTCTTGATCACGCGCAGGCCCTCGACGAGCGGGCCGGTCTCGACATTGCGCTGGAGGCTCTTGCCGTCCTTGTCGACGACATAGACGAAGCGGCGGGTCTGGTCGGTGACGATGGCTTCATCGGGCACGAGCAGCGCGCTGTAGGTGCCCGAGCCGAGCAGGCGGGCGCGGCCGAACATGCCGGGGACGAGGAAGCCGTTGGGGTTGCTGACCTCGGCGAAGGCCCGGATCGTGCCGGAATTGCGGTCGATCGCGTTGTCGACGAACTTCATCAGGCCGTGCCAGCGGTAGGCTGTTTCGTCGGCGAGCTTGATATCGACCGGATTGGGGGCATAGCGCGAGGATTCGCGCTCGCCCGCTTGGGCCTGGCGGACATACTTGAGGTAGAAGGTCTCCGCGCCTTCGAAGGCGAAGCGGATCGGATTGACGGTGACGACGCGGGTGAGCACCGTCTGGCCTGCCGCCACGTAAGTGCCGATCGAAACGCGCTTGTCCGAGACTCGGCCGGAGATAGGCGAGCGGACGGTGGTGAAGGCGAGATCGAGCGATTTGGCTTCGAGATTGGCGCGGGCGGCACCGGCAGCGGCGACGGCGCTGCGCAGGTTCGCTTCCTTGGTCTCAAACTCCTCGCGGCTGACGGCCTGCGCATCGACAAGCTTCTGCGCGCGGGCGAGTTCGGTGCGGGCGTTGGTGACGAGCGCCTGCGCCTTGGCGAGGTCGGCACGGGCCTGTTCGGCGGCGGCGCGGTAAGGGCGCGGATCGATGGTGAAGAGGACCTGACCCTTCGCCACTTCGACGCCTTCGCGGAAGTTCACGCTCTCGACCGTGCCGGAGATGCGCGGGCGGATCTCGACGTCCTGCACGGCTTCGAACCGGCCGACGTAATCGTCCCAGTCCACCACCTGACGCTTCAGCGGAAGCGCGGCGGAGACATGCGGCTTGGGGGGTGGCGGGGGTGCTGACGGGGAGCAAGCGGCGAGGGCCGCTGCGGCGAGGAGGGGGAGAGAAATGATTCGACGCACTTAACTCTCGTAAGTGTCCTAGTTTCAAAGTGCAACGCCTGCTGCGGTGCAGCGCCATCCCTCGAAAGGGTGAAGACGATCCCCCCCTTGTCTTCACCGCGCACTCCCGTCTTGCCAGTGGCGCGGGGATTGATCAGTTGCTACAAGCAACGCAAATGGATGCCGGTGGGGAGTAAAACGCGTGGCAATCGAGGCAAAGGTCAATGGCAAGCCGGTAAGCTTCGCGGGGGAGCCCGATACCCCGCTGCTCTGGGCGATCCGCGAGGAGCTGGGGATGACCGGCACCAAGTTCGGCTGCGGCATCGCGGCCTGCGGGGCCTGTAGCGTGCATATCGACGGCGAGATCACGCGCTCGTGCAGCGTGCCGATCAGCGACGTTGCCGGCAAGTCGATCACCACGATCGAGGGGCTTGCCGCTGCCGATGGCACGCTGACCGCGCTGCAACAAGCATGGATCGCGCATCAGGTGCCGCAGTGCGGCTATTGCCAGTCGGGCCAGATCATGGCTGCGGCCGCGCTGCTGGCGAAGACGCCCAAGCCGACCGATGCCGATATCGATGCGGCGATGACCAATATCTGCCGCTGCGGGACCTATCCGCGCATTCGTGCCGCGATCCATGATGTCGCCGGCACTGCGGCTACTCCCGCCACCAACCCCGCCTGAGGAGAACGCAGATGGGCATGATCCGCAGAACCTTCCTCATCGGCGGCGCGGCACTGGTCGGCGGCGGCATTTTCGCGGTCCAGTATGGCGACAGCTCGGCGAAATCGCAGGCGGCGAAGCTGACCGACGGCAAGGACGGGCACAATTTCGGCACCTGGCTGCGCATCGGCGAGGACGACACCGTCACGCTCTATTCGCCGCACACCGATATCGGGCAGGGCTCGAACACCGGCCTCGCGCAGATGCTGGCGGAGGAACTGGATGCCGACTGGAGCAAGCTTTCGGTCGTCTCGGCCCCGGCGGAATCCGCGTTCGCCAACGTGGTGCTGGGCAAGGGCTTCCTTTCGGAAATGAGCGGTTATCCGGGGATCATCGGGGCGATGCCGATGTCGCTGCTGGGAACGATCGCGCGGCAGCTCAACCTGCAGATCACTGGCGGCTCCTCGGCGCTGCGCTTTACCGGGCAGCACGGGCTGCGGGTGCTGGGCGCGGGGACGCGTCAGGCGCTGATCGAGACGGCGGCGGGGCGCATGGGCGTTCCGGCGGGCGAGCTGACGACGGCGGACGGCAAGGTCATCCATGCGAAGTCGGGCAAGGCGATGCGCTATGGCGAACTCGCGGCGGAAGCGGCGACGCGCAGTCTTTCGACCAAGGTCGCGCTCAAGGACCCCAAGGACTTCAAGCACATGGGGAAATCGATCCCCCGCTTCGACATTCCCGCCAAGGTCAACGGCACCGCGCAATACGGCATGGACGTGATGAAGCCGGGCATGCGGGTGGCGACGGTGATCGCGGCGCCGGTGCGCGGGGGCAAGCTGGAATCGGTCGATGCGGGGCCCGCGCTGGCCGTGGCGGGCGTCGAGAAGGTGATCAACCTCGATGCCGCCGTGGTGGTGGTCGCCAAGGGCTACTGGCAGGCACTGAAAGGCGCGCGGGCGCTGGCGCCGAAGTTCAGCGATGGGGGGCACGGGCTGATCTCCACCGCGACGATCTTCGCCGAGCAGGACAAGCTGCGGGACGAAGGCAAGCCGACCAAGACCATGGGTGAAGGCGACGTCGATGCGGCGTTCAAGGCCAATGGCGTCAAGCTGATCGAGGCGGACTACCGCATGCCGTTCCTCCACCACGCGATGATGGAGCCCTTTGCGCTCACCGCGCACTACAAGGACGGCCATCTCGATGTGTGGGGCGGCATGCAGGATCCGCTCGGCGCCAAGGCCGCGGCGGCCAAGGCAGCAGGCCTGAGCGCCGACAAGGTCACGTTCCATCCGATGCTGATCGGTGGCAGCTTCGGCCGCCGCCTGCCGATGTACATGGAGATCGTGGATCAGGTGGCGCGGGTGGCCATGCAGGTGCCCTATCCGGTGAAGCTCATCTGGTCGCGCGAGGAGGAAGTCTCGCAGGGGGCGTATCGCCCGCAGAGCTCGGCGAAGCTGACCGCGGCGTTGTCGGCGGATGGCAAGATCACCGCATGGCGCAACGATTTCGCGCAGCCAGAGGATGGCCTGCGCGAAGTGCCGTTCTTCTATGACGTGCCCGCGGTGGCGCGGCGGCATTTCAAGCAGGTCTCGAACCAGACGGTGGGTGCGTGGCGTTCGGTCAATGCGACGCAGCATGGCTTCACGACCGAGAGCTTCATGGATGAACTGGCGCATGCGGCGGGCGTCGATCCGGTCGAGTTCCGCCTGCGGCACCTCAAGCCGGGGCGGCACCGGACTGTGCTCGAGGAAGTGGCCAAGCGCAGCGGTTGGGGCTCGCCGCTGCCGGAGTGCCACGCGCGCGGCGTCGCCGTGGTCGAATGCTTCAACACGATCGTCGGGCAGGTGATCGAGGCTTCGCTCGACGAGGCCGGCATGCCCAAGGTGCACAAGGCCTGGGCCGTGGTGGACTGCGGCACGGTGGTCAATCCGACGGCGGCGGAGGGGCAGATCCTCGGCGGGCTGGTGATGGGGCTGTCCTCGGGCATCGGCGAGGCGATCACGCTCGACAAGGGCGCGGTTCAGCAGAGCAACTTCAGCGATTACGAAGTGCTCAAGCTGGCCAATGCGCCGATGGTGGATGTGCACTTCATCAACAGCGGGGCGGAAATGGGCGGGATTGGCGAACCGGGCCTTCCGCCGGCGACCCCTGCGCTGGCCAATGCGCTGTTTGCCTTGACGCGCAAGCGGGTGCGCAACCTGCCGATCCGGGATCAGGCGAAGGCTTGAGGCGCAGGCCATAAGCTCAGCGATTACCTACCCGTTCGTCCCGAGCGAAGTCGAGG
>Ga0310345_10001189_pt1 | contig 30428 bp, 29 predicted proteins | sample HC15DNA20500_MG_FD_204667 | JGI IMG/M metagenome (GOLD analysis project Ga0310345, IMG submission 204667) | Marine microbial communities from station ALOHA, North Pacific Subtropical Gyre - HC15-DNA-20-500_MG | ecosystem: Environmental > Aquatic > Marine > Oceanic | place: Pacific Ocean: North... | reverse complement strand
GACAAAGAAATTTTTAAAATCGTTATCAAAATTTAGTCTTTCTCCTTATTTATTTGAAACATTTATTCGTTTTCTCTTATTTAATAATTTACAGGAACAAGGTTATTTAACATATATGGCTCAAATAGAAAAACCGTTTAGACAAAAAGTAAAAGTATTAACAGGAAAAAAGAAATTTTCGTATATTTTAAGTGATACAACTCAATCATATGATAAATGTTTAATGGTTGATTTTCAAGGTATGAGGAATGAATTATTACAAGAAGTTTTAAAAATTTTTACAACAAAGGGTCATAAATTGTATAAAAACAATGCAATAGAATTTCAAAAAATACTATTAAAAACAAAATATTGTAAAAAACGAAAAAGTGGTATAACTAATTCAAAGGTAAAATATGATGAAAATAAATGGCATTATGGTAATACTTCTAATTATGACAAATATTTTCAATATCCAGAATTTTGTAAATTATTCATTAATAAAAATACAAAGAGAGAATTTATAAGGAAACAAAATAAATATTTATTAACAAATTTGCCGAAAAAATTACAAAAAATAAAATCTGAATTTGATAAATTATCCTCAAAAGAAAGAAATAATATATATTTAAAAGAGCTTTTTAAATATTTAAAAATTCCGATTAAATATCAAAAAGAGATGCTAAAATCTAACAAACCTTTAAAATTGTTAGGTTTATAAATATAAGAAAGAAACACTACATTAATTTAAAATTATAACATTATAATATCTTACAAAATATTTTGCCAAAATGGTTCTTCCTATTCAAAATGAAGTAAAAATATCTGTAATTGGTCATGTAGATTCAGGAAAATCAACGACAGTAGGTGTATTAATAACAGACGTATTGGATGATGGAAATGGTAAAGCAAGAAAACATGTATTAAAACATAAGCATGAACAAAAAAGTGGCAGAAGTTCAAGTATTTCTTATAATCATAAAATTATAAATGATAAAGCAATTACATTTATCGATTTATGTGGACATGAGAAATATTTAAAATCAACTGTTCTTGGTCTTTCAAATTCATTTTCAGATTATAGTATGTTAGTTATAGGAATAAACCGAGGTATTACTGATATAACTAAGCAACATTTAATTTTATCTTTATCATTAAAGGTTCCTGTATTTAGTGTTTTAACAAAAATTGATTTATGTTCAGAACATGTTTATAATCAAGTTTTTACAAGATATTTAAAATTATTAAAAGAGAGTGGATTAAAAGCTTATATAATAAATAGTGAAAAGAGATTAAAGAATGCTTTAAATTTTTTAAATGATAGTAAAAATAAAAAAATTCCAATATTTAATGTTTCAAATAAGACGGGTGATGGAATAGATTTATTAAAGCAATTTGTGTATGAACTATCACCATCAGGTTTATGGAAACAATTTCATAATAAAAAGGAATCTGTTATGTATATAGATTCGACGTATAATGTTCCTGGAATAGGGGTAGTTTTAAGTGGAACTATAAGAAAAGGTTGTATAAAGAAGGGTGATATATTGTTTTTAGGTCCATTTGGTGCTAATGATGAGAGATTTAAAAGAATTGTAGTGAAATCACTACATAATAATGTTAGACAAATAGTAGGTGAATTAAAGTCCGGTGCTAGTGGATGTATAGCAGTGAGAGGTATAAAAACGGTAATAAAGCGAAGTCAAATAAAGAAGGGTTTTATAGTATCAAGTAAAGAACAACCAATTACTAATTTTGTGATAGCAGATCTGTATATATTAAAGACAAATCGAACATTAATAACTGTTGGTTTTGAGGGAGTATTTTATTGTAGAAATGTAAGATGTATAGCACGTATTATTCAAATTTATAATAAAAAAAATGAAGAAATCAAGTATTTACGAAATGGTCATAGAGCTTATGTAAAATTAGAATTAATGAATAGAGGTAAATTTTTAGAACCAAAAAGTAAAATAATTTTTCGAGAAGGTTTAGTAAAAGCAGTAGGGAAATTATATAAGTGTTTATAAATATTTTATTATCCTTGATTTGTATTTGCCATATATTTATGAAGTTTAATATTATTTCTGATTAAATAAAATCTAACAAATCCACTACTATAACATCCAATAATTTGTTTTAATTTGATTAATAAGAATAAATCAATAATAGCGAAATGTTGTCCTTTTTTATATTGTGACATAAGATCACAATTATTTTTTTTGCATACTTGTTGATAAAAAGTTTGTGGAAAATGAATAATTCTATTTTTATATAAATTTTTGAATTTTTGTAACATTTTTTGATCGTCGGTGGCTAGAAAGAATTTAACATTTTTATTTTTTTTTATTTCTTTATTCATGTCTTTGATATATTGTTCATCAGTTTTTAAATACATCCCAAATTTTTTGTATATTTGTCTAAATTGTTTATACGTATCTCCTCTTCTAATATGAACTCCAATTATATTTTTATCAATTTGTCCATTTTTAAGCATATTATTTTGAACAAATTTATTAATTTGTGAATGTAGTGGTTTAGCGGGTGTAACTTTTTTCATTAATTCAGTATATTTTTTTTTAAGTGAATAATATTTTTTTTGAATAATTTTTGAAAATTTGATATTTGGTTCATCAAATGATTTAAGATATCCTTTATAAAATAAGTTAGTATTTTTAGCTAAAAATTTATTTCCCTCTTTTTTTCTTTTGTCCCACATTGTAATAAATTTTTTATTCTTTTTAATAACTAATCCGTCCATAATAATTTTATTATCTTTATTCATTTGTGTAAAGGTTTTAACCGTATGTTTAAAGTCATTATTAAGAATAATTTTTTTATTTACCTTTGTAATTAATTTTTTGTAAGTATTGTCATTAATAAAGTTCAATTTAAAATTATTTATAAATAAATCTTGAAATTTTTGATGTGAAAATTGAGTAGATGGTTTCCAATAAATATATAATTTTTTGTTTAGAAGTTCTGCTAATACTTTCCATGATAAAATAGTTTGTAATCTGTCACAAAGTCCATTAATAGGTTGAATAATAATAAATGATTTAGATATATTGGAAAAGTTTTCTAGTTTATTTTTTAGTAGAAGAATATACACTAATACCAATAATATACTAACAAAAATATACATATTATTAAATTTCATTATATTTAATTTAAACAAATATTTTAAATATTTTGTTTTAAAAAAAATAAACTATAATTTATATATTAGAATGCATAATATGTTAATTAAGTCTGAATTTTATAAATTAGATGGTTCCTTATCAGATAAATTAGATTATTATTTAGATAATTTAGAAATATTACGTCTAGTATATATAAATCAATACGTAGATTTTGTAACAAAGAGGAGTTATTCTACACGAATTAGAATCAGTTTAAGTTATTGTGAAAAGCAAATAATGAAAAGTATAACTAAAATAAATAATCTTTTAAAGAGATCAAGTCAGGTAGAATTAGAGGAAGCATTTGTAAAGGTGAAACTATTTGAAAAAATAGTTATACAAATTCAGAGTGATATTCCTTCTTTCAATGATAAAAAGTTAATAATTTTTATGGAGGAAAATCAAAAACAACAATCTACAAATATATTAGAAGAGCCATTAAGAAGAAATTCATTAAGAAGAAATTCATATGAAGAAAAACAATTATTAGAAACAATGATCGTAATAGATGAAGAGAAAAATAAGAAAAGATTAAAAGAATTACAAAAATTAAATGAAGATATGATAATGTTAAAAGAGATGTTTATAGATTTACAGCAAATGACAGCAGAACAGGAACCTTTAATAGATAATATATTAGATAATGTTGATGAAACAAATGATAATACAGAGCAAGCAGTTGTTGAATTAAGAGAAGCTCAAAATTATCAAGTAAATATGTTTGGATATAAGTTAGCTGTACTAGGTGGTTTAGTTGGAGCGTTAATAGGTGCTCCAATTGGATTTGTAGTATTAGGTACAAAAATAGCAACAGGGATAGGTGCAACAACTTGCGGAGTAGTCGGATTAATAGGTGGAAATAGAGTATCTGAAAATTATCGTGAACCAGATACAGAAAATATTAATAGAGATAATTAAATAAAAAAATTGATTGTAAATAATGTAAATTATAAATTAAAATAGAATAATTTAATAATTAAATATATCTAAAATATATTATAATAATGATAACCTATACAATAAAATATATACTTTCATTTGAAAGTGAAGTAAGTGAACCCATCAATTCTGAAGTAATTGATGTTATTAATTCTAAGTTAATTCGGGATTATGAAACTTACAAGCCTACTAGGCAAAAGTCAAATTTTCTTTTCAGAAATGTAGAAATTTCTGATCAGGAAATTATAAAAAAGATTAATGGTCTTTTGAATAAAATAACAGAAAAGAATTTTGAAAAACTTTTTGATAAAATTAATGCTATTTTAAAAAATGATAAAATTATAGATAATATGATAGACAAATTATTTGATAAAGCAATAATTCAAACAAGTTTTTGTAAAATATATGCTCAATTTTGTGCCAAATTTTGTAATAACACAGATGAGAAATTTTTATCCTGTTCAATTAAAGAAAGTTTAATGAGAAAATGTGATGAAATGTATAAAGAATGTTTAAAAGAGGATGATTATGAAAAGGTTGATGTCCATAATTATGAAAAATTCTGTGCTTATATGAAAAATAAGAAAAAATTGATTGGTATTTTTCAATTTATGGGGCATTTACATAAACAAAAATTGGCAACAGATAATGATATTTCAAATTATATTAAACTTTTAATGAAAAAAATAAAAATATATAAAAAAATGAGAGAAATTGAGCAAGAACAAATAGAATTACTTGAAAATTTATGTGAATGTCTCTGTAAATTATTACTAACAGTTAGTGATTCAATTAATATTTTCAAATCATTGTACATAGAAGATATAAAAATTTTTATGACAGATACAAACAATTTTTCAGCTCGTATTCGTTTCATGTTTATGGATTTGGTCGATTTTTTTAATAAAATAGAAGAACCTCCAAAATATGTTCCAAAAGTTAAGATTAAAAATAAAGACTCTACATTTTTATCAACAAAATCATCAGGTAATATTGATAAAACTGATAATAAAATCTCAAGAAATAGGGAACAAAATTCTAATTACAGAAAGAAGCAAGGATATAAATACGATAAAAGGAAACGATTTAGTAATAAATCAAATCGGAAAAATGGATATGATAAGAAGGATAATAAAACAAAGTCGTATAATAATAGAGAATATAATCAAAAAGAAGTTAATAAACCACAAGATGTAAATAGATTAGATAATAAGAAGAAATATAATAATAGAGAATATAATCAAAAAGAAGTAAATAAACTACAAGATGTAAATAGATTAGATAATAAGAAGAAATATAATAAAAGAAATAATCGATATAGTTCTAATAATTATAGAAAGAGACGGGATAATATAGATAATAATAATAAAAGGACACATAATCATTATCACAAAAAAGATCATGATAATGATAAAAGGGTATATAATCATTATCACAAAAAAGATCATGATAATGATAAAAGGACACATAATCATTATCACAAAAAAGATCATGATAATGATAAAAGGACACATAATCATTATCACAAAAAAGATCATGATAATGATAAATTAAATGTGAAACAACCAAATGAAGAGTTAAAAAATAAAAGATTTGACATCTTAGGTGATAATTAATATTTAGAATTAGAAAATTATAAAAATTTATATATATAATATATATTGAAAATCAAATGAAACCATTATTAGTAACATCTCGTTATGGGAATTTTAATGATTATATTAAATATCGTTTTAGAAGTTTACTTAAGACTGATTTTTATTCAAATGATGAAGTAGATGAATGTGCTTGTCCTTCTTGTGAAGGGTATTGTAATACGTTAAATAAAGATAAATGTACAAATGATAATAAATGTTTATGGTATACAAGTAGTAAACCAAATTATTGTAAAACAACACGAACATCAAATTTTTGTGATTGTGATAAAAAGTATGAAAAAATTGCAAGGACTGGAAAAATGATGATAAATCAAAAATTTTTAAAATATTTTGCGGAAGTTCATAATATAACAAAAGAATCACATAGTAGAGGTTTGTTAGTATATCATGGTCTTGGTTCTGGTAAAACATGTTCAGGTATAATTCTTTCTAATGTAACACGTTCATATTCAATAGGAAATGAAGTTTTTAAAAGAAAGATAATAATCATGATACCTGCTAATTTAAATTTAGATCCTTGGATTAAAGAATTATCAGGTGATTGTAATTTGGATAAAGATTTACGTACAGATTTAGAAACAGCTCAAAAAAAATATAAAAATAAATCAGACAAAGATAAAATTCGTTTATTTAAAGATATTTGTAAAGAACATGACGTTTATATTATTCATTATAATGCTGAAGGAGCAAGAGGTGGATGGAGAGATGATTTAAAAAAACTCCCAAATAGAAAAAAAGATTATTTTAAAAATAAGTATAATAGTAATTATGAAGATAGTGATCGTAAAAGAACAAATCCTTTTGATGATGCCGTATTGATAGTAGATGAAGCACATAATTTAAGTAATAATTTTGCAAAAGAATATGATGAAAATATGAAAAAACCAAATTCAAAAGTAAATTTAATTTATAATCAATCAATACAATCAAAAAACTCAAGAGTTTTTTTATTAACAGGAACTCCAATTATTAATTCACCATTTGAATTAGTTTATTTATTTAATATGGTACGTGGAGATGTATCATATAAAAATAAAAAAATGAAATTTGAAGAAAATAAGGAAAGATTTGAGAAAAAATTTTTTAAAGTGACAAAAAATGGAGCGTCTCTGAAAAATGAAAAATTATTTAGATCACGTATTACGGGGTTAGTATCATATTATTCAGGAATAAATCAAAATGTTTTTGCTGATAAAGTTTACAAAGATTTTAGAATTTTGATGGAAAAACGATTTAAAGATGTATATAATAATGCTTGGAAACAAGAAATTGCGATAACTTTAAGTTTAAAAGAAAACACAACAGATAGTGTAATGACATCTCATATTTTGAGTCAACAAGCGTCTAATTTTTGTTATCCTAGTTGGATATTTAGTATAAATGAACAAAAAAGTATGAATTTAAGAAAAAACAAAAAGTTAATAGAGTTGACAAAAATTTTGTCTTTTTCTATGAAAATTAAAGGTAAAAAATATTTATTTGAAGGGATTCCAAGTTCAGAACAACGAAAAGATGCGATCCGTTTATTAGATAATGATGATAAACCATTACATATTGATAATAAATTAAGAGAATGTTCAACAAAAATGTTTGTAATAATGAAAAAAATACTTCAATCTGATGGGCCTGTTTTGGTTTATTCAAGATTTAAAGGAGGTTATGGTGTTGATATTTTTAGTCTAGTATTAGAGCAAAATGGTTTTTTTAATTATGATTGTAAAAAATCAAGTTGTAAAAATAGTAAAAAAATAACAAAATCCGAAAATGTAAATGGAGCATATATGACTTGGACACCAGAAACAAGAAAAGAAGAATTACGAAATATTTTTAATCAAGAAAATAATAAGTATGGTGATAAAATAAAAGTATTCGTAATGACTGGTGCTGGTAAAGAGGGTATTAATTTATTTGGAATTCGTCAAGTTCATATTTTAGAGCCTTGGTATCATACTGTAACTGATAGACAAGTTATTGGAAGGGCAGTAAGAATATGTTCTCATGCTCATATACCAAAAGAAACATTTAAAGATTTTACAGGTAAGACACCTGTTTTAGCAAATCGTTGGTTGGTGAATGTTTTCAGATATTTTTCAATAACTAAAGGTAAAGATGGGAGACCAGATTTAAAAAAATCAGTTGATTATAAAATTAGTTTAACTGCAAAGCAGAAATATGATAAAGAAATTTCTATTATAGGAGCATTACAAGAACAATCAATTGATTGTTGGTTATATAATCCTAATAAAGAAAAATCAGTTCAAATAAATGGTATTTGTGATAATACAACAAAATATCATGACAATTTTGTTTTTTGGGATATTAATGAAGATAATAAAGATGAACTTATTAAAAAACAAACGATGAAAATAACGTATGATAATCGTGATTTTTTGGTTATATTAGATACAAATGACGTTATATATAAAGACATTGATAATAATTATAAACGTGTAGGTACTTATAATAAAAAAGAAAAAACAATAAATATTGATAATTATAATGAATATGTTATTCCAAGTGAATATATGAGAAATGAATTTCATGGAACTAAAAAGCAACAAAATTTTTTAAAAACAGATCGTGTAGGTTTATATAGTATAACAAAGAAAAGTGATGGTTTAATTTTTCAAAAATATTTAAAGAAATTTTTATTATTATTCAAAAAAAAGAAAAATGAAATAGCAGTAGATTTTACGTTTGGTATAGGTGGAGATTCTATGATTTTATCAAAATATTTTAAACAAGTATATGCTTTTGAAATAAATCCAATAAGGTGTCAAATGGGTAGGGAAAATGTTATAAGGGTATTAAATATAGAAAATGTGGATATTAGATGCGGTAATTCAATACAACTAATTAAAAATTTTAAAAATTGGTTGAAATATATAGGTGTTAATAAAGTAAACTTAATACATAGTGATTTTCCGTGGGGTGGTGTAAACTATTCAAAAAAATCTAAAATAGATGATTTATATTTAGAAAATATAAATTATAATTATGAGATAGGTGATTATGAAAATGTAGAAGGAAAAAAGATGGGGATATATGATATGATAAAAAAAATTTCTCCATATACAGATTTTATTAGTTTAAAACTTCCATTTAATTTTGATATTAAAACATTAAAAAAGAAAGTAAAGGGTAAAATAAATATATATAATATTTCAAAAAAGATTATCATGGTTATAATAGAAACATAAAAAGATAGTAAAACTAATAAAATATAATTTTTATATAGTAAAAAAAAAAGAGAAATTTTATTTTTATATTAATTTGTTTTTATTTGAAAAATAAAATCTTGAATAAGTTTATATAAATAATGGTATTAACAGATTTAAAAACTACTTGGAATAAACTTATCGGAGGCTCTTGCTGGAAAGTAATTCTTCTTGCAGTTGTCTTAATCGCAATTGGAGTATTTGTTTACTTGAAAGTCTTCAAAACCGAATCTTATGAAGATGCAGTTCAAGATGAAGATGATATTGAAGATTATGAAGATATTGATGATATTGAAGATATTGAAGGTTTAGATGATATTGAAGCATTTGAAAATGATGAAGATGATGATGAAGATGATGATGATGATGAAGATTTTTCCACAATTGGAAGTATGGATGATGAAGATATGCAAAATCTTGGAAAACTTTAAATAAGTAATTTAAAAATTTAATTAATTTTTGTAAAAACATTTTTTGTAATTTAAATATGAAAATTTCAAAAAATCTTTTCCTTAAAATTTAATTTTGTAACTCTATTTTTTTTAGATTCCAAATACAACCATATGAGTTATTAAAATTCCAAATATTTGATAATTCAATATGACACGTCATATTATTATCCTGATTTATTTGATTAGTAGTTAATTTGTTACCTTCTTTATCCATTATATCAATATTAAAACGTCCGTATTTAAATGGTATTTTAACTTTCCATGTATTGTTGTTATAGTAAAAACAATTAATATATTTCAGATCATCATTTCCGAGATAACTGATACAATCATCACTTCTTGTAAGACAATCAATTCTTTTTAAAAAGGATACTAATTTCGAATGTTCATTCATATCTAATCTTAAAAAATATTTTGATTTACCATTTGATTCTATTCCATTTAAAGATTTTATAATAGGTGTTTTAATAATAATTTTTTTATTATTAACAAACACATTTATATTTTTACCATATCCTTTTTTAAATTTTACCAAATTTAAATTAATTTTATCAACATCCATTATTTTACTTTATTATATATATACTTTTATATTATTTATAACAAAACTTTATATTGATTAGCATAATGCGATAATTGTTCAATAACACTGAAAGTTATAGCTTGACCAGCAGAAACTCTAAATAGTCGTATTCCAATTCCTTTATATAAGTTAGATATTCCTTCTTTTCTTACGATTTTTTTACAACAATCAATTATTCCTGTATATTTATCATCAAATCCAGGATTCATATAACGAGTTTTAACTACATCAAAAGGATTATTTAGTAATGGTCCAACTGAACCACTAATTAATGCTGCTCCCATTACCATTGGTATATTTGGTTTTTCACCAGGTTTAATAATTTTTTCTCTTAATTTCATATAAATTGTAAAATTTGAACCTTGATTAATAGATTGACGAATACAAGTTGATGACCAACCACGATATAATCCTTTAAATCCGCTTTGTTTTTTAATTCTTTGTATAGCTGTTATTGGATCAGCGATTGAATCCCTTGTTTGTAAATTTGTTTTAATCAATTCGAATGGTGTTATAAATAAACTTTCGACAGTTCCTGCAGCCATTCCTGCTCCGAAATTTTGAAGATAATTACTTCCTTTACCTCTTAATAATTCAAATGTTGTAAATCGTAATCCATATTTAACAAACATTTGTCCCATAAATGGTGTTAATCCTCTGTATAGATTTGTTATTCCATGTTGTTTAATAGTTGGTACTAGTCCTATATATTGATTAGATTGTCTTCGAACTTTGATCGTATCAAATGGTTGCATGATACAAGCTTCACACAAACCACCAATAGGTCCAAAGACCATCCTTCTTTTTTTTTCCCTTTCCATAAATATTTATTTATATATTAAACTAATAGTTTTTATTACTTATCGATTAAATTTATAAAAAATACTTAATTTTTTATTAAATCATATGCTAAATTTGTCATAAATTCATCTGGTATATTTGTAAATAACATTCTTTTTAATAAATTTTTAATTTTAAAATCATGTTCATAAGATGTTTTGTCTTCCAATATTATTTTATTAATATAATTCTCATCTATTAATATATTATTAATTTTTACTTTATGATATCTCCATTGCCATAATTGTATTCTACTAATTTCTGCTGTTGCTGCATCTTCCATTTTATTGTTTATGGCAACACAACCAATACCATTAATCCATGAATCTAAATATTTTAAACAAGTAACTATATTAGTTCTAACACCATCTTCTGTTATGATTCCTTTAGGAACTTTTAATAAATCTTCACTTGTTATAATATAGGTAGGATTAACATATAACTGATTATATCCTTTTTTATATTTACTAAATGCTTTTATAGCTGGTTTGAGTAAAGCAGGATGGGCAATCCAAGTTCCATCCATTCCTTGTTTAGCTTCCTGTAATTTATCTTGATAAACTTTCTCTAAATTTATTTTATTTATTTCCTCATTTTTAGTAGGGATATGAGCAGCCATGCCGCCAATAGCATAGGCGCCTCTTTTGTGACAAGTCTGTACTAATAATTTAACATATGATTTCATGAAATGAACTTTCATTGTTATTTGATTTCGATTTCCTAAAATAAAATTTGGATTGTATCTAAATTTTTTAATAAAACTAAAAATATAATCCCATCTTCCAGTATTTAAAGCTACTATATGATTTTTCAAACTAAATAATATTTCATCCATTTCAAAAACAGCACAAATATGCTCGATTAATACAGTTGTTTTAATTGTCCCTATAGGGATTTTTACATAATTTTCTGAAAATGTAAAAATATCATTCCATAATTTTGCTTCATTATGATTTTCTAATTTTGGTAAATAGAAATAAGGAGCGACATCTTTTTCCAATAATTTGTTATAATTTGTTATAAAATATAATCCAAAATCAAATAAACTTGCTCTCATAAAAACATTATCAACTGATACATTTTTTTCTAATGAATGTAACCCTCGTGGTCTTACTAAAAGAGTTGCTGTTTTTTCATTCAATTTATATGTCTTATTTTTAAGTTTATTATTATAGGTTATATCACCATTTATTGCATCACGCAAATTAATTTGACCATTTAACATATTGTTGAAAGAAGGAGATGAAGAATCTTCAAAATCCGCCATAAAACAATTAGCACCAGAATTTAAAGCATTAATAATAATTTTTCTATCTACTGGTCCTGTTATTTCTACAGTTCTATTTAAAAGAGATGTAGGAATTTTTCCTACATTCCATGTTATATCGTTTCTAATTGCTTTCGTCTGATTTAAAAAATCAGGGAAATTCCCTTTATCTATTTTTTCTTGAATAGAGATTCTCTCTTTTAATAAAGTTTCTATGCGATTGTTAAATGTAATATGTAATTGTTTTAAAAATTCATTTGATTTAGAAGTTAATATTTCTTTAATTTGTTTTTTTGATGTAGAATTTGTTTCATGAATTTTCATATTTATATATTTCGTATAGTTAGTTCTTTAAATAGATATTATGTTAATATTTATTTATTTTTATCTTAAATTTTTTAATTATCTACATCAATTTCAATTGTTTCTATATTTTTATTCTCAATGTTTTGCTGATTATCTACATCAATTATTTCTATATTTTTATTCTCATTTTTATTCTCAATGTTTTTCTGATTATCTACATCAATTATTTCTATATTTTTATTCTCATTTTTATTCTCAATGTTTTTCTGATTATCTTCATCATCTTCTATTTTTTTGTTATTCTTTTGTTTATTATCAGTTTTTTTGTTATTCATTTTTTTTTGTTTAGAGAATCCAGCTTCCATATTTTTAAACATTTGATTCAAATCCATTGATTCTATATTCTCATCACCTTTATAAACATAATTCACATTTAGAACTAAATCTTTGAACATTTCTTCTAAAATTTCATCATCATCATTTATATCATTTTCTTGTTTCTGCTTTTCAATAATCATGCTCGATATACAAGGTAGTGAATAAAATATAACTCTATCTTTATCATCCGAATTTCGAAATTTTAAAATAAATCTTAAAGTTGCAAAACATCCTTTATAATATTCAGAAGATTTATCTTTTTTATGTATTCTATAAAAAAATTGTTTAAACCATTCTGGTATATATTTTACTTTATCTGAAAATTTTACTATTTCGCTATCTTTAAATGTAAAATCCATTTTTAGTTATTTGAATATAAATCTATTTTCTTAAATATTAAAAAATTTATAGAATAATTAGATGCGGAAGCATATAGTTTAAAATATATATGAATTTGTAATACGATACATAATGTCTCAAGTTTCAGTACCGCAACTTCTAGTCGGACCAAATGAATCTTCTTCTCTAATTCGTAGTGATAGTCAATTTACAACAAAAAAAGTAACATTAACTGGTGATGAAAGCGGTGTAGCATTACAAATTACAAGTACCGATGCAAATTCTATATTAACTTTGGGTGGTATGAATGTTACTGGTGCTACTCAATATACAAATACAGATGATGTTACTATTGATCCAGCAACAAGAGAAAGAAGTGGTGCCTTTGAAATAGATGGTGGTTTAGTTGTTAGAAAAAAAATAGATGTAAAGGGAGATGCTTGTTTTCAAGGAACTATTTTTAATGAAGATATTTCAACAAAAAATAATTTAGTTTCTCAAGCAAATCTAGCAGTTTTAGATACTTTATATGCAAAAAGAATATATTGTGTAAATATTTCTACATATACAAATCCTGAACAATTAGCAAATAATCCAAATCCTAAGGTCGTAGAGGGAGGAAATGCTGTTTTAGATATTCTTATAGTTGGGCATTTATTTTGTCCAAATGTTGAAGTTTTACAAAATGAATCATTAGAAATGGACCTTTGTGGTGATTCAGATCTTTCTACTGTTATGCACTACTATAGAGGTGCTAATTTCACTGGTAAATATGTAATTATTGATGAATTACATTGTACTACTTTATATTGTCCAGCAATTTACTGTGTAAGAGGACGTCCTATGGACTCTGGTTTTGGTGGTTATTCCAATTCATCCGCAGGTTCTATTCTTGGAACAAGAACATATATTGGTGGTGTCCAAGCTGAAGATACTTGGAGATTTTCAATAGATACTAATCCACAAAGTCCATATTATCTTCGATTATTATTTCAACGTTTTAATGGTGAAATTGATAATTATGAAAATCCATCAATGAATTATAGAGTTTGGATGTCTCATAGAGATTTTGATACAATAAATGGTAGTTGGAGTATAGTTCGTGGAATTACTGGTAATGGGGCTATATATTTTGTAGAAAAGGCCGCAAATGCTGAAACAACTTATCTTACAACAGATTGTACTACAATTATGCGTGGAGCTATATCAGATGGTTATCAGATAAATCGTCTTTATGTATCATATGAAATTTTAACTGCTGATTTGACATCGATATCAGCAGTAGTTGTTAAAAAAACATTTGACAGAGATACTCCATCTAATGCGGTCACAATTAGTAATATTCCGATAAGTGGTGGTAATTTAACATCAGGAAATGTTGTAGGTGATCATCATAGATATATAGAAATAACTGATATAACAAGAGCAACAAATCATTCAACAACTCAGATAGAGATTACTATTGTATCTCCAGCTACATCAGTAGTTCGTTTTCATGGATGTTTTTTGGAATATGAGAAATGGGAAATAACGGGATATTAATCTACTTCATCCATTTCACTACTGGAACTTGAATCGGAATTTTCTGATTGAGTTGATGGTAATAGCATACTTTGACGTCGTGGGCCAAATATAGATGGTAATGGTTGGATAAAAGTGCTATGTATAGGAGGTTGTAATGGTAAAGGTGGGGGTAGTAAAGGTGGTGGTAGTAAAGGTGGTGGTGGTGGTGGTATAGATGGTGATTGTTCCGAAACAATTTCTTCAACATTATCTAATTCTTCTACATCACCAAAAGATTCATAATTATTATCTAAAATTTCATTAATAGCTAATGCTCTGGTTGATTGAAATTCATCATTAATATCTAATAATTTATTAATAATTTTAAGAAGATATGTTATTATTGTTTGTTTATAAATTTTTCTCGAAGATTCTGTTATTCTTGTTCTAACAGAAGTATTATATACACCAAGTATTTTATTATACCAATATCTTTCGATATATCTATCAAGTAAAGGACTAGTCATTAAATCTTGAGTATAATAAAAAAGAAAAGTTATATTTAATTTAAGTAATCTATCTAGATGTGGATATACATTTAAATCCATCATTTTATTATATGTAGATGCGAGATGAGCTGTTATTTTGGATTCTAATGGAATAATACTTGGAATAGTTAAATTAAGGTTTTTATTTTCACATATTTTGAATATTCTATGAATTTGTAATAAAATATGTTTAGGAAATTTTTTTAAGGTATATGGATTTTTATCATTGCGTTTTAATATTTTATTAAGGCATCGTATATCAAAGGCATAATATCGTATTTTATTTTCAGAATATTTGTAAAAAAAGTTTTCAGAAATATCTTCAATTTTTTCACCTAATAGGGAAAAAGAATTCATATAATTTAAATTAGTATTTTTATATTGAGAACCTAAATCTTTTAGTTTTTGCCAAAATAAATAGTTTCTGATATTTTTTTGAATTAATATTGCTTTATTATTAGATATTTCATATAATTCATTTAATCGTCGTCTTTTGTTTTTTATTTTTTGGACGATTCCTCTTTGAGTACTATAGAATAATAGTTTATCATTTTTATCTATTAATCCAGTATCAAGTAAAGACATATATTTTCGTTTATAGTTCATTAAAATAAATTCAAAACTATAATATAAACCAATATAATATTATAAATAAGTGTTTTATTATTATATATATTTTGTGGTAATATAAGAGAAATTAGATATAATTATTTTCTCTTATATTACTATAATACAAATATGAATAACACACATTCCGGATGCCCAAATGATATTGGAAAAAGACATTTCACTGATTATAGACCATCTAAATCGTTATATACAGATGTAAAAAATAATGCAGAATTTAGAAAATATATGCAAAGCAATGGAGCTAAAATTATTGCTTCTCTACAAGATTTAGCAACAAAAGAAAACAAATGCTGTGCTTGTGAAAATACTAAATTTGTATCAGATTCTTGCTCAGGAAAAGTTACTGATATGCTTGCAGGACCAAGTGTTGATGATAATACAACTGCTTATAAATCAAAATAAATTTTGATGTAAGATATATATTATATATGTTTTAAATTATTTGATATTTAACATATATTAATATCCACTTGCTATTTTTTCTAATAATAATGCAATCTGTTTATCTTTTCCATCTAAAATTTTTTCTGTGGCGTCGATATAACAGTTTCTTTGTGTTTTATTTTTTTCTTCAGTAATGTGTTTTAATAAATCATGTAAAATTTTAATTTGTTGTTGTGACCATAAATCTTTCAATTTAATATAGATGATATTATTTTTATCGTCTGTTTCATTACTTAAACTGGAGATTAATTCTTCTTTTTCCAAACAAGTGTTAATTAAATTCACATAATGTTGTAAAGTTAATCTTGCTGTCCCTATTTGATATGAATTTTGTAATTTCATCATACCTTTACTTGCCATTTTAAAAATAAACTTTAATCCTGAATCCATGTTAGGAATATACCAAACTAAACATAATTTAATAGGTATTTCTAATTTATGAAGATCATCTCTTTGATCACCATTTGTCCACCTTATTATACCTTGTAAAATCCCAGATTCTTGGGCAATAATTTTATTGGAATCTATACTTATTTTTGTTCCACTTTTCTTATAATTAAGTAAACAAAAACGTAGTATTGTTGTAAATGGATCGAGAATTTCAATATTTTTATTGGTGGTAGGCATTGTAATATAATTATATAATTTATAAATTTTGGGAACTTGACCAAACATTACTATATTATTCATAGATATCTTTGAATAGTTAATAATTATATAATTAAAATTGATAATGTAATAAACATAAATAAATATAAATATTAATAATTATTAAAATGTGTGGTATTCTTGCTATATTCGGTTTATCTGATTCTGCTAAAAGTTGGAGGACAAAAGCATTAACATTATCAAAATTAATCAGACATAGAGGTCCAGATTGGAATGGGATCTATTGTGGGGAAAATTGTATTCTGGCTCATGAAAGATTAGCTATAGTTGGATTAATTAGTGGTGCTCAACCAATTACAAATAAAATGGGTAATATTCATCTTTCAATTAATGCTGAAATTTATAATTATAAACAACTTACTAAAGATCTTATAAAAAGAAATCCTATATATGAAGGACAATTTACAACAGATACTGATTGTGAAATTTTGATTCATTTATATAAAGAATATGGACAAGATTTCCTTACTAAAATCGAAATTAATGGAATGTTTGCTTTTGCGTTATACGATAGTATTAATGATATATATATTATTGCTCGTGATCCAGTTGGTATTATTCCATTATATAGAGGTTGGGGAAAAGATGGTTCTATTTGGTTTTCGTCAGAAATGAAAGCTATTCAGGAAACGTGTGATAATTTCGAACTTTTTCCTCCAGGACATTATTATATAGGGCATTCTATAAATGATTCAACAAATGGTGAAATGAAACAATTTTATAATAAAAGATGGTTTAATGATATTGATTATATTCCAAATAATAAATATGATCCGGTAGAATTTAAAGAAAATTTCATAAAAAGTGTAGTAAGACATCTTATGTCAGAAGTGCCTTATGGTGTTCTTTTATCTGGAGGATTAGATTCATCAATAGTAGCATCAATTGCTGCTCGTGAGTATAAAAAATTAGGAAATTTAGATGTAATGCGTTCTTATTGTATAGGATTAGAAGGTTCTCCAGATATTAAAGCGGCTGAAAAAGTTGCTAAATTTATAGGAACTCGTCATTATTCTTTTATTTATACTATTGAGCAGGGTCTTGATGCTATTTCAGATGTTATTTATCATCTAGAAACATTTGACGTAACTACGATACGTGCTTCAACTCCAATGTATTTAATGGCTCGTAAAATTAAGGCCACTGGAGTAAAAATGGTTTTAAGTGGTGAAGGTTCAGATGAAATATTTGCTGGTTATTTATATTTTCATAAAGCACCAAATAAGGAAGAGTTACATAAAGAAACAGTAAGGAAAGTAAAAGATTTACATAAATTTGATAACAATCGAGCTAATAAATCAATGATGGCTTGGGGAGTTGAGGCAAGAGTTCCTTTTCTTGATAGAGAGTTTTTGGAATATTCGATGAATTTAGATCCTAAAGAAAAGATGTCTAGAAATAGAATTGAGAAACATTTAATTCGTCATGCTTTTGATGATAAAGAAGAACCATATTTACCAGATGAAATTTTATGGAGACAAAAAGAGCAATTTTCTGATGGTGTAGGATATAATTGGATAGATACATTAAAAGATATTGCTGAAAAGAATATTACAGATTTACAAATGAAGTATGCTAAATCGCGTTTTCCAATTGCTTCACCTCAAACAAAAGAAGAATATATGTATAGAGAAATTTTTAGTAAACATTTTCCTTCACCTGCTGCTGCTAATACAGTTCCAACGGGTAAATCTATTGCTTGTAGTACTCCAATCGCAATTGAATGGGACAAATCTTTTCAATCAATGGCTGATCCATCTGGAAGAGCTATTTCTGGCGTTCATGTTGATGCTTATAAAGTAAAAGATTAGTATCCATAATAACCCTCATAATAAATACATCTACTACATATATTATGATAATACCATTTTTGGCAAATACACATAGATTTATTACAACAATCGCAATACCATACATTTTTAAATATTAATTTACAAGTAGAACATTGAAATAAATATTTAAGAATAATAGATTTAATATCTTTAATTAATATCATTTATATTTATTAAATAAAAAAAACACAGAATGTTATTAGATACGTATCGAACTCCTAAAAAATTATTTCAAATTTATATATTTCAAGTAGCTAGTGCAAAATTATTTTTAGGAGCTACAGCATGGCAATTTACAGCAATTACAATGGATAAATTATATCAAAATGAGTCAAATAATATTCCTATGTATATATTACGTTGTTTTATTGTAGGAATAATTGATAGTTTTTTTTGTTGTTTTGGAGCATTTTTAGCAACATTAATAGAAAAGATAAATAAAGATTCATGTATGAATATAGTAAGAAAAGATGCTTATAGTATCTTGAAACTTTGGATTTCAGCATTAGTAGTTGGATTTTTTTGGCAATTAGAAACCGATTTTGCTAATTTTCTTGCTAGTTTTAATAATGGATTTAAATTGGTTTCATCTCCTGAATATTCAGTTTGTGAAATTATATCAAATTTGTTTATTTTTATTTTTATACATACTTTATTATTTTTCTTAGCAAGTCGTGCTGTAAATGCTTCTTGGGCAGAATATATAATTGATCTTCAAGTTGGATTTGGTGGATTTGGTTTTTATTTGGCTAATAAATTATTATTTTTTTCAAATAAATCCAGTATAGTAATATCTTTAAATGCTGGTTTCTGGACAACAATAGCTGCGATAATTATTGGTATTCCACCAATTATAAATAGTTGGTATATAAGAAAGAATGTTAATCCTATTTTATTTGAATATGAAGATTATCATGATTATCATCATCCGGTAAATGATGAAGAGAATAATGTATTTGTTGTTGGATTAATTCCTAATGCTCGGCTCCTTTAAGTTCAAAATCATTATTTATAAAATTATTAAGTTCAAATGTACATATTGAACATATATGAATATGACCAAAAGTATCATCGCAAATACATCTTAATTTATTACACCAGAAACATAAAGCTAATTTTCTTCTACAATTAAGACAATATGATAAATATTTATAAATAATAATCTCAATATCCAAACATAAACCTAAAACCATTAAGTTATAAAATATAAGAATAAATATATTTATATTTTATAATAGTAAAATGTCTTCTTCAGTTGAAATTAATGAAAATGATTCACGTAATGCTTTAACTGATAGTTTTAAAACGATGTTAAAGAGTTATTTATCATATGATGATCAGATAGCGCAAGCTGATAAGTCACTTAAAGTTATAAAAAAAAAGAGAGATGAATTAAAAATTCAAATGTATCAACATATGCGAAATCACAATTTAGATGAGATTTCCTTAAATGAACAGGGATCGATAAAAACTTTTATTTCAAAAACTACAGCTAGTTTAAATAAAGCATGGATTTATAAAAGATGTTTGCTTTTATTTGATGGTAATGAAAAAAAAGCAGAGGAAATTACTAACTTTATTGCTGATCCAAAACATCGTCCTAAAAAGGAAAAACATACAATTAAGAGATTACGACCACGAAAGAAAAAAGAGAAAAATTAAATTATTTATTGTTTAGAAGTCCATTCTTCAGCATTAGCATTAGAGATAAATCTGGTTAATTTAGTATCACAAGTTCCGCAGGAAGATTGCATCATCCATCTTCCGTTTTTTGCTTGTTTGACGGTGATATTTTTTTCAGCTCTGTTTTTTCTAACATTTTTTTTACAGGATACGCAGTAGAATTGTTCTTTATCGGAAGTATTTTTTGGCGTAATAGATTTAAGTTTTCCTTTATTTGCTCTTAATTTATTTTTTGGTCCTTTTCTTCCTCCAGTTTTACCTCCTTCTTGTTTTGGTTTAGTTTCTGTTTCATTCTTTGTTTTTCTTGGCATAATTATTTTTATATTATATACATAGAAATTTTTTATAAGTTAATTTATTTATATATAAAAATTTTTTAAATTATTAAATAATAGTTATTTCAAAAATTATTAAATATTATAATAGTTTATACGCTTTATAAAAATGTATAGAATTTTCACCGACGTATATTATTTTTCACGTATGCTAAAAGATAAAGCATTTTATATTTATTCCGAATATATTTTAAATGAAGAAACGGATATTATAGATAATGTTGAAAGGTTGGAAGTTATTGAAACTAATGAAGGATTTTATAATGTATTTAAAAATTTATTTATAGAACCAACAAAAATTGTTGATAATATTTATCTTGGAAATGCATATAATGCTTCTAATTTTAATCAATTAGATGAATTTAATATCACCACTATTATTAATGTAACAAATGAAATTCCAAACTATTTTGAAGAATTAGAAGAATTTAGTTATCTTAAAATTCCTATAGATGATACAAATTCCAATACACTTCTCTCTTTTTTTGACAAAGCAAATGAATATATTAAAAATAATGAACAAGAGAAAACTAAAACAAATATTTTAATTCATTGTTATATGGGTTCAAGTCGTTCTGCTACTGTTATTATAGCGTATTTAGTAAAAAAATATAACTTTTCATTACAACAAGCATTAGAATTAGTAAAAGAAAAAAGACCTGTAGTTAATATTAATACAAAATTTTGGAATGATTTAGAAACTTATTTTTCAAATTTAGATTAAATGTCGTTTAATTTTATTTTTTTTACTGATATATTATAATAATAAATATTAATGGCTTCAAAAGTAGATGTACGAGATATTCTTAATAATAAAAATTCAGTTGTTATTTATATTAATAATCAAAAAATTAAATTAAAAGAAGAAGAATTTATAGAAATGGCTCTTATTAATAATGCTGTTCAAAACGGATTTTCAGTTAAAAAATTAACTAATGGTTCTATAGAATTTAAAAAAGGAACAACTAAAGAAATTAAAAATAAGAATTTTACAAAAAAATTTATTGAAAAGAATATGGATATATCTATGTTACTTAAAAAAAATTAAATATCTATTATATTAGTAACAATCATGGATTTTGGTCAACTTCTAACTACTTCCAACGTTGTTTTAGCATTTAAATTTTATAATTATGCTACTATTGCATATAGTGCTTATCATGCTTATATCACAGTTAAATATGTATATAATACATCATCTGGTATTACAAAAAAAATATATAAGGTTTGTGTAAAAGAAAAAGAAAATATTGAAACTAATACTAAAAAAGATGATTCAAAAGTAGAAAAAGATTATACAAAAGAAGAATGGGAAGTTTTATAAATAATTCGTATTAAAATTGATTTTATAAATAACTAAGTAATTATAAAACCAATTTAACTTATACTTAATAATTAATTAAATTTAAATACAAAAATGTCTGTTATTGCATATCCACTTAGTAACTGTAGTCGTAAGATTGAGAAGAATTTTAATATTTGTGCTTCCAATGCTAATCGTAATGAAGACAAATGTGATCTATTGAGTAAACATTCTGCAGTAATTATTTCTGGTGGTAAAGTTATATCTACAGGGATAAATTATTCACGAGGTAAAATGTCAATTCTGGATCATAATAATGTATGTGCTGTTCATGCTGAGATGGACGCATTGTCAAGGTTGTTGAGGAGTAGGAGGTCCTGCTCCTACTCCCTCGTGAAAGCTAAAGGAAAAGGGCCGTGTCTTTTATGTACCTAACAAAAAAAAACGTCTTGAGATTTTTGTTGCTCGTATTTCTGGTAACGAATTTCGTAATTCTCGTCCTTGTTCTCATTGTACTAAAACTCTTAAAAAATATAATATTTATAGAGTCTATTATACCATTGGTGATGGAAAATATTGTCGTGAAAAAGTTAAAGATATGATTTCCGATCATGTTAGCAACGGATTCCGACATCTTATGAAACAAAATCAGTGAATAATTGTTAAAAATTAAAGATTAAATTTAGGGACTTATTTTATTTCTATATTTAAATTAATATAGAGTAATGTCTCTCGATAGAATTTTAATAATTTGTATTATATTTTTTGTAATCTGTATTATTTTTCAAATAAGTCAAAAGAAAACTGAACCATTTTTAAATAAAAAACTCGATTGGAGTGTTCGGACTACGTTTCAAAGAAAAAGTTCTCCTGTATCTGGTTATGGGACACGAGTAGTAGGAATTAAAAAAAAAAAAAAGAAAGATGATACTTTTTATAAAAATTTAAAAGCTATGAGAATATCAAGTTATCCAGATAATTTAAAAAGTATATTAATTAAGCATTTTGGTAAAAGATTAGGACAACCAGTAGCGAATAATAGACATATTATTTTTCCAAAAGTTATTTATATAGATACAGATAATAAGTATAAATTTATCAAAAATATATTAAGTCAAATACCTATTAAAAATCCAACACCATTACCAAAAGGAAAAAAAAGTTTTGGGGTTGGATTACGTAAAAATATTGTTAATATTGATAATTTAGCAAGACAATTTGTATCAAGAGTTCTTAATGTCACTAAAGGTGGTGAATTTTTTGTTTTTGGTAAAGTAATTAATCCTATTATTCGTAGTGCTATTACAAAAGATATTATTAAATATGTAGTTCCCATATTTGTATTAGATATAAGAGGTGTTGAAGATCCATTATGTACAAAGAAAACTATTCCTCTTCCTACTAATGTAAAAAAAAGCACTCATGCTTATTTAATATTAGCAATATTTGAGTTCAAAAAAAATGATGATGAAATTTTTAAAACAGTACAACAATCAGTTATCGGTGTTCATTTATTAGGTTCTATACCACTCGATAGTCGTTTCTTTACAGCATCTAATATGTATCCAAATAGTATTTTTGATCATGCTACACATTATAGTTGGTTTTGGAAACACGATATAGTACCAAAAAAAAGATGCTATTTTGCAAATACTTGCAAGAAAAGAAAAAGATAAATTTATACTAACTAATTGGACAAATGGGAAAGCATGGTGTAAAGCTTTCAAACTTGCTGAACATTTAGCTTGGTCGAAAACACCTGAAGGAAAAGCAGCTATTGCTAAAAAACAAAAAGAGGAAGAAGAAAAAAAAATAAATGAGGAAAAACAAAAAGCAGCAAAACTTGCTAAAAAGAAAGCTGAGAAACAAGCAAAAGAAGAAAAAGAAGCTGTCAGAATAGCTGAAGAAAAAGCTAAACAAAAAGCTATTCAAGATGCTATTAAAAAGAAAGAAGAAGATAGAGCAAAATGGAGAGCAAAAGTCAAAGCACAGAAAGAAGCAGTTGCCAAAAAATTATATGCTAGATTAAAAGCTATTGAAAATGCTAAGAAAGCTAAACAAGCAGCAGCAGCAAAAGCCAAAGCAGCAGCAGCAAAAGCCAAAGCAGACGAACTTGCTAAAATAATTGCTTATAAAACAAAAAATTTTGATGCTCAATGTTATTTAGATAAATATAAGGATTTAAAAGGTGCTTTTGGAACTAATCATGTTAAAGCAAGACAACATTGGGATAAGTATGGAATAAAAGAAAAACGTGATCCTACTTGTTCAGCAGAAGTATTAAAAAAAAGAAGTGAACAAAAAGCAAAAGAAGCAAGGAGAAAAGCTTGGAAAGATAAATTAGCAAAACAAGCTGCTGCTCGAAAGGCTAAAGAGGCAGAAATTGCTAAAAAAAGACTTGCTAAAATAATCGCTTATAAAACAAAAAATTTTGATTGCTTATGTTATTTAAATAGATACAAGGATTTGAAAGGTGCTTTTGGAGGTGATTGTGATAAAGCAAAAAAACATTGGCTTTCACATGGAATAAAAGAAAATCGGGATCCTACATGTTCTTCTCCAGAAGAAAGGAAGAGACTTGAAGTAATAGCAAAAAAAGCTGCCATAGAAGTAGCAAAAGCAAAAGCAGCGGCAGCAAAAGCAGCAGCAATAGCAGCAAAAGTAGCGGCTATAGCAGCAGAAGCAGCAAGAAAAAAAGCAGCAGCAGAAGCAGCAAGGAGAAAAGCAGCAGCAGAAGCAGCAAGGAGAAAAGCAGCGGCAGAAGCAGCAAGGAGAAAAGCAGCAGCAGAAGCAGCAAGGAAAAAAGCCGAATATGACGCAGCTGGTTTGTATTCATTTGAAACTTTTACTTTTACTAATTGTGGTAAAAATGGAACCACAGGACCTACACTTTCACAATGTCGTTCTACATATAGTCCTGCGTGGACAAAAAATAATAGTTATTTTAATATGTCTGTTAACACTTCTTCAGGTATTCAGTTATGGACAGTTCCAAGAACGGCAAAATATATTATTGATGCTTATGGAGCAGAAGGGGGTAATAATAGTGGTAATTTTGGGGGTGGTACAGGAGCAAGAATGAAAGGGACGTTTTCACTTACTAAGGGTGATAAATATATGATATTAGTTGGACAGATTGGAAGAACTGCTGGAGGAAATAGTAATAGTAATTATGCTGGTGCTGGTGGTGGCGGAGGAACATTTGTAGTGAAGGGAACTAATTATACTACATCAAATACATCTAATGTATTACTTGTTGCTGGTGGAGGTGGTGGATCAGGTGCTCTTCAGTATGGACCAAAGGTTGGTCATAATGCATTAACTAATCACAACAATACGAATACATCAGGAGGTGAAAAGGGAGATTATAATACTGGTGGTGGTGGCGGTTTTTATAATAATGGCGTCGGTACTAGGGTCCACGGGAATAAGAATTCACAAGGTTTGGCTTTTACGAAAGGCGGAAGAGGTGGAGACGGACAGACGTATGGTACTGGTTATGGTGGTTTTGGTGGCGGTGGTGGCCCTATATACCATCCAGGCGGTGGTGGTGGTGGATACAATGGTGGAAAGGCACATCCACGCAGATCAGGATATCATGGAGGTCATGGTGGTGGTTCTCGTAATAATGGAACTAATCAAACCAATGCTATTGGCGGATACTATGGGAATGGTAGAGTAATTATAACTATGATTTCTAATATCAGGTTTAAGGAAAAAAGAGTTACAACTGGTTTGTTGTATTCATTTAAAACTTTTACTTTTACTAATTGTAATAAAACAGGAAGTACAGGACCTACACTTTCACAATGTCGTTCTGTATATAGTCCATCTTGGACAGATAATACTTCCTATTTTAATGTAATACAGACAGGGTATCAGTTATGGACAGTTCCAAGAACTGGAAAATATATGATTGATGCTTATGGTGCAAAAGGAGGTAATAATACAAAGAGTAGGGGTGGGGGTAAAGGAGCAAGAATGAAAGGGACATTTTCACTTACTAAGGGTGATAAATATATGATATTAATTGGACAGATGGGAGGAATTCCTGGAGAATACTATGGTGGTGGTGGTGGTGGTGGAGGAACATTTATTGTAAAAGGAACAGATACTATGTTCTCAAACATATCTAATGTATTAATTGTTGCTGGTGGTGGTGGTGGTTCAGGTGCTGCTCCTTATGGGCACTCTGGTGGTAATGCATTAGCTAACCCAAATAATACGAGCACAATAGGTGGTAAAGAAGGAGGTTATAATACTGGTGGTGGTGGTGGTTTCGATAATGATGGTGGTGGCTGGAGTAGAGGTCGGTCTTTTATGAGAGGCGGAAAAGGTGGAGCTTCATACAAATATGGTGCGAAAGGTATTGGTGGTTTTGGTGGTGGTGGTGGATCACGATACCATCCAGGTGGTGGTGGTGGTGGATACACTGGTGGAACTGGCATCAAAAACAAAACTTCTATTGGTGGTTATGGTGGTGGTTCTCGTAATAATGGAACTAATCAAACAAATACTGCTGGCTATAACAATGGACATGGTAAAGTAATTATAACTTTTGTAGGATAACTTGTTTTTTAATAAATAGATAAGTTTATTATTATGTTTTATTTCCTTAATATTATTTTATAAAATGAAAAACCAAATTATTAGTGCTGTAAATAAATTACATTCTTGTTCAACAACATCTCCTGCTCATATTGGAATAGATAATGAAACATATCAATTGTATACATTTGGAGAAGCTTGTAAAATAAGTAAGGAGAAAATTACTTGGATTAAAGTTTTTTTTGAAAAAGATGAACTTCAAGTTCATGCAATATTATCAGATGAGTTTGATTCTTATTGTTTATCCAGTTATTTAGATTTATTACTTAGAATTTATAAAAAAAAATTTTATAGCTAAATTATTAGCTAAATTACTAACTTAAATATTAAATTTACCATTTATTTGTAATAAATATATAGTAAATTTTTAATTTAATAAATTCTGTATTAATTCTTCTAATTTATTTAATTTTTCTGTAATATTAATTATTTCATTTTCTAATCGTTTATTTTGAGTTTGTAAATTAGTAATTATATCTACATTATTTATTTTAAGTATTCCATTTATATTACAATTTCCAAAAATACATAAATTTTTTTCTAATAAATCCCCCTCTATTAAAACATCATTTTTTGTCTGACCATTAGCAATTATTAATTTATTACTAACATTTCCAAGATAATGACCTGAATTATGTCCAATCATAATATTTTTACTTCCTGAAATAATATTATATCCGACATTTGTTCCTAAAAATATATTAGAACTACCTTCTGTTAATAAATATCCAGAACCATAACCTAACATTATATTTTCAGAACCAGTTGTTAAATTAAACCCATTATATGCTCCTATAAATGTATTTCTAAATCCGGTTGCATTTGTTTTTGAATTTCCTCTTCCTGATTTCATACCAATACAAACATTTCGTTCTCCTTTTGTAATATATTGACCTGCTCCGGCCCCAATAAATGTATTATAATGTCCATCAGAATATTGACCAGCCCAAGATCCAATATATGTACATTGCTGCGAAATAGTATTAGAATATCCAGATAAACATCCAATAAATGTATTTAATGTTGATGTAGTATTAGAAAATCCGGAACTTTTTCCAAGAAAAGTATTTTCAGATCCGAGTGTATTTGAATAACCTGAATTTGTTCCAATAATAACATTATTTATTCCAGTTGTATGTAATCCAGCATTTTTTCCTAATAATGTTTTTTTATCAGTCGTTTCCCCTTCTAATAATTGTACATTTGGTATAGTAGATGAAATTATTAATGAATATGGTTCAGTAAGAATATTTGTTTTTATAGAAATACCTGGACCTCCAATAATACATAATTTGTCTGTATTTTTTGGTGTTAATAGATTTTGTCCAGGAACTTCTATTCTTCTCCATATAGAATTTATTTTAATTTTTGCAATATTTTTTTTTTTATGTATAACTTCAAACCCAGAATTTGTATCAAATATACAAGTATTTATATTTTGTGCAACAATATTATTATCTGATTGTTTTATTGTCATATTTGAATTTGTAATATTATTTCCTGTTCCTGTTAATGAAACCCAATTATTAGCAATTCTTCCTTCAAAATCTTGTCCTGTCCATCTAATAGTTCCATTAATAACGCTATTGGATGAACCAATTAATATTCCTCCATTTATATGGAGTTTTTCTAAAGGATTTACAATACCTATTCCAACATTACAATATTCAAGTGTTGTAACATTATTGTTTTTATTTGACCAAGAATTTATATCTAATTCTTCATATTTACCAATAAATTCTCCATTTTCTCCTTGTTCTGTATAATTTGTAATAAATTTAAACTTACCACCTATAATTGATATTTGATGTTTGTCACCTATATGTATTGTATTATTATTGATTTTAATATTTTCAACTTCTAAATTATTTAATATACCTACTGATTTAATATTTGGTTGATTAGGTTCTAAAACTAATCCTAATAGTGAAGATTTAATAATATTGCTTGCCATATTTCCATTAGAATCTCTTCTAACAATAGTTCCTGATACAGGATGCCAAGTTGCTTTTAATAAAAGATTTTTTTGTTCTTCTGTAAGATTATTTTGTTCTGTAAGATTATTCTTTTCTGTTAAAGAAATCCAATTACCTGATTTACGACCTTCAAAATCTTGTCCTGTCCATCTAATAGTTCCATCTTTTTCAGAAATAGAATTGCCAATATTAATTGCTCCGTTTATTTCTAATTTTTCAATCGGTTTTGAAATACCAATTCCTAAATTATTATTGTATAATTGTAAAAATGAATTTGCCTCTTTGCCATTTAAGTATTGAACATTTAAATTATCAACTCTTTTACAACTTGTAATTATAAATGGTGGGTCCATAGTCCATGGATCAATATCCTGTGGCCAATTTTCTTTTCCTTCAGTATTATTATCAATAATAATTTGGTCAACACATATATTATTACAATTCATTATATGACTTGATAAACTACCTAAGTATATTTCTTTTGGCATTTTTTAAAATATATTATTGTAAAATATTTTAAAAGATACTAATGAACACATAGTTAAATTTTAATTGATAATAGTTGTATCATTTTATATTTTTCTGAATTTTTAGATTCTGGTTGAATCAGTTTTCCTAAATTATTTAACTTATCTAATGAAATATTTAGCATATTATACATTAATCCTATTTTAAATTCCTTTGTTTGTAATGATGGAGTTTTAGAATAACAATTACCAGGAGGATCTGATTCAGCCATACCAATTATTCTAGCATTTGCTTCCATTAAATAAAGTTTTTTACTAATAGATGGAATTATATCATAAGCAATCATTTTCCAACAAATATAATCATTTGATAAATTTTCATTAGGACAAGTCATTGTTTTATATGTTGCCAAAATACTATCTTTACAAATAGTTTTTATTTGAGGGAATATTTTTTTTTCAAACTCACCTTCTCCAAAATATGTATTATAATCACCTGGAAATGTTTTATTATTACAAGAAGTAGTAATATGTGTATATTTATCAAAAACATTTGGTGTATATTCTTTATCAGCAACATACATATAACCTTCTGGATATACCCACCCTTCAAAAATATTTCCAGTTTTTAATATAAAAGCATAAATTCTGAAATGAAATTTCTTTTTCATATATAATAGAGGTGTATGAACATATCTTTGAATAATCCATTTTTTTTCAGTCTTATAATTTTTTAACCATTTATTAAATTCAGAATAATTTCTGACTCTACCAACACCTTCTTGTCTCATTCCAAATTCTGGTTTTAAAATCCATTCTTTATTTTTCCAAAATTTTAATTTTTTAAATTTATCTAAATTTTCATCGATAGTGAAACTATAAGTTTCTGGTAAATAATTTAATTTTAATGAATTTTTTTCGCTATATTTGATTAAATTTTGATATAATTTTTTTTTATTGCCAAGGGCACTTGTATCCTTAAAATCAGAAACTATTTTACATTTTTGACAAGTTTCAGTTAATGAATTAAAGAAAGTTACTTTTTTTATATTTTTACTATTTTTCCAATTAGATTTTTTATCAAAATATCCATGTATAATTTCATTAAAATAACCATCATTTGTATAATATATTAAATCACTCATCTTCTCTTAATAATTTTAAATTAGAAAAAAATTAATATTTAATACATTCTCCTTTTTTTGGATTTGTTACACACCATAATTGTAATTTACTTGTTTTTTTTGGTTTCCAATCTTTTGCAATTGTTTTATTATCATATCACCATT
>Ga0310345_10001188_pt1 | contig 30436 bp, 22 predicted proteins | sample HC15DNA20500_MG_FD_204667 | JGI IMG/M metagenome (GOLD analysis project Ga0310345, IMG submission 204667) | Marine microbial communities from station ALOHA, North Pacific Subtropical Gyre - HC15-DNA-20-500_MG | ecosystem: Environmental > Aquatic > Marine > Oceanic | place: Pacific Ocean: North... | reverse complement strand
AAGTACACGATCAATATCAACACCGAGATGAACTACTGGATCGCCGATCCCGCGAACCTCGGCGAATGTGCGGAACCGCTACTGCGGATGGTGCAGGAGCTTGCGGCGAGCGGGGCAAAAACCGCCAAGGCGATGTACGGCGCGCGCGGCTGGGTCGCGCATCACAACACCGACTTGTGGCGCGCCTCGAGCCCCATCGACGGTGCTGCATGGGGGATGTGGCCGCTGGGCGGGGCATGGCTGTGCAATGCGCTGTGGGACCGGTGGGACTATGGCCGCGACCGGGCGTGGCTCGCGGCAATCTATCCGCTGATGCGCGGGGCGGCGGAGTTCTTTCTCGATACGCTGCAGGAGGCGCCGGAGGGGCTGGTGACATCGCCATCGATCTCGCCGGAAAACCGCCATCCGTTCGGCGCGTCGGTCTGCGCGGGGCCTGCGATGGACCGGCAGATCCTGCGCGATCTGTTTGTGCGGACGGCGGATGCGGCAGCGGTGCTGAACCGCGATGCCGACTTCGCGGCGCAGCTGCTTCAGACCCGCGCGCGGCTGGCGCCGGACCGCGTAGGCAAGGCCGGGCAGTTGCAGGAGTGGCTGGAGGACTGGGACGAGGCAGCGCCGGAGCAGGACCACCGGCATGTTTCGCATCTCTATGCACTCTATCCGGGCCATCAGATCGACCCTGACCGCACGCCGGAACTGGCCGCCGCCGCCAAGGTCTCGCTGAACCGGCGCGGCGACCAGTCAACCGGCTGGGCCACAGCGTGGCGCATCGCGCTATGGGCGCGGCTGCGCGATGGCGAGCGGGCGCATTCCATTCTGCGCGGACTGCTCGCCCCGGCGCGGACCTATCCCAACATGTTCGATGCGCATCCGCCGTTCCAGATCGACGGCAACTTTGGCGGCGCGGCGGCAATTGCCGAAATGCTGCTGCAAAGCGAACGGGGCCGGTTGCACCTGCTGCCCGCCCTGCCCCGCGTCTGGCCGGAAGGCCGCGCGCGCGGTCTTGTCGCACGTGGCGGCATGGTGGTCGACCTCACGTGGTCCGGCGGCGTGCTGACCGAAGCAATCCTGCGCGCGATGGATACGCAGGACTGCGAGGTACGGCTTGGCGAGATCCGCCGCAGCCTTGCCCTGAAATCAGGACAAAGCATGCGGCTGCTCGGACCAGACCTTACTTCGATCTGAGGTCTACTTGGGAATATCGACGACCCGGTCCACACTGAACGTCGCCTCGCTGCCGGGCAGTCCACTCTCCGGCTGACCGCCGCCGAGGAACAGGCGGTAGCTCCCCGCAAAGACCTGCCGGGTGCCATCGGGCCGCACCGCCGACAGGTCACGCGGGGAGAGCTCCAAGGTCACCGTCTTGCGCTCGCCCGGCTTCAGCGCAACGCGCGTGAGGCCGCGCAGCGCGACGCGGGGGGCGCCGGGCTGATCGGGGAAGCGCAGGTACGCCTGCACCACTTCCTCACCCTCGCGGCTGCCGGTGTTGGTGACTTCGCCGGTCACGCGGATGCCGTTGGCGGTGCTGCCGCCCACCGGCTCCACGCGCGCCGGGCCATAGCCGAAGCTGGTGTAGCTGAGGCCATAGCCGAAGCCATAGACCGGAGTGCCGGTGAAGTAGCGATAGGTGCGGCCGGCCATGCTGTACTCATGGAAGGGCGGCAAGTCGGCGGTGTCCTTGTAGAAGGTCAGCGGCAGGCGCCCGGAGGGATTGGCCTTGCCCGCCAGCACGTTGCCGACGGCGAGGCCGCCCGCCTGGCCGGGATACCACGCCTCGACCAGCGCATCGGCATTGTCCTTGGCCCACGAGAGGTTGATCGGGCTGCCGTTCATGGTGACGACGACCAGCGGCTTGCCCAGCGTGCGCGCGCGGATGAGGAGTTCGCGCTGGTCCATCGGCAGTTCGAGGCTCGTCTTGTCGCCGCCGTCGAAGCCTTCGATCTTGAGCGGCATTTCCTCGCCTTCGAGGTCCGCCGTCAGGCCGACCACGGCCACGAGCACGTCGGCCTCCGCCGCGCCGCGTGCGAGATCGCCCCAGGGATCATGGGTAATGCGCTTCCAGAACAGGCCCGGGCCCGCCGCACCGCCGCCTTCGATATCGAAATGCAGCGGATAGCGCTCGCCCTTGGTCAGCGTGACTTCGACGTATCTGGGCGGCTCGCCCCACAGCGAATAGTGATCGGAGGCGACCACCGGCTTGCCGCCGATCTGGAGCGCGCCTTTCACGCCGGTGACGCCCATCTTGTAGAGCCCGCTTTCGGGCGCGACGAAGAAGCCGTCCCACACCACCTTGTGCGCGTCGGTGACTTCTTTCAGCTGCATCGCATTGCTGGCGAGCGTGGTCTCGATGCGGATGACGACCGGCTTGGCCGCATAGGTGCGTTCACCGCGCGGTTTGGCGGGATCGAGCGCATTGAAATAGGCGGCGCGCAGGCCGGGCTTGCCTTCTGGCGTCAGGAAGTTGCCTTCGGTCACGAGATCGCCATCGGTGATCGAGGGCGCAAACGGCACGTAAGTCACCTTGGCGCCGGGCATCGCGCGGCGCAGGCCTTCGACCACCGAGATCGGCGGCGCGGAATTGGGCGAGGAGTAGTTGCCGCGCAGCACCCGCGTTGCATCGCCGAGCGGGCCGATCACCGCGACACGGACGTCCGACTTGAGCGGAAGCACGCCGCTGTTCTTGAGGAGGACAAGGCTCTTTTCGGCGGTCTTGAGCGACAAGTCCCAGGCAGCCGGCGCGCCGACCGCACTGACGGGCGTCGCATTGGGCTGGCGCGCGCGCATGCCGGCAAGGTCGCCATTTCGGTATCGCGCGGAGAACAGGCGCACGAGCACGCGATCCACATCGCTTTCCGCGAGGTAGCCGCCCTTTAGCGCCGCCTTGTAGCGGTCCGCCAGCCCCTTGGCCTCACCGATCGTGCCGGTGTTGCACTCGTTGTCCATGCCCATGCGCAGGCTGACCGCGACGCCCGAGGCAGCATCGGGCGCGAACTTGTGGCGGTCGTAGATATCGACCACCGCATCGCAGTCCGACACGACATAGCCCTTGAAGCCCCACGCGCCGCGCAGATGGTCCTTGAGCAGGATGTTGCTGGCGCAGGCCGGCTCGCCGTTGAGGCGGTTGTAGGCGCACATGATCGAGCCGGCCTTGCCCTCGACAATCGCGGCGCGGAAGGCAGGAAGATAGGTATCCTCCAGATCGTGCGGCAGGACCATCACGTTGTCGGTGTGGCGCGAGGGTTCGGGGCCCGAATGCACCGCGAAGTGCTTGGGGCTCGCGATCACGTCGGGCAGGTCCGGGTTCGGTCCCTGGATGCCGGTCACATAGGCAACGCCCATGCGCGCGGTGAGGAACGGGTCCTCGCCATAGGTCTCCTGCCCGCGGCCCCAGCGCGGATCGCGGAAGATATTGATATTGGGCGCCCAGGTATCGAGCCCGGTGCCAATCTTGCCGAGATGCCCGGTCTGGCGCGCGAGCGTGTGGAGGCCCTGCAGTTCGGTGCTGATGACGCGCGCGACATCATGGATCAGCGGCGGATCGAAAGTGGCGGCAAGGCCGATCGACTGCGGGAAGTTGGTCGTCGGCACCGCCCCGCCCGCGCCGTGGAGGCTTTCGGTCCACCAGTTGTAGGCAGGGACACCAAGGCGCGGGATTGCGGGCGCGACGTTGAGGAGCTGCTCCACCTTCTCGTCGGTCGTCATCTTCGCGACCAGCGTGGAGGCAAGCTGTTCCGCCTCCGCCACGGCTTCGGGTGAACCCTGCGCGGCGGCAGGTGCGGCAAAGGCCAGTACGCCAAGGACAGCAGACGCAAGAAGTCGCCCGCAAAGGCGCTGCGGGGACGGGGTACGCTGGTTCACGCGGGAAATCCTCTCGGGGTTAGACAGGCTGCAGCCCGTAGGCCTTGATGCGGTTGATCAGATCGCGGTGACGCGGCAGGCCCGCCATCATCCGCTCGGTGCGCTCGGCGTTCTCGCGGCGGGCGCGGCGGGCGGCGGCGACTTCGGGCTCGAGCGCGCGCTGCGAGACTTCGGAGCGGAAGCCCATGCCGTAGAGCACGTACTGGTAAGAGGCCGAGGGGAACACTTCGTCCACCCGGTCGAACTCCTCGTGCATGTAAGGCGGCTGGAAGCGCCAGAGCGCCATGAGTTCCTGCAGGCGCTCGGGGATGCTCGCCGGGTCCATGTTGTCGCGCCAGAATGCGGTGTCGCGGCGCTGGCTGAGGACATAGTGGAGCTTGAGAAAATCGATGATCCGGCCCCAGCGGTACAGCGTCTTCTCGTTGTAGCGCCGCGCGACGATGTCCATCACCTCGCGTGCGGGCGGCATCTGCTCGGCGATCATCTTCGCGGAAAGCTCGATGAGCACGATGGCCGAGGCTTCGAGCGGCTCGAGGAAGCCAGCGGCAAGGCCCACCGCGACGCAGTTGTTCTTCCAGAACAATTCGCGATGGCCGGAGCGGATATTGATCTGGCGCACCGAAAGGCCCTCTGCGGCCGGGCCGATATAGGCGCGGAGTTCCGCCTCCGCCTGCTCGCGACTGATATGGCGGCTGGAATAGACATGGCCGACGCCGCGCCGGGTGGGGAGGCCGATGTCCCAGATCCAGCCGGCGGACTGCGCGGTCGAGATCGTGTGCGTGGCGATCGGCGCCTCGGGATCGGGATAGGGCACCTGCACGGCGAGCGCGGTGTCGCAGAACAGCACGTCGTTGCAGTCCTTAAAGCCGACACCCAGCGTCTCGCCCAGCAGCAGGCTGCGCATGCCGGTGCAATCGATGAAGAGGTCGCCCGCGATCTCGCCTGCCTGCTCCGTTTCGATGGCGCGGATATCGCCGCTCTCGTCCTGGATCACGCGGCGCATATCCGCGAGCACGTGGCGCACGCCGAGCTTTTCGGTGCAGTGGCGCTGCATAAAGGGGGCGAACTTGCCGGCATCGAGGTGATAGGCGTAGTTGGCTTGCCCCTCGTACTCGGCGTTGGTCATGGCCTTGGGAGCGAGCCCCGCATCGCACAGGCGGCCCTGCGGGCAGACCGCATCGCAGAAGGTGTCGCCGTTGGCGCCGGGCTCGTTCATCGTACCTGCCAGCCAGTGCGGCGCGAGGTTCAGTTCACCGAAACGCTGCGGCAGCACGAGCGGGTGGTAATAGGCGTCGTCATCGGCGCCGGTGGTCCACTTGGCGAACAGCGCGCCCTGCTTGAAGGCGGCATCGCATTCGCGGAAGAAATCAGTCTCTGAAATGCCCACGCTCTTGAGTGTAGAGCGCAAGGTAGGCCAGGTCCCCTCCCCCACGCCAATGATCGGGACATTGGGGCTTTCGACGAGAGTGACGGAGAAATCGTGTCCGATCCGTGCCTTGTGCCTGGCGGCAATGATCGCAGCGGTCAGCCAGCCGGCCGTTCCGCCTCCGACAATCACGACATCGCGTATCGCACGAACCATCGGGTATCCTGAAGCAAAGGGGTGGCGGCACCGACCCGAAGGCCGGCGCCGCCGCTACGCTTATCAGTAGTTGAAGCGGGCGCCGAAGACAAAGCGGCGGCCGTAGGAGTAGGTATCGAGCGGCATGTTCGAGAACCGCCCGTAGGTGCTGTAGGTCGAGTTGTTGAGGTTGGTCGCCTCGCCGAACACCGAGAACTGCTTGGTGATGCGGTAGCTGGCGCTGGCATCGACCTGGAACTGGCTGTTCACGTTGACCGGTTCGGCCCCGAAGGTGCCGCCCTGGCGCTGGCCGAGCTGGAGCAGATAGCTGTCACGCCAGTTGGCCGCGACGCGCACTTCCAGACCATTCTTGTCGAAGAAGCCCACGAAGTTGGCCGAGTTGGCGAGACCCGTGATCGCGAAGGCCGAACCCGAGATATCCTTGGGATCGAAGTTGCGATTGGTGCTCACGAACGTGCCGTTGGCGCTGAAGCCGAAGCCGCTGTCGCCGAACACGTGCTGCCACGCGATTTCCACGCCGCGCACCACGCCGTCCGGACCATTGACCTTGCCGTTGACCTGGAACTGCGCGGGCTGGTTGGTGAACGGATCGATCACGCCGTTGATCGTCTGCGTGCTGACGCCGCCGACGATGAAGTTTGAGATGAACTTCATGAAGCCGTTGACCGCGAAGTACGAGTTGCGACCGTAGTAGTACTCGGCCCCGAGATCGAGGTTGTCCGCAAGGTAGGGCTTGAGGTTGGCGTTCCCGCCCGATGCCGCAAGGCTGCCGCGGCGCAGCGTGCCGAGGTTGATCGTCGGGCGCAGGTCACTCAGCACCGGCCGGGTCAGCGTGCGCGAGGCATCGAAGCGCAAGGTCAGCTTGGGCGTGACTTCCAGCTTCACGTCGATCGAGGGCAGGACATAGTTGTAATTGGATTCGCGGGTGATGTCCTGCTGCGGCGTGTAGGCTGCGACGTTGATCAGCGTCGGGTCGGTCACCACCGTCTCGAGCGTGACCGGATTGCGCCCGATCGCCCCCGAGGTCAGCTGGGTATATTCGTCACGAACACCGGCGCTGACGTGGAACGGCATGTCACCGAGCTGGGTGTCGAAGCTGATGTTGAGGAAGCCCGACCAGGTCCGCTCGCGCACGTTGAGCACGCTCGAGGGATCGAACGCAGGGGCGGTAGTGCCGCGGCCCGTCGCCTCGAGCACCCGGTAGACCGCGACCGGATCGTAGACGATGATCGCGGGCGCCAGATCGCCCTTGTAGCCGGGGATGAACCCGTTGGTGTTGATCGTGCCGCGATAGACGCTGTCGGGCAGCGGCGCGACCGCACCGGTTCTGCCCGACGGCGCGCCATAGCCGCCGTAGCGGAAGAACGTGCCGTTCACGAAGGGGTTCTGCCCTTCCTGGTGGAACTTGTTCTCCTGATAGCTGCCGCCGAAGCGGACCTTGACGTCGCCGCCATCGAACTTGCCGCCGATGCGCACCTGGCGGACCAGATCGGTGAAGTAGTTGGGGAAGCCCGCGATCACGTGGCTGCCGATGAGCGAGCGATTGGTGAACTGCGAGACATCGCCGGCCGGGCCGACGTCGTGGATGCTCGGCAGGAACTTGTTGCTCGCCCCGAGGATCGCGACGCCGGTGTTGGCGCCGAGCACCGTCGAATAGCGCGAGCACGACGTCGGCGGCGTGGTCGGACCGGCACCGGCCGGATAGGTGCACGCCGTCGAGAGGAACGGCCCGTTGGGATCACCGTTGGTACCGCCATAACCGATGTCCATGGCGTTGTCGTAGCCGTTGTTGCCCGGGTTCAGCACCGAGCGCGAGACCGCGACGTCGACATCGAAGCTGAGCTTTTCAGTCGCCTCCCACTTGAGGTTGCCGCCGATGATGTGGGTCTGGTTGATGGTCCGCGCGAGGCTCGCGTTGAAGTCCATCGGCGTGCCGAACTGGTTGAAATCGATCGCGGTGCCGTTGCTGTCCTGCTTCAGGTTGCGCAGGTCGTCACCGTTGAACCAGGCGCCGTAGCCGTAAGTATCGGTGTGCAGCGTCTGGCGGTTGAAGGTGCCGTCGATCGTCAGCAGCAGCCGGTCCGTCGGCCGCCACTGATAGGCGATGCGGGCGTCGATGCGTTCGTCCTTGGTGGTGATCTGGTTGGCGCCGACCTGCTGCGGGAACCAGCCGAGCCGGTTCTTGTTGGCTGGCGTGAAATCGCTGGTCTGGCAGGCGGAGTTCGCCTGGCAGGCATAGAAGTAGTTGCCGATCCAGCCCGGGATGAACACCTGGTTGGCATCGGTATCAACCCGGCGATAGGCGGCATAGGCAAGGAAGCCCATGGTATCGTCGGCGAAGGTCGTGCTGAACAGCCCGGCGCCCGAGGGCGTCACCCGCCCGCTGCGATCCTGCACCGAGCCCGAGGCCTTGAGCGCGATGCGGGTGCCGTTCTTGTCGAACGGCTTGGGCAGCGCGACGTTGATCGTCGCACCGATGGCGCTGGCGCCGAATTCCACGTCGGGCGTCTTGAAGACCGAGATGGTCTGCACGAAGTCCGAACCGATCGTGGTGTAGTCGACCGCGCGGTTGCCCGAGGCGGTGGAGAGGTGGCGGCCATCGAACTGGGTGTCGTTGAAGTCGCCGCCGAAGCCGCGCACGGTCACGCCGGTGGCTTCACCGCGCGTACCGGAGCGCTGGATCGAGACGCCAGGCAGGCGCTGGATCGCGTCGGCCACGTTGGCATCGGGGAACTTGCCGATGTCTTCCGCCGAAATCGCATCGACCACGCCCGAAGCGGCGCGCTTGATATCGAGGTTGCGCTGAAGCGACCCGCGAATGCCGGTCACGACGATCTCCGGGGTCGCTTCGCCCGAAGCGCCGGCGGCCGGGGTCTGCTGCGCTGCTGCCGGCAGGGCGAGGCCCAATGCCATGGCGCCCGCTGCGCTGCCGAGCAGGAACCGCGCGTTGAATGAAGTCCTCATATCCTCTCCACTGCATTTTCTCTGGCGGCCCCCCCGCCCGGGTGGGTGACGTTCGATCCGGCCGCCCTCCCGCTTTCGGGACATGCCGGACAAGGTAGCGCTGCGATGGAAAAGCTGCGGCGGAGCGGCATCGCCACCCCCCAACCTCTCACCCGCAGGCGCTCTCGACGTCACCTTGCGGTCATTGTGTATCGCATCACGGTAGCGCTATCAATATCAAATTGTCTGCGCAAATAACGCCGATCTGGCGCGCGTCATCGTTGTCAGGCTGTCGGGATTGGACTTTTGATGGTAGCGCGCACATAAACGATCCGCACAAAACGCGATAAACCGCGCAAATGACACGATCCAGGTGAGGATACCCATGGCCGAGCAGCTCGAGATCCTGAGCACCGAAACCCACCGCCAGCTGGCAATGCACCCCTTCGCGCGGCCCCATCCGCACATGGTCCAGATCGTTCTGCCCGAGATCGAGGTGGCGGCTTCCTGCTGTCCGGTGGTCCTTGCAAAGTCTCCCGAGACGGGCCGATTCGCGGTAGTGGCCTTGTTCGGATTCGCGCCAGGTGAAGTGCTGGTAGAGGGAGCAGAGGCTGGAAACGCTGCGTTTATTCCGCTCGACCTGCAGCGGCAGGGCTTCTTTGCGGCGGACGATTCGATTGCCATCGATCTCGCCCATCCCCGCTTCGCGGCGGGCGGCACGATCCCCCTGTTCGATGCCATGGGCGGCCCCACCGACGAGATGCGGCTGGTGCAGCGCGCGATCGGCGTGCTGATGGGCCAGGCCGGGCCGACCGAGGCGTTCATCGCAGGCCTTGTCGAGCACCGGCTGGTCGAACCGGTCGATATCTCGCTGCAATTCGACGACGGCCAGACGATGTCGCTGAACGGGCTCTACACGGTGAGCGGCGACGCGCTCGCGGCGCTGGACGATTCCGATATTGTCAGATTTTTCCGCAGCGGCTGGCTGCAGGCCGCGCTGGCGCTGCGCGGCTCGCTGGCGCAGATCGGCCTGCTGGCGCGCAGGCGGAACGAGCGGCTGGCCTCAGGTCTGGGCCAAGGCTGGGCCTGAGCCATGCCGCCGCTCGCCGAACTGTCCGGCGATGATCCTGCGCTGGCCGATCCGGCAGCCTTTCACGCGCGGGTGATCCGTGCCGCCAAGCCGGTCGTTGTCCGCGGGCTGGGCGCCGGGCTTGCCGCCGTGAAGGCGGCGCAGGCCGGTCCGGAAGCCGCGCTCGACCACCTGCTTGGCTACGACAATGGCGGACAGCCGGAACTCTTTCTCGCCGATCCGGAAATCGGCGGACGTTACTTCTACCGCGAGAACATGGCCGGTTTCAATTTCACCCGCAGCAAAGTCCCGCTGGCGGAAGCCTTCGCGCATATTCGCCGCCATGCCGCAGACCCGGCCGCACCGACCGCCTATCTCGGCTCGATGGTCGCCTCCGTCTATCTGCCCGGCTTTGCCGAAGCGAACCGCCTCGGCGTGGTGCCACCGGAGATCGAGACGCGCCTGTGGATCGGCAATGCCAGCCATGTCGCATGCCACTACGATTCGTACGAAAATCTCGCCTGCGTGATCGCGGGTTCGCGTCGCTTCACGCTCTATCCGCCCGATGCGATCGGCGATCTCTATGTCGGCCCGATCGACAACACCATGGCCGGACAGCCCGCCAGCTTGGCCTCCGCCGATCCGGAACGTTTCCCGCGCTTCGCTGCCGCAAGGGAACGTGCAATCACGGTCGAACTGGCGCCCGGCGATGCGCTGTTCCTGCCCAAGCTGTGGTGGCACGAGGTGGAGGCGACCGGCCCGATCAACGTGATGCTCAACCACTGGTGGGATGCGACCGCCACCGGCCCGGATGCGCCGCTCCTCTCGATGCTCTTCGCGATGATCGCATTGGCAGAGCGCCCCGAAGCCGAGCGCATGGCCTTCCGCGCCTTCTTCGACCACTACGTATTCCGGCCGGAGGGCCACCCGCTCGCGCACTTGCCCGAGGACCAGCGCGGCATTCTGCGCGATCTGACCGGTCCGGCCCATGGCCAGGTCCGCGCGATGGTGCTGCGCGCGCTGCGCGGCGGATGAGAGCGGCTTGACAGGGCCAGAGTGCGACATCTAGCCTGACTTGATACGAGACCGGCCAGCAGGGGCACTGCTTGGAAAAGCCGATCCATCTTCCAGAAATTGATACGAATCGGGTGAATGGCTGTGCCTTCCGACGATTCGCTGTGCCCTGACAATATCAATCGGAGAGATATGCCATGCGTCCCCTTCGCGCCCTCTTCTGCGCCGCCCTGCTCGGCACCGCTTCGCTCGGCGCCGCACCGGCTTCCGCGCAAGTCAGCACCGCGGTGCCCGACCGCGTCCCCGGCGCGCCACAACTCAAGGTGCAGCGCATCACCGTCCACAGCCGCGCGCTCGAAGGCGCGCTCGAGGGCGACAGCGCCGACCGCGAAGTCCTCGTCATCCTCCCGCCGAGCTATGCCAAGGCGCCGCAGCGCCGCTATCCCGTCGTCTATGCGCTCCACGGCTATTCGATCGGCGCGCAGCAATGGACCGGCGAGATCCACGTGCCGCAAGTGATCGAGGGCGCGCTGGCCAAGGGCGCGCACGAAATGATCTTCGTCTTCCCGGACAGCAAGACCGTCCATAACGGTTCTATGTACTCAAGCTCGGTCACCACGGGCGATTTCGAGACGTTCATCTCCCGCGACCTCGTGGCCTATGTCGACGGCCACTACCGCACCCTGCCCCGCCGCGAGAGCCGCGGGCTCGTCGGCCATTCGATGGGCGGCTACGGCGCCACCCGCATCGGCATGAAACACAGCGACGTGTTCGGCGCGCTCTACCTGATGAGCCCCTGCTGCCTGTCCTCGCGCAGCCTCTTCGGCGTTACGCCCGAAGCCATGAAGGCCTATGCCGCGATGAAGAGCCCGGCGGATTCGGCCAAGCTCGAATGGATGCAGCGCGGCACGCTGGCGGCGGCGGCGGCGTGGTCGCCCAACCCGAAGAACCCGCCGCTCTACCTCGACCTGCCGCTGACCGAGGACGGCAAGCCGCGCGACGACGTCCTCGCCCGCTGGGCCGCCAATGCGCCGCTGGCGTTCGTCGACCAATATGTCGGCGGCCTCAGGCGCTATGCAGCGATCGCAATGGACGTGGGCGACAAGGACGGGCTCAAGACCGACACCGCGCGGCTGCACGATGTGCTGGAAAGCTACGGCATCGCCAACAGCTTCGAACTCTACGAAGGCGACCACACCAACCGCGTGGCGTTCCGCTTTCAGGACCATGTCGTCCCGTTCTTCAGCGCGCATCTGGCGTTCGGGCGGGCGAAGTGAAGCGCCTGCTCGCAGCCGCCTTGCTGGCTGCTTCAGCACTTGGCGGCACCGCCCACGCCGGACCGCTCGATGCCACCGGGCAGTGGAGCGTCACCAGCCGGGGCAGCGCTCCCTTGCCGCCGATGGGCTGGAACAGCTGGAACGCCTTCAACAGCGATATCGACGAGGAGAAAGTTCTCGCCGCCGCCAAGGCGCTGGTCGACACCGGGCTCGCGGCCAAGGGCTATGTCTATGTCAACATCGACGATGGCTGGTGGCTGCGGCGCAGGACCAGCGACGGGCGGCTGATGATCCGCACCGCGCGCTGGCCATCGGCGCGCAGCAAGGATCCCGCCGGCAGCTTCCGCCCCTGGACCGACAAGCTCCACGCGATGGGCCTCAAGGCCGGGATCTATTCCGATATCGGCCGCAATTCCTGCGGGCAGGCCTATACCGCGCAGTTTGCCGGCCAGCCGGAGGGCACGGTTGAGGAGCGCGAAGTGGGGCTCTACGGCCATGTCCAGCAGGACATCGCGCTGTTCATGGGCGCGTGGAACTTCGACATGCTCAAGGTCGATGGCTGCGGCATCCGCGCGATGAGCCCGGCCAATCCGCTCGTCGCCTCGGGCCAGTACCGCGCGCTGGGGCCGCTGATCGACTACGAGACGCTGCCCAACACCGACATCGCGGCCGTCCGCGCGCTCTACACCGAAGTGGGCGAAGCGATGGACAAGACCCGCCCGCGCGGCGATTTCGTCTATTCGTTGTGCCTGTGGGGTTCGGCCGATGTGCGCAGCTGGGCGGGCAAGGTCGGCAACATGTCGCGCACCAGCGAGGATATCTCGCCGAACTGGGAGCGCATGCTGCACAACCTCGACGCGGCCTCCCGGCGCGAGCTCTATGCGCATCCGAACAGCTGGAACGATCCCGACATGCTGTTCGTCGGCACCGGCGTGTTCGACATGGACCACCTCACCGAAGCGCGTTCGCACATGACGCTGTGGGCCATGCTCAATGCGCCGCTGATCATCGGGTATGACATGAGAAAGGCCTCCCCGGCCCTGCTCGGGGTGCTGGGGAACTCCAGAGTCATCGCGCTCAATCAGGATGCAGCGGGAAATCAGGCTGTGCTCGCCTATGATGGCGAGACGGTGCAGATCTTCGTGAAGACTTTGGCGGACGGAACCAAGGCGGTCGCGGTGCTCAACCGCAGCGGAAGCCCGGTCGATGTCACGCTGACCGCCGCGCACCTCAAATACCGGGCGGATGCACCAGTCGCTCTCACCGACTTGTGGGATGGCGGGGAGCGTTCCTTCACCGGGGAAGCGCCGCTGCATCTGGAGAGCCACCAGACGCTGCTGCTCAAAGCCACCGGCGCGCGCGAGCATCCGGGCGGGCTCTATCTCTCCGAAATGCCCGGCAGCGTAAACCCGGCGGTGGACGGCGTGGTCCATCCCATGGCCGATCCGCTGGTGCATCGCGGCCTTCTGCCCTGGCGCTCGACGCGTGGGGACGGCGAACACCCGCTCTACGGCGGCTGGGGCGGCGCGCGCGCCGATGCGACGCCGTTTGCGCAGACACCCAAGATCGCGGGCAAGACGTACGCCAGCGCCATCGGCGTGCTCGCCAATTCGCGGATCGAGGTGCAGAACCACGGCTTTGCGACCTTCACCGCAGAGGCCGGGATCGACGATGCGGCCGCCGATCCCGATGCCCGTGTGCGCTTCTCGGTCCATGCCGATGGCAAGCGGCTCATGCAGACCGAGTGGATGAAGCGCGGCGATCAGCCTGCCATGATCTCCGTGCCGGTGAAGGGCGCGAAGATCATCGAACTGGTGGCGGAGGGGAGCCGCCCGCTGATGCAGGACGTGCCCGTCACCTGGGGCAAGGCCGCCTTGGACCGCTGAGAAAAAGGGGCCCGGCGCGCACGAAGCGGGCCGGGCCTTGAAGTTTTGCAGCGGCTACAAGGAGGAAGGAGAGCGGCCGCTGCAGGCACCTCTCGATCAGGTCGAAACTTTCACCACCGCGACCGAATGCGGCGGCAGCGCGATGGTCACGCCGCCCGCGCCCGCCTTGCCCGCAATCGGCGCAGGCTTGACGGCATCGGGCGCGGCAAACGTGTTCACGCTGTCGACGCGCGGCGCGGTCAGCACATCCCCGCTCGCGCTGCGATAACCCGGCAAGGTCACACTTGTTCCCGCATCGGGATCGACATTGACCAGCGCGACCCAGACCTGCCCGGCCTTGTCGCGCGCGGCCATGGCATCGACTTGCGGCAGCATCTTGCCCGCCACCGTCAGCTCGCCCGCGTTGAAGCGCACCGGCAGGAACGCCGCATCCTGGAACGGCACATACATGCGGAATACGTGATAGGTCGGCGTGAGCACCATCTTGCCGCCGTCCGTCAGGATCATCGCCTGCAGCACGTTGATCATCTGCGCGACATTGGCCATCTTCACCCGGTCGGCATGGCGCGCGAAGATATTGATGTTGAGCGCCGCGAGAATGCCGTCCCGCAAGCTGTTCTGCTGCTGGAGGAAACCGGGATTGCTGCCCGGCGTCGGCGCCAGCCACGCGCCCCATTCGTCGACCGAGATCAGCAGCTTCTTTTCGGGATCATACTTGTCCATCACCGCGCTTTGCTTCGCGATGAGGGTGTCCATCGTCAGCGTATCGGCGATGGAAATTGCATAGTCCTCGTTGCCGAAGCCGGTGCCGGGCAGGTGCGGTGGCCAGCCGCCGGTGGTGTACTTGTGGAGCGAGATGCCCTCGATATCCCACGAATACACGTGGTCCTTCCACGCCTTGGCGACCTCCTCGGTGTAGTCGAGCTTGTCGCTGTCCCAGCCCACCGCGATGCGCTTCATCCGGGCCGCGCCTTCGCGCTGTGCGGGGTTGTAGTTGCGCGTGAAGTTCGCGAAGCGCTTCATCTCCTCGACGTAGTGCTCGGCCGACATCGCGCCGCCGCAACCCCAGTTCTCGTTGCCGAGGCCGAGGATCGGCACTTTCCACGGCGCGGGATGGCCGTTGGCGGCGCGCTCCTTCGCCAGCGTCGTGTCCTTCTCGGCGGTCATGTATTCCAGCCACTGCGCCGCTTCCTGCGCCGTGCCCGAACCGATGTTCACCGAGACATAGGCATCCGCGCCGATCTGCTCGGCAAAGTCCATGAATTCATGCGTCCCGAAGGCGTTGCTTTCGGGCACCCCGCCCCAGTTGCTGTTGATCTGGACGCGGCGCGTCTCGGCGGGCCCGATGCCGTCACGCCAGTGGTATTCGTCGGCAAAGCAGCCGCCCGGCCAGCGCACGTTGGGCACCTTCAGCGCCTTCAGTGCGCCCACGACATCGCTGCGGATGCCGCGTACATTGGGGATCGCGGAGTCCTTGCCAACCCACACGCCGCCATAGATGCCCGTCCCGAGATGCTCGGCGAACTGGCCGAACAGGTTGCGGTCGATCACCGGACCGGGCTTAGCCGCATCGATGGTGACGGTGGTGGCCGCCTGCTTTGCCGCAGCCGGGGTTGCCAGCACCGCCATCGTGGCGAGCAGCGCGTGTTTCAGGGTCTTCATTGTCGGTCCTCCCGTCTCAGCGCTCAATGCCCGCCCCAGCCTTCCATCTGCTCCAGCTCCTTGCCCGCCGTTTCGGGCAGGAAGGCCTTCACCAGCCAGAAGCTCACGAACGCGCTGATCGTGTAGAGGATGTACGTCTCGGCGAGGCCCAGCCCGCTCGCCATCGCCGGGAAGCTCTGCACCACGGCGTAGTTCGCGCCCCACTGCGCGAGGCCGCAGACGGCAAGCGCCGAGCCGCGCAGCTGGTTGGGGAACATCTCGCCGAGCATGATCCACATGATCGGGCCCCAGCTGGCATTGAAGAACACGACGTAGATATTGGCCGCGATCACCGCGATGAGGCCCAGCTGCTGGTCCATCTGCAATGCGCCTGCCGCATCGAGCGTGCCCTGCGAGAAGGCCCAGCTCATCGCGCCGAGCGAGACCGCCATGCCCGCCGAGCCGATCAGCAGCAGCGGCTTGCGCCCGATGCGGTCGACCAGCGCCATTGTCACGAAGATCGCACCGATGGAGACGAGGCCCGAGATGATGTTGCGCTCCAGCGCCGCCTTCTCGGACACGCCCGCAAGCTTCCACAGCGTCTCGCCGTAGTAGAAGATCACGTTGATGCCGACGAACTGCTGGAACACCGCGATGATCAGGCCAGCCCAGACGATGGGCCGCAGCACGGTGCCCGGCGCCATCACGTCGGACAGGCTGGGCGCGTGGTCGGTGGCGAAGGAAGCGCGGATCTCGTCGACCTTGCGGCCCGCTTCAGCCTCGCCGAACAGGCGGGAGAGCACATTGCGGGCTTCATCGGCGCGGCCTGAACTCACCAGATAGCGCGGGCTCTCAGGAATAAACTGCAGCGCAATCAGGAAGACGACCGCCGGGACCGCCTGCGCCAGATACATCCAGCGCCACGCCGGATAGCCCGCCAGCATGCCCAGCGAATCCCCCGCCGCCTGCGCGAGGAAGTAGTTGACCACGAAGGCCAGCGTCAGGCCGGAAATGATCATCACCTGCTGCACGCTGGTCAGCCGGCCGCGAATGGCCGCCGGGGCGACCTCGGAGATGTAGGCCGGGGAAAGCACGCTCGCCGCGCCCACCGCCATGCCGCCGAAGAAGCGCGCGATGACGAAGAGCGTGTGGTCGGCGGTCAGGCCCTGCACCAGCGCACCGGTGAGGAAGAGGATCGCCGCGAGAACCATGATGCGCTTGCGGCCGAACCGGTCTGCCATGCGACCGGCGAGGAACGCACCAGCCGCGCAGCCCATCAAGAGCGAACCGACGGTGAAGCCGAGGCCATTGTCATCAAGCGCGAAGGCGGCCTTGAGGCCCGTCTGGGTGCCGTTGACTGCGCCGCTGTCGTATCCGAACAGCAGTCCGCCGATCGTCGCCACCGCGACGATCGCGCTGACGAGCGCCATGTTGACCTGTTCCTGCGGCTTTGAAGCCATGTCCTTCTCCCACCCTTTTTGTCGCCCCGACATGCCTTCCAGCTGTCGATGATCGCAACCGCGCGCTTTATGATAGCGCTACCTTTGTAACCCATGATCCGGCAGGCGCAAGCGCCAATTGCGTATGGCGCCAACCATTTCGGCACGGCCTTGTTACAATCGCGCTTGCCAAGGCGCGGCGGCACGGTCAGGAAATCGTGATCCGGAGAGCTTGCAAGATGAACGAACCCCGATCGCGCCGCCGCCAATCCGGCCGCCCCACCGTCAGCGATGTGGCGCGCCTCGCCAAGTGCTCGCAGATGACGGTGAGCCGCGTGGTCAATGGCGGCGCGGGCGTGCGCGAGGAGACGCGCCTGGCGGTGGAAGCCGCGATCAAGGAACTCGGCTACGCGCCCAATCGCGCCGCGCGCAGCCTCGCAGGTGCCTCGCAGCTGCGGATCGTGCTCCTCTATTCAAACCCTTCGGCGGCCTATCTCAGCGAACTTCTGATCGGCTGCATGGACGCTGCGACCCGGCTTGATGCCAACCTCGTGGTCGAACGCTGCGATCCCGAACGCGACCAGTCGCGCATGATCCAGCGCCTGATCGAAAGCGGGGTTGACGGCTTCCTCCTCCCGCCGCCGCTGTGCGATGATACAGCATTGCTCACCCGCCTGCGCCGCGCTGGCACGCACGCGGTCCTGATCGGCCCCGGACAGGCCGAAGCGCACCACGGCGTGGTGATGATCGACGACTATCAGGCCGCGCACGATATGACGCGGCATATCCTCGGCCTTGGTCACCAGCGCATTGGTTTCATCATCGGCAACCCCCACCAGTCCGCCAGCGCGCTGCGCCTTGCCGGCTTCCGCGATGCGATGGCCGAGGCTGGCGCGCACGTGGACGAAGCGCTCGTGCGGCAGGGGCAGTTCACCTATCGCTCCGGCCTCGATGCGGCGATGGACATGCTGGCCCTCCCCCGGCCTCCCAGCGCGATCTTCGCCTCGAACGACGACATGGCGGCGGGCTGCATCGCCGCGGCGCACCGGCGCGGGCTCGATGTGCCGCGCGATCTCACCATCTGCGGGTTCGACGATACCGCGCTTGCCTCGACGATCTGGCCCGAGCTCACCACGATCCGCCAGCCGATCCGCCAGATGGCCGAAACCGCGCTCGATCTGGTGGCGCAGGAAATCCGCAGCGACCGCTCGCCCGACGCCGCCAAGCCGCGGCTCGCGACGCTGGATTACGAGCTGGTCCGTCGCGATTCCGACGCGGCGCCGGCTTAAGGTGTGACCGGCAGTTCGAAGCCGGGAACCGGCAGCGTACGTCCATCAAACAGGTTGACCACCGGGCTGTCCGCCCAGGCGTAGCGGACGCGTACGGCGCTCGCATCACCCTTGATCACCACCGCATCGCCATCTGCCGTGGCGGGCGCAAACCGGCAGGTGCCGTCCGCATCGCACAGCTCGAAGCCGATGGCCTCGGCGCTGCTCCAGCTGTGGAGGCCGCCTTCGATGCCGCTGAACGTCACACGCACGCCATCCACCAAGCGCTTGGCCGCCACCGGCATCGGCAGCGCCTTGCCCAGCGCGCCCATGGCAAGGCGCTGGCCGAGCAGCAGCTTGTTGGCAGGATGAATATCGGTCCGCTCGCCGAGGTCGATGGCGGTTGCAAGCCACGCCTGCGGATCATCCATCACGATCCACCGCTGCACATCGCGCATATGGCCCCAGCCGGACTCGACCGGCATGCTGGCGGGCGCGCCGTAGTTGGCAAGTTGCACGATGGCGACCTTGAGCCCCGCACCGAACCGCGCGCGCCAGCCCGCAATCAGCGCCTTCATCCGCACCGCATAGTCCGCCGTGCCGATGTCGCTCTCACCCTGATACCACGCCGCGCCTTCCATTGCGAAATGGCCCAGCGGCGCGATCATCCGGTTGTGCATCAGGCCGACGCCGGCATTGGCATCCCACGGCGAGCGCGGTGGCTCAGCCGTGGACGGCGCGATGGAATACCGCCAGCCATCGGCGAGCGGAATGGTCTTGCCGCCCTCCACCTTGAACGCCAGCTTGTCCGCCGTGCTGGCAAAGCCGCCGTTGGCATAAGTGTTGGTCACCGCGACCATGATCTCGTTCACGCCCGCGCGCAGGAAGCCGGGCGGCACCCGGTAGGCGCGCTCTTCGTCCCAGCCGAAGGTGTTGCCCACCGCGTGGCCGTTGACGAATGTCGTGTCCATATCGTCCAGCACGCCCAGCATGACTGTCGCACCCGCCTTGGCCTCGACGGCGGTGAGCATGACCTGCCGCCGCAGCCAGACCGTCCCGATGGGCTTGGCGGCGAGCGGCGTATCCTTCCACGCCAGCCAGCCGGTGATCGCGGGGACGGGTTGCCATGCCAGCCCATCGGGCTTGGCCCAGGGCTGCGAACCGCCATTAGCGCCCGCATACCAGGCCTCCCAGCGCGGCGCGAACCGGGTGACGGCGGCCAGCCGATCCTTCGCAAACAGCCCGAGCAGCGCCATGTCCGCCGCACCGGCCAAGGCTGCCCCCGCTTCGGGATCGAGCCAGGGCGTCACTTTGGAACCGCCCCAGCTGGCGTGAACCGCCCCTACCGGCACGCCGCGCGCGCGGCGCAGTTCGCGGGCCATGAAGTAGCAGGCCGCGGAAAACGGCGCAGCGCTCTCCGGCCCGGACAGTGCCCAGCGCGTATCCTTGCCGAAGCTGCGTTGAGGCAAATAGGCAATTGTCTTGGGCACCTGCAGTAGGCGCAGCTGCGGATCGGCGGCCATTCCCGCTTCCATCTCACCGTTGAGCGCGCGAGAGAGCGGGAACTCCATGTTGGACTGGCCTGAACAGAGCCAGACATCGCCGACCAGAAGATCGCTGACACGCGCCGTTTCGCCGCCCGACGCAACCGCCAGTTCGATCGCGGTTGAAGAGGCCGGACGCGCGGCGAACGTCAGCGCAAAGCGGCCCTGCGCATCGGCAACGGCTTCCGCCTGATCGCTGGCAAGAACACCCGTCACACGCGCGCCGGGACTGGCTGCGCCCTCCACCACGACCGGCTGGCCACGCTGGATCACCGCATGATCGGTCCAAACCGCGCCAAGCTGAAGGGCGGGAGCCGCGAACGCCGGAGGTGCGAATGCGAGGCTGCCGAGCAGCACAGCGAGCCGTGGCATGGTCATCCCCACACCTCGGCGAGCGTCGGCGCGATGCCCGGAACCGCCACATCGAAGGCGAACAGATCGCCCGCCAAAGGCTGCGCGGCCAGCGCGGCCTCATCGAGCCCCTTTCGCGCAGTCGTCACGTAAACGCGCTTCAAGTCCGCCCCGCCAAATGCGATCTTGGTAACATTGGCGACGGGAAGCTCGACCTTCTCGAGCAATACGCCATCTGGCGAATAGCGCGCGACACCCCACCCGTTCCAAAGGCCGGTCCAGACGCAGCCCTCGGCATCGCAGACTGGACCATCGGCATAGGCGTCGGGAAAATCGAGCCCCACGTCGGCGAACAGCCGCACCTCACCCAGCGACCCATCATCCATGAAATCAGCCACATGGATGGTCTTGCCGAGCGTATCCGTGAAGTAGATGCGCGCATCGCCGGGCGCTACCGCCGGGCCATTGGTGATACAGATGTCGGCCGGTCCGAAAGGAACGATCTCGCCCTGATAAGCGCGATAGAACTTGCCGCTGCTCGCCTCTTCCCCGTCATCCATCGAGCCGAAGTAGACCCGGCCCCGGCTGTCGACGCAGGCATCGTTGAGGCGGTTGTTGTCCGGTTCGCCAGGAATCGGCGTGATGAAGCGGCACTGGCCCGTCACCGTGTTGAAGAAGTGGAGGCCGTCCTGCAGCCCCGCGAGCAGATCACCGCCTTCCGCCGGCAACACCCAGCCGACTTGCGCGGGCACCGGGAAGCTCTCGTGCTTGCCGCTCGCCGGATCGAAGCAATGGATCCGCTGCGCCTTGATATCCGTGAACCACAGGCACTCGCGCGCCGCGTCCCACACCGGCCCCTCGCCCAGCGTGCAACCCGCCGCCAGGACATGCTCGGCCCTCAACGCCAGCCTCCGTCCACCCAGTACTCGTGCGCGGTGCAGAAGCGCGCATCGTCCGAGGCAAGGAACAGCGCCATCGCGGCGACATCGACCGGTTGCAGGCGGCCCTTGAGGCACTGCGCGGCGATGATCTCGGCCTCGCCCTCGGGCGTATACCAGCGCATCTGCCGCTCGGTCTGGACATTTCCGGGGATGATCGTGTTGACGCGGATGTTGTAGGGCCCAAGCTCACGGGCCAGACTGCGGGTGAGGCCCTCGATGCCCGCCTTGGCGATCTGGTAGAGCGCGAGATCATCCAGCCCCAAGTGCCACGAGATCGACCCCAGATTGAGGATCACTCCGCCGCCGTTGGCCTTCATTTCGGGCCAGACGCCCTGGGAGGCAAAGAAGGCGTGCTTGAGGTTCACCGCCAGCCGCTGGTCCCAGTAGCCGGGTGTCACCTTGTCGAGCGCGTGGCGATCATCGCTGGCGGCATTGTTGATCAGCACATCGCAGCCACCGAGTGTTTCCACCAAACCGGCCAATGTCGCGCCGAAAGTACCGGCATCGGCGACGTCCTGCTCGCGGAACACCGGCACATGATGCGCACCTGAAAGGCGGCGGATCAGATCCTGCGCAGGGCCGCCGAGAATATCGACGAAGCCCACTTGCGCGCCCTGCAGCGCGAAAGCCTCGACAATAGCCTCGCCGATGCCGGATGCGCCGCCCGTGACGATCACGCGCTTGTCGCGCAGGCTGGGATAGCGGGCCGACATCATCGGCGTCTGGCTGACCGCGCCCGGCTCGTGAAGGGCAGCTTGCCCCTCATGCTCTGGGGTGTGGTGGACGGTATGGGGAGGAGTCATGCTCAGGCCAACTCCACCAGACCGCGCGCGGCGAGATTGCGCATGAAGGCGCCCACCCCCATCGCCCACTTCGGCGCATCGCGCGAAGTGGTGACCGTGTTGACCAGGCTGCCCAGCCGCGTGCTGCGGATCGTCACGCGGTCGCCCACCTTGTGGGTGAAACCGCCGCCCGGCTCGTCCCGGTCCTGCGTGGGGGCAAACAAGGTGCCGCAAAACAGCACGAAACCGTCAGGATAACTGTGCTCGCTCATCGTCTGCGCGACGAGCTCCAGCGGATCGCGGCTGATCTCGGTCATCCGGTTGGTGCCTTCCATCCGGAAGTTGTCCTGCCCTTCGACCACCAGCTCGACATCGGCGCTGCGCACGTCATCGATCCCGAAAGTAGCGTCAAACAGGCGGATAAACGGTCCGATGGAGCAGGAAGCGGTGTTGTCCTTGGCCTTGGACAGCAGCAGCGCCGAGCGCCCCTCGAAATCGCGCAAGTTCACGTCGTTGCCGAGCGCGGCACCGACGACTTCGCCCGCCGGATCGACCACCAGCACCACTTCCGGCTCCGGATTGTTCCAGCTCGAATCCGAACGAACGCCGATCAGCGCCTCGTGCCCCACGGTGGAAAGCACCGGAGACTTCGAGAAAATCTCGGCGTCCGGCCCGATCGCCACTTCGAGATATTGCGACCACATGCCCTGTTCGATCAGCGCGGCCTTGAGCGCCATGGCCTCCGCACTCCCCGGCACGACAGCGCGGATGCCGGCGCCGATGGTGGCTTCGAGCTGCTGGCGGATCGCCGCCGCCGCGCTCGCATCGCCGCGCGCCCGCTCCTCGATCACGCGCTCGATCGCGCTGACGGCAAAGGTCACGCCGCTCGCCTTAACGCATTGCAGGTCAATCGGCGAGAGCAACTGCCAGCCCGCCGGCAGGCCATCCTCGATCGCGCCAAGGTCGCAGCCGCCGGAAAACGCGCGCCGCGCGACAGCGCCCGACACGGTGCTCGCCACCGAGGTGATATCGCGGATGCGCCCTTCGGAGAGCACGATCACATGCGGTCCATCGGGACCTTCCGCCCGCCCGATAAACGTGCCCTCAGCGTAGTCGTGCGGCAGGCAAGCCGCGAGACCCAATCCCATTCCAAGCATCCCCGGCTTCTGTTTGATAGCGCTACCTTAGTTATATCATCAGACAAGATCAAGAGCTACAGGGACGCCCGCACGGACCCGATTCTGCACGCAGGAGCACACCATGAAATTCTTCGTCGACACCGCCGATACGGCCGAAATCGCAGACCTTGCCTCGACCGGCCTGCTCGACGGCGTGACCACCAATCCCTCGCTGATCGCCAAGGCGGGGCGGGATTTCATCGAAGTCACCCGCGAGATCTGCGGGCTGACCTCGGGTCCGGTCTCGGCTGAAGTTGTCGCGCTGGATCACGAAGGCATGATGCGCGAGGCGGAAGTGCTGCGGAAGATCGCGGACAACGTCTGCATCAAGGTCCCGCTCACCATCGACGGTCTGAAGACCTGCAAGGCGCTGACTTCCGATGGCACGATGGTCAATGTCACGCTCTGCTTCTCGGCCAATCAGGCGCTGCTGGCCGCCAAGGCGGGTGCAACCTTCATCTCGCCCTTCGTCGGCCGCCATGACGACAACGGGTTCGACGGCATGGACCTCATCCGCGACATCCGTCTGATCTACGACAACTACGCGTTCGGCACGGAAATCCTCGTCGCCTCGATCCGCCACGGCATCCACATTCTCGAAAGCGCCAAGATCGGTGCCGACGTGATCACCGCGCCGCCCGCCGTCATCAAGGGCCTGTTCAAGCACGTCCTCACCGACAAGGGCATCGAAGGCTTCCTTGCGGATTGGGCCAAGACCGGGCAATCGATCGGTTGACCTCCATCGGCTGACGGGAACGAGACTTATCTAATCCGGGGAGTTGCTTCGTGCTTGCGCGGCCCGCATGGGGTGCGCGCATCACACTTGATTTCCCGGAAAGGTCCCGCACGATGACGATCAGCAGCGAAGCGCTGGAAATGGCCGCAAGGGTCGAAGCATTCGTGCGGGAGAAGATCTTCCCCTACGAGCAGGACCCTCGCCGCGACCATCACGGCGCACCCACCGACGAACTCGTCATGGAAATGCGCGAACTGGCGCGCGAGGCGGGCGTGCTCACCCCGCATATCCGGCCCGACGGCAGCCACTTCAACCAGCGCGAGACGGCGGTGATCCTGATCAAGTCGGGCCTCACCCCGCTCGGCATGCTGGCCTGCAACACCCAGGCGCCGGACGAGGGCAACATGTACCTCATCGGCCATGTCGGCAGCCAGCACCTCAAGGAACGCTTCCTCAAGCAACTGGTCGAAGGCCGCGCGCGCTCCGCGTTCTTCATGACCGAACCCGCCGAACTCAACGGCGCGGGCGCGGACCCTTCGATGATGCTCACCACTTGCCGCAAGGACGGCAACCACTGGGTGGTGAACGGCAAGAAGTGCTTCATCACCGGGGCGGAGGGCGCGAAAGTCGGCATCGTGATGGCCAAGTCCGAGGACCCGGACAGCAAGGGCGGCGCCTGCATGTTCCTCGTCGACCTGCCCGATCCTGCCATCCAGATCACCGCCGTGCCCAACACGATCGACAGCTCGATGCCCGGCAGCCACGCCGAGATCACCATCGACAACCTGCGTGTGCCCGCAGACCAGATGCTGGGCGATGCCGGTGAAGGCTTCAAGTATGCGCAGATCCGCCTCTCCCCGGCGCGCCTCTCGCACTGCATGCGCTGGCTCGGCGGCTGCATGCGCGCGCAGGAGATCGCGACCGACTATGCCAACCGCCGCATGGCCTTCGGCAAGCATCTGATCGACCACGAAGGCGTCGGCTTCATGCTCGCGGAAAACATGATCGACCTCAAGCAGTGCGAGCTGATGATCGACTGGTGCGCTTCGGTGCTCGATACCGGCTCGCTCGGCACGGTCGAAAGCTCGATGACCAAGGTCGCGGTGTCCGAAGCGCTGATGCGCGTCGCGGACAAGTGCGTGCAGGTGATGGGCGGCATGGGCGTGACCGACAAGACCATCGTCGAGACGATGTTCCGCGAAGTGCGCGCCTTCCGCATCTATGACGGCCCGACCGAAGTCCACAAGTGGAGCCTCGCCAAGAAGCTGCGCCGCGACTGGAAGGCGGCGCAGTAAGGCGCCTCAGGCCAGCGGCATATGCCGCTCGAGGAAGGCGATCGCCGCGTCGTTGAAAGCGTCGTTGCGGTCGCCCGCCACCATGTGGCCCGCGCCGCCGACGTCCGCGACCTCGAGATGCGGCACGAGTTCGCGGAAGGCGGCCACCCCCGCGTCGCTCACCACATCGCTCTTGAGCCCGCGCACCAGCAGCACCGGCACGCCCGCCTCGGCCAGCGAGACGGCAGAGCGCTGCACCGTCTCGTGAAAGTCCTCCGGGCGGTGCGAGACGATCCGCGGGTCCCAGTGCCAGTAGAACCGCCCATCATTGCGCTGCCGCAGGTTGCGCATCAGGCCCTGGGGATCGCGCGGCCTTGGGCGCGCCGGATTATAGGCCGCCACTGCATCGACCGCTTCGCCCAGCGTCGCAAAGCCGTTCGGATGGGCGCGCATGAATCCGACGATGCGGTTGATCCCCTCGGGCTCGGGATGCGGCACGATATCGACGAGCACTATCGCTTCGGGCGCAATCGCCGAAGCCACCGCATGGATCGACGTCGCTCCGCCCAGCGAGGCACCGACCAGCGCGAAGGGCTGCTCCAGCTGCGCCACGATGGCCTCGACATCGGCCACGCGGTCGTCGAGCGCATAGGCACCGGCCTCGGACCATTCGCTTTCGCCGTGCCCGCGCATGTCGACATTGATCACGCGGTAGCCGCGCTGCGCCAATGCCTGCGCCGCGCCGGACCAGCTGTGGCGGGTCTGCCCGCCGCCGTGCATGAGGATCACGGCGGGTGCGGTCATTGGCCCGACATCATCCGCCACGAGCGCCAGCTGATCGCGCGAGACGATCCGGTTCAGGCGTCCATCGCCAGCTCTTGTCATTGCCTCAAGTCTACCACTCGTTCGAGAACCAGGGCGCCCATCAGACACGCGAACCGTGCTCGCTGGAACCCCCAAAATGTCCAGTCGGTCCAGCGCATGCCCTGAGCTGCCCCCGGACCTGTAACCGCGCGCTCCGTACCCGCGAAGCACAAGGCGACCGTCCAGATTTCAGGAAAACCATGACCACCGCGACGACGTTCTGCTTCGGTGCCAGCCGCGCCCGCCTGCGCGCCGCGTTGCTGGGCGTCCGGCTCGGCGATGATGCCGCCAGTGCACTGGCCACATTGGTGCCCCTGCTCGGCTGCGGCGAGGAAGCGGCGGCGATTGCCTTCGACGGCCTGGCCGCGCGCGACGGCGACCCCGCGACCGCGGCGGCTCTGCGCACGATTGCCGAGGAAGAGCGCGTCCACGACAGCCTGCTCCACAGCCTTGCCGAGGCCCTGCCTGCGGTTTCGACCGAAGCGCTGCAGCAGAAAGCACGCAGGTTTCATATCCAGCTCGGCCGGGGATCGACCTTGGCGCACCTTGCGCGGATCGCCGCGATCGATGCCGGGGTCTGCCTGATCCTGAGCCGGCTGCTGCGGCCCGGTGGCCCGGTCTCCGGCGATCCCGCTGTGGCGCAGATGCTGGCGCGCATCCGGCGGGACGAGACGCGCCATGTCCGCCTCAGCCGGGCGCTGGTGCTGGAACGTGCCGATGGTCGCCCGTTCGAGGACGTCGCGGCAGCGGCGCGCGAGGCGCTAGCAAATGTGATAACGCTCGCCGCCGATGCCTTCGAGGGGCTGGCGGTTGACCCGGCCCGCCTGCAGGCGGACCTGCGCGCCCTGCCGCAAGGTCTGCTGCGCGCATGAGCATGGCGCCATGGCTATCGCGCGGGAGGCTGGCCGTTCTCGGCACGGGTCAGGCGCTGCCCGGCGCGCCGATCTCCACGGACGATCTGATCGCGATGATGGCGCAGCGCTTCGGCTTCAGCCGGACCCGCGAGGCAGCCGCCATCGCCCGGCGGCTCGGCGTCGAAAGCCGCCACCTGGCGCGGGATTTCGAGGATCGGGGTGATCCGGCTCGCTGCGGCACCGCCAATTCCGAGCTTGCGGCCAAGGCTGTCAAAGCAGCACTGGCAGACGCCGGCTTGCAGCCGCGCGATCTCGCCTACCTCATCGGCCATACCACCACGCCCGATCAGCCCCTGCCCGCGAATGTCGCGAATGTCGCGGACCGGCTCGGCTATGACGGCCCGCACGTCGAACTCCGGCAGGCCTGCACCGGCTTTGCCAACGCGCTGATGATCGCGTTCGGCCTCGTCGCGGCAGGCAGCGGCCCGGTTGCCATCGTCGGCTCGGAGACCGGTTCGTTCTTCTTCGATCCCGCCACGCTGGACGCTGAGCAGGACCAGATCGTCAACATGGTCCAGATGGGCGACGGCGCAGGAGCGGTGATTGTGGGCGCGCCCTCACAGGGCCACCCAGCCATCGAGGCGGCATGGTTCGGCGCGCTGGGGCGAGACCGCGCGCCCGGCATTTCCCGTCTGCATCACACCCGGCGGTTCGACCACGATTTCGCAGCCATCCGCGCCGAAGGCCACCGCCTGTTCGACGCGGGCCAAGCGGCTGCAGCGCTGCAAGGCGCTCCCATCGAGGCCGCGCACCATGTGATCCCGCACCAGGTCAGCGGCCGCATCGGCGCGCTCGCCGCCGCACACTTCGATCTGCCGCCCGAGCGTATGTTCGTGCAGGCGGACCGCATCGGCAACACCGGTTCCGCCGCCATCTGGATCGCGCTCGATACCATGCGCCGCTCTGCCAGGCCGGACGAGCAGATCGTCGTCCTCGGCGCCGAGGCAAGCAAGCACATGTACGGCGGCTTTGCCTATCGCCATGCCTGAACCGGTTGTCGACGTACGCGGTCTCGCCAAGACCTACGACGGCCGCGAAGTGGTCCGTGAGGTAACGATCTGCGCCCGCTCCGGCGATTTGCTCGGCCTCGTCGGCGCCAACGGCGGCGGCAAGACAACTACTTTGCGAATGCTGGCAGGGCTCGTCGCCCCCGATGCTGGCGCAGGCTTTGTTCTGGGCCGCGCAGTGCGGTCTGGCCGTGTCGACCGGCGACGGATCGGCTACATGAACCAGCGGCTGGCGCTCTACCCGGAGCTGACCGTCACCGAAAACCTCAGATTTCATGCGCGAATGCATGGCCTGCCGGCGCGGACGGTGGACCAATCCATAGAGCGTTATGGTCTCGATGAAGTCGCCTCACGTCGCTTCACCCACCTCTCGGGCGGCTGGGCCCGCCGTGCACAGTTCGCCGCCAGTGTCATCCACGCGCCGGACCTCCTGCTGCTCGACGAGCCGACTGCCGGACTCGACGTCGTCACCCGCCTAGCGCTGTGGGATTGGATGACGCAGATCGCCGCAGCGGGCAGCGCGGTGATTGTCAGCACGCACGATCTGACCGAAGCGGAGCAGCTGCCGCAGATTATGCTCTATCACGATGGCCTAGCCGGTGCGCAGACCACACCGGCTACCCTGATCGCCGCTGCATGCGCGCCGACGCTGGAAGCTGCCGTGCTCGCCGAGGCCCGTCGATGAGCGCGCCTGGGCGTATCATGGCCATCGCGGCGGTCGAGTGGTCGAGGCTGCTGCGCACCCGTATCGCGCTGACCTTGCTGGTGGTTGTGCCGCTGCTCCAGATCGTGCTGTTCGGCACCGCGATCCGCCCCGATGCCGCCGTTGCCGTTGCCGTCGCCGCACCCACATCGACCGATGCCGAAAACGTGGCCAAAACGCTGCGAAAACAGCGCAACATTCTCGTTGTCGCGCAGGGCGAGCCCGGATCAGCCGAAGCTGCCGTCAGGCGCGGCCAAGCGGTGATCGGCATCGAAGTTCCCGAAGCGCGCTCCTTCGCCAATCCGCTCGCCAAGGGCGGGCCCTTTCGGATCGTGGTAGACGAAAGCAATGCCGCGCTCTCCTCCGCCGCAACTGCAAGAATCGAGACCGCCTACTGGCGCACCTTGGCCGAACGCAGCGACGCGGCAGGCCCGGGCCTCAAGACCGAGCGCCTTTACAACCCCGCCTCCCGGTCGGACTGGAGCTTTCTCCCCGGACTGATCGGCGTGACGGTGATGATCGCAATGATCATGCTCGGCTCGCTCAGCCTCGCGCGCGAGCGGGAGGGCGGCACATGGGAAGCGCTGCTGATCCTCCCCGCCGCGCGCTGGGAAGTGTTGCTAGGCAAGCTGCTGCCCTACATCATGATCGGCAGCGTACAGGGCCTCGCCGTCATGGCCACGGGCGTCTGGCTGTTCGAATTGCCATTGCCGCAAGGCGCCGCCGCACTCGCCGCGCTGCTTCCGCTGTTCTGCACCGCACATCTGGTGCTCGGCTATGCCATCGCCGCAAGGGCGCAGACGCAGTTGGCCGCGCTGCAAGGGGCCGTCGCGTTCTACCTGCCCTCGATGCTGCTCTCCGGGTTCCTCTACCCCTTCGCCACCTTGCCGCGCTGGGCGCAGGCCCTCGGCGAGGTCTTCCCGCTGACCCACTTCATCCGTGCCGCGACCGGCGTTCTGCTGCGCGGCCAAGGCTGGTCAATCGTGCTCGAGCAGGCGCTCCCCATCGCGGCTTTCGCGGCGGCAGGCACCCTCATCGCCACGCTGTTCCAGTCGCGTTCGACCGGCTGATGTAACCCGCAAGGCCGCCGGGGCGAAGCAGGGACATCAGTTCAGGAGACCGTATCCCATGTTCCGCCCCATCGCTTCCATCGCCCTAGCCGCCGCTGCGGCCGCCTCGTTTGCCACCCCCGCCCTCGCCGCCGAGCGTCAGGCCTACACCCCCGCCGCGCTGGCTGCCGCGCAGGCGCAGGGGCGGCCGATCCTCGTCGAAGTGAAGGCATGGTGGTGCCTCGTCTGCGCCTCGCAGGGCCGCACGATCAAGGCGACCACCGCCGCGCCCGCCTATGACAAGCTGCTGATCCTTTCGATCAACTACGACACCCAGAAGGACTACTGGAAGGCGCTCGGCGCGACCAAGCAGTCGACGCTGATCGGCTACAAGGGCAAGCAGGAAGTCGGCCGCGTCGTCTACATGACCAACAAGCAGCTGATCAACGATCTGCTCGCCAAGACGATCAGCTGATCCCATGGCTGCCGATATCCTCAGCCCCGCGCTCGCCTATGCCGCGGGCGCGCTCACCATCCTCTCGCCCTGCGTGCTGCCGCTCGTCCCCATCGTGCTCGGCAGCGCGGCGCAGGCCCACCCGCGCGGGCCGCTGGCGCTGGCCGGAGGCCTCGTCGCTTCGTTCACGCTGACGGGGTTCCTCCTTGCGACCATCGGCGCCGCATCGGGCTTCGATGGCGATTGGGTGCGTCTCGCCGGTGCCGTCATGCTCGTTGCTGCCGGTGTAGCGCTGGTCATTCCCCACGTGCAGGACATGCTCACCCAAGCGGCAAGCCCGCTCGCCAACTGGGCCAATGCGAAGAAGGCCGGGCTCGAACGCTATGGTCTGATCGGACAGGCCGGGATCGGCGTGCTCCTCGGCCTCGTCTGGAGCCCCTGCGTCGGCCCGACGCTCGGTGCCGCGACGGTGCTGGCGGCACAAGGCGAGAACCTGACGATGGTCGCCGTGACGATGGCTGCCTTCGGCCTCGGTATCGCCAGCGTGCTGCTCGTGCTGGCCTTCGCCACCCGCTCGCTCCTCGCACGCTGGCGCGGCGGCCTGATGTCGGCAGGCAGCAGCGGCAAGCGCGTGCTTGGCGGGCTGCTGATGGTCGTCGGCG
>Ga0310345_10001187_pt1 | contig 30455 bp, 23 predicted proteins | sample HC15DNA20500_MG_FD_204667 | JGI IMG/M metagenome (GOLD analysis project Ga0310345, IMG submission 204667) | Marine microbial communities from station ALOHA, North Pacific Subtropical Gyre - HC15-DNA-20-500_MG | ecosystem: Environmental > Aquatic > Marine > Oceanic | place: Pacific Ocean: North... | reverse complement strand
GCCTCGAGATGGTCGCCGACATGCTCGAAGTCGAGCGGCGTCTCGATCAGGTGCGGATAGGCGGGCATGATCGATTCCGGCACCACCGAGCGGGGGTCGTGCATGTGGTCGATATGCCAGGCGTCCGAGTACCGGCCGCCCACGCGGGCGAGGTCCGGGCCGGTGCGCTTGGAGCCCCACTGGAACGGGTGGTCGTACATCGACTCCGCGGCCAGCGAGAAATGCCCGTAGCGCTCCACCTCGTCGCGCATCGGCCGGATCATCTGGGAGTGGCAGACGTAGCACCCCTCCCGGATGTAGATGTCGCGGCCCTTGAGCTCGAGCGGGGTGTAGGGGCGCACCCCTTCCACCTTCTCGATGGTGTTCTGCAGGTAGAACAGGGGCGCGATCTCCACCAGGCCGCCGATGGCGACCACGATCAGCGAGCTGACCAGCAGCAGGGTCGCGTTCTTCTCGAGGATCGCGTGCTTGTTGATCAGCTTGCGCTCGGGAAGGATCGCCTCGGGGGCGCCCTCCGTCTTGGGGTTGTCGGGGGCGGTGTCGGTCTTGTTGTCGTCGCTCATGACGCCCTCCTCACTCGGCCGGCACGGCGGCGGGGGCGGGCTCTTTCCGCTCCCCGCGCGTGGCGGTCATCCACAGGTTCCAGCACATGATGATCGCGCCGGCGAGGAACATGGCCCCGCCGAGGGCCCGGATGATGTAGTAGGGATGCAGCACCGCGACCGTGTCGGCGAAGGAGTTCACCAGGAAGCCGAGGCCGTCGTACTCGCGCCACATCAGGCCCTGGGTGATGCCCGACACCCACATCGAGGCGGCGTAGAGCACGATGCCCAGCGTCGCGAGCCAGAAGTGCCAGTTCACCGCCGAGAGGCTGTAGAGGTTCTTCCTGTTCCACAGGCGCGGCACCAGGAAGTAGAGCGCCCCGAAGGTGATCATCCCGTTCCAGCCCAGCGCGCCGGAATGCACGTGGCCGATGGTCCAGTCGGTGTAGTGGCTCAGCGAGTTCACGGCCTTGATGGACATCATCGGCCCCTCGAAGGTCGACATGCCGTAGAAACCCACCGAGATCGTCAGCATCCGCAGCACCGGGTCGGTGCGCAGCTTGTCCCAGGCGCCCGAGAGGGTCATCAGGCCGTTGATCATGCCGCCCCAGGACGGCATCCACAGCATGATCGAGAACACCATGCCCAGCGTCTGCGCCCAGTCGGGCAGCGCGGTGTAGTGCAGGTGGTGCGGCCCCGCCCAGATGTAGAGGAAGATCAGCGCCCAGAAGTGGATGATCGACAGCTTGTAGGAATAGACCGGGCGCTCCGCCTGCTTGGGGATGAAGTAGTACATCATCCCCAGGAAGCCGGCGGTCAGGAAGAAGCCCACCGCGTTATGGCCGTACCACCACTGGGTCAGCGCGTCCTGCACGCCCGAGAAGGCGGAGTAGGAGACCGAGCCGAAGACCGAGACCGGGATCGCCAGGTTGTTCACCACGTGCAGCATCGCGATGGTCACGATGAAGGCGAGGAAGAACCAGTTGGCGACGTAGATATGCGGCTCCTTGCGCTTGATCAGCGTGCCGAGGAAGACCGCGAGATAGGCGACCCAGACGACCGTGATCAGGATGTCCACGTACCAGGTCGGTTCCGCGTATTCCTTGCCCTGGGTGCCGCCGAGCACGTAGCCCGAGGCCGCCAGCACGATCACCGTCTGCCAGCCCCAGAACACGAACCAGGCGAGGTCGCCGCCCCACAGCCGCGTCGCGCAGGTGCGCTGCACGATGTAGAACGAGGTGCAGATCAGCGCGTTGCCGCCGAAGGCGAAGATCACCCCCGAGGTGTGCAGCGGCCGCAGCCGCCCGAAGGTCGTCCACGGCAGGTCGAGGTTGAGGACCGGGAAGGCGAGCTGCAGCGCGATGACCACGCCCACCAGGAAGCCGACGATGCCCCAGCCCGCGGTGGCGATGACGCCGGCGCGGATGACGTCGTCCATGTATTCGGACGAGGCCCCCCCGGCGGGGACGGGCTTTTCCTCGCCGACGCCGCGGAGGATCCACAGGAACATCCCCGCCGAGACGACGAGGACGATCAGCGCGTTCACCTGATAGGCCAGGTCGCGCGCGAAGCTCGCGGCGACGAGCGCCAGCACGGCGGTCACGGCGAGCGCGAGAAGTTTGAATGTCGAGGCCAATGTCCCCTCCTTCGCCGTGCTTGCGACGGCCTTCCGGACGGCGCCCCGAACCGGGGCCCCGCATGGCGGTCCTCATCGGCGAAGGGTCCCCCCGACGCCTTGATCCATATCAACGCGGTTGACGGTCGGGACGGAGCGCAGGACGAAACCATTTCACCGGCCGACCGTTTCCGCCCGGCGATGATACAGCATCGCGTCGTTAACGCACTGTAAAACTTGCGCCATTCGCAGGCGAGCGCGCCCGCGCCGGGCGCCCCGCCGCGCGCCCCGCGGCCGGCGCGGCGCGCGGCCGCAGGGCGCGCAGCGGGGCCCGGCGGGCCGAGTCGGGATCGTGGAAGGACCGGCGGTCCGGGGTCAGGCGGCGGCGAGCTCTCCGCCCGCGGCCTCCTCGAGGGCCTCCCAGCTGGGGATCAGCAGGTGGCGGGCGTCGATCAGCTCGATCACGCCGGATTTCTTCAGGGCGCCGATCTGGCGGCTGACCGTCTCGATGGTCAGGCCGAGGAAGTCGGCCATGTCCTCGCGGGTCAGGGGCAGCTCGATCAGGATGCCGTCCATCGGGCGGCGACGCTCCAGGCGCAGGGCGCGCTGGGCGGCCATCACCATGAAGGAGCACAGTTTCTCCTGCGCCGACTTGCGGCCCAGCAGCACCATCCACTCGCGCGCCGAATCGAGCTCGTCGAGGGTCATCTCCAGCAGGCGCTGCTCGAGGGCGGGCGTGTCGCGCAGGGCGGCCTCGAACTGGGGGCGGTTGAAGGCGCAGACCCGCAGATCGGTGACCGAGACGTAGTCGAAGGGCGAGACCGGGCTGAACGGGCGGCCCACCAGGTCGCCGGGGAACAGCAGCCCCACCACCTGCCGGCGGCCGTCGGGCAGGATGCGCGACATGCTCGCCACCCCCTCGACCACGGTGCCCATGAAAGGAGCGCGCTCGCCCATCTCCAGCAGCCGCTCGCCGGGTTTGTAGTTTCGGTAAGTCTTCAGATTCGTGAGGAATTCCAGCTCGGGCGCGGAGCAGTCGGAACACACCGCATGTTGCCGGATGGCGCAGTCGAGGCAATGGCCCCGAGCCCGGATGTCAGGCGCTCCCGAAGTCGCCGCGTGCAGCATCGCTTTCATGGTTTAACAGGTTCCGCCGATTCAGGAGTCGCGTCAACGGGATCGGCGAGGGTTCTACGCGCCGGAACCGTTTTTTTTGAATGCGACGGCCGCCCGCAGGCCTCCGCGGCCCTCCCCGGCGGCTCCGGGCCGCGCTTTCGCCGCAGCGCAGCGTCAAACTTTCGCGTGCAACTCAGAGGACTGCGTTGCTATCAGTCCAGATGGGATGTGAAATGCGTGATGCGGACGCTGCAGACGGGTCGGGGGATCCGGGGGACTGCGGCGAAGCGAAAGGTGAATGCGGTGGACGACTATCCGGGGAACCGTAAGGACGACGCACGTCGTGCCGAGCTTCCTGAGGGCCTGCGCAGGGCCGCCAGCGACCCCGCGCCGGTCCATGGCGTGCATGGCGGCCAGGACGGCACGGAGATCGACCTCGCCGCCCTGGCGCAATCGGTCTGGCAGCGCAAATGGGTGGTGGCGGCCTTCGGGTTCGGCTTCGCGATCCTGGCGATGGCCTACGCCTATTCGCTGACCCCGCGCTACACCGCGACCTCGGTCGTGATGCTGGACCGCAACCAGTCGAACATCATCGACGTCGAGTCCGTGGCCGGCGGCCTCGGCCAGGACTATTTCACCATCCTCGCGCAGCAGCAGGTGCTGATGTCGCGCTCGCTGGCCGAGCGGGTGGTCGACGCGATGGACCTCGAGAACGAGGTCTACTTCAACCCGACGCTGGTGGAGGAGGATGAGCCGAACTTCCTCGTCTCCCTGCTTCTGGGCGGCGTGCAGCTGCTCAAGACCACCGTGCGCGGCGCGGTGACCGAGGAGGAGGTGGGCCCCGGCCTGCGCGAGGCCCTGGGCGACGACTACTGGACCCGGCAGATGGCCGTGGACATCCTGCGCGGCTCGCTGCAGGTGCAGTCGGTCGCCGAGACCTACGTCTATTCCCTCTCGGTCACCACCGAGGACGCGGTGCTGTCGACCGCGATCGCCAACCGGATGGCCGAGCTCTACATCACCGACCAGCTGGAGACCAAGTTCCAGGCCACCCAGGCCGCGACCGAGTGGCTGTCCGACCGCGTGGCCCAGCTGCGCATCGAGGTGGAGCAGGCCGAGGCGGCGGTGGAGGCCTACAACTCCTCCTCCACGCTGATCTCCGAGGCGACGCTGGCCAACACCAACCGCCAGCTCAAGGAGCTGCGCGAGCGGCGCGAGGAGATCATGCGCCAGCAGTCGCTGGGCGCCGACCGCCAGGAGGATCTGCGCGCCCTGCTCGACGCCGGCGACTACGCCGCCTTCGCCGCCGCGGTGAACGTGCCGCGCCTGTCCTCCCTGGCCCAGTCGGTCGAGGCCGCGCAGGGCGACGAGCGCGCCGCGCTGGAACAGACCTTCCAGTCGCTCGCCGGCCGCATGGTCGAGCAGGCCGGGGTCGAGCGCGACCGCGCCGAGAGCCAGCGCGCCTCGATCACCGCCTCGATCGCCGAGCTGGAGCGCCAGCTGGAGAGCCAGACCCAGGACATGGTCGAGCTCCGCCAGCTCGAGCGCGAGGCCGAGGCCACCCGCCGGATCTACGAGCAGTTCCTGCGCCGCCTGAACGAGACCTCGGTCCAGGAAGGCACGCAGCAGGCCGACGCCCGGGTGCTGTCCGAGGCCGTGGTGCCGCTGAAGCCGAGCTACCCGCGCAAGACCGTGATCGTGCTGGTCGCGGGCTTCCTGGGCGGCCTGGTCGGCATCGCCTACGTGGTCATCGTCGAGCAGCTCAACAGCGCCTTCCGCTCCTCGGAGGAGCTGGAGAAGGCGACCGGCCTGCCGGTGATGGGCCAGATCCCCATCGCCCCGGTGCGCCTGCGCAAGGGCCTGCTGGACTATGCGGTGGAGCGGCCCTCGTCGGGCCTGGTGGAGGCGATCCGCAACCTGCGCACCGGCGTGATGCTGGCCAACATCGACCGGCGGCCGGAGCTGATCATGCTCACCTCCACCCTCCCCAAGGAGGGCAAGACCACCTGCTCGCTGCTGCTGGCGCAGAACTCGGCCGGGCTGGGCAAGAAGGTGCTGCTGATCGAGTGCGACCTGCGCCGCCGCACCTTCCGCACCTATTTCCCCGATGCGCCGAAGCTGGGCATGATGTCGATCCTTTCGGGCGACAAGACCTGGGAGGAGGTCGTCCACCACGACGCGCGCACCGGCCTCGACGTGATCATGGGCGAGGAGACCAAGGTCAACGCGGCCGACGTCTTCCACTCCCAGCGCTTCCAGGAGTTCCTGGCCGAGGCGCGGCGGCGCTACGACTTCGTGGTGATCGACACGCCGCCGGTGATGGCGGTGCCCGACAGCCGGGTGATCGCGCCGATGGTGGACGCGGTGATCTACTGCGTGCGCTGGAACTCGACCAACAAGGACCTGGTCCGCGCCGGCCTGCAGCAGTTCTCGCAGATCAAGGTCTCGGTCTCCGGCCTGGCGCTGACGCAGATCAACCTCAAGAAGATGGCGCGCTACGGCTACGGCGGCTACAACTACTACTACTACAAGTCGTCCAACCGGTATTACCTCAACTGAGGCTCCGGCCTCGGAGGGTCCGGGATCCGGGCCCCGCCGCGCCGCGGCGGGGCCCGGTTTCGTTCAGGGGGGGAGAGATGCAGGGACGCGTCGCCATCGTCGGCTACGGCTCGTTGATCTGGGACCTGGAGATCCTGGCCCCCTGGGTCGAGGGGCCCTGGCGGATGGGCGCAGGCCCGGCCCTGCCGCTGGAGTTCTCGCGCGTGTCGCCCAAGCGGCGGAAGGGGCTGGTGGTCTGCATCGACCCGGTGCACGGCGCCCCCTGCCCCAGCCACGCCATCGCCTCCCGCCGCGAGGCGCCGGAGGCGGCGCGCGCCGACCTCGCCGCGCGGGAGCGGGCGCCGATCTCGCGCATCGGCCTCGTGTGCCTGGCGAGCGGCCGGCGCGAGGGGCGGATCGCCGGGGCGGTGGCGGCCTGGGCGCAGGCGCAGGGCCTGGCGGGGGCGGTGTGGACCGAGCTCGACCCGAATTTCGAGGAACACGCCGGCCGCCCCTTCGACCTCGCCGCCGGCGAGGCCTGGCTGCTGGGGCTGGCAGGCGAGGACCGCGACGAGGCCGTGCGCTACATCGCCAACGCCCCCGAGGCCACCGACACGCCCTTCCGCCGCCGGCTGGCCGCGCGGCCCTGGTGGCGGGCGGAGGCCGCGCGCGTCGCCGCCCTCGACGCCGCCGCCGGCGCCCCCTGGGCCGCCGGCGCCTGAGCGCCGCGGGGCGGGGCGCCCGGGGCTGGTCTCCCCCGGGCCGGTCTCCGCCCCGGATCCGCCCTGTCTCGCTCAGCCGCCGTACCAGCCTCATGCGGCTTAGGCCGGTCTCCGTTCCGGACGCGTCCTGTCCCGCTCAGCCGCCGCGCCAGCCTCAGGGGCCCGGACCGGCCCCCGACGCGGACGCGCCCGGCCTCGCCCGGGCGCCGCACCGGCCCCAGGCGTCCCGGGCTCGACGCGGGGCCTCGCGCCGCCTGCCGCCCTCGCGTCCGTTGTAATCGGGGCGCCTGGTCCGGCCTCTGGGACCGCCTCCGCGGCGCCGGCGTCAGGGCGCGCGCGAAAAATCCTCGGCCAGCAGGGCGGCGACGCCCATCAGGATCAGCGCGGCCATGGCGAGGTTGAACAGGCGCAGCCGCCAGCCCTGCCCCAGGAAGCGGCCCATCACCGCCCCGAAGGCCGCCCAGGCGTGGGTCGAGAGCAGCCCGGCCAGCGCGAAGACCGCCGCCGCGATCAGCGCGTGGCGCACCGGCGAGGCGCCGTCGACGAAGGGCGCGGCGATGCCCAGCGCCATCACCCAGGCCTTGGGGTTCACCCACTGGAAGGCCGCCGCCTGCACGAAGCTCCACGGCCGGGCCCCGTCGCCGGAGCGGACCTCGCCGGGCTCGGCGCGGGCGGGGGCGGAGCCCGGCGAGGCGCTGGCGATCTTCCAGGCGAGCCAGGCCATCAGCGCCGCGCCCCCCCAGCGCAGCGCCTCGCGCAGGGTCTCGCTCTGCTGGAAGGCCTGGCCCAGGCCGAGCGCCACGCAGAACACCATCAGCGGAAAGCCCAGCGCCACGCCGCGGGCATGGGGCAGCGTGGCGCGCAGCCCGAAGCGCGCCCCGGAGGCCGAAAGCAGCGCGTTGTTCGGCCCCGGCGTGAAGCTCGCCGCCAGCGCCAGCGCGGCCAGGGCCGCGAGGCTCTCGAGGCCGATGGGGGTCGCCGTCGTCTCCATGTGCCCGGCCTCCTCTCGCCGATTGCGTCAGCCCTACTGACCCGGTCGCGGGACCTTCCGCCTTGCGGGATGCGCGATCAAGCGACGGTTCGTGATGGGACCGATCACCGGCGCGTATCGGGGTGCGGGTCGGGGCGGGCGGCGGTCCTCCCTCGGGTCGGGGCGGGCGGCGGTCCTCCCTCGGGTCGGCGCTCGGGCGGCCCCGGCCGGCCTTGGCCACGGCGAGCGAGGCGCGGCGGCGGAGGCCCCGGGTCAAGCCCGGGGCGCGCGCGGGGCGGGAGTGGCGCGGGACGGCGACCGTGAGCAAGGGTCAGGTCCGGCGACTCCCTGGGGCGGATCCGGAGCGGAACGGCGACAGCGAAGCAAGGGCCGGGCCGGGGGCGTCCCTGAGGCCGGCGCGGCGCGAGGCGCGGCGCTGTGGCAAGAGCCGGGCCGGGAGCGGGAAGTGCGGGAGCAGGGGCGGCGCGCGGCGGGGACGCCGGGCGCCGGTGCGGCTGGGCGCCCCGGAGACGGCGGGCCCGCCCGACAGGGCGGCGGCGGCGGGGGCCTCGATGGCCCCCGTCGACGCCACGCCGGACGGGGAGGGCGGCTCAGGCGTCGAGCATCTCGCCCCGGGTGGCGCGGAAGTCGGAGCGGACCCACTGGTCCTCGAGGGCGGCGAGCCGGCGGCCGAGCGCCGGGCCCGGCTTCATGCCGCGCGCCACCAGGTCCTGGGCCTGCACCGGGAAGGTCGCCGTGGCGCCGCGGGCCACGTCCCGGGCCAGCGTCCGCGGCGGGGGCGAGCCGGTGGCCGCGGCGCGCAGCAGGGCCGCGTCGCGGGCGGCCTCGGCCCCGTGGCGATAGGCGACCTGGGCGACGGGGGCGTCGCTCTCCATCGCCCGGCGCGTCGCCTCCAGCGCCCGCAGGTCGGCGCGCGAGAGGCGCATCAGTTCGACCGCGGCCCGGGGCTCGACGCCCATCGCCAGCAGGCGGCGCTTCCAGTCGGGGAGCGGGGCGGCACGCGCCTCCATCGCCGCCAGCGGCGCGATCTGCTGCGCGTCGGCCCCCGGCAGCACCCGGGCCAGCACCCCGCAGGCGGCCATGGCGCAGAGCGCGGGGCCCGGATCCTCGGCCCCCAGCAGCTTTCGCAGTTCGGCGCCGACGCGCTCCTTCGCCAGGGTCTCGACGCCCTCGGCATGGGCGGCGCAGGCGGCGAGCCCGTCCTCGTCCACGCCGCGCCAGGCGTCGCCGTAGAGGGCGTGGAACCGGAAGAAGCGCAGGATCCGCAGGTAGTCCTCGCGGATCCGCGCCGCGGCGTCGCCGATGAAGCGCACCCGGCGCAGGGCGATGTCGCCCAGCCCCGTGCCCAGCGGATCGATCACCGTGCCCTCGGCGTCGGCGTAGAGCGCGTTGATGGTGAAGTCGCGCCGCGCCGCGTCCTGGGCGAGGTCGGCCCCGAAGCTGACCCGGGCGCGGCGGCCGTCGGTCTCGACGTCGTGGCGGAAGGTGGTGATCTCGTAGCCGCGGTTGGCGAGCACCGCGGTGACGGTGCCGTGCTCGATCCCGGTGGGGACGGTGCGGATGCCGGCCTCGGTCAGCAGGCGGCGGACGTCCTGGGGCTCGGCGTCGGTGGCCATGTCTATGTCGCCGACCGGCCGGCCCAGCAGCGCGTCGCGCACGCAGCCGCCCACGAACAGCGCCCGCGCCCCGCCCGCGGCCAGCGCCGCGATCACCTGGCGGGCGGCGCGGTCGTCGAGCCACGCGCCCTCCACCCGCCGCGGCGCGGGCGTCTGCGCGTCCGGCCGGGCCGGGCGCACGGACTCGTCCTCGGTGGTCACAGGGGCCGGCCCGTCGGCCAGCCGGACGCCGGAGCGCTCACCGCTCATTCCCCCGCCTCGTCGCAGGCGCCGATGGACGCGATGCGCTCGGACAGGCCGACCAGCATCCGCGCCGTGGCCCCCCAGATGTAGCGGCCTTCCCATGGCATTGCATAGAAAAAACGTCTTTGCCCCTGGTAGAGCCGGCTCTCGCGCACATGGTTGGCGGGGTTCATCAGGAAGTCGAGCGGGGGTTCGAAGACCTCGGCGACCTCGCCCGGATCGGGGCGGGCGACGAAGCCCGCGTCGATGAAGCCGACGAAGGGGGTGACCGAGAAGCCGGTGACCGTCTCGTGCCCGTCGATCTCGCCGACCACGTCGACGCCGGTGGGGGAGAGGCCGATCTCCTCGTCCGCCTCGCGCAGGGCGGCGTGCAGGAGGCTGGGGTCGCCGGCCTCCAGCCCGCCGCCGGGGAAGGCGACCTGGCCGGCGTGCTTGCGCAGGTGGTCGGCGCGCCGGGTCAGCACCACGCGCAGGCCGGCGCCGTCGCCGCGGTCGACCAGAGCGCAGAGCACGCCGGCCTTGCGCAGCGGCGCGGCGGGGGCGTCGGGGCGCACCACATGGGGGTTGAGGTCGAAGTCCGAGCTCGCCCCCCTGCGCCCGCGCAGCACCGCCTCGCGCACCAGGTCGGGCGTGATCGAGACGGCGGGACGGGGGGCGGGCGCGGCCGTGGCCGCGGAAGGAGGGGCGCAGGTCATCCCGAGGGAATTGGGGCGAAAACCGGGCCGAGGCAAGGGCCGATGCGTCCGGCGCGACGGCAGGGCCCGGCGCGGGCGCCCCGAAGGCGCCTCCGCCGCCCGCCGAGGGGCGCGCCGCCGGGGGCCCGCATCCCCGTCGCGCGCGGGTGGGCGGGCGGGGCGTGCGACGGGGATGCGGGCCTGCGCGGGACGCAAGCCCCCGGCCCGATCGCGGGGCGCGGACGCCTGCCCGGCCCCGATCCGGCGCGCCCGGCGGCCGGCCGGCGAGAGTCCCCGGGTCGAGCCCGGGGCGCCTGCGGCTGGGGGCCGGGCGCCCGGGAGGGTGCGCGGCGGGGGCGGGGGCCGAGGCCTGGAACCGGGGGCCCGGCGGATCAGCGGGCGGCGGCGGCCTCGCCCTGGGCGCGGGCCTGGGAGAGGGTCTGGACGGGGGTCAGGGCCTCGGGGTCCACGACCAATTCGATCAGGTAGGGGACCGTGCTCTCCATCGCGCGGGCGAGGGCGGCGGGGAACTGGGCGGTCTCGGTCACCTGCTCGCCGTCGCCGCCGTAGGCCTTCGCCAGCATCACGAAGTCCGGGTTCACCAGGTCGGTGGCGATGGTGCGGCCGGGGTGGTGACGCTCCTGATGCATGCGGATGGTGCCGTACATGCCGTTGTTGACCACGAGGCTGATCAGCTTGGCGCCCTGCTGGCGGGCCGTCGCCAGCTCCTGCGCGGTCATCAGGAAGCAGCCGTCGCCGCCCATCGCGATCACCGTCTTCCCCGGCTGGGTGATCGCCGCCGACACCGCCGCCGGCACGCCGTAGCCCATCGAGCCGGAGGTCGGCGCCAGCTGCGTGCCGTAGCGGCGCAGCGAGCGGAACTTGTGCAGCCAGATCGTGTAGTTGCCCGCGCCGTTGGAGATGATGGCGTCCTCGGGCAGGACCCGGTTCATCTCGGTCATCACCGCGCCCATGTCGAGGGCGAAGGGGCTTTCGGGCGGGGTCGAGAACGCCTCGAACGCCTGGCGCAGCACCGCCACGCCGGGGGTCTGGGCGCCGCGAGGCGCCAGCCCGGCGGCGGCCTCGAGGAAGGCGGCGGAGGTGCAGGCGAAGCCAAGGTCGGGGCTGTAGACGGCGCCCAGCTCCTCCGGCCCCGGGTGCACCTGGATCAGTTTCTGCTTCATCACCGGGATCGAGAACAGCTCGTAGCCCTGCGAGGCGATCTCGCCGAGGCGCGAGCCGAGGTTCAGGACCAGGTCGCACTCCTCGCGGATCCACTTCAGAAGCGCCGGGTTGGCGCCGATGCCGAGCGTGCCGCAGAAGTTGGGATGGGCGTTGTCCATGTAGTCCTGGCGGCGGAAGGCGGTGACCACCGGCAGGCCCTGCGCCTCGGCGAAGCTCGCGGCGGCGTCGGCCGTGGCCTGGCTCCAGCCGGGGCCGCCGATGACCATCAGGGGGGCCTTGGCGGCGGCGAGCATCTCGCCGACCTTCGCCACGTCCGCGGGCGCGGCGGAGGGCGGGGTCCAGGGCTTCAGGTCGTGGACGCGGGCCTCGTCGGAGAGGGTCTCCTCGGGCAGGGCCAGGACCACGGGGCCGGGGCGGCCGGACATGGCGACGGCCCAGGCGCGGCCGATGAACTCGGGGATGCGCTCGGCGCTCTCGATCTGGGCGACCCACTTGGCCATGGGGCCGAACATCTGGCGGTAGTCGATCTCCTGGAACGCCTCGCGGGCGAAGTGCTCGCGGGAGACCTGGCCGACGAAGAGGATCATCGGCGTCGAGTCCTGGAAGCCGGTGTGCAGCCCGTTGCAGCCGTTGGTGGCGCCGGGGCCGCGGGTGACGGCGGCGATGCCGGGCTTGCCGGTCAGCTTGCCATGGGCCTCGGCCATGTTGGTGGCCCCGCCCTCGTGCCGGCAGGCGACGGTGCGGATCTGGTTGGCGTGGTCGTGCAGCCCGTCGAGCAGGCCCAGGAAGCTCTCGCCCGGCACGCAGAACACCGTGTCCGCCCCCAGGATCGCCAGCTGGTCGGCGAGGATCTTCCCCCCGTGGCGCAGCGGCGGCAGGTCGGGCTGGGCGGGAGCGGCGGCATCGGTCATCGGGGGGTCTCCATGGGATCGGCGGGCCCTGCTTAGCGCGCCGGGAGCGCGGCGGCAAAGGGCCCGTGACCCCGGCCGACGCCGCGTCACGCCCGTATCACGCCGAATCGTTTCAGATGCACCCGTCTGGCGTAAGAGGTCGGGAGCCCGAGCAGCGTGTCCCGACGAAGCGTTCCGGTGGCGTCCTGGTCCGGGGCCCGGCTTCGGCCCCGCTTTCTCCGCGCCGCGGTTCCGGCGCGTCGGCGTGGTCCGTCCGCGGCGGGGTCTCCCTCGGCCCCGCCCGTTCGGCCCTGCGGCGGCGGGGCGCGTCCGGCGCGCTCGCGCCCGCGGGCGGGAGGCGCCATGATCCCCCGATGACCCGTCCCCGACTGAGCTTCTGGTTCGAGTTCGCCTCGACCTATTCCCATCTCGCCGTGCAGCGGGCCGAGGCGCTGGCCGAGGCCCGCGGCGTGGCGCTGGACTGGCGTCCGATCCTGCTGGGCCCGATCTTCGCGGCGCAGGGCTGGACCACCTCGCCCTTCAACCAGCTGCCGGTGAAGGGCGCCAACATGTGGCGCGACATGGAGCGTCAGGCCGAAAAGCTGGGCCTGCCGCCGATCGTGCGCCCCGATCCGTTCCCGCAGAACGGCCTGCTGGCCGCCCGCGTCGCCACCGCGCTGGCGCCCGGGACCCGGCCCGCCTTCGCCCGCGAGGTGTTCCTGGCCGAGTTCGCCCGCGGCGAGACCATCGCCGATCCCGCCGTGATCGGCCGGGCGCTCGCCGCCGCCGGCCAGCCGGTGGAGAGCGTGCTGGAGCTCGCCGCCGAGCCCGAGGCCAAGGCCGCGCTACGCGCCGCCACCGAGGAGGCGCAGGCGCTGGGGGTCTTCGGCGCCCCCAGCTTCACCACCGCCGACGGCGAGCTGTTCTGGGGCAACGACCGGTTCGAGGACGCGCTGGACTGGGCCCTGGCCCGCGGCTGAGAGAGCGGGCCGGACGCGCCGGCCCGCGGGCCGCTCAGTGGCGGAAGTGGCGCATGCCGGTGAAGACCATGGCGAGGCCGGCCTCGTCGGCGGCGGCGATCACCTCGGCGTCGCGCATCGAGCCGCCGGGCTGGATCACCGCGGTCGCCCCCGCCTCGGCCGCGGTCAGCAGACCGTCGGCGAAGGGGAAGAAGGCGTCGGAGGCGACGACCGAGCCCCTGGCGGGGCTCTCGGCGAGGCCCAGGGTCCTGGCCATGTCCTCGGCCTTGCGGGCGGCGATGCGGGTGGAGTCGACGCGGCTCATCTGGCCGGCGCCGACGCCCACCGTGGCGCCGTCGCGGGCGTAGACGATGGCGTTGGACTTCACGTGCTTGGCGACCTTCCAGGCGAAGAGGAGGTCGGCCATCTCCGAGGACGTGGGCTTGCGCTTCGTCGCCACGGTCAGCGCGCCGGGGTCGAGCCGGCCGTTGTCGCGGTCCTGAACCAGGAAGCCGCCGGCCACCTGGCGGAAGCTGGTCGTCGGCTCGCCCACCGCGGGCAGGCCGCCGGTGGTCAGCAGGCGCAGGTTCTTCTTGGCGGCGAAGATCGCCTCGGCCTCGGGCGTGACGGAGGGGGCGATCACCACCTCGGTGAAGATTTTTGCAATTTCGGCCGCGGTTTCCGCGTCGAGCTCCATGTTCAGGGCGACGATGCCGCCGAAGGCGGAGGTGGAGTCGCAGGCGAGCGCGCGGGCCCAGGCCTCGGCCGGGCTCGACCCCTGCGCCACGCCGCAGGGGTTGGCGTGCTTGACGATGACGCAGGCGGGGCCGTCGGCGGGGTCGAATTCGGCCACGCACTCGAAGGCGGCGTCGGTGTCGTTGATGTTGTTCCAGCTCAGCTCCTTGCCCTGGAGCTGCTTCGCCGTCGCCACGCCCGGGCGGTTCGAGCCGGTGGTGTAGAAGGCGGCCCGCTGGTGGGGGTTCTCGCCGTAGCGGAGCGTCTGGGCGAGGGTGCCGGCGAAGGCGCGGCGGCGGGGCGCGGTCTCGCCCGCGTGGCCCGCCATCCAGGCGGAGACGGCGGCGTCGTAGGCGGCGGTGCGCGCGTAGGCGGTGGCGGCGAGGCGGGTGCGAAGGGCGGGGGTCGTGCCGCCCTCGGCCACGGCCTCCAGCAGGGGGGCGTAGTCATCGGGGTCGGTGACCACGGCCACGAAGGCGTGGTTCTTGGCGGCGGCGCGGATCATCGCGGGGCCGCCGATGTCGATGTTCTCGATGCAGTCGTCGGGCCCGGCGCCGGAGGCGACGGTCGCCTCGAACGGGTAGAGGTTCACCACGAGGAGGTCGATGGGCAGGATCTCGTGATCGGCCATCGCGGCCACGTGGCCGGCGTCGTCGCGCAGGGCCAGCAGGCCGCCGTGGACCTTCGGGTGCAGGGTCTTGACGCGGCCGTCCATCATCTCGGGGAAGCCGGTCAGCTCGGAGACGTCGCGCACCGGCAGGCCGGCCTCGCGGATCGCCTTCGCGGTGCCGCCGGTCGAGACCAGCTCCGTTCCGGCCTGGTGCAGGGCGCGGGCGAGGTCGGTCAGCCCGGTCTTGTCCGAGACGGACAGCAGGGCGCGGCGGATCGGGAGGCGGGCGTCGGTCATGGCGGGGCTCCGGCTGATGCGGGCGGCGGCCTGGGGGTCGCCGGGCAGGCGGCGCGGTCATAGCGAAGACGGCGCGGCAAGGCCAGCGAACGCGAGGTCGCGCGGGGCTCAGAGCGCCAGCGCCAGCCCCAGCGCGAGGAGGGAGACGAAGACCCAGGCGAGCGCCCCCAGCGCCAGCGGCCGCAGGCCCACGGCGCGCAGGCGGGCGAGGCGGATCTCGCAGCCCATCGCCGCGAGCGCCAGGGTCAGGAGGAAGGCCGCGGCCTCGGCCAGGCCCGCGGCGGCGGCGGGGGGCAGGGAGACGGCGGAGTTCAGCGCGGCGGCGGCGACGAAGCCCAGCACGAACCAGGGCGCCGGCGGGCGGGCGCCTCCGCGGTCTTCGGCCCCCTCGCCCCGGCGCAGGGCGAGGAGGGCGAAGACCAGGGGCGCGAGCAGCATCACCCGCGCCAGCTTCGCCACCGTCGCCGACTGGCCCGCCGCGTCGCCCAGCGCGAAGCCGGCGGCGGCGGCCTGGGCGACCTCGTGCACGCTGGCGCCGACCCAGAGGCCGTAGCGCTCCGGGCTCAGGGCGAGCGGGGCGGCGAGCAGCGGGAACAGCAGCATCGAGAGGGTGCCGAAGACGGTGACGCAGGCGATGGCGAAGGCCACGTCCTCGTCCCGGCCGCGGGTCACGGCATTGACGGCCATCACCGCGGAGGCGCCGCAGACGGAGGTTCCGGCGGCGATCAGTTCGGCGAGGCGCGCGTCGACGCCCAGAGCCCGGCCGGCGGCCCGGGTGAAGACGAAGGTCAGCGCCAGGGTGGCGGCGATGGCGGCGAGGCCCGGCGCCCCGACCGCCGCAAGGTCGCCCAGCGTCAGCCGGAAGCCCAGCAGCACGATGCCCAGCCGCAGCAGGCTGCGCAGGGCGAAGCCGAGCCCCGGGGCCGCCGCGGCCGGCACGCCGCCGAGGTTGCGCAGGAGGATGCCGGCGACCAGCGCCAGGACCATCGGGCTCAGCGCCGCGATCCCCGACAGGCGCTGAACCGCCATCGCCCCCAGCGCCAGCGCGGCGGCGAGGCCGAGGCCGGGCGCCAGCGCCGCGAGGGAGTGCTGCGGCGCCGGCAGGCGGCGGGGGACGGGGCGGGCGAGGGGCATGGCGATCCGGAAGGGCTTGGGGGCGTCGGCGGCAATATCGGGGGCGGGAGGCGTCCAGTCCAAACGATTGATCTTGGCGGAACGATCGATTCCAGCGATCATTCGGCGATGACGCTCGAGCAGCTCCGCATCTTCCTCGCCGTGGCCGAGCGCGGGCACATGACCCGCGCGGCGGAGGCGTTGAACCTGACCCAGTCGGCGGTCTCGGCCGCCGTGCAGGCGCTGGAGCGGCGGCATGGGGTCAGGCTCTTCGACCGGATCGGGCGGGGGATCGCGCTGACCGAGGCGGGGCGCAGCTTCGTGGGCTCGGCCCGGGCGGTGCTGGCGCAGGCGGAGGCGGCGGAGCTGCTGCTGGCCGATCTCGCCGGGCGGCCGCGGGGGCGGCTGAGGCTGCGCGCCAGCCAGACGGTGGCGAGCCACTGGCTGCCCTCGCGGCTGGCCGCGCTGCGCCGGCGGCACCCGGAGGTTGAGGTGACGCTCGCCATAGGCAACACGGCGGAGGCGGCGCGGGCGGTGGAGGAGGGGGCGGCGGACCTCGGCTTCGTCGAGGGGCCGCTGCCGGCCTCGGACCTGCGGCGGCAGGTGGTGGCGCGGGACGAGCTGGTGCTGGCGATGGGGGCGGCGCATCCCGCGGCGCGGGGGCCGATCCGGGGCGAGGACTACCGCGGCTGGGCCTGGGCGCTGCGCGAGGCGGGCTCGGGCACGCGGGCGGAGGTGGAGGCGCATTTCGCCGCGCTGGGCCTGGGCGTCGCGGACCTGTCGGTGGCGCTGGAGCTGCCCTCGAACGAGGCGGCGCTGGCGGCGGCGGCGGAGGGGGGGTGCGTGACCATGCTCTCGCGCCGGGCGGTGGGGCCGGCGCCGGAGGCCCGCGGCCTCGCCCTGCGCCGGGTCGACTGGGCGCCGCGGCCGGAGCGGGCCTTCGCGGTGCTCTCGCATCCCGCGCGGCGCCGGACCCGGGCGGTGGAGGCGCTGCTGGGGATCCTGGAGGAGATGCGGGAGACGGGGGAGTGACGCGCGCCCTCCTGGGGGGGAGCGGGGCGCAGAGGGGCGCTGGCTTCGCTGGCGGCGGGGGGTCAGAGCCTCTGAAAGCCCCAGGCGACGACGGCGGAGTCGCCGGTCAGGCGGGCGGGGACGACGATCTGGCGGGCGGCGCGGGGCTCGGCCTCGCCGGGCTCGAAATAGACGCTGTCGCGCAGCTTCGCGGAGGCGCCGGTGACCACGAAGCGCCAGCGGGACTCGGGCAGGGTCAGGATCACGATCTCGCCGTCGAGCTCGGCCTCGACGTCGGGGTGCAGGTGGAAGTGGATCGCGAAGGGCACGCCCACGGGGCCGTGGTTGCGCAGCACCTTCTCGAAGCGGGCGCGGGTGCGGGCGTCGGTCGGCTCCAGCAGGTCCTCGCCACGGAAGTCGCGGCCGTCGGGGGAGAGGAACAGGCGACGGCGGTGGGCGAGGCCGTGGCTGGCCGCATAGCCGTCGTGGACCCCCAGGAACCAGGCGCCGTCGAGGTCCTGGGTGGTCTCGGCCTCGACGGTCTTCGGGCCCTCGACGAAGGGATGGGGGCCGGGGCCGCGGGCGGTGGAGGAGATGCGGGACGAGCTGACGCCCTCGATCGAGAGCGCCGACTGCGCGGCGGTGGCGCGGCAGGCGGCGGCCCAGTCGCCCTCGGCGGCGCCCGCGGGGCCGCAGTTGACCACCAGGCGCGCGCCGCCGACCGCCATCTCGAAGGCGAGCGTCGAGGCATGGGCGTGGCGGCCCTTCGGGGGCGCGGCGGCGTCGACCGCCGCGGTCACCCGCCCGGCGGAGAGGCGCACGAAGCCCATGGCGCGGTCCCGCGGCGGGGGCGCCTTGCGGGGATGGGCGAGCGACAGGGCGTGGTCGAGCCGCCCGGGCGCGCCGGGGCCGCCTCCGTGGAAGCGCGGCAGGCCGCCGTCGCGCAGGCGCAGGGCGCGCAGGGCCGACTGGGCGCGGAACACCGCCTCGGCATGGGCGCGCTCGGGCTCGACGCCGGCCTCGCGCAGGCGGCGGGCGCAGACGGCGAGCAGGATGAGCGCCTCGCACAGCCGCTCGGGGTTGCGGGAGGCGAGGCCGCCGTCTTCGTCCACCGCCAGAGCCGCGGCGGCGGCGAGGCGGCGGGCGGCGGCGGCGCGGCCGGCGGCGGAGGCGTCGGTCGCCAGCACCGCGTGCAGGAGGCCGGAGGCGGCGCGCAGGCGGCCCAGCCCCTCGGGCGCCTGGTCGAGGCCCTTGCGCAGGCGTTTCGCGTGCACCGCCAGCGACTTCAGGAACCGCCGCAGCAGGTCGTCGGAGGCGCCGTCGAGCACGAACTCGGCCCGCTCCAGCCAGTGCATGGCGCGCTGGCCGGCGACCTCGGGGGACCAGCCGGCGCCCTGCCCGTCGCCATGCTGGGCGATCCAGCCGAACACCCAGGACTGGGCGGTGCGGCGGGCGTCGCGGGTGCCCAGCGCCGCGAGATCGTCGAGCCAGGCGAAGCCGTGCAGCGCGTCGGCGAAGTCCTGGCTGGGGGGCGAGAGGCGCCAGGGACCAAGCTCGCGGGCGCGCACCTCCTGCCCGGCGAAGCGGAAGGTCCCCCCCATCAGGCGGCGTCCGGCGGCGGCGTCGCCGATCCACAGGGGCTCGGCCCGGAAGGCGAGTTCCCGCGGGGCGCGAGGCCCCAGCCCGAGGCTGTCCAGCAGTCCGCTCACGTTGGTCCTTGTCGCCTTTCCTCTTGCCGGCAGCACGAAAGCCGCGACGAGCCCTGCTCGTGCGGTCCCTGCCCCTGACGCGGCGCAACATGGCCCGCCCGGGCGGGCGTGTCACGGCCTGTTGAGGAATCCGGCGGCGAAAAACCCGTCCAAACCCCCGGACTGTGGCCAGAAATCCGGTCGCGTGCGCAGGAAGCCCTGGGCCGAGAGCCACTCGGCCGGGATGCCGAGCGCCTGCGGATCGGCCGGCAGGGGGGCCGCGGCGGGCGTGCGGGCGAGGAAGGCCTCGGCCCGCCGCTCGCCCTCCTCGGGCAGGAGCGAGCAGGTGGCGAAGACCAGGCGCCCGCCCGGCGCCAGCCAGCGGAAGGCGCGGTCGAGCAGCCGGTCCTGCAGGGCGGTCAGCGCGGCGAGGTCGAGGTCGCCGCCCCGCAGGTGGGGCATGTCCGGGTGCCGCCGGCCGGTGCCGGTGGCCGAGCAGGGGGCGTCGAGGAGGATCGCGTCGAAGGACGCCTCGGGGCGCCATTCGAGCGCGTCGGCGGCCATCGTCTCGGCCTCCAGCCCGGTGCGGGCGAGGTTCTCGCGCAGCCGGTCGAGGCGGGACTCCGAGATGTCGAGGGCGGTGACCTGCGCCCCGGCGGCGGCGAGCTGCAGGGTCTTGCCGCCGGGGGCGGCGCAGAGGTCGAGGACGCGCAGGCCCGCGACGTCGCCCAGCATCCGGGCGGGGAGGGCGGCGGCGGCGTCCTGCACCCACCACTCGCCTTCCTCGAACCCCGGCAGGGCGGAGATCTGGGCCCGGCCGCGCAGGCGCAGCGAGCCGGTGGGCAGCAGCTCGGCGTCGAGCCGCTGCGCGAGCGCCTCGGCGACGGCGGGGTCGCGGGGGGTGAGGTCGGCGGGGGGCGCGGCGAGGTGGGCCGCGGCGACGCCGCGGGTCGCCTGGGCGCCCCAGGCCGAGGACAGGCGGCCGCGCAGCCAGTTGGGCATGCCGTCGCGGATCGCGTCGCGGGCGGCCCAGAGCGGGGCGCCTTCCTCCGACAGGCGGCGGGCGACGGCGTTGACGAGGCCGGTCAGCCGCTCGCCCCCCGGCTGGGCGCGCACCGCGGCGACGGCGCCGTCGGCGACGGCGTGGGGCGCCTCGGAGAGGTGCAGCATCTCCACCGCGGCCAGTCGCAGGGCGTCCTGGGCGGGCGGCGGCGGAGTGCGGCGCAGGAACCGGGCCAGCACCGCGTCGGCCTGGCCGAGGCGGCGCAGCGTCTCGGAGGCGCGGTGCAGGGCGCGGGCGCGGATCGCGGGGGGGAGGTCGGGGGCCGCGGCGGTCAGCTCGGCCAGCGAGCGACGCTCGCGCAGCACGCCGGTCAGCAGGCGCAGGGCCTCGATGCGCTCGGCATGGGGACGCTCGGCAGGGGGACGTTCGCCGGGGGCTGCGGCCTCGGCCCGGGGGCGGGGCGCCTCGGCCCGCGGGGGGCGGGGGGCGTTGCGGCGCGGGCGGGGCGGCTGGGTCACGGCTGGGGGCTCACGGCTCGGGGAGGGTCCTTGCTGGGGCCCGGCGGGGCGGCCCCGGGGGGCCTTCGGGCGCTCGGCCCGCGGCTTAGCGGGACCGGGGCCGCGGCGCCAGAGCCGGGAGCGTCACCGCCAGGGGCCGGCGCGGCCGCCGGAGCGGGGGATGCGGGTCGCCGCCTGGCGCACGGGGCCGGGGCGGGAGGGATCCTCGGCCCCGGCGTCGACCGTCTCCTCCTCGGTCGAGAGGGGGTTCCAGCCGGCGGGGGCGGCGCGATGGCCCGCGCCGGGGCGGCCGCTCTCGCGCGCCATCGCCTCCAGCGCCGCGATGCGGTTGGCGGTGGCGGGGTGGGTGGAGAAGAGATTGTCCGCCCCCCTGCCCGCCAGCGGGTTGACGATGAACATGTGGGCGGTGGCGGGATCGCGCTCGGCGCTCTCCATCACCCGGGCCTTGCCGCCGCCGGCGATGCGGCGCAGCGCCGAGGCCAGCGCCAGCGGGTCGCCGCAGATCTCGGCCCCGGCGCGGTCGGCGGCGTATTCGCGGGTGCGCGAGATCATCATCTGGATCAGCATCGCCGCGAAGGGCGCGAAGAGGGCCGCGGCGATCACGCCGATGAAGCCCAGCGGGTTGCGGTCGTCCCGCGCGCCGCCGCCGAAGAACAGGCCGAACTGGGCCAGCATCGAGATCGCGCCGGCCACCGTGGCGGCCATGGTCATGATCAGCGTGTCGCGGTTGCGGATATGGGCGAGCTCATGGGCGATCACGCCCGCCAGCTCGTCGCGGTTCAGCTGCCGCATCAGGCCGGTGGTCACCGCCACGGCGGCGTTGTCGGGGTTGCGGCCGGTGGCGAAGGCGTTGGGCTGGTCGGTCTCGATCACGCAGACCCTGGGCATCGGGAGGCCGGCGTTTTTCGCCAGCCGCGCGACCATGGCGTGCAGCTCGGGCGCGGAGGCGGCGTCGACCTCGCGCGCGCGGTGGGCCTTCAGGGCCAGCGTGTCGGAGTTCCAGTAGGCGAAGGCGTTCATGCCGATCGCCACGACCAGCGCGATCATCATCCCCGAGCCCCCGCCCAGCAGGTAGCCCACGCCCATGAAGAGCGCGGTGAGGAAGGCCAGCAGCATCGCCGTCTTGACGTAGTTCATGGCTTCGGGTTCCCGCAGACAGGAGGTCCGCCCCGCCCGGGGGTTTGCGGCCTGCGCCTTCGCGGACTATGTCCGGGGAGGCGCGGGACACGCGCGCGCCAGGCGGCTCGGGAGAAGATATATGGCGGACGGGACCGGCGAGAAAGAGGCGCGGCTGCGCGCCGCCGCGGAGCGCGCGCTGGCCGAGGCCGCCGCGCGGCGGGAGGAGGAGGCCCGGCACCCGCCCCTGCCCCCCGAGCTCGGCGGCCGCGACGGGCCCGAGCCCACCCGCTTCGGCGACTGGGAAAAGAAGGGCATCGTCTCGGATTTCTGAGGCGGCCCGGCCCCTCCGGCATTCCTGACCTCTGCGGACCGCCTGGGCGGCGGGGGATTCGCCGCCGGGGGCGTCGGAACCGGCGATCCGGCCGTCGGCGAAGCAGTCGTCGACAGAATGCCGCCTTCGGCGCCGGCTGCGCGGAGGCGGGGCGGTTTGGATCCACTTTGTCGCCTGATCGCGATCAGTGCGGACTGAAACGATCAGTCGGCCACGGAAAAACGTTTGACACAGGTCAAGGCGAAACGGTCGGCCGGCGCCTATGGTCCCCCTTGAGAACCGAACAAGAGGGACGCGAACAGATGCTCCTCCAGGCCTTTCTGCCGTTTCGTATCGCGCGGCTCGCCGCGCGGACGTCCGCCGCCATCAGCCAGGTCTACGCCGACGCCCATGGCCTCAGCCGCGACGAGTGGCGGGTGCTTGCGGCGACCGGCGAGGCGGAGGCGCAGCCGACCCGCGCCATCGCCGAGCAGACCGGGCTCGACAAGGTCGCCATCTCCCGCGCCGCCTCGGCGCTGGAGGACCGCGGCCTGATCCGGCGCACCGAGGACCGCGCCGACCGCCGCATCAAGATCCTGCGCCTGACCGCCGAGGGCGCCGCGGCGCTGGAGGAGATCGAGCGTCAGGTCCGCGACCGCGAGGCCTTCCTGCTGGAGGCGCTGACCCCCGAGGAGCAGGCCGCCCTGGAGAGCGCGATCGAGAAGCTCTGCGCCCGCGCCGAGACCCTGACCCGGGAAGAGGAGGAGGAGGCGGAGGACGCCGCGCCCTTTCGCCCGCACAGCCTTCGGGCCGTGACCCACCGCCGGCCCGCGCCGCTCTACGCCGCGGAATAGACCACGAGGACGCCGCCGAAGGCCGCCGGGGGGCGGGCCGACGGCCGGCCGGGGCGCGCGAGGGATCTTCCCCTCGCGCGCCTTTTTTCATGTCTTTTCATGGGCCCTTTTTCTGATGGCCCCTTCTTCCGTGGGCGGAGCTCAGACCAGGTCCTTGGGCGTGGCGAAGAGGCGGAACGCGGCCTCGCCCCAGCCGGTCTCCGCCCAGGGGCGCGGCAGGTCCAGCGCGGCGACGGCGGCGGTCGGGAACTTGTCGAAGGCGCGGGCGAGCCGCGCCTCGGGCCGGCCGGCGACGAGGCGGCGCAGGAGGGCGCTGGTCCCGGGCTCGTGGCCCTGGATGAGGACGGTGTCGGCCTCGCCCCCCTCCTCGCGCAGGATCGCCAGCGCGGTGTCGGGGTCGGCCATGTAGAGGTCGGGGATCGCGCGGATCCGGGCCGGCGGCTCGAACCCTGCGGCCTGGGCTGCGCGCCGCCAGGTGTCGCGCGTGCGCAGGGCGGGGGAGAGCAGGACCAGGTCGGGGCGCAGCCCCTCCTCGGCCAGGAAGCCGCCCATCAGCGCGGCGGCGAGGCGGCCGCGGCGGGCCAGCGGGCGGTCGATGTCCGGCAGGTCCGGATCGTCCCAGGCGGACTTGGCGTGACGGAACAGCACCAGGCGGGGCATCGGGCATCCTTCGTGAAGACGGGCGCGGGGCCTGCGACGCGGGGTTTCTGGCGCCCGGCCCGGCCGCTGTCCACCGCGACCTTGGGGCGGGCGCCACGGCCGGCGGCAACCGAGGCTCCGGCGCCCGCGCGGGCGTCTCGTCCGGCCCGCGCGCGGCCTGCCGCCCCGGGGCCCCCCTCCGCCGAAGCGCGCGTCAGCCGGCCTGCCGCTCCGCCCGGCGGGCGTGCAGGAAGGCGGCCATGTGGAAGGCGGCCTGGGCCGGCCCGTGCGCCGCCGCCCGGCCGAGGGGGCAGGCGTGGCGGGCGAGGCAGCCGCCCTCCCGGCAGAGGGCGCCCTGCGGCGTCTCCAGATGCGCCGCACAGGCGGCGGCGTCGTAGCGCGGGCCCTGCGGGGTCTCGGCGAAGGCCTGCACGGGGCAGGCCGAGAGGCAGGGCGCCGCGCAGCCGTCGCAGGGCCGCGGCCCGGGCGCGGGGGGCGGCGGCGCCCCCTCCAGCCTCTCGAACAGGATCGCCGCCCGCCAGGAGGCCCAGAGCCCCCGCTCCCGATGCACGAGCGGCCCGAGGCGGGAGGGCCAGGCCGGCTCCGCCCGCAGCGCCCAGGCGAGAAAGGGCGCCCAGGGCGGCCCGTCGGAGGGCAGCGCCGCCCGCCCCCCGAAGCGCTCCGCCAGCGCGCCCGCCACCCGCGCCGACCAGCGGTCGAGCGGGTCGGGGGCCCCGTCGGACGCCTCGGGCGAGGCCTGGAAGCACACCCAGGAGGCGCCGTCGGCCGCCAGCAGCACGCCGGCGGCGGGGTCGCCGGGCGCCTCTCCGGGGGAGGGGGCGAAGGCGGCGGCGCGCAGGCCCTCGGCCTCGGCCGCCCGGGCGATCTCGGCGAAGCGCGGGGTCACCGGGTCCGCCGGAACGGCAGGGCGAGGGTCCACATGAGGCGGCCCGGGGCGGCGTCCTGGTGCTCGGCGAGGCCGAGGCGCAGCCCCGCCTCGCCGCCCCTGGGTTCGGCCGAATAGAGGCCCGAGAGCCGATCCCACCAGCTGACCGAGAAGCCGAAGTTGGTGTCGTGCTCGTCGCGGATCACCGAGTGGTGGATGCGGTGCATCTCGGGCGTGACCAGGATGCGGCGGACCCGGGCCTCCCACCGCGCCGGCAGGGCGACGTTGGAGTGGTTGAACATCGCGCAGCCGTTGAGCAGCGCCTCGAAGGCCAGCACCGACCAGGGCGGGGCGCCGAGCGCGTAGACCACCGCCACCTTCAGCAGCATCGACAGCGCCGCCTCCAGCGGGTGGAAGCGCAGGGCGGTCGAGACGTCGACGTCGCGGTCGGCGTGGTGGACCTTGTGCAGCCGCCACAGCAGGGGCACGCGGTGGAAGGCCACGTGCTGCCCCCAGATGGCGAGGTCGAGGACCGCGAGCGCCACGATCCCCGCCAGCCACCCCGGCGCGGGCAGGAGGTTGAAGAGCCCCCAGCCCTGGGCCGAGGCGTCCACCGCCGCCCCCACCGCCGCGGCGGGGAACAGCAGCCGGACGACGAGCATGTCCAGCGCCGCCACCGCCCCGTTGGTGAGCCAGCGCCCGCGCTTCGGCAGCGCCGCCGGCCGGGCGGCGGCGCGCGCCTCCCACCCCGCCATGACGGCGAGGATCCCCAGGAACAGGCCGAGGCGCAGCAGGATCTCGAAGCTCATCCCCCTGCATCGCCGCGCCGCGCGCCCGCGTCAATCGCCGCGAGGCGGCGGCCCCGCCGGAGGTCGGAGCGGCGGCAGGGGAGGCCGGAGGCTCGCGAAGCGGGCCCCGACGGACCGACCGCGACGCCGCATCCCGCCGTCCTTCAAGCCGCGCCGTCCTCCCGGCGACGCCGCATCCACCCGCCGAGAGAAGGCTCCGCCACGCCGCCCGAGAGATCGAGGACGGCCGAACGCGCGCTTGCAGGCCGCGCCCCTGCACCAGGACATGGCTCCGGTGGGGGAACGTCCTCAGCCCCCTCTCGGGACGACCCCTCCCGACGTTGGGCGCGGGAGCGCAGGCGCGGCTCGACCGCGTCGCCCCGGCGTCCCGCCCCAAGGCGACCGCGTGCGGCCGCAAAACGCCTCGCCGCTCGGGCTCCCCCCGCCTCAGGGCCTCTCCAGAGGCAGCTCGCCCTCTGCCCCGCACGCCGTCGCCCCCACGCTCGGGACCCGGCCTGACCCTGCCGGGCCCGGCGCAGGCGAGCCGTTCACGGCCATCGCTCCGCCCGCTCCAGGGCCTGCGAAGGGGCGCTCGGGCGGGCCGCCTCGGGCGCGCAGCGCACGACAGGTCCGGACGAGCGCCCGCCAGTCCGCCCACCCGGGCCCGGGCTCGCCGCCGCGGCCTGCCAAGACCGCGCGGTGGCGGCCTGGTTCTCCCGGCCGTTCAGGAATCCCGCGAAGGGGCGCCCGGGCGGGCCGCCTCGGGCGCGGAGCGCACGACAGGTCCGGTCGGGCGGCCGGGGTCAGGCGAAGGTCAGGGAGACGCGGCGGTTCATCTTGCCCTTCTTCTCGATCTTGCCGATGCGAAGGGGACCGATCTCGCCGGTGAAGCGGACGTGGGTGCCGCCGCAGGGCTGCAGGTCGACGGTCGCCTCGGGGGCGCCGATGCGCACCAGGCGCACCTGGCCGGCGCCCATCGGGGGCTTCACCGCCATGGTCTTCACCAGGCCGGGGTTGGCCTCCAGTTCGGCGTCGGAGATCCACTCGTCGGTGACCGGGTGGTTCGCCTCGACCAGGGCGTTGAGCTGCGCCTCCAGCGCGTCCTTGTCCGCCGGCGCCTCGGGCATGTCGAAGTCGAGCCGGCCCTTGTCGGCCCCGATCTGGCCGCCGGTCACCGGCAGCGGGATCACCACCGACAGCAGGTGCAGGGCCGTGTGCATGCGCATGTGCGCCCGCCGTCGCGCCTCGTCGAGACGCTGGAGGACCTGGGCGCCGACCTCGGGCGCGCGCTCGCCCTCGGCGAGGACCAGGCGCACGCCGCCCTCGGCCTTGCGGGCGTCGGCCACCCGGATCGCGCGGCCGCCGAGCTCCAGCGCGCCCGTGTCGCCGGGCTGGCCGCCGCCGGCGGGATAGAACAGCGAGCGGTCGAGGATCACGCCCCCCTCGGCGTCCACCGCCACGACCCGGGCGGGACCCTCGAACATGTAGGGATAGGCCTGCCACAGCGGCAGCTGGGCGCGGTCGGGCGTCTGGGCGTCCATGGGAACCTCCTGGAAACGGGCGGAGCGGCGAAGGGCGAAGCGCTTCGGGGGCGCAGACTAGCGCCCCCCGTCGCCGCCGCCACCCCCGCCGTCGCCGCCCGGCGCCTCGGCTCCCGCTCCCGGCCCGATCCCCGGCCCGGCCGGCCCCCGGGGCGCAGGCGGCGTCGCGGCGCGCCGGCGCGAGGGCGGAGGCGGGGGTGGGGCGGCGGTCGTGGGGTCGGGGACGGCGAGCCCCTCGTCCGTGGGCGGCGTCGCGCCGCGCAGGGCGGCGGCGAGGCGCTCGGGCTCGCGCAGGGTGACGATGTTCTGGGAGTAGGGGATCTCGATCCCGGCCTCGCGATAGCGGCGGTCGATCTCGAAGAACAGGTCGGTCTGCACGTCGAAGATCTGGTTCACGTCGCGCAGGATCACCCGCAGCTCGAGCTCGATCGCCGCCGGCCCGAAGCCGGTCATCAGCACCATCGGCGCCGGATAGCGCAGCACCCGCCGGTCGCGCCGCGCGATGTCGAGCAGCAGCTTCTGCACGCCCTTGAGGTCGGTCCCGTAGGCCACCGGCGCCTTCAGGATCAGCCGCCCCACCGCGTTGTTGTGGGTGTAGTTCACCACCCGCCCCGAGATCAGCTCCGAGTTCGGGACGATCAGCGCGGTCTTGTCGAAGGTCTCGATCTCGGTGGCGCGCACCGCCACCCGCTTGACCACCCCGTGGGTGCCGCCGACCAGGATCCAGTCGCCGACCTTCACCGGCCGCTCGATCATCAGGATGATGCCGGAGATGAAGTTCGAGGCGATGGCCTGCAGGCCGAAGCCGATGCCGACCGAGAGCGCGCCGAAGACGATGGCGATGTTCGACAGGTCGATCCCCGCCGCCGCCAGCCCCACCAGCGTCGCCCCGGTGATCCCGGTCCAGCCCAGCCCGGTGGTGATCGCCGAGCGGGCGCCCGCGTCGAGCCGGGTGTTGGGGAGCACCGAGCTCGCCATCACCCCCTGCAGCAGGCGGGTCAGCGCGTAGCCCAGCGCGAAGACCAGGCCGAAGGTCACGAAGACCATGGGCGTGAGGATCGCGCCGCCGACCTCGACCCCGGCCGAGGCGACCCGCCAGGCCTCGGCGATGTCGGCGGTGCGCGCGCCCCAGACCAGCGCCAGAACCGGCAGGCTGGCGATCACGATGACGAAGCCGAAGAACACGGTCAGCAGGCGCAGGCCGCCGGAATCCGCGGTGCGGTTCTCCAGCGCCGCCTCGACCCATTCGCGGATCAGCGAGAACAGGATCAGCCCGGCGCCGACGATCGTGGCGGTGGCCGCCGCCGGGTAGAACAGCCGCTGCGAGGCGGCGTAGTAGCCCGCCGCCGCCAGCGCCACCGAGACCACGGCCACCGCGCGCAGGGCGAAGGCGCCCAGCCGCTCCAGCCGCCGGCCGACGGTGGCGGCGGACTGCAGGCTCTCGGCGAGCGGATCCTCGTCGGGGTGGGAGTCGCCGCCGTCGTCGTCCTCGGCCCCCGCGGCGGAGGTGGAGGCGGGCGCGCCGGCGGAGGTCTCGGGCCCGGGCGAGAGCACGTCGGCCAGCCGCCACATCGCCGCCGCCCCCAGCGCCATCACCGCCAGGGCGCCCACCGCCAGCGCCGCGGGCGAGAGGTCGAGCTCGGCCCCCGCCTCGATCAGCGAGACCTGCAGGCCGAAGCTCAGCGCCAGCAGGGTCGAGCGGGTGAAGCCGCGCAGCGCCGCCGCGTCGTCGAGCGACGACAGCCGCAGCTCCGGCGTGCGGGGCGAGAACCACGCCCCGGCGATGGCGTAGCCGATGGCGAAGGCGACGAGGCCCGAGGCGAGGTGGTCGGCCAGCACCTCGGCGCGCGGCCCCAGCAGCTCGGCCTGGGCGAGAGCCCCGCGCAGCAGCACGATGGCGAGCGTCGGCGCCACCAGCCGCGCGCAGAGCGCCAGCGCCGCGGCCAGCGCCCGCCGCCCGCGGGTGGCGCCGAAGCCCAGCCGCCGGCGGATCACCGTGAAGGCGCGCGAGGCGCCCCAGAGCAGCGCCACCGAGACGGCGAGCAGGATCAGCACCGTGGGCAGCAGCCGGGGGGAGCCGCGCTCGACCCGCGCCTGGGCGACCTCCAGCGTCTCCTGCGCCAGCTCCTGCAGGAGGCCCAGCGTGTCGATCGCCGCCCGGCCCCAGTTGGCGGGGGCGAGGGGGCTGGGGCCCAGGGTCAGGAACTCCTCGACCTGGCGGCGGCGGATCAGCTCGTCGATCTCGCGCACCAGCGAATCCGCGCGGGAATAGGCGAGATCGGCCCGCTTGGCGCGGGATTCCAGGGCGTCGATGCGGTCCTGCAGCTCCTCGCGCAGCTCGCCGAGTCCAGCTTCGGAGCGGGGCGAGGCGCCGGTCTCGCCGGCGCCCTCGCCGGTCAGGGCCTGGAGCTGGGCGGCCAGCGGCTGCAGGGCGGCGCGCAGGCGCTCGGCGGCGGTGGCGGCCTCGCCGCGCTGGCCGACGAGCCGGGCGCGCATCGCCTCGAACTGGGCGGTGGAGGCGCTGCCGTCGGCGAGGGCGGATTCGACCTCGTGAGCGGTCTCGGCCCAGGTCTCGAGCCGGGCGTCGACCGAGCCCTGGTCCGCCTCCACCGCCTGGGGCGTGGCGGGTTCGGGCGGGCGCGGCGGGGTGAAATGGGGCCCCGAAGGGCTGTCGGGAGCGAGCGCGCGGGCCGCGTCGCCGGCGGCCTCCGCAGCCTCTCCGGCGGCGTCGGCGGTCGGGGAGCCCTGGGCGAGCGCCGGGCCGGCCTGCAATGCCGGAAGCAAGGCCAGCGCCGCGGCGAGGATCAGGACGGCAAGGCGTGCGAAGATCGGTCGGGCGGGGGCCGTCGCAGCCGCGCGGCCGGAACACAGGCCCGGCCGCGCCTGCGCCTCCGCGCGGGGGCGGAGGCGGCGGGGCGGCTGGCCGGCCCGGCGCATGGATCAGGCGTCTTCGGCGAAGACTTCGGGCAGGTCGGAGGGTTCGCGCTCCAGGAAGGCGGGGGTCGGCAGCCCCTTATCGCGCAGGAAGGCGGGGTTGAAGAGCTTGGTCTGGTAGCGGGTGCCGTAGTCGCACAGGATCGTCACGATCGTGTGGCCGGGGCCCATCTCCTTCGCCATGCGGATCGCGCCGGCGACGTTGACGCCGGAGGAGCCGCCCAGGCACAGGCCCTCATGCTCCAGCAGGTCGAAGATCACCGGCAGCGCCTCGGCGTCGGGGATGTTGTAGGGCAGGTCCACCGTCAGGCCCTCGAGGTTGGCGGTGATCCGGCCCTGGCCGATGCCCTCGGTGATCGAGGAGCCCTCGGACTTCAGCTCGCCGTGCTTGTAGTAGTGGTAGAGCGCGGCGCCGTCGGGATCGGCGAGGCCGATCTTCACGCCGGGCTTGCGCTCGCGCAGGGCGGCCGCCGTGCCGGCCAGCGTGCCGCCGGAGCCGACGGCGCAGATGAAGCCGTCCACGCGGCCCTCGGTCTGGGCGAAGATCTCGGGGCCGGTGGTCTCGACATGGGCCTGGCGGTTGGCGGTGTTGTCGAACTGGTTCGCCCAGATCGCGCCGTGCGGCTCGGTCTTCGCCAGCGCCTCGGCGAGGCGGCCGGAGTAGCGCACGTAGTTGTTGGGGTTCTTGTAGGGGGCGGCGGGGACCTCGACCAGCTCGGCGCCCGCCAGCCGGATCATGTCCTTCTTCTCCTGGGACTGGGTCTCAGGGATCACGATCACGGAGCGGAAGCCCATCGAGGCGCCGACCAGCGCCAGGCCGATGCCGGTGTTGCCCGCGGTGCCCTCGACGATGGTGCCGCCGGGCTCCAGCAGGCCCCGCTTCACGGCGTCCTGGATGATGTAGAGCGCGGCGCGGTCCTTCACGGACTGGCCGGGGTTGAGGAACTCGGCCTTGCCCAGGATCTCGCAGCCGGTCAGCTCCGAGGCGCGGTTGAGCCGGATCAGCGGGGTGTTCCCGACGGCGTCCGCCAGGTCCTTGCGAATGGTCATCTCGCGCTCCTTCATCCGCGGGCGCCGCCGGGGCAGGGCGGTCTCGTGCCTTCGGACTTAGACTTGCCGCGGGGCCCGTGCAAGGACGAGCCCCCGGATTTGACGAGCGGGCGCGGGGAAACTTTTATTTCACACAATGGGGTGTGGTTTCGGGAGCAGGGCGGCGGCCGCCCCGCCGCCGCGTCAGCCCCATTCCGCCCGCAGACGCACCCGGTGGCGGGCGAGCCACATCAGGGAGACCAGGGCGGGGGAGGAATTGACCTCGCCG